>Ga0315292_10002644_pt1 | contig 10147 bp, 8 predicted proteins | sample YL17G13_0_MG_FD_204029 | JGI IMG/M metagenome (GOLD analysis project Ga0315292, IMG submission 204029) | Sediment microbial communities from Yellowstone Lake, YNP, Wyoming, USA - YL17G13_0 | ecosystem: Environmental > Aquatic > Freshwater > Lake > Sediment | place: USA: Wyoming | collected... | reverse complement strand
AGGGAATCCAGACCCGTCGCGAAGCGGCGCCTGGCCTGCTCCTCGGCCGACTGGGCGGATGCCCGTGTCGCCGAGCCCACACTACCTGCCGCCAGCAACGTGAAAACCAGGAGTACGGCGGTTGGCGTTCTCATTGGAATTTGACCTGCTTGAGTTCACCGGCTTGAACGGTATGGATCTGCTGACGCAACTTGCCGTCCGGGCAGTCGAGGCGGACCTTGTAGGTGTTCGGTACGAGGAACAGCGGATTCCACGGCCCGAGGTCGAGGTCCGTCGTCCCAACGAACGCACGGCACTGTCCCAGCGCATCACCCGCGTAGATTCGCATCGTTCCCGTCTCGGGAGCCTCGACGGACCACTGCTGGCGTACGGCGGGATCGACCGTGACGTACTGATCCAGGTAGACTGCCGGCGCGCTCAACCGGAGGGTGCGTTTGCCGACGAGTCTCAGTTCGTGGGTCTCGGAGGCCGGCGAGAGCAGCCGTGTGCCCTCGAGGATCTCGAACGGATATGGCCCGGACGCCGAGATCGTCACCGGGTCCAGCCTCACGGGTTCGAGCCGCAGCACGATCTTCCCGGACAAGATCGCCTCGGCCGTCACGCTGGTGTCGGAGGGGGCGAAGCCGGTCTTCGTCAACCGAAGCCTGGTCGCCGCTTGGCGCGTGACCGTAATGGACGTCGGCGTCACCGCCGTGATGGAAGTTCCGTTCACCGAAACAGTGGCACCCGGTGGAACCGATTCGACGGTGATCGTGGCCGTCGTGGGCGGTTCGACCGGAGGACGGGGCGGCGGCGGCTGGGGGCTCGACAGCTTCTCGGCCTCGGGAGCCTTGTCGCGCGTGGACCGCACCGGCGTCGACCACGGGCGAATGGCCAGCAGGATGACCGCCACGACCGCCACGCCAGCCGTGGCCGCGATCGCCGCGCGACCACCTCGGGTTGTCGTCAACCAGTTCCGCCGCCCATCGAGACCAGGCGATTCACCGGCGATGTCTCGAATGGGCTCATCAAACCTGAAATGGTCGACCACCGTCGACGATTCCGCTTTCTTTCGGACGGGAGGCGCTGGGGCCGGGGGCGGGGGACGCCGGCTCAGTTCGATGTCAGCCGCCATGTCTCCGGCCGTTGCGTAGCGGTCGTCTGGCGCCTTCTTGAGCGCCCTGTCGACGATCGCGACGAGCGCCTTGGGCGCCCGCGGCGCGATGGCGGCGAGCGGAGGTGGCGGTTCCTGGAGAATCTTGTGCGCGATCACGGTCGGGCTGTCGCCTTCGAAGGGTTTCTTGCCCGCGAGCAGTTCGTACAGCACCACTCCGACAGCGAAGATGTCCGCGCGTGAGTCCACCGGGCCCGACCCGAACCGCTCGGGGGCCATGTACGACACGCTGCCAGGCGAGTCCTTGCCCTTCGTCGTCGACGAGCTCGCCAGGCGGGCGATGCCGAAGTCGAGCAGTTTCACCGTGCCGTCCGGCTGCATCCAGACGTTGGCGGGCTTGACGTCGCGATGCACGACGCCGGCGGAGTGCGCATGGTGCAGCCCGGTACATAACTGGACGACGATGTCCAGAATCGCATCGGTCGAGAGCGACGGCTCGGTTCGCATCCGGGACGCGAGGCTCTGTCCCTTCAGGAATTCCATCGCGATGTAGGGGTTGCCGTCGGCGTCGCCGAATTCGTACACCGTGACGATGTTGCGATGCTGCAACCGCGCAGCCGCCTTCGCCTCCCTCGAGAATCGAACCTGCGCATCGGCATCGCCGGACAGATCCGCCGACATGACCTTGATCGCCACGTCACGCTCGAGGTCCGGGTCGTGCCCTCGATAGAGGACGCCCATGCCTCCGCGGCCGACGCGTTCGACGATTGTGTAGCGACCAATGGTGGTCGGAGCCTTCACCGGTGTGCTCCCGTCAGGCATCGCTGAACTCTACAAACGCCCTCCGGCCAGGGCCTTCAGTCGCTCCCTGGCCGCGACGGACTTCGGGTCGTCGGGCGGCAGCAGGGCAACGGCTCGCTCATACAGGGAGATGGCCTTTGTCTTCTCGCCCGTGAAATCGTACTGCTTGGCGTCAAGGTACGCCTGCCGTCCCTCCGCGAGCATCCGATCCCGGAGCCCGCGGATCCGCAGGTCCGTCGCCGACAGCGACGGGTCCATCTGTTTCGCGCGTTCGAACCGCACCATGGCTTCGCGCAACTCGCCGCGCGCTTCGAGCGCGACACCGTCATCGACGGCCTGTCGTGCCTGGCCAGCAAGTCCCTTGCGTGCCTCTGCCGCAAGATCCGAGAGCCCTGGATAGTCCGGCACGTCCGCGGTGACGCCTGAGATCGCCGCGACCGCCTCCGAGAAACGTCCCGACGTCACCAGCGCTCGAGCCGCCCCGACACGCTCGAACATGAGCCGTGACCGCTCACGCAGAGCCGCTGGCGTTTCATTCGGAAGCGGCGTCAGCAACGGCCACGGCGCGGGCTCGACCGGAGCGGCGGCTCGCCCCGCCGTCGGCTTCACCGACACCGCGTCGGGTCTGGTCGGCGGGGGTATCGGTGCCTTGGCCGAGGCGTCACGGATCGCCGCGTCGATCCGAACCTGGAGCGCCAGGCCGTCGGTATTGCCGGGTTCCGCATCCAGCACCGTCCGGACGGTCGCCCGGGCCTGGTCGAGCGAGCCGCGTTCGAGCAGCGTGCGCGCCTCCTCGAGCGGTCTCCGATCGGGAACCGTCAACGCAGGCGACGCGTGTACACCCGTCGCTGAGGGTACCGTCGAACGAGGCCACAGGGCCCACCCGAGCGCTGCGACGAGGACCACGAGGACCGCACCCGCTGCGGCCGTCGCAGCCTTGGGTCGCGTCGCGATGGTGCCGAGCACACGGGCGCCAAGGCCAGGAGCCGGTGGTTCCGGAGATCGCGCTGGCGGGAATAAATGGTCCGGCTGGCCGGTCCATCTTATCGTTTCGGCAGGTCCGCCTTCAGCGATGCCGATGGTTTCAGCGCCGGACCTGCGATCTCCCGGCGCCCACGCATCCGCGGGGGACGGGAGGAAGGCCGCTGTTTCCGGGAGGCCCCGAAGACGCTCCGGCCGGTCATCAGCCCGGCGATCCCACTCGTCCGCCTCATGGCGCAGCACGAAGGCTCCGACGGCGAAGGACACGCCGGGCACCATGTCGGCATGCGTCACCCGCTGGGTCCCATTCCACACGCCGTTCTGGCTTCCGACATCGACGATGACGTAGCCTCCGTCTTCCGGGCGCACTTCGCAGTGTTCCCGGGACACCGTTTGGCTAGGGTCTTCGAGCACGACATCGCTCTCCCGACCCCGGCCGATGACGATGTCACGCAGGCCGAGCTCAAGGCTCTTGAGAACGCAGTCGTCTTTCAGAACGACCAGTCGTGCCATGGTCTGTCGCGTGCCTCCGACGCCCCACGACGTCCGCTGAAACCGACGCGGCTACGAAAATTCGATCGTTGCCGGATCCCGCCTCCATCCGCCCGCCGTCTAGGACCGGTCCCCTGTCCGATCCACGGCCTTGCGCCACACCGTGCGCAGTGAATCGACCGCCGACCCCATGCCGAAGGGGAGTGCCCCCGTACTCGACCCGGATGGGCGGCGCGAGACGACCGTCCGATCGCGATCGACTTCGAGGTGCCCGCGGTGTTCGATACCGGCGTCGGCCTCCGGGAGACCGTCGCCCGGGCCGGCGGCCGCACGCCGCAGCGCGTGGCAGAAAATATCCCGGGCTTCCTGCAGGTCCTGGTCCACCGCGAGCGCCGCTTCGCACGCGGCGGCCGCTCGCAGCCATTCCCGCCTGCCGAGCGCGCCCCGAGCGTCGCGCAACTGCGACTCGATGTGCCTGCGCTGCTCCCTGGCGGTTCGTGTCCGGAGATTCTCGACACGCTGCTCGCTCTCGCGGCGCAGCGCCGCGGCGATGAGCGTCGAGCCGGCGTTCGAGGCGTCGTCGACGAGCAATGCGGCCTCAGCGCGGACGGCGGCGCGGGTCGGCTGCCCGGCGTCGAGGAGGGCCTGCGCCTCCTTCAGGGCCAGTTGGGCCTCAGCCCGTCTCGCCCGATCGTCGGCAGCCAGGCGGCCCCGGACCCGGGCCGTGATGACAAGTTCGTAGGCGGTGTCGTTCGATGGGTCGAGGTTCGCCGCGGTCTGGGCGTCGGTCTCCGCCCGCGTCCACTCGCCAGCGGATAACGCCTCACGGGAGGACGCCAGGCAGGCGGCGGCCTCCGCCTGGCGGCGCTCGATCTCGGCGAGCCTCTGCGCGTCATCAACGAATCGCTGAATGGCGTCCGCCACTCCAGCCACGGAAGGCTCACGTGCATGAAATCGCCGGAGTTGGGCGATGGCATCCTGCCGGAGCCCGGCGCCAAATAACGCCGTGGATTCGGTGAGTTCGGCGGCCCAGCGTCGAGCGGCGATGATCGAATCCTGGAGCGACGTGACCAGTACCCGCGCGTCTGCCGTTCCGATCTCCGACGCGAACCCCTCGGCGCGCTGTGCATGGCGTTCCGCCTCGTCGAACTGGCCGCGCGTCACGGCAGTCCGCCCCTCCTCAAGGGCAAGTTGCAACGCCTGCTGTCGTCCAGCGGCGATTCGTTCGATGCCTCGCGTCGCTTCTTCGACCAGCCTGTCCGCCTTCGTCGCTCCGCCGTCGATGATGCGGAGTTTCCCGGCGACCTCGAGCATGCCGTTCCAGTTCTCGGACGCACGCGCGCTTCGGGCGGCGGCCGTCAGCGCCTCGATACGCGTGTCGTCCTCGGCGAGCCGGAGCACCCGGTCGCGCGCCGCCGTGGCGGCTTCCTCCACGACGGGCAAGTTCGGCGCCTCACGCGCAGCGGCATCGAGCAGCGTCACCGCTGCGCGGGCGTTCCCGCTCTCGAGGAGCGTATGCGCCCGGCGCAGCTGCTCGGCCGCCGCTCGCAGCGGTGCCGTGGCCTTCTCCATCGACACACGATGCGCATCGAGCTGAGCCAGGATGCCGGTGATGGTGTTCAACTGGAACGGGATTCGCAGAAGACCATCGGCTCCCTGCTCCGCGAGCACCGGATACTCGTCTTCGAGCGCCGCCAGAATCGGATCCGGAGTGGGAGCGCTCTTCAGTCTCAACGCCGCCGAGCACGCCTCCTGCTCGTCGTGGAGCGCGCGGACCGCCTGGTAGCTGGCCCGCGCCTGCTCGGCCACGCGCCGGGTCTCCTGTTCCCACTCCCGGCGGAACTTCAGGAGGTCACCAATCAGTTCCCGGGCGGATTGCGTCCTGTCTTCCTTCCGTTTCGTCAGTGCCCGCTGCACGACTGCCGCCAGGGCTGGAGGCGCGTCGCGCCGGTCGATGGGGGGAGGGTTCTCGCGCTGCACCTTGCGGAGGACGGCCTGCAGCTCCTCGTTGTCGTTCGAGAAGGGTTTGCGCCCGGTCAGCATGAAGTAGAACACGGACCCTGCCGAGAACAGATCGGACCGCTGGTCGACATCCCGTCCCATCGTCTGTTCGGGCGACATGTAGTCGGCCGTGCCAATGACCAGGCCGGTAGCGGTCATCGTAGAGGTCGCCAGCCGGGCGATGCCAAAATCGAGAATCTTCAGCGTGCCGTTCGGAAGGACGTACAGATTGCTCGGCTTGATGTCGCGGTGGAACACGCCCTGCTGGTGCGCCGCCGACAGCCCCTCACACAACTGCACCATCAAGTCCAACTTGACCTCGAGCGGAACGCCGCCGGGTTGCTCCAGAAACACATTGAGCGGCTCGCCCTGCAGAAACTCCATGACGATGTACAGGCGTCCGTCCCACTCGCCGAGATCGAAGACCGTGGTGACGTTGCGGTGCAGCAGTTGTCCGCCGATCTTCGCCTCGCGTTCGAAGCGGGCTCGCGTCTCCGGTAAGCTCTCCAGATCCGCGGCCATGACCTTGATTGCCACCGTGCGGCCGAGCTTGTCGTCCGTCGCTCGATAGACGACTCCCATCGCGCCGCGCCCGATCCGCTCGAGGATCTGGTAACGGTCAATCGTTCCAGGCATGGAGCGCTTCGCCGGAGAATCCGGACTGCCTGAGCCGCTCATCGGGGCGATCCTGCGTCGCACATCGCGACGACCGCGGTGGCGTTGTCCCGGCTCCCTGCCGCCAGCGCCGCGGACACGAGGCCAGCGGCGGCGGTCTCGGGGTCCGCCGATTGTGCGAGCACCGCGAGCAGGCCCGCCGTCTCGATCACACCATGCACGCCATCGGTCGTGAGCACGACGGCATCGCCCGGTCCAATGTCGTGCTCCTGGATGTGCACGTCGACATCTTCACGGGAGCCAAGCGCGTTGGTCAGCACGTTGCGCATGGGGTGGGTGGCGAACGCACTGGCGTCCGCGGTTGGATCTGCGGCCAGGACGGTCGCCAACCAGGAATCATCACGCGTCAATAGTCGAAGTTCACCTCCGCGCAGCAGATAGGCTCGACTGTCGCCGACGTGCGCCACCACGAGCCGCCCACCGGCGATGAGCACCGCGACCACGGTCGTGCCCATTCCCAGGTAGTCGTCCTGGGCCTCAGCGGTGCGGAAGACCTTGCGGTTGGCAAGATAGACGGCCGTGCGAAGCCGGTTTCCGTTGTACGAGAGACTGGGCACGATGCCATACGGCCACGAGAACTCGGGATTGTCGCTGGAACGAGCGATGAACGCCGTGACCGTGTCGATGGCAAGGCGAGATGCCACCTCGCCAGCGGCGTGGCCGCCCATACCGTCGGCCACGACGACGAGACCAAGTGGTTCGGACACCGCGTAACCGTCTTCATTCGCGCGTCGCACCGGACCCGTCTTCGACTCCCCCGCCGCGCGCGTCCGGACAGTGTTTTCCATTGGCTTCAGGCTCCCGTTGGATGCGTGGCACGATGATAGAGATGACACCGCACCAAATCAATACAACTTAAGGCGCACAAAGAAAAAGCGAAATACGCCGCTTTGTCGGCCCGTCGACTACACCAGCTGGCACACAAGTCGAGTCCGAGAGTGGACGCCCGTCTTCTCAAACACGCTCAGAAGATGACGTTTCACCGTCGCGGGCCGGATGTCGAGTGCGAGGCTCATCTCGTTGTTGCTGCAACCGCGGAGCAGCAGCCGCACAACATCCTGTTCGCGCGTCGACAGTCCATACCGGCGGCTGAACGCGTCAATGTTGCTTCCGACCTCCCGCACGACGATGGCAATCCGGCCACGGGTGCGCGGCCCGAGGGCTCGCACATGAAGGGCGAAGTGCTCGCCGCGCGGAGCCTTGAGGAGGGTCGTCGTGTCGTTGCGGGAGACCAGCGGTCCCAGTCCGTCGACCTGGCTGACGAGAAGAACCACGAGGTCCGTGGCGTGCTCCTGCCGAAGCCTGGCTTGAAACTTCCTGGCGGCGGCGTTCATGTAGAGGACGCGGCCGCCCGCGACGACGATGACGGGGAGGGGCATCCCACCAACCAGCATGTCGAGGTCGCGGCGAGAAAGCCGGTGCGGGGTCGCGAGCATTGGGCCGCCCTCCATCGTAAGCTCGGAGTCACCTGCCACCGGACTGCTGAGGTGCGGCGGCGCTCCAGCCGGGCCTCCTGCGGGCTGAAGCAGCCGACGGATGCGCCGCACGAACAGTCCGGAAACCCATGGACGGGGGGCAGGTTCCCGCCGGCCGGTCGGCTTGCGTGCACTTGTGGTGCCCAGTATACTTGCTCGGCATCTGGGAACCCCGGCTGTCGCTCGCGGACGTGGCGGTCTCCCCCGCATGCTGGCAGGAGGCCCGACCCCCCCGGTGCCTGGGCCTGATTTCCACCAGTTCCGCAAGGCCGCGATTTCCGTCGCGCTGGCAGGTGGAACGGCCGGGCGCCAGCCGGTGTGCGTCGGCCGCCGAGGGAGGAGGGCTGATGGTCAAGCACGCTGCACTTCTGGCGCTAGCCTCGTTCTGCCTCCAACCGTACGCCTCCCCGGATGAACAGCTTCTCCGAAAGCTCGGCTTGAAGTCCGATCCGAAGTTCATCGAGCTCAAAGGTCCAGGGGGAATGTTTTCGCTCGAGTATCCCGAGAAGGACTGGCAGGTCGTCCCCGGCGGAGGTTCGGTCGTGCTGACCCTTGCCCAGAAGGGGAACCAGGCGTTCATTGTCATCGACCACACACGAAGCGACATCACCTTGAGTCCCGACGAAGTGGGCGCTGTCTTCCTGGAAAGCGAACGCGCGCGCGTGGTCAGTCGCCAGAGCGGCGCGGGTGTGATCGCCGCGACGCTGACCACGACGCCGGCAGGGCCAGTGGCCGTGATCCGCTACAGCAGGCCGGGGTTGAAGGCGCCGGAGTCGGTCGTGCAATACTCTGTGCCGTTCGGCCAGGACCTCTTCCGCCTGATTTGCAGCGCACAGACCGCGCAATTTGCCAAGTTCGAGCCCGTCTTCGTTCATGTCGCAGCGTCGTTCCTTCCACGCGCAGCGGCGCCGGGGGCGTCACCCTCGTCAGGCGAGGTTCTTCAGACCAAGGCTGGTGACGGCATGACGCCGCCACGGACGATCAAAGATGTGCGGCCCATCTATCCAAGGGCTGCATTCGCCAACACGATCGGCGGCACGGTTATGATGCACGCCGAGATTGGCATCGACACCCTCTGGACCAGGCTCGTGCCTCCGAAGATCCGCGAGTTCTTCGACCAGGCCCGCGCGCAATGAACGCGCCCGCCTTGCCCGTGGTCCGTGTGATGCTCGAGCGGACCGGCGCCCTCATCGTCCACGCGGAACTGGCGGCCACGCCGCCCTCGCGCGGACGCGGGCTCCTGGGCCGAGATGGCCTGGCGCCCGATTGCGGCATGCTCATTCGCCCGTGCTCCAGCGTGCACACGTGCTTCATGCGGTTCCCGATCGACGTGGTATTTCTCCATCGCGACGGCATCGTGCGGCGCATCGTGGCACGGATGGGCCCCTGGCGGCTCGCGTGGGGCGGCTGGTCGGCCTGGCAGACGCTGGAACTGGGGGCGGGAGCCGGTGCCGCCGCCGGCCTGCGGCGTGGAGACCGGCTCGTGTTCGACGAGACTTCTACGACAGCGTGACCGCGGCGTCGTGCCTGACGAGCACGACCGTGATGTTGTCCGGGCCGCCTGCCGCGTTCGCGGCGTCGATCAGCGCCTGTGCGATCCCTTCCAGCGGCGCCTCCGTCCCCCTGAGGACCTGCGCGATCTCTTCGTCGCCGATCGGCCCGTAGAGGCCGTCGCTGCACATCAGCAGCAGGTCTGCCGGCTCGAGGTCGAACTCGCCGACCTCGACCTTCAGGTCGGAGGACGATCCCAGCGCCTGGGTGAGGACGTGCTTCATGCCGGACTTCTCGATCTGTTCCGGCGCGGCGCCGGCTCGCGCCATCGAGGCCTCCCACGAGTCGTCTTCCGTGATCTGGCTCAGGTGGCCCTCGCGCCAGACGTACAGCCGGCTATCACCCACGTTCGCGTAGGCGGCGATGTCCTGCCGGATCATGCAGGCGACGATGGTGGAGCCGAGTCCCCGCAACTGCGGCTCGGCATTGGCGCGTGCGAGGATTTCCTGGTTGGCGAGCAGGACCGCGTTGTGGAGCCGATTGGCCTCGCCCGAGCGGGTGTGATTGAAGCCGAAGGGCCACGTGATGCCTTCGTCCCATGATGAGTCGTGGATGAACTCGAGGAGCGTCCGGGTCGCGATGTGCGAGGCGACCTCGCCGCCGACGTGGCCGCCCATCCCATCGGCGACCGCGAACAGGTTCAGCGTCTCGTTGGCCACGAACGCATCCTCGTTGGAGGTGCGTTTCCGGCCGACGTCAGTTTGCGCCACACTCGACGCCACGATCGGCTCCTTCCGCGCTCATCCCCGCCGGCGCGCCACGAGCCAGAGCAGGACGAGGCCCACGAGCAGGACCATCAGGATCGTCGTCAATGAGATCATCGACGACCGGCCGCCGCCCCCGCCGGCCTGGGACGGCGCCGCCCGCCGCGTGCGGTTGCCGCCGGCCTGGGTCTGCGACGCGCCGTCCGGCGGCGAGCCGCTTCCCGCGCCCGTGTCGCCGGGCTTCGCCGGTCCTGTCGTGGCGCCCGAGCCGGCAGCGGCCGGTGCGCCCGCCGGTGCGCCTGGCGCGCCAGCCGCAGATCCCTGCGCGGTGCCCGACCCACCGCCTGATGGGTCCGGGGACGCGGGGGAGGCCG
>Ga0315292_10002641_pt1 | contig 10154 bp, 13 predicted proteins | sample YL17G13_0_MG_FD_204029 | JGI IMG/M metagenome (GOLD analysis project Ga0315292, IMG submission 204029) | Sediment microbial communities from Yellowstone Lake, YNP, Wyoming, USA - YL17G13_0 | ecosystem: Environmental > Aquatic > Freshwater > Lake > Sediment | place: USA: Wyoming | collected... | reverse complement strand
GATTTAGAAGAGATGGAGATATTGCATCGATTAATGAAGCAGAAATGAATTGGATTAGAACAGCAATTTTAGCAAAATACGGAGGTCTATGGTTAAATCCCGCTACAATTTGTTTAAAAAGTTTTGGAGAACTTCCAAATGATAAAATCGTATTTTTTGGAACAAATCTGAATGAAACGTATGCTGGTAAAAATGGAACGACTACCCCAGGAACAAATGCCCTCTATGTTCCTTTTCCGAATCATCCGATGATGACTGAATGGGAACGCGTTTGTTTTGAACGAATTGATCATAAACGAGGCGGCCAAGAAATTAGAGGCGATTTTAATTGGGATTTCGCTCGTTTTACTACAGAGTATGTCCATACAGGAATTATCGTCGATCCAGCTGCTGAAGGTATGCGAAAGAAAGATGGTAAGAGAATCCAATTAGAAGATCTACTTGCAACAGGTACAGATGGAAATTTACCATTTGATTTATGTAGTTATACGATATATGTTTCATTTCCTTGGACTGAATTACGTGATCGTGAGATGTTTGGTTGGTTTTTACGAATGAGTGAAAAGCAAATTATGGAATCCGATATAGCAGTGAAATATTTATTAGAAAAATCATTGTCCTCTTAAAATGTTATTGGACGTGGAATAGAATCAAAAGAGAAATCGGGATGCTCTTCCGTGAGAGTTTTATAAACAACATTTTGTAACGCAATAATGCTTGTATTTCCTTTACAGTATGAAATCCAAGCGTGAATAAGAAATTTATGAATTAAAATGTTTTGTTCAAAGTTATTACTTCCAAATAAATTATTAATAATTTGAAAACTTTCTAATATATCCTCATATGTATATCCTCTTTTCCAAATAACTAATAAACACTTAATAGAAGTAGTAAAATCATTATTGGACATTGAGGTAAGTAAAGGAATAAAATCATAATAAAAGGGTGCGGAGCATAGTATTCTTACTTTTTGTATGGTAATTTCTTCGCCTAGAGTGATATGAATATCACGAATAAGTTTTAATAATCGAATAAGATCACTAATATTATTTCCAGAAATATTAATGATCCAACTCCACATTTCTTCTGTTATTTTTTCTGGTTGAGGCATTTTAATATTTTTCAGAAAATTATGCTTTTGAGAGATAATATCAATTGAATTCATTGAAATATGAATACATCTTGATCGTAATGCAGGAATTAAATCCTCTTCGGATGTACCAATAAATAAAAATCGTGTAATATGTGAATAGGATTCCATTGGTCTTCGAAGTGCTTGTTGAGAAATATGTGGAAAAGTATCAACATCATCTATTACTACCCAACGATAAATATCATTTCCAATAGACATTTGACGAATAAATAGACTTACTTGTCCACGAATGGTTTGAATACCACGATCTTGATCTGGTCCTAAGAGAAGACATTCATCGGTTGTTTCAAGACCCCATAAATAGGATTGTGGTCGTTGTTTTTGTGTTGCATATGTTTTTAAAAATTCTCTCATTATAGTTGTTTTACCATATCCAGCGGGACCTGTAATAAAAATATGTGTAGGTGTATCAAATTGATTAACACATTCTTTCCAAACTGATTCTTGACCTACTAGGACTGTCATTTCTCTTACTCATTCTTTTTTTATAAAACTTTAGATCCCTAACTTAAAAGAAAATTATTACTACTTTATAAACCATTATTATTCTTGTGAGCGATGTCACAATCTACTTCCAATAAATCATTGTATGAAATACTTGCTGTTCCAAAGACAGCAACGTGTACAGAAATTAAAAAATCATATCTTAAACTCGCTCGCACACATCATCCTGATAAAGGTGGCGATCCTGAAGTATTCAAAGAGATTGTTAAAGCAAGTGAGGTGTTAACGGATGAACATAAACGAAAATTATATGATGATTTGGGTGTAGTAGATGGACAAGCTCCTGAGAATAGTGGTGGATTTCCAGGGTTTTCTTTTCCTCAGGGATTTTCACCTTTTGAAATGAATATGAATTTGAATGATTTGTTTGGTAATATGTTTGGTGGAAATCAACAACGAGGTCAAGTACGAAAAGGAAAAAAACCACCACCTTCCATTCAAATGATTCCAATTACTCTTGAACAATTTTATCTTGGACATCAATTTAATATTAATATTAATCGTCAAATCTTTTGTCAACTGTGCGATCATACTGGAGCAAAACGAAAAGAAACATGTAAGAAATGTAATGGACACGGTTCTGTGACGCAATTGGTTCAAATGGGTCCAATTGCGATGCAAACAACGGGTCCTTGTTTAGATTGTCAAGGAAAGGGTGAGAAGATTTTAGAACCCTGTATAAAATGTTCGGGCAGTGGATTTCTTAGTGAAACAAAATCATTAAATGTGAAAATTTTACCTGGTACTAAAAATCCAGAGACATTTATATTTCCAGAAGTATGTTCAGATAACCCTTCATTTGAACGACCTGGTGATGCTCATATTATTATTCAAGAAGATCCAAGCGATACATCTTTTAAATTTTTTAAACGAAAAGGTGATCATCAACAACATCTTGAAACAAATGTTTCTCTAAATTTATCTGAAAGTCTATTGGGTTGTATTATACAAATTGATGGTCATCCTGGATATGACGAAGGCTTATTTATTCGTATTCCTCCTGGTTCCTTTCATCAAGATATATATTGTTTATCTGGTTTTGGTATGCCTCTTCCTAATCAAATTGGAAAATATGGCGATCTATATATTGCAGTTAATGTAAGTATTACTCCACTTGAGCGTAAAATCTTTTCTAGTACCGCATTTGAATCTCTTAAACCACACTTCCAAGATAAAATTAAACAAATTAATTGTTCAGAGGATTTAATTCAAAATGACCTCTATCTTCATTCATCAAATAAATAAATTATTATATATATTATTTATTATTATAAGTATAATTATATTAAAAAGTTATACTTATATTAATTGACTATTAATTAAAAAGGTATATTTATTGTCCTTCACGAATTTTAGCATCGTCGACTTCAACACCTCTCCATTCAGGGTTGAGTCCAGCGCGAGCATAATCCATTGAGGAATCTAACAGCATACCCTTATTTGGAAAGGGAGCATATCCTAAATCTGCTCCACCACGACGGCGATGTCTTCTTGAGTGTTTACGGGAATGATGTTTACGGGAATGATGTTTACGGGAATGACACTTACGATGCTTTCTACGACCACCTGATTGATTTGGATCACGTAATCCTTGTACATCCGCGATGGCTTTATCAATTCCTCCTATGTGAGCTGCTTGCCGTAAGGCGGTTGGAAGCATAGAATTGGTAACGGAGCCTGGAAAGGGGGCTGCACCACCGTGCTGTCCTTCGTGATATTTAAAGTAATCGGCTCCTTGTCCCATTGACATTTTAGATGACCAATTTCCAGCGAGACTGTAATTAAGAGGAGCTACACCTCCGCGGCGACGATGACGACGATGAGTTTTACGAGGATGACGACGATGAGATCGACGTGGATGAGCTCGACGTGAATGATGATGCTTTAACTTCCGGGACACAGAATGTCTTGATTTTCTTTTAGCCATTTCTATCTATTCATTTGATAAAATTATTAGATAACTAGAATAAAAAAATATGACAAAATAAACTCTATACGGATTCAAAATATGAATCTATAATAGAAAATGACCAAACATCAGTGGACTGATAAAATTCCAAGTAGTGTAGTATGTAATTTCTTTTATGTATTTTTTATTATTTATTCTTTATTGGCGGCTCTATCTTTAGTGGGTGGAATTGTAATTTTTACAACAACTAAGATGACATTGGGAGCATTACTTGCAAATATGTTTAGTGTTATTTTGTCTTTTGGTATTTCAATAACATTGGCGTTATTCCTTTATTTGATTTGTGAGCGGGCTTTGAAGCCTGAATTGGAGACGGAGAGGGTTCAATCTCAAGCATCGTTAAACTATATGTAGAATCAACCGTAAATACTATTTTTCCCTTTCTTGCAATTTTTTCAGAAGTTTGTTCTAAACGATTGGATCGGGAGGAGAGAAAGAAAAGTGTATGAGTTGATTCTTTAATCATTTTATCATCACGTATAATCTGTGCAATTCTACCATTTCTTGACCAATCAGATTGAAAGATTTGTGTTTTAATATGTAATGATTCTGCCCAATCTTGAATATAAATAGAAGAATTTCCTTCTGAGGGAAGGAGTATTTTAGTAGGTACTTTACCAGTTTCTTGTAAGAATGGTAATATAATATTATGTTGTAAATCATTTTCGCTAATTTTGTTATTATATCCAAAAATAGCGAGAATGATAAAATCGGGGGAGAAGATCGTATCGTTGAGAACAGATGACATTGAATTCTATCCTCCCCTCTATTCAAAAATTAATTCAATTTTTTTTAAATAAATAGTAGAATAGGATCCAGCCAACAAAGAGTGATAATCCAAATCCGATCATATGATTTACAATAAAGTGTCCAATACGTTCTTCATTGTAAATATCCAAATATAGTATTATAATAAGTGTATATGACATTACAAATAATATTTCTTTAATTCGAGATTGATTCATTTCTAACATAGAATAAGAATGGGATTAAGGGTATTTGATCAATATTCTCTACTTCATTTTGCGGTCGGTATTATTGCATATTTTTGGTCGGTATCATTATTATTATTAATTATAATTCATATCGTATTTGAGTATATTGAAAATACACAATGGGGTATGAAAGTAATAAATATATATTTTATAGGATGGTGGCCTGGTGGTAAAACGCATTCTGATAATCTAATAAATAAAACATCGGATACTGTATGTAGTGGACTTGGTTGGTTATTTGCGAACTATGTAGATAAAGTATATTCATAAGATTTATAGGGAATCATATGTTTCTTGAAGACTAGCAAGGTTGACTTTACGTTTTTGGATTTTTCCTGAGACGAGATATAGTGAATTTTCAGTAAGAATAATAAAATCGTCCCCAACTTTATAAAGTTTTTTAACGAGTGAAGTAAATTCTTCTTTTGATTTAACAAGAATACGTTCTTTGGTATCAGGGTCTTCACCGAGAAATGCAGTTCCATTTCCAGTTTGGACATAGTAGTCGAGCATAATTGCGCGATCTTGTTCGATGGCTAATTTAGTTGCTTGTAATAGTGTCTGAGTAGCGGGAAGGACTGTGCCGCCGGATGTAGCATTAGATGTTGAAGCAGTAGAAGTTGACGCAGAACTTGAACTATTATTTGTAGCCGGAGTACTCATCGGTTAGGTCTGTCAATAAAAAATAAATCATACCGTGCGATTTAACGCGATTTGTAATTATTATTTTTTAAATAGTACATAATTATTTTTAAATAGTAATAATATAATTTTATTGATGATTTGGGGTATAGAGAACAGTGGAATGGTGTCGATCAAAGATACGATTAAGAAATTCGTAAGCAGTTTCAATTTGATTCATTTTTCTTGCACCTGTAATAATTATTTTACCAGTTCGAAAGATACTCATTGTAATTCGTTTGCATTGACTGTCTCCATCACCCGTTCCTTGTCCTTTGCATATCTTTTCACATTCACAAATTCCTGAAAACTTATTATTTGTATTATAGAAGAATTTTGTATTTACACCTTGATAGATTGTTTTTTCAAGCATACTGAATAGGTTATATTCATTAATCAAAAGTTTATGAAGTGCATCTTGATTAATGAATTTATTTAGAGAATAGTCTGTATTAATAAGTTGTACAGAGAAGCGATGAATTTTTACAGGTTGATCAAAAGGTGATTCGGGTATTGTTTGAATGAGTTGAAGTAGCCATTCAATAGCCGATCGAGCAAATTCTTCTGAAGTGACACCTGTCATTTGAATTCCTCCATTTGCAAATAATTTGATATTTACCTCCTTCCAAGTATCTTCTTTTTCTTCCATAACTTGTCTTCGTACCACAACAGTAGATTGATTAAAGAATGTTTTATCAGATATTTTGCGATTTGTAAATATATCTTTATGACTTGCACCAAGTACATTAATACCGTGTTCAATTTTAAGTATTCCTTCTTCAGGATACCACGCTGGTATAATATAACTTTTCAATGAATCAAATAATTTTGTAAGTTGGATAGATGTCCCCCAATGGGCTGTAATTACCATTGTAGAGATTCGTAAATTTGTTTTCGTATACGCCATTATCTTAAATTTCGTACCTTTATCTTTTATTAATATTTTGAATCAAATTTTTCTTTAAATTCCAAAATTAGTTTATTAAGTTGTAAATTGATTTCTTCATATAGTATAGTACAATCAATAATTAATGGATAAATTAAATTTATTCTATTAATAAGTGACGAATCGAGAATTTGAAAGATATCTGAAAGTAGTAGGATTTCTGAAATAATAGTTTGATAATCAAGTTGATCATCATTGATGATATCTAAAATTTGTGAGGGGTGTGAGTGTATATATTTCCAGATTCTTAATTCAATTTCAGATTTTCTTGAAAATTGTCGTAGATCTCCTCTTGTAATTGCTGTAAAAAGGTCATTTACATTTTGATTTCGTTGTGGAGGATCATACCTAATTTTAAGAAGTCGTTGTCGTAGTTTTGGATGGATACGACTTTGCGAATTACAGATAAGAATGACGCATATTTGCTGTGGATCACTATTAAGGATTGTTTGTAGGGATAATTGTGCCGCTTCAGTAAGTGTTTCACATTCATCCAGAATAAGAAATCGTGGTGCAAATTCATCATCATTTCGCCAGTCAACCCGTAAAAAGGGGAATACTTTTTGTCGTATAGATTCTAGACTTCGTTCATCAGCTGCATTCATAGAGATACACATAAGTGATTTACGATTCCCCCAAATTTGTTCAACAAGCCACGCAGCACTAGTTGTTTTTCCAGAACCTGGTGGTCCAAAAAGAAGAAGATGTTGCAAGGAAGATGGATTTTTAAGAAACATAGAAAAGCATTTTCGTACTCTTTCACACCAGAAAGATGTATCAATTGACATATTGATAGTAAGCAGAAAGTGAAGCTTAAATTCTGTTTTATATACTATAGAGTAAATAAATGATATACACCACCTTTTCGTCTTTAAACTATATAATCTTTAAGTACTCTAACTATAAAACAACTTAAATAATTTTATACATCATTTTATTAACCTAATATGAGCGGTCGTGGACGTGGAAAACGAATTAAACCAATTGAACAACCCATCGATGACTCCAAAGATGATAAATCTACCAAAAAAACCACCAAAAAAAAACAATTCCCCGTTGTAGCCATCATTACACCCGAAGGGATTGAAGGTAACCTACTCACTGGAACACGACGCCCACTTATTGTACACTTACCCATCCAAAGTAAAGATGTATTATCAAATGATATGCCTATTACATATAATCCACTACCACCATTTGATGCTCAACCCTATGACAGCAATGCAGATAACCCATTCTGCGATGAAGTTGAACTTGTAGAACAATTATCTCTACCTTCCACCTCTATTGAATCCAAATCACATACACACCCCGCCCAATTAAAATCACCCACTGAACAACCCATTGACTACTACAACCTTAAAAGTACACTACTTATTCAATTCAAAGATTCATCCGATATACGCGCCATCCCATCACAATCTGATTCTGCCTGCTACTGGTGCTGTCATACCTTCACTCATCGACCCGTTGTGCTACCCATACGAGATACAGGTGATTATCTCATCGTTACAGGCAATTTCTGCTGCCCTGAATGTGCAGTAGCACATCTATTTGATATGCGACAAGATTCACATACACGCTGGGAACAACTGGCCCTTCTTCATCGCGTCTATTCCGACTCTTGTCAAGGCAAAATTCATCCAGCACCACCACGCGCTTCCCTCTCTCTCTTTGGAGGACCACTCTCTATCCAAGAATACCGATTACTCATACATTCACATAAAGTACGCATTGATATCCATCTACCACCTATGGTTAGCATCCTCGCCACAATGGATACCAAACCCATCGACTTCTATGATACTACCCTCACCAAAAATGTAACTGAAACCGTCAAAGAACGCCTACAAAAAGCAGAAGAAGTATTACGACTACGAAGAACTAAACCACTCAAAGCCTGGGAATCTACACTCGATGCCTGTATTAATCTCAAAATTAAACACGAATTACATCCTTTATCTACCTAATACCCTCATAAATACACCATCCATCCACACATAAAATTTGATTTCATTCACACAACTTAAACTTTTATACACACTATTTCTGATATAAAGATGGATTCCGTTCGCTCCATTCTCATTCGTACTTGTATGGCTAATATCCAAAAAGAAATTGGACAACTTGAACACTGGTTACTCCATCTACCTACCACTGATACTACACTCCCTTCCTCTACTACAATTCCACCACCCTCTGATCTATCTACCATCTTCTCATCACTTGATAAATTATCTAAACAACTCGATGGACAACAACACGCCCTCAATCACATCATCGATCGCATTGATATCCTTGAAAGTACTCGAGAAGTACATATTCAAGAATTACCAGAACAAACAAGTCCTTGGATAGATGAATTTACCACTTCCCTTGAAAATGAACCCGTTGATGATCATCTATCCGATTTACCAGATTATCCTATCTATACTATTCATAAAACGAGTCGACAAAATTCTCCATCCTCCCCTTCTACACCACTCAACCCCTCCCCTGATCCCATCGTCCAATCCCTTTCTGAACAAATCATCTATAAACCACTTGAACTAGCACAAGAAGAAGTTCAAGTACAAGAAGAAGTAGTTCAAGTACAAGTTCAAGAAGAAGTAGTTCAAGTACAAGTTCAAGTACAAGTTCAAGAAGAAGTAGTACAAGAGGAAGTAGTTCAAGAAGAAGTAGTACAAGAGGAAGTAGTACAAGATGAAGTAGTCCAAGTGCAAGAAGTAGTAGTACAAGATGAAGTACAAGTGCAAGAAGTAGTAGTACAAGTACAAGAAGAAGTAGTAGTAGTTCAAGTACAAGAAGAAGTAGTACAAGTACAAGAAGAAGAGGAAGAAGAGGAAGAGGAAAAAGAGGAAGAGGAAGAGGAGGAAGGAGTGGAATTAGAGGAAATTGAATACAAGGGTGTAACTTATTATAAGGATAATGAGGGATTTATCTATTCAATTGATGAAGAAGGTCAGCCATCTGATACAGCGGTAGGTTATTGGAAGGAAAAAACACAGTTAGTTGCATTTTACAAATCAAAATAAATAATAATTTTGTTTCACTACTTAAATAAATAATAATTTATGTAGTTAAATATTAATGAAACTTAAAACAACTATTTTTATTAAGTGTCTTACTTTATGGAATTGGTTATCTGATTCATTATGTTCGGTGAAGAATAAAGTAAGTAATTTTTATAGTCATATTTTATTATATTTTAGAAAGGATAATGATTTATGGTATATTGTACAGGGGTTTAATCTTCCTTTTAAGAATAATAATTTATATAATGTAAAGTCAGAGTGGGTATATGATGTTTCAAAAAATAGATTGAGTAAAGAAGTAAATGAAGGAGAGGTAAAGGAATTTACTAGAGCGTGGTTATCCACAAAATTAGTAGTAAATAATGAGGAAAATGATATGGATGCATTTTTTGATAATTTATGTGTAGTAACTACAGAGAATGAATTACCAACAATGCATACAATTTTGTTAGCGTGGTGTATTTATAAAAAACAATGGTATTTATTAGATGATTCTATTGTATTTCATATAATTGATCATTTGGCGAATGATGAAGTAATAAGTTATGAGTCAAACTGTACACGTAGTTCTTTTAAAGCAAATAAAAATAAATTATATCTTTTATAAAAAAAATTGAATGATGAGGATTTAAAGATTATGTGTGAGATCTTACTTTAGAACTTTGTAGATCTATCCAACAGAATGGCTAATACATTGGATGAGACTAAATATGATTTGGATTCCGCGATTCCTTCTGGGTCATGGACTCTTTATTTCCACTCCCCAGAAGAGACGAAATGGACTCTTAATACATTTGTTAGTCTCGGCTCAATGAAAATCTGGAAAGATTTCTGGACAATTATTAACACATTAGATCAAGAATCATTTTCA
>Ga0315292_10002638_pt1 | contig 10156 bp, 11 predicted proteins | sample YL17G13_0_MG_FD_204029 | JGI IMG/M metagenome (GOLD analysis project Ga0315292, IMG submission 204029) | Sediment microbial communities from Yellowstone Lake, YNP, Wyoming, USA - YL17G13_0 | ecosystem: Environmental > Aquatic > Freshwater > Lake > Sediment | place: USA: Wyoming | collected... | reverse complement strand
AGTAGCCCAGGAATTCGATGATCCTAGGCAGGAAGGGGAGGGTTGGGGAGGTCCGATTCGTCTCCCAGAGGTACACCGAGCATTCGGTGGACCGTAACAGCAACGCAACCTCTCGCTGGAGGAGGCCGAGGTCCAGGCGCCTTTTCCGGAGATGGTCACCGATGGTGGTAAGCGACGTAGGATATTGAATTGATAGCGGTTTCTTTGCATTCAAGGTGAAATGGCAAAAAGGCAACGCAACGGTGCAAGTGCGGATTTCGAGGGGACCGCCTGCATGCCTGTCGCTGCACGCCGCACGATGTGGACGAGTACCGCTCGCGCATTTCCGGACCGCTGCTCGACCGCATCGATCTGCACGTCGAGGTGCCGGCGCTGTCGTACGATGAACTTGTCACGGCGCCGCTGGGGGAGGGGACGGCGCCCGTGAGAGCACGCGTGGAAAGAGCCCGGGCCGTGCAGCGCGAGCGCCTGAAGGGAGCCGCGATTTATTGCAACGCACAGATGGGCGCGCGCGAGGTCCGCGAGCACTGTCGCCACGACGAAGGCGGCGCCCGCCTGCTGGAGGGGGCGATGCGCGCACTCGGGCTTTCAGCTCGGGGCTATGCGCGGGTGCTGAAAGTCGCGCGGACGATCGCGGATCTGGCGGGCGAACCCAAGATCGGCATCACCCACATCGCCGAGTCGATCCAGTACCGGGAGCAGCCGCGTCACATGGTTTGATTCAAGTGGAGATGCAACCTGCATCCAACGCGCGAAATTTCGTTCGCTGAATTGGTTGAAGCTTGCGCGCCGGGCAGTTGTTGCAGGGAAAGACGTGGGATGAGGTGCCGGGGTCTGGTGGGGCACCGAAGATTGAAAGTTAGTCGTTCGGGGCCTAAGATGTGGATCGTCGAGTGCCGACGATTGCGGGCACCGGAAAGGAATGGACGGCATGGCACAGGACAACCTGCTGGATAGGATCACCGTGAACCCGAAGATCTTCGGGGGGAAACCCATTGTCCGTGGACATCGCCTTGCCGTGGAACATGTCCTTGAGATGCTTGCCGCGGGCGATACTTCGGAGAACATCCTCGAGGGGTATCCCTGGCTCGAGCGTGACGACATTCGCGCCTGCCTGGAGTACGCTCACCGGCTTGTTGGACACGAGCGTATAGAGCCGCTCTCCATCGAAGTCGGGGCGTGAAGCTTCTTCTCGATACCTGCGTTTCCGGCGTCGCCCGTCAGGCCCTCGAGGCGGACGGGCATGATGTCATCTGGTCCGTCGAGTGGGACAGCGATCCAGGGGATGAGCAAATTCTCGGGCGCGCTCGTTCGGAGGGCAGGGTCCTCGTCACTATCGACAAAGACTTCGGCGAGTTGGCGATTGTACGCGGCCTCCCGCACGCGGGGATTGTGCGTCTGGTGGGTCTCCGTTCGGGGCAGCAGGGTCCGGTTTGCAGGGAAGTCCTCGAACGATACGGCACCGAACTCCAGAAAGGCGCGATCGTCACCGCCGGCCTGTCGCGGGTGAGAATCCGGCCGACGGAAGAGGCATAAAGGAGCGGAACCATGCTGGCACTGGGGCGGAGGAAGATAAAGGACAAAGAGATTAATGGCATCCAATTGGACGATTGGGAGGTCGATCTCTTCCTCTGCGACGATGGTCGGCTCGGGATGACCATCTACAAGGGGCAGTTGGATCGAGGCGCTGAAGACGTTCGTCCGTGGGAGGATGTTTTCGTGGAGGAATCAGATGGTCATTTTGAGGTCTCGGTTTCCTGATCGTCGCTGAACTTGCCGGCGTTGCGCGCCCGACTCCTTTTTGCAAACCGAAAGACAGGTTTTCAATATGACGCTATCGCCGCTTCGCGAGGAAGCGCATTGAGTAAGGTTCCGAAGCAGCAGTGGGCATTTGCCACACGCTTTCGTCGGCGGGCTTTCGGCTGGCGTTCGCAGCCGGCGATTGCGAGGATCAAGGAGGCTGTATCCGAGATCAAGAAGGCGGCGCGGAAGGATCCGCTTCTGGGCGCGGAGGGTGCCGTGCTGCTACTGGAGAGGTTGTCGCCGGCACTCGAACAAGTTGACAGCTCTTCGGGCGCCATCGGGTCGGCGGTCTGGCACGCGATCGAGGAGTTGGTGCCCATCATCGTCGGCGTCCCTGCGGACGAGGCTTTGCGCGCCAAGTGGCTGGAGCGTCTCTGGATTGCCTTCGAGGCCGACCAGATTCCCTACATCGAGAGCCTCGGGAATTTCTGGGGCGAGTTGTGCGTTTCGCCACAGAATGCATCGCGCTGGGCGGATGATATGGTCCCCCTGGTTCGCATGTCCTGGCACCCGGACCCTTCGCTACGTGGCATCTACAGCGGTACCTCTGCCTGCCTCAGTGCATTGCTCGCGGCGGGCAGGAACGAGGAGATCCTGGCGCTGCTCGATCTGGCCCCGTACAAGTACTGGCCTTTCCGCAAGTGGGGTGTGCGCGCTCTGTCCGCGATGGGACGCAAGGCCGATGCCCTGCAGTACGCCGAGGACTCCCGGGGGTTGAACGACAGCCCCGCCGCGATCGCCGAAACATGCGAAGAGATTCTCCTCTCGTGCGGCATGGCCGATGAGGCTTACCGACGCTACGCCATCGCGGCCAATCGTCGCACGACCTACCTGGCGACCTTACGTGCCCTTGCCGCGAAGTACCCGCACAAGGCGGCCACGGATCTTCTGCGGGACCTGGTCGCCGCGTCCCTCGGCGAAGAGGGGAAGTGGTTTGCCGCGGCCAAGTCCGTGGGGCTCTACCGCGAGGCGATCGAGCTAGCCACGAGCAGCCCCTGCGATCCGGGGACACTCAGTCGGGCGGCGCGAGATCTGGCAGTGACGGAGCCCCGTTTCGCCGTCGAGGCAGGATTGGCGGCGCTGCGGTGGCTCGCCGAGGGCTATGGTTACGAGATCACCAATCTGGATGTCCGGGATGCGTATCGGCATACGATGCAGGCGGCGACGAACGCGGGATGTGCTGAGCAAGTTCTGGAGAGAATCCGCGCCCTGGTTGCGGCCGAGAAGCGAGGTGACCGCTTCGTGGGCAAGGCCCTGGGATTGGGTAGCTGATCTTGTTCCCGCTTGGCTTCTCGGACGATTATCGGAAATATATCGGCAATGAGTGAGAGGGCGGGGATTTCGTCGAGCGTCGCCATCCGGGAGGAGTTGACTCGGCTCGTTTGCGGCGACCTGCTCCGGCTGGCGGGCGGACCGAACGAGGAAGTCACCGAGGGGCGCGTCCGCGAGCGGTATCTGACGGGGATGAAGTACCCTCACCGCGCATTCCGGTGCAGGCTACTTATCCTGCGAAGATGCTCCCCTTTTGGCTCCCTCTCCCCCTGCTCCCACCTCGCCAAGGTCCCCGGGTCCACCCGGAGGCGCCGGGCCATAGCCTCCTGGCTCAGCCCTAGGTACCTCCGGATCCAGGTCAACCTCTCCCCACGCGACCACGCCGGGTCAAAAGGGCTGTAGCCGAGGAATTCGATGATCTTCGGCCAGTAGGGGAAGGTCGGAGTTGCCTTTCCGCGCTCCCAAAGGTAAACGCAACACTCCGTCGTGTGGATGCGTTGCCCCACCTCCTGTTGGAGGAGTCCCAACTCAAACCGCCTTTTCCTGAGGTGGTACGCAATCGACCATAAGGGAGCATGTTGTTGATATGGAAGGGGTTTCTTTGCTTTCAGCTCAAAACAGCAGAAAGGCAACGCAACGGTGCGCCTGAGGCCACCTGGGCGACCGGCTACGGTCGTGCAGATGCACTCCCAGGGAAGTGGAACGCTATCGAGGACGGATTTCTGGACCGCTGCTCGATCGCATTGACCTGCATGTCGAGGTGCCGTCGCTCACGTACGAAGAAATCACCTCGACGCCTGTGGCGGAAGGGACGGCAACGGTAAGAGCGAGAGTAGAGGAAGCCCGTAGATTGCAGCGCGAGCGCTTCAAGGGATCTGCGATCTACTGCAATGCGCAGATGGGCGCGCGCGAAGTCCGGGAGCATTGCCGGCACGACGATGGCTGCGCCCGCCTGCTGGAGGGGGCGATGCGCGCGCTGGGCCTCTCAGCGCGCGGCTACGCCCGGGTGCTCAAGGTGGCGCGGACGATCGCGGATCTGGGTGGTGAGACGAAGATCGGGCTCGCCCACGTTGCGGAGGCGATCCAGTACCGCGAAAGATCCTGCAGCTAGTTTGACGCCCGATGCGCAGCCGGGGCATACTTGCCAGGGTAATTACTTCAACAAGGGTGCCGCGCCATCGAGGCGCGACAGGTCGCGAAGGTCGGGCCGCCTTCTGCAAGCGGGAGGATGCGCGTGTCTTCGAGCCCCGGCGTTGTGATCGACTTGACGGCACATCCCGTAGGCTGGCTCGCCCTCTCCCTCTTCGCGCTGGCCTACCTCGCCGTGATGGCCGAGGAGTTCACCCACCTGCGCAAGTCCAAGCCGGTACTGCTCGCGGCGGGGCTGATCTGGGTGATGATTGCCTGGGTCGGAAGCGTGCGCGGCCTCTCGGACGCGGTGAATGCAGCGGTCCGGCACAACATCCTGGAGTTCGCCGAGCTCTTCCTCTTCCTGCTCGTGGCGATGACCTACATCAACGCACTGGACGAGCGCCGGGTCTTCGAGGCGCTGCGCAGCCACCTCGTGAGCCTCGGGCTCTCGTATCGGAGGATCTTCTGGCTTACGGGCGTCATCGCATTCTTCGTCTCGCCGATCGCCGACAACCTCACGACCGCGCTCTTCATGTGCGCTGTGATCCTCGCCATCGGCAAGGCGGAACCGCGGTTCGTCCTCCTCGGCTGCATCAACCTGGTCGTCGCCGCGAATGCCGGCGGGGCCTTCAGTCCTTTCGGCGACATTACGACCCTGATGGTCTGGCAGAAGGGGATCGTTGGTTTCTGGGGTTTCTTCGCGCTCTTTCTCCCGGCGCTCGTGAACTGGCTGGTGCCGGCGGCGATCATGAGCTTTTCCGTGCCGCGGGGCGCGCCGGAGGCCGCCGAGGAGCAGGTCGGAATGAAGCGCGGGGCCGTGATCATCATGGTGCTGTTCCTGCTGACGATTACCTGCGCCGTGCTCTTCCACCAGGTGCTGCACCTGCCGCCCGTGACCGGGATGATGATGGGCCTGGCGTTCCTGAAGTTCTTCGGCTACTACCTGCAGCAAACCCACCGCGGGCACGCGGACCCCGCGGTGCTGTACGACCCGGTAAAGGCTGAGGAACAACTCGGCGACCACCTGCTGCAAAAGAGCACGCCCTTCGACGTCTTCCAGAGGATCGCCCGCGCCGAGTGGGACACGCTGCTCTTTTTCTACGGCGTGATCCTCTGCGTGGGCGGGCTGGGCTTCATCGGCTACCTGACTCTACTTTCCCATGGGATCTACACCGGGCTCGGGGCGAGCACGGCAAACATCCTGGTGGGGCTGCTCTCTGCAGTCGTGGACAACATCCCGGTGATGTTCGCCGTGCTCTCGATGCGGCCGGAGATGTCCGAGGGGCAGTGGCTGCTGGTCACGCTGACCGCCGGCGTCGGCGGCAGCCTGCTTTCGATCGGCTCGGCGGCCGGCGTCGGCCTGATGGGTCAGGCCCGCGGGCAGTACACCTTCGTCGGGCACCTGAAGTGGGCGCCGGTGATCGCCCTTGGCTACGCTGCGAGCATAGGCGTGCACTTCCTCGTCAACGCCGGTCGTTTCTGAGATAACTCAATGACTTATCCGCTTTTCTTCCTTGGATTCTTTGCGCTCGTGAAGGGAGCGAGCTTGCTGGTCGATGGCGCCGCGTCGATCGCGCGGCGGTTCAACGTCTCGGACTTCGCGATCGGGATGACCGTCGTTGCCTTCGGCACCTCGACCCCCGAGCTCTTCGTCACGCTGATCGCCGCCCTCGGGGGCAGCCCGGACATCGCGATCGGCAACGTCGTCGGGAGCAACATCGCGAACACGCTCCTGATCCTTGGCGTGACGGCCATGATTCGCCCGCTTGTGGTCTCGCGGGGGACGATCTTGAGGGAGATGCCCTTCGGTCTCCTGGCGTCCTGTGCGCTGCTGTTCGTCGCCGGCGACGCCGTCCTCGACGAGGCCGCACAGGGCGTCGTGGGTCGCGCCGACGGCCTGCTGCTGCTCTCGTTCTTTTCGATCTTTCTCTATTATTCGGCGAGCACCGCGCAGCGCGTCGCGGGGATGGAGGAGCTTGCGCCGCAGCGCGGTCTCAGCCTTGCCCGGGCGCTGGCTCTTGTGGCCGTCGGGCTCGCGGGCCTCGCCCTCGGGGGGAAGTGGATCGTCGACGGCGCCGTGGCGATCGCACAGACCTTCGGGATGAGTGAAACCCTCGTCGGGCTCACCGTTGTCGCGATCGGCACCTCCCTCCCCGAGCTCGCCACTTCCGCTGTCGCCGCATGGAAGGGGAACTCCGACCTCGCTCTCGGAAACGTGCTCGGCTCGAACATCTTCAACATCTACTTCGTTCTCGGCGTGACCGCCAGCGTGCGCCCCCTGCCGTTCCACGCCGAGAACATCGTGGACTTGGCCGCCATGGTCGGGGCGAACCTGCTGCTGTTCGCGGTGGTGTTTCTCGGCCGGAGAATGGTGCTCGACCGCTGGGAGGGCGGCGTGCTGGTCGGTGGCTATCTCGTATACCTCGCCGCCGGGATTGCACGGATGAAATAGATCGCACACCCGCCTGCAGGTTGCTTTTTATTCTGGTCCGCTCCTGGACGACAGGGCACACGGGCCACAAACACTTACTGTAGTGTTTGCTGTTTTGTTGAATAAGCCGTATCATTTTTCGAATGGGTGCAGCGAGCATTCCGCCGCTGCAGGGAATCGGATAGTCGGGCCGCTATCCAATGAATGAAATGTTCATTGGAGATGCCTCATGGCAGATGGCAAGTCGACTGACTCGGTTCTCGGCCTTTTCCTTCGTCTTTACTGGATGATGCTCGGCAATGGCGTGCTGGTGATCGCCGCCGCCTTCCCCCTCGCTTATCCTCAGATACCGGTGGTTCTGCCGCTTGCGGTCTTTGGTCTTGGCGTCATCAGCCTTATTGCGGCCAGGTTCATTGACATCCGCTTCTGTGGCGGACAAACGTCCGACGGAACCCCGGCTAGCCCCAATACTGTTCACATAAGTACCTAATTGCGGTATCCTGTCGGGAAACCAGACAGGAGGATCGCACATGGCTCGAACGGTGGCCGGACTTCCTAGTGGTACGAGAATCACCGACTTTATCAGCCTGGGTGTTCTGACGAAGGCCTTTCCGGTGGCGATTATTGAATCTGTTCTCCGCGAAACGGACCGCAAGAGCCAGAGAGTCCGTGAGTTGCCCGCTCCTGTTGTGGTCTATTACGTCATTGCCTTGGCTCTGTACATGCAGTCGTCGTACCGCGAAGTTCTGCGATGTCTCCTGGAGGGCGTCCGATGGCTCATGGGACCGGGGGCGAGCGTCAAGGTGACGGGCAAGTCTGGGATATCTCAGGCGCGCACGAGGTTGGGCTGGAAGCCTGTGGCGCAGTTGCACGACAAAGTTGTTGGTCCGATCGCCACAGAATCGACCAAAGGAGCCTGGTATCGTGACTGGCGTTTGGTAAGTCTGGATGGCAGCACTCTGGACATCGCCGATGAGCAAGAGAATGAGCGGGTTTTCGGCCGACCTTCTGCTAGCCGCGGGAGCAGTGCTTTCCCCCAGATACGGTTTGTCTCTTTGGTGGAGAACGGGACCCACGTGCTCTTCGGAACTCGTATGGATGGGACCAGAACCGGAGAGATCAGTCTGGCCAAAGACGTGCTGCCGGCCCTGCGCCCAGGAATGTTGTGTTTGGCAGATCGGGGTTTCTATGGATTCGAATTGTGGGGCTTGGCACGAACGACGGGAGCCGATCTGCTCTGGAGACTCAAAAAGAATCTGGCTTTGCCATGCGAGCAGAGGCTGCCCGACGGTTCCTACCGCAGCCGAATCTATGCTTCGAGCAAGGATCAGCGCCATCGCGAGAACGGTATTGTCGTTCGTGTCATCGAGTACCGACTCGAAGGCCTTGCGGACGCGGAGCCAATCTACCGATTGCTTACGACGATTCTGGATCACGAGGCAGCCCCGGCGGCTGAACTTGCCGCGCTCTACCACGAGCGCTGGGAAATCGAGACCGCTCTGGATGAGCTTAAAACCCACCTGCGTGGCGCCAGAATGGTGTTGCGCAGCAAGACCCCAGACTTGGTTCGTCAAGAGTTCTACGGCTTGATGATGGCCCATTATGCTATCCGTGGCCTGATGCACGAAGCAGCGCTGAAAGCCGGGACAGACCCTGATCAGCTTTCATTTCTCCATGCTGTTCGAGTCGTCCGCCGCAAACTCGCCCATTTCGTTTCTGTTTCCCCCTCGGTCCAGGAAAGCGTTTCATGACTCGGTTCTTTCTGAAATCCTTGACGAGAAAGTCGTCTCGAGTCGATCTCGATGCAATCCGCGCGGGCTCAAACGAAAAATGAGCGGCTATCCCTTGCGTCCAAGAGCGAGAACGGTGACCGAACGGGCAACCATCAATATTCGCCTTATTAAATCTAAGTGAACAGTATTACGGCTAGCATCAAAGACTGGATACGTTATGTCAAAATACTCGTCTCGTCAGCCCTGTTGCTGCTTGGCATTGTCTGGGGGCTAAGGGCTCTTCTCGCCTCGATGGATTAACCTGACTTCCGCATTCCCCTCGTGGATGGGTGATTGACGTGCAACAACCTGTGGATTTACTGGGGTTTCCGTGAGAAGCATCCGTATCCCGTGCGCAAGCGTTGTTTTGGTGCTTCTTGGCTCGTTCCTTCTTCCACCCGGGGCCTGGGGGTCCGTGGGTCCCTGGAGGTCCGTGGGTGTCCGGGAATCCGTGAAGGAAGACAAACCCTGCGTTAATTGCCATGGCGCTTCGGGCATGATCTTGGAGATGGAGAATGGGGAGGAGATCTCTCTTTTCATCGACGAGAGCGTGTATTCCAGTTCCCCCCACAGCGCACTTGGCTGCCGAAGCTGTCATGGCGAGCTCGCCCTGGAAACCCACCCGGGGGAAAAGCGCTTTGCAAGTCGGAACGAATACGCCGCGCTCCGCAATGAAATCTGCAAGAACTGCCATGGGAGACCTGCAAAGCCAGAGACCCCATTGCACAAACGTCTCATCGCGCGTGTTGGCGCGCCTCGATGCACATCCTGCCACGTTCCGCACAAGATGATGCCTGTCCGGATGTGGAAGGGCGAGGTTGGGACAAGTAGCTACTGCCTCACCTGCCACAAGGAGAAGTTGAAAACCTCACTGGATGGCAAGAAGACATTCGAGATCACGATTATGGAAGCGGCTCAGGGCAAAGAAGTTGACATGAACCACAACTGCATCGATTGCCATCCCGGATACTCAAAACAAGCGCACCCCCTGTGGGGCACCGGGACCCGACAGAAGCAGGTACAGAATATTGCCGCGATCTGTAGAAAATGCCATTCCGGTCAGTACCAGCTCGTCCAGGGAACTATGCACTATCAGCTTCGAAAGAAGATAAATCCGAGCGCGCCGGTTTGCATCGATTGTCATGGCTATCACGCAGTGGAATCAAAGGTGGACTTCGAGTGGCTGTCCGGCAACTCCTGTCGGCGGTGTCATGAGGATGTCTTCACCGCCTATGCAGATAGTGGGCACGGACAAAAGCGTGCGACCGGTCACCTCGAAGCTCCGGCCTGTCCAGACTGCCATCGTTCCCACGAAGTCAACTTGGCCTCCTTGGATAAGCCATTAATGGAAGCTTGTCTCGGATGTCATCAAAACACCCATAACAAGCACCGCAAGTGGCTCCCGAATGTATTTGCCCATTTCGAAGCCTTGGCCTGCACTGCCTGCCATTCCCCCGTAACCAGTGACAAGCTTGTGGTCACCATCTACGACACTGGCATAAAGAAGAATCCGTCCAATAAGGAGGTCACAAAGAGGGTTGGAGCGAAAAATATCAACCAAAAGCCAAACGATCCTGCGATTCAGCAGGATCTGGCCTATTGGAGTGAACTGACTCGGTTATTAAATCGCAAGGCGGCAACGAATCCGGTACGATATCTGCTCAGACTGAAAGTCGCCAGCGGCATCAAGACTCATGCATTGGGCGGGACACAGGAATCCCGGAAGAACTGCGACAGTTGTCACCAG
>Ga0315292_10002637_pt1 | contig 10157 bp, 8 predicted proteins | sample YL17G13_0_MG_FD_204029 | JGI IMG/M metagenome (GOLD analysis project Ga0315292, IMG submission 204029) | Sediment microbial communities from Yellowstone Lake, YNP, Wyoming, USA - YL17G13_0 | ecosystem: Environmental > Aquatic > Freshwater > Lake > Sediment | place: USA: Wyoming | collected... | reverse complement strand
CCGGCGTCCGGCTCCCGGCCATCGTCAAGCCTCTCTTCGAGGGTTCGAGCAAGGGCATCAAGAACAACTCTCTCGTCCACAGCCTGGGCGACCTCTACGAGCGCGTGGAGGAGGTCATCGCGACCTACAACCAGCCGGTCATCGTCGAGCGCTTCCTTTCCGGCCGCGAGTTCACCGTCGGCGTCCTCGGCAACGCCCCGAACCACGAGATCCTGCCCATCGTGGAGATCGACCACAGCCAGCTGCCTTCCGGGGCGGCGCCGATCTATTCCTACGAGGCGAAATGGATCTGGGACACGCGGGAAAAACCCCTGGATATCTTCAAGTGCCCGGCGCCCGTCGGCCCGGTGCTCAAGGCCAAGATCGAGAACTTCGTCACGCGGACCTGCGCCGTGCTCCGCATCCGGGACTGGTGCCGGGTCGACGTCCGGCTCGACGAAAAAGGGGAGCCCAACATCCTCGAGGTCAACCCGCTGCCGGGCATCCTGCCCAACCCCGAGGACAATTCCTGCCTGCCCAAGGCGGCCCGGACGGCCGGGTATTCCTATTCGGACCTGATCCACAAAGTCGTCGACGAGGCCTCGAAACGGTACGGCCTCCCTCCTACACGCATCCGGCCTACGGCGAGCGAGCGGCCGGCGGTCCACGCGGATCGTGCATGAACCCTGCCCTAAACATCGCCATCGTCTTCAACGCCTACGAACCGAGACCGACGGCGACGGGGGAACGTCTGTCCGAGGAGTCCGTGGCCGAGATGGCCCAGCAGACGTACGACGCCGTCCGCACGCTCGGGATCGGCGCGACGCTCCTCCCCCTCCAGAAGAGCCTCCTCAATTTTCTGGGGCGGATCCGGGAGCTCAACCCGGACGCCCTGATCAACCTCTGCGAAGGGTACTACGGCCGGCCGCAGTGGGAGTCGAACGTCGCCGGCATCTTCGAGCTCCTCGGCCTCGCGTTCACCGGAAGCGCCTCCAAGACGCTGGCCTTCTGCCAGGACAAGTTCAAGGCCAAGGCCGTCTTCCGGGCCGCCGGCCTGCCCTCGGCCCCGGCCCAGCTCATGCTGACGGGGGACGAACCCCTCGAGCTGAAATTCCCGCTCATCGTCAAGCCGAACGCCGAGGACGCCAGCCTGGGCATCTACCCGGACTCCGTCGTCCGCGACGAGGAGTCCTTTCGACGACAGGTCCGGCGCTGTCTCGAGAATTACAATCAGCCGGTCCTCGCCGAGGCGTTCATCGACGGCCGGGAGTTCAACGTCTCGGTCATGGAGAACGGCGCGGCGACACCATTGCCGGTCTCCGAGATCGACTTCTCGGCCATGCCCAAGGACCTGCCGCGCATCCTCGGTTACGAAGCCAAGTGGTTCGAAGACAACCCGCTCTATCAGAAGACGCCCCCGGTCTGCCCGGCGCCCATCAACGAGGAGCTCCGCGCCAAGCTCCAGGGCCTGGCCGCCGCCGCGTTCCGGATCATGGGCTGCCGGGACTACGCCCGCGTGGATTTCAGGATGGACACCAAGGGCCGGCCGTTCATCCTCGAGGTCAACCCGAACCCCGACATCAGCACCAACGCCGGCTACGCCCGGGCCCTCAAGGCGGGCGGGGTCGGCTACGCCTCGTTCTGGGGCAAGATGGTCGACAATGCCATGAAGAGAAGGGTCGTCCATGATCCGGCCGATGGAACTGCGAGATAAGGAACCGGTCCTCGGCCTCATCCGGGCCACGGGCTTTTTCACGCCCGCCGAGGTCGTTGTGGCCGAAGAGCTCATGGACGTCTATCTCAAGGATCCGGAACAGAAGGACTATCGCATCGTCATCGTCGAGAACGAGGGCAAAGACGCCGTGGGCTACATGACCTGGGGGCCGGCGCCCGTCGCCGAGGACGCCTATGACATCTATTGGATGGCCGTTTCGCCGGCCGAGCAGGGCAAGGGACGGGGCAAGGCGCTCATCCGCTGGGTCGAAGACGAAATCCGTCGCCGCGCCGGACGGATGATCATCATCGAGACGTCGTCGCAGCCGAAGTACAACGGCACGAGGCAGTTTTATATCGACTTGGACTATAAAGAGGTCGCCCGGGTCCCGGATTTCTACAGGGCCGGAGACGACCGCGTCATATACGCGAAATATTTTCGTTGACGAGGAGTGCAGAGGAGATGGACGACTGGCAACGCTTACTCCAGGGCAGTCTCAGGAAACCGGAAGAGATCGCCCAGTGTTTCGGACTTGATGTCGAGGAGGTCCGCCGGATCGGCCGCGTTTTCAAGATCCAGATCACGCCGTACTATGCCGGTTTGATCAAGGAGCGCGGTGACGCCATGTGGCGTCAAATGGTGCCCGACCCGGCCGAGTTGAAGGAAGATACCGGCGTCGCCGACCCCCTTCATGAGGACAAAGACTCGCCCGTGCCGAGCATCGTCCATCGTTACCCCGACCGCTGCCTCTTCCTGGTGTCGCACAGCTGCGCCTCGTACTGCCGTTTTTGTACGCGCAAGAGGAAGGTCGGAGACCCGTCGAAGATCCACCCCCGGTACATCGAGGACGGCCTGGCCTACATCCGGAGCCATTCGGAGATACGGGACGTCGTCATCTCGGGCGGCGACCCGCTCATGCTGAGCGACCGCAAGCTCGAGGCGATCATCAAGGGCGTCCGGGCTATCCCTCACGTCGAGATCATCCGCGTCGGCACGCGCGCCCCGTGCGTCCTGCCGCAGCGGATCACCGAAAAACTCGTAGCCATGCTCAAGAAGTACCATCCACTTTATGTCAACGTCCACTTCAACCACCCCGATGAGATCACGCCTGAATCGTCGCGAGCCCTGAACCTCCTGGCCGACGCCGGAATTCCGCTGGGGAACCAGACCGTGCTCCTCAAGGGCGTCAACGACGACCCGGTGGTGATGCGGCGGCTCATGCAGAAGCTCCTCTCGGTCCGGGTCCGGCCCTACTACCTCTACCAGGCGGACTACGTATCCGGAACCGAGCACCTGAGGACGACGGTCGAGAAGGGGCTCGAGATCATGGAGGCCCTGCGGGGCTGGACGTCGGGGTTGGCCGTCCCGTATTACTGCATCGACGCGCCCGGAGGCGGCGGCAAGATTCCGATCCTTCCGAAGTACCTCCAGTCGATCACCGATGAGCAGGTTGTCCTGCGGAATTACGCCGGCGAGCTCTTCGTCTACCCGCAGGTGAAGCCGAAGCGCAAGCCGCGGCCGGCGAGCGCCCCCTGCTACAGCTTCGACGGCGCCCCCCCCACGCCTTAAAAAAGAACGGACCTGGTCTTAAAAAGAACGGACCTGGTCTTCGCAAAGCCCGACGGATTCCTGGTTTTGCGAAGACCAGGTCCGTTCTTTTTCCCCTTTTTTTTCAGGAGAGGAGCCGGCGCGTAATATCCTGCACTGACCGTGCCAGCGTTTCGTTGTGAACGAGCTCTTTCTTCATTCGGCGGCAGATGTCCGCGATCCCTGATCCGCCCATCCCGAAGAACTCGCCGATTGCTTTAAGCATATGATCGGTCGCCGTGTGACTAATATAGATCGCGATATTCCGGACGAGCCGACTATTGGGGCCTAGGACGGCCTCCGTTTCCAATTGGATTCGCTGAAAATCTGGGCGAGGAAGGGGCCTGTGGGACCGGGCGTGATCATGGACTTCTTGAGGAGCCTGGGTGGCCAAAATTGAGCGACTGATTTGATCTACGAACTCCGGCTTCCCGAGGATCCCCGTCTCCTTGGCGGAGACAAAGGGGTTTGGCGGGTTCCTCGATAGCCGATCGAGGACGCACCTCTCGTATTCTTTCCTGGCTTCGGACAAAGAGGCTCCGAAAAGCGTAAGAACAAATGCGTTATCAGCCCATGGCGCCGGAGCGATGGAACCCAAATACTCACGATAATTGGACCATTTATACTCTTCGGGACGGCTGACGATGCCTGCTCGGACAGGATTGAGGTGGATGTAGGGCGCGACCTCCCGTGCGTATTCTTTCGCTTGGACCAGAGTTGCTCGGAATCGGGACTGAAAAGTATGGCCGCAGTGGGCGTATTTATTATTGAAGTAGGTTGAATACTTCAAATTGATGAGGTGCATGATCCTCGACAGGCTTCCCCGGGGTGTTTCCAGAAAGAGATGGTAGTGGTTCTCCATGAGGCAATAGACATGGATGATGACGCCGAAGCGCTCGTGCGCTTCCCGCAGGCAGTTCAAGAAGAAGTATCGATCATCGTCAGAGATAAATATGGGCTGCTTTCGATTTCCCCTGGAGGTCACGTGATAAAACGCTCCGGGGAATTCGATCCTGAGTGATCTGGTCATCAGAAGCTCGGGGGATTGTCGCCCTGAGTCTATAGACGGTTAAGGCAAGGGGCCTTTCTCAGTCCGATAGAAAAAGAACGGACCTGGTCTTCGCAAAACGCGGGGGATTCCCGGTTTTGCGAAGACCAGGTCCGTTCTTTTTGGTCCGTTCTTTTTCTTCCTTTATTTAACTCCGGCCAGATAAGCGCTAAGGCCGATGGTCTTGACGATGCCGAGCGTCTCTTCCCGGCTGAGGCCGCGTTTCTGCTTCAGCGACTCCAGGATGCGGATGATGGAAAAAGCGACCTCGGCCGTCTGCCCCGCTTCGGCCTGCCGGTCCTTGAGGTAGGCGATGGAATCGAAAAGTACGGCGTTGGCCTCGCCGTAGGAGATCGGCTCGCGCCCGCCGTTCGCCTTGACCCAATCGGCCAGCCCCAACACGTCGTTCACATGGGACTGGATGAGATATGTGGCCCGGCCGACGAGCTTCAGGTTGCTGGGGCTGACGTTGGTCATCGTATTGCCGACGACCTTGCCGAGCTTGGCCATGACGGCCGTCGAGTGGGCATTGAGGAGCATCTTGGCCGCGATCTGCTGCCGCAGGCCGAAAGGATCGCCCGCCGCTCGGACATGGACGGGGACGACGATGAGCCTGCCGCTCCGCCCCTCGAACAGACTGCGGATCCCCGCCTCTAACTGCGGGAATTCTTTCTGCGGACGGTCGGTGACAAGAACGATCGCCGCATCGGCGCCGCTCTCTCCGGCGAGCCGCAGGACATTTCTGAATGACGACCCTTCCCGCCCGAACTCGGCCTCCTCGGGCGTTAGGCCGACCAGGACGCAGAGGTCGCCCTTCTTCGGGCCGCGCCGCTCCGTGTTCGAAGCGGAAAGGGAAAAATCGTAGAGTCCCGCCTGGTCGTCCCCGGCCTTCTTCAGGCTTTCGAGGGCCGCCCGCCGCAGGTAGGGGTCGTCGATGCCCGTTTCGAACGGCTGCCTGTACTTCTCGGACGCCAACCCGCGGAAGGGCCTGCCCAGAAAAGCGCGCCACGCGTCGCCGGCCGTCTTCGCCCCCGTCCAAACTTGGATCCAGCATTTCCGCTGCGGCTCCCTGACAGTGTCCAGCGGGAAGAGCCGGAACGTCGGGCTCCGTTCGGTGCTGTCGATGAAGACCGTGATCAGCCCTTTCTCGGCATAGTATGTTGAGAACCGTCCGCCCGCGTAGGCCGCCGCCTCGAGGTCGGTCAACTCTGATAGAGCTGGGAGCGCCGCCCGGACCCCGTCGAGGACAGCGCCGAACTCCTTGAGCCTGGACGCGACCCCTGCGACTCCCGTCCTGCCCACCCTCTCCGCCCCGCCGCCGTCCTCGAAGCCGAGCCGGGCCATCTCCTTCTGCCCGAGGACACGGGCCAGCGCCCGCCCCACAGCCGTCTCGATGACGGCAGTCACGGCATAGGTCTCGATGGTCGTCGCCTGCATCCGCGTCGAGCCGGTGATGGCCTGGGGTCCGGTCGTCAGGTTGATCTTGGTGATACCCGGTTCGGTCAGGACGCTCCGGCTCCGGTCGAAGGGCATGAGCCTGTCGTCCGGGTTATTGTAGACGAAATACAGCCGCTCGCGGCTCTCCTCGGGATCGTATCCCGGCTCGCCCTTCGACTCCTCGAGCGCGGCCAGGACCGTCCCGATGACCGACGACGTCTCGCCGCCCTCGGTGACGCAGATGACGACGTCGCCCTTGCGGATGCCCCTGTCATGGAGCTGCAGACGGCCGATAAGCTGGAGGTCTTCGAAGCCCTCGAGGGAGCTGATCAGGGCCCTGTCCGCCCCGGTCATCTCGCCGATAAGCGCTTCCTCGATGCTCTCAGGGATGAAACCGGCGAGCTTCGCCGCGATCTTCCGGTCCGCCATCACCCTCCGCCAAAAGGGACGCCAGAACGCGCTCTCCGTCTGCTTGGCCAGCCGGCCCGTGGCCCCGCAACCGTAAACATAGATCTTCCTGCCGCCCAGGATGGCGTCCTCGACGGCCCGGGCGGCTTGCTCAAGGACCGCGGGCGCCGCCGCCAGTTCCTCCACCTTCGCCCGGATGTCGTCGTCGACCGAGGACAGCATCTTCAACCCGGCCAGCGTGTCCTTCTGGATGCGCTCGCCGAGGGGCCACGTTTTCTGATGGCGCTGCTCCGTGAGCAGGGTGTGGAGCTGGAACTGCGTTTTCGTCCGGACGTAATCGACCGATTCCGCCGAGGGTTCGACGGCGAGGAGCTTTAGCAGATTCCCCTTTGCCGCGGCCGTTTCCTGCGCCGCCCCCCCCACCGCCAACGCTACGACGATCGCTATAGCCGCCGCCCAGCTTTTTCCTCCGAGCTTCTTATTCCCCTTTTCTTTTGGTTCTTCTCCCAGCAAGGGGGAAGTTTTCCTTGAGGCGGCGATGGATATCGCCCCGCAGACCCCCGTAGCGGAGGGGGACCCGCCGAAGGCGGGGGGACCGTCGGGACAGGTCCATGGGGGGGCCGGGGGGCAAGGGGTGATATCCTTCGCCGAGCCGAAAAGGAAAATTCTGCGAAAATGGGAGAAGAACCTCATTTGTCCTTGCCGTACTGGTGCTCGTCGTCGAGGATGTCGCGTTCCTGCCAGTCCCGGATCCATTCCTCGACCCGGAAGACCATGGTCCCGCCCTCGGCCGTCGAACAGACGACCCGGTCGAGGCTGCAGTTGATCAGCATCTTTTTGCAGATGTAGCAGGGGAAAGCGTTGATCGGCGCGCTCCCGCCCGGGGCGCTGCCGTAGATGTACATGTCTCCCCCGAGCAGGCTGACGCCTGCCCGGGCGGCGTTGATGATGGCGTTCTGCTCGGCGTGGACGCTGCGGCAGAGCTCGTAGCGCTGGCCGTGAGGGATGCCCAGCCTGTCGCGCAGGCAGAAGCCGTGCTCGAGGCTGTCGCGGGTCTTCCGCGGGGCGCCGACGTAGCCCGTCGAGATGATCTGGTCGTCACGGACGATGAGGGCTCCGATCGACCTCCGGAAACAGGTGCTCCGGAGCGAGACTTCCTTGGCGATGCCCAGATAGTAAAGGTCCTTGGACGTTCTCGGCGGCGTCATGCGATCTCCTCGAGTTTTCGATGAAGGTCCGGGATGGTCCCGTCGTTCAGGATGAGACGGTCGGCCGCGGCCATGCAGGCTTCGAGCTGCTGGGACGTCTCGCCTCCCGTCCGTTCTTGCCCTTCTTTTTTCCGGAACGCCTCCAGGTCGGCGGCCGATTCGTCCCGGCCTCGGGCCGCGACCCGGGCGAACCTCACTTCCACGGGCGCGTCGATGGCCAGCAGGACGAAGCCATCCTGCCGGCGCAGGAAAGCGACCTCGTGCGTGTTGCGGATGCTGTCGATGACGGCCGGCCCGCCGACCTTGGCCATGGTCCGTCTGGCTAAGACGTCGGGCCCGAAGCGCTCCCGGAGTTCGTTGCCCGTCCGGATGAGGCTGTCCCGGCTGACGGTCTCGCCCCGGGCCTGCAGTTCCTCCCTGATGACGTCAGAAAGCGAGAAGTAGGCGTAGCCCCGGGCCACGAAGAAGGCCGCCGTCTCGCCCTTGCCGGCCCCGTTGGTCCCCGTCAGTCCGATGAGTCGCGCCGCCGTCTTCATTTTTTCAGGATCCGCGGCAGGGCCCGGACATAGTTCCAAAGGGGAGCGGTCGCCTTGAGCCGCCGCCACTCCTTCCTCAGCCCCAGGCCGGCCTTGGCCCTCGCGCCGAGACCCTGGCCGTGGAAGACGGTGATCGCTTTTTCCATCAGGCCTTCGAGGCTCCGGTCGTAGGGGAACCACCAGGTTTGCGATTTCTTCCGGAAGAAATCCGTGCCGACGTACTTGATGTTGACGAGCTCGTGGAGGCCGAAGGGGCCGTGGCAGCGGCCCATGCCGGTCTGCTTGATGCCGCCCCAGATCGCCCGGGGTTCGACGAACGAATACATGTGATCGTTGACGGTGACGGAGCCCGCTTCGAGACGCTCGGCGAACCACGCGGCCTGCTTCCGGTCGCGCGTCCAGACCGAAGCGGTCAGCCCGTAGACGCTGTCGTTGGCCAGGGCCACGGCCTCGTCCGGGTGGTCGAAGACCATGATGGGCAGCGTCGGACCAAAGGTCTCTTCGGTCATGACGCGCATCGTGTGGTTGACGCCCGTAAGGACCGTGGGCTCGATGAAATGGCCGCGGAGGCCGGCGACCCGTTTGCCCCCAACCGGGATCCGGGCGCCCTTCGCCCGGGCGTCGGCGATGTGCTCCTCGACGATCTTGAGCTGGCCGGCCGTGGCCATCGGGCCCATGTCGACGCCGGTGTCGAGGGGGTTCCCGACCTTGACCTGTCCGGCGAGCTCGATGACCCGCGCGGTGAACGGCTCGGCGACTTCCCGAGCGACATAGACCCGCTCGATCGAGCCGCAGCTCTGGCCGCAGTTCATGAAGGCCGTCCAGACGGCGCCGCGGGCGGCCCGCTCGAGGTCGGCGTCCTTCAGGACGATCATCGGGTCCTTGCCCCCGAGCTCGAGGGTCAGGTTGGTCAGATTCCGGCTGCAGAGCTCCATAATGCGCTTGCCGATGCCGACGCTGCCCGTGAACATGACCGTCTGGATCTCCCGGTCGACGATCATGGCCTCGGCCTGCGGGACGCGGCAGGGGACGATGTTGAGGACGCCCGGCGAGAGGCCCGCTTCTACGAAGACCTCGCCGATGAGGAGCGCCGTGAGCGGCGTCGTCGTCGAGGGGCGGAGGACGATGGTGTTGCCGGCCACGAGGGCGCTGAGAATATCGGATAAGGGGATAAGGAAGGGGAAGTTCCAAGGCGTGATGATAAGCGTCGGGCCGAGGGGATGGAAATGGAACGTCCCCGTCTTGTTAAAAAAAAGAGGCGTATGGTGTCCGGCCCTCTTGGAGTGAAGGAGCCGGCCCAGGTTCCTGGCGTAATAGTTGAGGGCCTGGAGCGAGCCGAAGACCTCGACGGCCAGGGACTCGGCATAGGGAGAGCCTTTTTCCATGGCGATAAGCCGGCCGGCCTCGCTCGCCCGCCGGGCCAGGATGCTCTCGGCCCGCTTGAGGATGTCCCTTTTTTTCCGGGGGTCGAGCCAGCGCCATACGGGGAAGGCCTCCTTGGCCGCCTGGATGGCCTGTTCGCAGAGAGCCCCGGATGCCAGGCTGACCTCGCCCACGGCTTCGAGCGTGGCGGGGTTCTCGGAGACGAGCTTCTCGGCGGTCTCGATCCGGTCGTTGCGGATGATCAGGCGTCCGTCCATGAGCGTCACCCCGCCGTATCCGTCCCCGACGACCGGGCCTTCTTTTTTCCCCGGCCGACGGCGAGGGCGATGAGGATGCTGATCCCGTATAGGATGAGCATGGGAACGGCCACGATGCTCTGGGTGATCACGTCCGGCGTGGGAGTGATAACGGCGGCGATAACGAAGATGAGGAGAACGGCGTACTTGAAGTTCTTGACCATCCAGCGGGCCGTGATGAGCCCCATCTTGGACAGGAAAAAAACGAGAGTGGGGAGCTCGAAGATGAGGGCGATGCCGAGCAGGATTTTCAGGGCGAAGCCGAAATACTGGTCGACGGTGATGACGGGCTGGAAGTCGCGTCCGAGCGCCAGGAAGAAGCGGCAGGCCCAGGGGAAGACGATGAAATAGGCGAAGAGCGCGCCCAGGGAGAAGAAGAACGTCGTCATCAGGACGAAGGGGACGGCGTACTTTTTCTCTTTCCGGTAGAGGCCGGGGGCGACGAAATACCAGATCTGGATGAAGACGAAAGGCGACATGAAGAAGAGGGAAGCCATGAAGGCGACCTTCATGTAGAGCATGAAGGGCGCGGTCAGGGTGGTGAAGGCGAGCTTAGTGCCC
>Ga0315292_10002636_pt1 | contig 10161 bp, 9 predicted proteins | sample YL17G13_0_MG_FD_204029 | JGI IMG/M metagenome (GOLD analysis project Ga0315292, IMG submission 204029) | Sediment microbial communities from Yellowstone Lake, YNP, Wyoming, USA - YL17G13_0 | ecosystem: Environmental > Aquatic > Freshwater > Lake > Sediment | place: USA: Wyoming | collected... | reverse complement strand
TTATTTCCTCCGGTGCAGTGATGGTCCCCTGTCCATGGTTCCTGCACGCCGCGGATTACGCCCGCCAGCATCCCGGGATAGACCTCGGTGTTCATCTCACCCTGACCAGCGAATGGAAAACTTATCGCTGGGGACCCATTTCCACGCGCGACCCCGCCTCCGGTATGCTGGATGAGCAGGGATATTTTTATCAATTATCCGCCCCCGCCCAGGAACATGGCGACCCGGCTGCCGTGGAGCGCGAACTGACCGCCCAGGTGGAACGGTCGCTTCAGGCCGGGATGCTTCCCAGCCATGTGGATACCCATATGGGTTCAGTGGCTCATCCAAAATTCATGGGTATCTATGTCCAGCTCGCGCTGAAGTTCCACGTCCCGCCCATGATCTTCCGCCTGGACGAGGCGGGCTGGCAGGCGGCTGGATTGGCGCCGGAATTTGCAAGCACCGCTGTCAGTCTGATCCAGCAACTTGAAGGCTCCGGCCTGCCATTGTTGGATGCCCTCGGTGGGATGACGCTGGACACGGAGGAGAACCGCCTGGAACGCACGCTGCAGGCATTCTCGGATTTGCAGCCCGGCATTACCCACTTTATCATCCACCCTTCCAAGGATACGCCTGAACTGCGTGCCATCACCCCCGATTGGCGCTGCCGCGTGGCTGATTACCAGAATTTCCTGCAGGATGAAATTCGCCAGCACCTTCGCAAGATAGGTGTGCAGGTGATCGGCTACCAGGCATTAAAAGAACTCATGCCGTAATTCCAGCCCAGAAAAGGAGGAGTCATGTCTGAAAATATTAAAGGGGCAATCAAACTCTCGCCCGGTTACAAGGTGACCTGGGGAATTGCTGCCCTGGGTACCAGCCTGATCTCGGGTGTTTTTGGTGCCTTGCTGCCCATCTTTTACCAGGATTACCTGGGTCTCAGCGCCCGCTGGATCGCGATCGCATCCGCCATTTACGCCATCTGGAACGCCTTGAACGATCCCATCTTCGGCTATATATCCGACAGCACCCGCTCCAAGCGCGGCAGGCGCATCCCGTATATGCGCTACACGGCTCCGTTCCTGGCTGCCACCTTCATCCTGGTCTGGCTGGCACCCCAACACGCGGGCGACCCCAGCCTGTTCATGTGGATGCTGGTCAGCATGGTGTTGTATGACGGCTGCTACACGATGATCGGGCTGGTGTATTCGGCCCTGCTGCCGGAGGTGACCGAATCCGACACCGAGCGCAATCACCTGCAGATATCTTCCTCGCTGTTCGGCTTGCTGGGCACTCTTCTGGGTTTCGTCATCCCGGACCTTTTCCGCCCGAAGGCCGGCGCGGTGCCGTCCTTCTTCCCGCTGCAGATCGCCATGGTGGTGGTCGGCGTGGCTGGCATGGTGCTGATCATCGCCACCACCTTCAAGGTGAAGGAACGCCTCGAGTTCACCCAGGTTGACAAACCGCTCAAGATCAAGGACCAGATCAAATTCACCTTCACCAGCAAAAGTTTCCTGGTCCTGGTCAGCCAGAATTTCATGTCCATCCTGGTTTCCTCGCTGGTGACCGGGTCGATTTTCTACCTGGCTGACTATGTGCTTAAGATGAACACCATCGTTTTGCTGGCGTTCATCTTTATTCCCCTGATCGGCGGGGTGCCAATCACCAACCTGATCCGCAAAAGGATCGGCCTGGTGCAGGCCCAGCAGGTATTGCTGCTGACCGCCGGTGTGGGCCTGATCGCGCTGACCTTCGTGCCGACTGCCATCATTCCTTACTGCCTGTTGCTGGTGGGATTCGGGCTTTCCGGCCCGCAGACTCTCACCAACATCCTGTTTGCCGAGGTGGCGGACGAGGACGAACTGCGCTCCGGTGTGCGCCGGGAAGGGGCATTCTTTGGGATCAACGCCCTCATCACCAAGCCCGCCCAATCGCTGGCGTTCGCCCTCCCGCCCTTCATCCTGGAAGCAGCGCATTTTGTGACCCGCGAAGCCAACAACAACGTGGCGTTCCTGGACCAGCCTGCCAGCGCGATCTTCGGCATCAAGGTCTTCATTGGTCTCATCCCCGGCATCGCCATGCTGCTGGGCGCGCTGATCCTGTTCTTGTTCCCGCTGCGCGGCGCCCGGTTGGAAAAGATGCAGCACGACCTGCTCGAATTGCATGCCCGCAAGAAAGCCGCATACGATCAACAAAAATCCTGATCCTCCGGGTAGGTTCGTTGGCCAAGAGAAAAAGCACCTCCGCTCGGAGGTGCTTTTATTCCTTTTCTTTTCTGCGAGGCAGGTTAACCGGCTTTTACCCGCTTGTTCGGCAGGGGGATGATCACAAGTGCGCTCGCCAGGAAACAAATCGTTGCCAGGGCAAAGAGAAGCAGGTAGCCCGACGAACTTGAACCAAGCGCCTTATTAATCGGGTCGATCAGTACCCCGCCCAGGAGACGCGCCACACCCGAGCCAATGCAGGTGGCAATGTTGGCAATGCCCAGGTAGCGGGCACTTTCATTGGCAGGTACGATATCAGTGGCGAGCGCCCAGGATACAGTGATGAACGCCCCGATGCCCATGCCGATGATCGCACCGGCTACGGTGATGAGGGCCTGGGAGCGGACAAAGAGCAGGAAGAGCGCACCGGCAAAAGAGACAAAACCTGAAATAAGCATGAACGGTTTCCGGCCAATTTTATCGGAGAGCCAGCCGGAGATGAGCGCCACCATGATCAGTGCCCCACCCAGGATCATTTTCAGGTTGCCATAAAAACTCTGGGCAGCAGCCTGATCCATGTGGATCACATCCATCAGGTAGTTGATGAGGAAAGAGTTGATGGCAATAAACGAGCCCCAGAAAAGGATCCGGTTGGCGAACCACCAGCCGAAGACCCGGTTCTCGCGGAAGTTGACATAGAACGCTCCTTTGAGCGCTTCGCCCACGGTCTTGGTTGCGGCTGGATCGGAGCCGGAGGCTGCGTCCTGTCTTTCGCGCGCCCAGATGGCAGTGAAGATGACAAAGATGAAGAAAACAAGCGTCGGAACGGCCGCGGCGAAATAGACTCCGTTGTCACCCCACTTTGCGATCCCGGTGCTGAGGATCTTCCCGGCCACTAATCCGCCAACCACGAGGGCAATGATGTCCATCACCCCTTTTAGACTGGAAGCCCTTCCTCGCTGAGATTCGGGCACCAGATCCGGGATGAGCGCCTGCCATGGTCCCTGCAGGATGTTCGAGGAGAACTGGATCAGGATCACACCCAGGAGCAACACCCACAGCGTTGGCGCGGAGACCAGCAGGAACAAAGACAATGCGATCAGCACTGCACCGCCGATAATGAACGGCAAACGGCGACCCAGTTTTGTATGCGCCCGGTCCGAGAAAACTCCCACGATGGGTTGGACCGCCATTGCCACCAGCAGGCCGATGAAGCCCAAAATGCCGAGGGTGGTATTGGGCAGGTCGGGCGCGAGCTGCCGCACTTTGAAAGTCATCAGCGGGGGATCCTGGATGTTGGAGGAAAAGGTCAGCGCGAAACCCAGCAGGCTGATGACAAACATGCGCATGAATGAAATCTTTTTCATGATGACTCCTTTAAGACATCGGGTCGGATGGATCTGATAACGTTGAGCGATTGCAGAGCTTCTTCCACACTTAACTCAAACACCAGCGGACCGGTAAAGTTCGCTGTAGTGAGCCTGTCAAGCAGACAAGCCAGGTCCAGGTCGCCTGCGCCAAGCGGCTTGTGGTCTTCGCCGTACCCGCGCACCCCCGGCGGCATTTTCCGGCAGTCATGCAGGTGCACCTCCGCCAGGCGGGGGAGCAGTTTTTCCACCACCTCGAAGAAGTCGAACCATCCCGGGAAACCTGCCAGCACGTGCCCCGTATCGAGGCAGATGGACAGGTCGAACTCCTCGACCAGGTCAAGAGTCAGGTCGAGTGGAAACTCGATGGTTTCGATGGCCAGCCTGCGGGTGGCGAGACCAGTTTCGGCTAGGATGGCGCGCAGGCTTTCACGGGCGCCGTTCTGGAACTGGCGCAGGATCAGCGTGCGCGCCGTTTCAGAGATATGCATATTGTAGAATTCCGCCGCCAGCGCGCCGGTGGCATGCAGCACATAGACCTCGGGTTCGATCGGGGCCGTGACCTGGATGGTTTGAACCACAGCCTCCACTGAGCCTTTGCGCACGGGAGCCAGCGGTGTGGAGGGTTCCACCGACCATAACGGCAGGTGGAGGGTATACGAAAGTCCACCCGCTCGAAGTGCTGCCAGTTTTTTGATAGATTGCGGGCTGTAAGCATTCGGCAGGAACATCCCCAGGTCGCCGCCAAGTTCGATCGGGTTGAAGCCTGCCTTTGCCAGGTTTCCTGCCAGACCGGCATGGTCAAAACCGGCAAGATTCGCCATCACCTGGTCAGCAGGTACACTGGAAGGCACAAGGGCTTCCAGTTGCATTGCCATGATGCCAAAGCGCATAGGATTCTCCTCTGTGTCCCCATTGTACAAAAAGCGGGCTTGTTTGGCAACAAAAATCCGCTCCGGTTTTCACGGAGCGGAGGCGTCTGGAACGGGATTCTATTCACGCGTCCAGATGATAGGTGTGATAAGGATTCTCGCATGGATTGCCCCAGGCGATATGCATTTCGCGGGCGGTCAGGTCGATCACCATGGCATTGACCGTCTTCTCGCGATCGAGCGGGTTGCTGGCATCGATCGAGTGATTGCAAATGGAATTCGAAAAATTGACGTGGTCGCGCTGGATGGCCTGCAGGGTCTTGATCGTGTGCTGATCCTCGCGCTTGATCAACCGCAAAGCCCGGTAATAGCGCACTCGCGAAGCCACAAGGTCTTCCGGCTCGCGTTCCACCTGCTGCATGTTCTCGGACAGGTAATGGTTGGTATGCACGATGTAATTGTCACTGCCATACAGGATGCTGAAACGCCGCGCTGACACCTCGACGGAATATAACTCACCGCTTTCATGGACCAGCAGGTGGTTGTAGCCGGCTGCACGCTGCGCGGAAAGCATATGGCGAATTGCCTCGTCTGGCGTTTTCGAAGCCAGGACTGCCCGTGAAACCACGGTGCGCGGCGTGCCGATGCGTGAGTCGCTTGGGTAGACCGAATCACACAACTGGGCAATGCCATAGGCATTAAAACCGATGTTGGGCAACAGCCCTCCGTAGGTCATCGCCAGGAAAGGCGGGCCATTCTTAGGTTTGGCGAGAATGATGAACACATCATCCTCGTCTTCTGGAACCCAGTCTTCGTTGTGTGCCAGCAGGATATGCCCATCCGCGGTGCGGTCATCGTTTACCGCCATGCTGGTGCAGCGCGTCAGGTGCAGGGCATCCATGGTTACGGCTTCCATGGCGTTGATGACTACCAGGTCTTCAAACCCGACATCGGCGCCTTCAGCGATGCCCATCATCTCGTCCACATACTGCGGATAACGTTCCTGTGCAAAAGGCAGGTATTTGCGTGCCTGGATCTGTGCCCCCGCCCAGGTCAACTCCAGCTGCTGGTAGGCATCCGCCACCAGGTTGCGCCCGTTCTCAACGCCGTGCTGGACCTGTTTTCTACAGGCTTCACCAATTTGACGACCCATTTCACGATGGGTTCCGGAGACGGTCACCAGCGGGGGCGGATTCGGGTGCAGAGGGGGTTTGATTTCGGGGTTCATCGATATCCTTTCTGTCTACCAGGCGCAAATCTTCGGGAATTATATCATTGCCACATATCTAACCTCATCCCTCCCCGGTCGTCTGGGGAGGGATGAGGTAAACAAATGGCTCCTGAAAGAATCGGAAACGAAAGGATTCTATTTTGACCGTGGCTTGCGCTTTGGAGCGGCCGGTTCCTGGGCAGGGGATTCGGGTTCAACAACGGCAGGAATTGCGGAGGCCGGTGTGGCGAGCGGGGAGGCTGGGACCGCTGAGGGCGCCAGCAGGGACTGCGTCCCAAAGCGGGTCATGATCACCGCCCCCAGCCCCGCCAGCCCCAGCAGGAAGGGCACCAACCAGCCAACACAGTTCAATACCGGGATGCCGGTCAATGCTTCTGATGCCAGGGTCAGGGCAAAGACGCCCAGGCCTGCTGAAAAGGCAGGGTGCCAGGTTTTATGGATGGCATTGGTGAATCGCTGACCGATCTCATAGCCAATGGCGATCCAGCCAAAGACGGCCGCCACGACCAGGGCAATAACGATGACGATCACCACCGGGATAAGAATGATCGTTATGGACAGGAGTACCAGCGCAATCGGGGAGACGATAAGAGTCAACAAGCCGAGTCCGCCGGTGGTGAAAGGTTGAACCATGACAGAATGCACAACTCGGTCCGCCTGGGGTGCCAGGAAAAGCATCACCAGCATGGCCAGTACAGCCAGCGAAAGCGCTTGACCGAAGGAGTTGATCACGGGGCTGATCGGGTCAAATCTGATTGGAACCACGGGTGTGCTGGGAACAGGGGGGATGATGATGGGATTGTTCCCGTTTTCTCCATTGGCAACCCAGGAGGTGGCGGTGTTATTGATCTCTCCATCAATTTGCGAGCCTTCAGCGCGTTCAAGCGATGTCGCAACGGTGGTAAGGTTGCCGTACAGATGTGCAGAGGCGCCGATGGTTACTGTTCCGCCGGTCACAGCCACATCCCCACTCACCTCGCCATCGACCACCAGACTGCCGCCAAACAGTACAACGCTTCCGTTCACCCTTGAACCTTCTTCAATAGTTGCAGTACCGCCAAAGACCAGCAGGTCGCCATCCAGGATCTCGCCGGTTTTCAGGGTGAATGATTGGCCGAAGATCACCTTTCCTTCGAAAGAAACGCTTTTGGCAGCGGCTGACTGAGTCGGCAGTAAAACCAGGATCGCCAGTAAGAGGAAAGAAAATATTCTAACAGTTTTTTTCATGGTTACACTCCTTGCGGAATTTTGGTAAATTTCATCAACGAAACTACCCACATCAGGCTCCACCCACCAGCGGCAAACAGGACAACCAGCCAGATATAAGTGGGGATAAAGCCCGGAACAACCTTGAACAGCACCATCCCGGCTCGGAAGATCGCCTGGAAAGAGGTAAAAAATGATGCCAGCGAGGCAAACCAGGAGGCCAGCAGGTTAACTGGCGATTGGATAAGGTCCTTGAGAACCGGCCAGGAGATCAAGCCCAGCAAGCCGAGCACGCTCAATGCAAGGATCACAAAACCCCAGAAATTTCTCCGTTTCAGTGCCTTTTTTCTGGCAGCCAGGCGGACCGTGAACCGGTCTGTAAAACCAGCCGCAGGCGCGGCCAGGCTGACGGTTTCCAGCGCAAGTTTCACTTCCGCCAGCGCTGTGCAGGATGTGCATGTTCGCAGGTGGGCATTCAACTGACGTTTTTGGTCAGTACTCAGGGTTGGGTTGTCGTGGAGCCAGTCTTCAAAAGGCCGGTGATCCATAGGGTTTCCTTTCAGTGCGGAGATGAGCTGGTTGTTCATCCCACAGACCGGCAAGTGCAAGCCGGGCACGGTGCAGGCGGCTCTTTACCGCCGGGACAGTTAATTTCAGGGTCTGGGCAATTTCCAGTTCCGAACAATCCTGCCAGTAGCGCAGGACGACAGCCGCACGGTCGATTGGGTCGAGGGATTGCAGGCAGTGGTGTAATTTTTCGCCTTGCTGTTGTTTCAGCATTTCTGATTCCGGATCAGGGGCGAAGCGGTCTGGTATATCCATCTGTCCTTCCTCATCCTCGTCGATTGAGATCGAGGAGAACCTTTTCCGGCGAAGCCTGTCAATGCAGTGGTGGGCTGCAATGGAGAGCAGCCAGGTGGCAAAGGGACGTTCACGATCATAGCGGGCGAGGTTTTGGTACACCTTAAGGAAGGTCTCCTGAGACGCATCTTCTGCGGCCTCCGGCTCACCGAGCATCCGGTAACAAAGGTTAAAAACCGGTTTCTGGTAAGTTTCGACCAATAGTGTGAACGCATCCTCGTCGCCCTGCTGAGCCTGGATGATCCAGGTCGTTTCGTCAGTCACGGTGGGTCCTCGTTGGTCGTTCTGAAAAGATATACGCAGGGATTTTCCGGGGGTTGCTGGAAAAATCCGGGGAAAAGTCCGCTTGGCAAGGTTTGAGTTGCCCTTTCCCACGGTAACCCCTTGTATGGGTACGCTGCCCTGCTGGATGGGGGACAAGATCATCGAAAGCATTTGATCATCCAAATTCCCCCCGCAGGCGGGTCGGCAGTTGCCCTGCGACGGCAGACATGAGAATTTGTGCCGCATAACGGTCTTTTTCCTGCGCGGCAAGGCCGGGCGGCAACTGAAGCTGGTACGACGGACCAAAACACAGGCAGAATTCCCCCGCCTCTTCAAATGCACCCACAGGCAGGATGGGGAAACCCTGCTCGGCCAGCAGCAGGATGAATCTTCCGGCTCCCGGTGCGGGCAGGTGGACCACGCCTCCGGGCTGGTCACCGCCTTCGGGAGCCAGCCCCAGGACAGCATGCGGGTGTTGGCGAACAAACGAAATTACCTCCCGTACCGAGCGAGCCCGGCCTTCCACATCGCGCGGTCTTGGTGGCATGGGCGGCATGGTGGTGTGGTGGTACATCTGTGCAACCCGCTTCAGCAGCCAGCGCGACACAGCCCTCCCCAGCGAAGAATACCATTTGCCGGGGAAGGTCAATTCAGCGGTCATCACCCAGTGCATTTCCACAGGCACCCGGGCGGCAATGGCGAGTGCCATCCACCAGGCATGGAAACCCGGACGGTAATAATGATTGAAGGTGATCAGGCTGGGGCCTGCGCTCGGTATATGTTCCTCCCCCAACACTCGCAGCGGCGGCTTGATCCTTTCAATGCATAACTGCGCATCGCGGTGAAAAGAACGCTGCTTTCCAGTGAGGAGACTGGCGACAAAGGATGGAACGAGATAGGCAGGGTAGGGGTAACGTGGAAAAGGCATAGAGATCACCACAGCGCATCCGATTTACAGGGTGATTATAACGATAAAGCGGAAGGGAATCGGATGCACAGGAAATCCATGCTGCCCGCCTGGCGCACCGGCGGTCGCCGACCAATTACAACATGCCGGAGTATTATATAAATTTGAAATCCTGGGAACCGATTACCACGCGAACGCTTCAGGCGCCTCACCGCCGGGTCCGGGCCAGATTTCATCGAGTTTCTTTAGCGCCGGTTCATCCAGTTTGATCTCCAGACTGTGTAGCGGGCCCGTCAATTGCTCCATGGTGCGGGGTCCGATGATCGGCGCAGTGACAGCAGGCTGGGAAAGCAGCCATGCGAGTGCCAGGTCAGCGGGGTTCTCTCCGAATTCCTTGCAGAACGATTCCCAGGTTTCCAACTGCTGGCGCTTTTCCTCGATCTCTTTCTGTGTGTCCTTTTCAGCGCGGCGGCCTTCCTTGATCTTCTGGAGCACGCCACCCAACAACCCTCCCGCCAGCGGGCTCCACGGGATCACTCCCAGTCCGTAGGCTTTGCACGCCGGGAGCACTTCCATTTCCACCATGCGGTCCTTCAGGTTGTACAAGCATTGCTCGCTGACCAGACCGAGGAAGTGGGCTTCCCGGGCGGTCTCCTGCGCCCTTGCAATATGCCATCCCGCAAAGTTGGACGAACCGGCATAGATCACCTTGCCCTGCTGGACCAACACGTCCATTGCCTGCCAGATCTCCTCCCAGGGAGTGTTTCGGTCGATGTGGTGCATCTGGTACAGGTCTATGTGATCGGTCTGCATGCGGGTGAGCGACCCCTCGCAGGCCTGGCGGATATGCAGCGCTGAAAGGCGCGAGGTGTTTGGCCATTCGCCCATGCGGCCATAGACCTTGGTGGCAAGCACCACCTTGTCGCGGCGGTCGCCGCCCTGGGCAAACCAGCGTCCAAGGATGGTCTCGGTCACTCCCTCGCCTATCTTCCAGCCGTAGACATTGGCAGTATCGAAAAAATTGATGCCTGATTCGAGAGCCTTGTCCATGATGGCAAACGAATCCTTTTCATCTGTTTGCGGCCCGAAATTCATTGTGCCGAGGCACAATCGGGAGACTTTCAATCCAGTTCGACCAAGTTGAGCGTAATCCATGTGACACTCCCCAGCCGCTAAAGCGGCGGGGCTTCTTGGGGCAGCCTTAGCCTAACGGCTGTGCTTTCGCCCCAAAGGGCGTGTCCCGCCCTTTTCAGAATATTATGCGCCG
>Ga0315292_10002635_pt1 | contig 10162 bp, 8 predicted proteins | sample YL17G13_0_MG_FD_204029 | JGI IMG/M metagenome (GOLD analysis project Ga0315292, IMG submission 204029) | Sediment microbial communities from Yellowstone Lake, YNP, Wyoming, USA - YL17G13_0 | ecosystem: Environmental > Aquatic > Freshwater > Lake > Sediment | place: USA: Wyoming | collected... | reverse complement strand
GCGAGCAGCGCGGCGGGCAGCAGCGCTGCGATCGCCTCGCGCTTGTCGAACTTCGGCAGCATCAGCCTAGGGCCCTATAGCGTTAGCAGGCCCCAGCATCTCGCGCACCTTGTCGGCCAGCTCGCGCGTGGAGAACGGCTTGGTCATGTAGGCGTCGGCGCCGAGTGCGTTGCCCTTGGCGAGGTCGGTCTCGCGGCCCTTGGCCGAGAGCATCAGGATCTTCACGCCCGCCAGCGCCTCGTCGGCGCGCACGGCCTGGCAAACCTCGAAGCCGCTCTTGCCGGGCATCATCACGTCGAGAAGCACCAGGTCGGGCCGCTCGGTGCGGATGGCGGCCAGCGCCGCGTCGCCGTCGCGCGCGATGCTCACGCGGTGGCCCTCGCGTTTCATCAGGAACTCCAGCGAGATGACGATGTTGGCCTCGTCGTCGGCGATCAGCACATGTCTTGTCGTCACGGGCCTGTCTCCTTGTCGCCATGGTGCCACGGCAGGTCGAAACCGAACGTCGCCCCAACGCCCGCCCGGCTGGCGAGCCACAGTCGCCCACCGAAATGTTCGACGATCTTGCGGCTGATCGGCAAGCCCAGCCCGGTGCCTTGCGGCCGGTTCGCCACGCTGCCGCCCTGGCGGAACTTCTCGAAGATGATCTGCTGCTGCTCGGGCGGCACGCCCGGGCCGTTGTCGCGCACCTCGATGGTGGCCGCGCGCTCGTCGGCCTGCAGCGCGACCACGACGCGCCCTGCGCCCTGCGGCACGAACTTGGCCGCGTTGGACAGCAGATTGAGCAGCACCTGCAACAGGCGGTCGCGATCGGCCATCAGCGTCGGCACCTGCTCGGGCTGCTCGACGGTGACGGTCGCACCCCGTTCATTGAACAGCTGCGACGTGGTCTGCACCGCGTGGGCGATCAGCTCGCGCAGGTCGATCACGTCGTTGCGCCATTCGCCGCTGCCCGATTCGATCTTGGCCATGTCGAGCACCTGGTTGACCAGGCGCGACAGGCGCTCGGACTCGTCGACGATCAGAGCCACGAAGCGCTGGCGCTGCTCGGCGTCCATCGCCGGATCGTCGCGCATCAGCTCGGCAAAGGCGCGGATCGAGGTCAGCGGCGTGCGCAGCTCGTGCGTCACCGAGGACATGAAATCGTCCTTGAGCCGGTCGATGCTTTCGAGCTGGCGGTTGAGCGCGCGCACCTGCGAGGCCTCGTCGAGCAGGCGCAGCAGGTCGGCACGGGCCAGCGGTTCCTGCTCGACCACGGTGGCCACCACGGCCTGCGCCGACGCGCTGCCGATCGCGCCGGCCAGCTGCGTCTGCACGTGGCGCACCAGCGGCGCATCGGGGGCGAGGCGATCGACGCGCACGCGGCGCTGGCGTGCGACGTCGGCGAACAGGCGCTCGGAGGCCTCGGCGCCGAGGAAGCGCGCTGCGAGCTGGCGCAACTCGACCAAGGGCTCGGCACGGCCCTGGGCACGCCAACGCAGCGGCGCGGCATCGCCGGCGTCGGGGCGGCGCTCGCGGAACACGTCGACGAATCGCAGCGCCTGCGCCGCTTCGCGCGCGTTCGGCGAGCGCGCCAGCGACACCGCCACGTAGAACCCGACGTTGGCGGCCAGGCTCCACAGCAGCGCGTGGGTCAGGCTGTCGAGCCCGGACAGCCCGAAGAGTTGTTCCGGCCTGAGCAGGGCCAGGCCCCAGGGCCCTTGCTCGACGAAGCCGATCGCCAGCCACCCGGACTTGGCGATCGACGGCAGCAGCAGCGTCCAGGCCCATAACGCGAAGCCGGCCGTCAGCCCGGCCAGCGCGCCCGCACGCGTGCCGCCCTTCCAGTACAGGCCGCCGACCAGGGCCGGCGCAAATTGCGCCACCGCGGCGAAGCTGATCAGGCCGATGCTGACCAGCGCATAGGCCTCGCCCGCGACGCGGAAATACAGGTAGCCCAGCAGCAGCAGCGCGATGATGACGACGCGCCGCACCGCGAGCAGCGTGCGGCTCAGGTCGCCGGCGCGACGTGCGCGCAGCAGCAAGGGCAGCACCCAGTCGTTGCTGACCATGGTCGAGATCGCGATCGACTCGACGATCACCATGCCGGTGGCGGCCGACAGGCCGCCCACGAAGGCCAGCAGCGCCAGCGCGCCGTGGCCGGTGGCCAGCGGCAGCGAGAGCACGAAGGTCTCGGGGTCGGCGCCCCCTTTGCCGAAGTGCAGCAGGCCGCCGAGCGCGATCGGCAGCACGAACAGGTTGATCAGCAGCAGGTACAGCGGAAAGGCCCAGGTGGCGCGCTTGACGTGCCGCTCGTCGACGTTTTCCACCACCATGACCTGGAACTGGCGCGGCAGGAACAGCAGCGACAGCATCGCGAGCAGGGTGAGTGCGAACCACTGGCCGCCGGCGAAGCGCGAGTCGCCGCCGGCGCTGCCCGTCAGGCCGAGCAGCGGTGCCAGCGCGGGCGTGGCCGCGGCGCGCGCAAAGATGTCCGCCGGGCCGTCGAACAGGCCCCAGCAGACGAATCCGCCCACCGCCAGGAAGGCCGCGAGCTTGACCACCGACTCGAGCGCGATCGCGGCGACCATGCCCTCGTGGCGCTCGGCCGCGTCGAGGTGGCGCGTGCCGAAGGCCACGGTGAAGCCGGCCAGGGCCAGCGCGATCACCAGCGTGCTGTCGCGCCACCAGGGCGCGCCGGCGTCGCCGTGCGTGCCGGTCAGCAGCGCCAGGCCGCTCGCGATGGCCTTCAGCTGCAGCGCGATGTAGGGCAGGATGCCCACCAGCGCGATCAGCGTGACCAGCGCCGCGAGCGCGCGGCTGTCGCCATAGCGGCTGGCGATGAAGTCGGCGATCGAGGTGATGCGGTGCGTGTGCGCGATGCGCACCATGCGCCGCAACAGCGACCAGGCCAGCAGCATGGCCAGCGTCGGCCCGAGGTAGATCGGCAGGAACCACAGTCCCGACGTGGCGGCGCGGCCGATGCTGCCGAAATAGGTCCACGCGGTGCAGTACACGCCCATCGACAGGGTGTAGACCCAGGCATTGCCGATCACCGAGCGTCCGCCCTGCGCGCGCGCATCGGCCCACCAGGCCACCGCGAACAGCAGCAGCAGGTAGGCCAGCGAGGCGCCGAGGACGAGCGCGACGCTCAGCATTCAGCGGCCCTTCTCGCCGTCGTCGCCGTCGTCGTCGGGGAGCCTTTTCGACTCGACGATCCAGGCCGCGATGCCGATCAGGATCGCCCAGCCGGCGAACAATGCCAGCGGCATCAGCGGCAGGCCGAACAGCGTGGTCCGCGTGTCCCACAGCGTGAGCAGCGGGAAGTTCAGCAGCACGGCGCCCGCCACGCACAGGGCGACGAGTCGGTGGTTGCGCAGCGCGTTTCGCATGCTCGTTGACAGCCCTACAAGGCGTCGAGCCGGAAGCGTCGGCGCAGCAGCGTGCGCAACTGGCGCGTGATCGCCATCGCGTCCTTGAGCTGGTGGCGCTCCATCGTCGACAGGTCCGACGGCCGCGTCAGGTTGTCGGGCGCGAGGCCGGCGGCGCGCTGCGCCAGTTGCCGGCGCAGCTTCAGGCCCATCAGGTAGTGCAGCGCCTCGGTGAGGTCGCGACCGAGCGTCGCGTCGAGCACCTGGCGCTCGACCAGGCGCGCGATGCGGTGCACGGTGTCGCTCTCGCGCACACGACTGGCCAGGCACAGGGCGCGCACGCCATGAACGATCGGGAAGGTGCCCAGCTTCTTGAGGTCGAACGGGTGTTCGTCGGCATTGCGGGTCAGGCGTGACCACCAGGTGGCCGGCTCGTCGAACTGGTCGGCCGCGGCGGCAAAGCGGGCGAGGAAAGCGTCGCTGTCGGTGACGATCCGGTCGAGGTGGTCCTTCAGCGCGGCCAGCAGGGCGGCGTCGCCCGCCACGGCCGCAGCGTCGAAGAAGATCGCCAGATGCATCGGGCCATCGACCTGCGCTGCGTGCACCCAGTCGCGCAGCGTTTCGCGAAAGGTGGCCGCGGCGCAGCACCAGCGCGGGTTGGTGACCATGATCCCGCCCGGGCACGGCGGCCAGCCCAGCTGCGCCAGCGCGTCGGCCAGGCGCGCCGTGACCGCGTCGAGACCCGGCATCGAGAAGCCGTCGCGCAGCACCAGCGCGTTGTCCTGGTCGGTCTTCTGGATCTGCTCGCTGCGCCCCTCGCTGCCCATCACCATCAGGCAGCTGTTGGCGACCAGTTCGGCCGGCGCGATCATCGACCAGGCCCGTGCGATCAGGCGCCGGTTGAGCGCGCCGACCACGCGCGTGATGCGCTCGATGCGGATGCCGCCGTCCTGCAGCCCCTCGACCATCGCGTCCACACGTTGCGCGGCGTGCGCCAGCTCGTCGATCGACGTGGCTTGGTCGATCTGCACCGCCACCAGGTGCGAATGGCTGGCCACGCTGCCCACCAGCTCGGCCTGGCCCAGCACGCCCAGCACCGTACCGGACGCGTCGCGCACCAGCAGCCGGTGCACGCGGTGGCGCAGCATCAGCCACAGGGCCTCGAACAGGTCGGCGTCGGCATCGACGTCGTAGAGATCGAAGTGCGACATCTCGCCCACGTTGGCAGGCATCGCCTCGCGCGCCAGCGCGTCGCGCAGGTCGGTGGTGGTGAAGATGCCCAGCCGGTCGCCATCGCGGACCAACGTGCCGGTGCGGCCCGCCCGCGTCAGCAGGCGGCACACGGCGACGATGTCGGTGCCGGCGTCGACCTCCAACGGGATTCGCAGCGCGGCGTCGCGTACGTGCGCGGTCAGCAGCGTCAGCATCTCGCGCTGGGCGTCGCTCGATTCGTCGTTCATGGGTTCAATGAGAAACGGGACTGCAGGCAGTGTGCCCGCAGTCCCGCCGTTTCGGGAGGGTGAAAGGCTCAGTGGCCGCTGGCGCCGGCGGCGCCGATGCCGGTCTCCGAACGCACCTGCTGCGCCGGGAAGCCGGCGCGGTCTTGATCTCCTCGCGCGCTGCGGTCCAGCAGCGAGACCAGCCAGATCGTGATGAACGCGGCCGGGATCGAGAAGATGGCCGCCGAGTTGTACGGGAACCAGGCCGAGCCCGCAGGGTTGTGCATCACCGCTTCCCAGACGCTGGCCGAACCGATGGTCAGCGTCACCGCAGCCACCAGGCCGACGAAACCGCCGGTCACGGCGCCCGTGGTCGTGCAGCCCTTCCACAACACCGACATGAACAGCACCGGGAAGTTGGCCGAGGCCGCGATCACGAAGGCCAGCATCACCATGTAGGCGACGTTTTCCTTCTCGAAGGCGATGCCCAGCACCACGGCGATGATGCCCAGCGCGACGGTCGTCATCTTGGAGACGCGCAGCTCCTGGGCCTGGTCGACACGGCCATGGCGCCACACCGAGGCGTAGAGGTCGTGCGACACCGCCGAGGCGCCCGACAACGTCAGGCCGGCGACCACCGCCAGGATGGTGGCGAAGGCCACTGCCGAGATGAAGCCCAGGAACCAGTTGCCGCCCACCGCGCCGGCCAGATGCACCGCTGCCATGTTGCCGCCACCGACCAGGCCCTTGGAGATCTCGCCACCGACGAAGTAGTTGGCCGGGTTCGGGATCAGGTTGGTGATGGCGCCGAAGCCGATGATGAAGGTCAGGATGTAGAAGTAGCCGATCCAGGTGGTGGCCCAGCCGACCGACTTGCGTGCTTCCTTGGCGTTGGGCACCGTGAAGAAGCGCATCAGGATGTGCGGCAGACCCGCGGTGCCGAACATCAGCGCCATGCCGACCGAGATCGCCGAGACGGGATCCTTGATGAGCGCTCCGGGGCCCATGATGGCGTCCTTCTTGGAGTGCACCTCGACCGCCTTGCTGAACATCGCCTCGGGCGAGAAGCCGAACTGGATCAGCACCGCCAGCGCCATGAAGGTGGCGCCGCCCAGCAACATGCAGGCCTTGATGATCTGCACCCAGGTGGTCGCGGTCATGCCGCCGAACAGCACGTAGATCATCATGATCGAACCGACCAGGATCTCGGCGTATAGGTAGTCCATGCCGAACAGCAGCTTGATGAGCTGCCCGGCGCCGACCATCTGCGCGATCATGTAGAAGGCCACCACCACCAGCGAGCCGCTGGCGGCGAAGACGCGGATCGGGGTCTGGCTGAAGCGGTAGCCGGCGACGTCGGCAAAGGTGAACTTGCCCAGGTTGCGCAGCCGCTCGGCCATCAGGAAGGTGATGACGGGCCAGCCGACCAGCCAGCCGATCGAGAAGATCAGGCCGTCGAAGCCGTTGGCGAACACCAGCCCCGAGATGCCCAGGAACGACGCCGCCGACATGTAGTCGCCGGCGATCGCCAGGCCGTTCTGGAAGCCGGTGATGCCGCCGCCGGCGGTGTAGAAGTCGGCCGCGCTCTTGGTCCTGGCGGCCGCCCACTTGGTGATGAACAGCGTGATCGCCACGAAGGTGCCGAACATGCCGATCGCCGTCCAGTTGGTGGCCTGCTTGGTGGCCTGGCCGAGATCGGCGCCGGCCGCGTAGGCGCCGACGCCGACGGCCGTGACCACGCACACCGCCAGCACTTTGGCCAGGACCTTCACGGTTTGATGATCGAAGCTCATTTCACGACTCCCTTGACGATTTGCTCGGTCAGTGAGTCGAACTCGCTGTTCGCGCGCCGGATGTAGATCCAGGTGATGATGATGGTGAAGACGATGACGGCCACGCCGATCGGCATGCCCAGCGTCGTGACGCCGCCGCCGATCTTCTGCGCCAGCAGCGGCTTGTCGAAGGCGACGAGCAGGATGAAGCCGTAGTAGGCCAACATCCCGGCCAGGGTCAACCACCAGCCGAAGCTGGTGCGCTTGGCCTTCAGCTCCTGGTACTTCGGGTGGCTGGCGATTCTTGTGGCCAGGTCAACTTCCATGGTTGTCTCCTTATGGGGGTCGGGTGCGCACTGTGCACCTTCTGCATACTGGGTCAAGCGGCTGACCCGGTTCTGACGCGAAACCAACGCCGGCTGACGTCAAACTGAGGCCAGGCTGACAGATCCCGCCATTGCGGCGCTGTACCCGCGTTGTTCCCGCCTTCGCCGCCGCGGCGGCCGCGCGCCGATAATCGCGGGTCGTTTGCCCCGAAGGATGTCCATGTCGCGCCAGACCAAAATCGTTGCCACCCTCGGACCGGCGTCGTCCACACCCGAGATGCTCGAGCGCTTGATCGCCGCCGGTGTCGATGTCGTGCGCCTTAATTTCTCGCATGGCACGCCACAGGACCACATCGACCGTGCGCAGGCGGTGCGCGCTGCCGCCGAACGTTCCGGCAGGGCGGTGGCGATCATGGCCGACCTGCAGGGCCCGAAGATCCGTGTCGGCAAGTTCGAAGGCGGCAAGACCGAACTGGTGGTCGGGCAGAAGTTCGTGCTCGACGGCGAACGCAGCGAGCTCGGCGACAACACCTGCGTGGGCCTGGATTACAAGGAACTGCCGCGTGACGTCAGGCCCGGCGACCGGCTGCTGCTCAACGATGGCCTGCTGGTGCTCGATGTCGATGAGGTGGTCGGCGAGCAGGTGCGCACCACCGTGCACATCGGCGGCGTGCTGTCCAACAACAAGGGCATCAACAAGCAGGGCGGTGGCCTGACGGCGCCGGCGCTGACCTCCAAGGACATGGAAGACATCAAGACCGCGATGAGCTTCCAGTGCGAGTACCTGGCGATCAGCTTCCCGAAGAGCGCCACCGACATGGAGATGGCGCGCCAGCTGGCCAACGTCGCGGGTGAGAAGTGGCGGCACAAGCCGAGCCTGATCGCCAAGATCGAGCGCATCGAGGCGATACCGGCGCTGGAGGCGATCCTCAAGGCCAGCGACGGCATCATGGTGGCGCGCGGCGACCTGGCCATCGAGGTCGGCAACGCCTCGGTGCCGGCGCTGCAGAAGCGCATGATCAAGATGGCGCGTGCCGCCGACAAGTTGGCCATCACGGCCACGCAGATGATGGAAAGCATGATCGTCAACCCGGTGCCCACCCGTGCCGAGGTCAGCGACGTGGCCAATGCGGTGCTCGATGGCACCGACGCGGTGATGCTCTCGGCCGAAACCGCCGCCGGCAAGTACCCGGTCGAGACGGTCGCGTGCATGGCGCAGATCTGCATCGAGGCCGAACGCGCCGAAGAGGATCGGCTCGAGGCCGACTTCACCACCAAGCACTTCGGCCGCATCGACCAGTCGATCGCGATGGGGGCCCTGTTCACCGCCTACCACCTCGGCTGCAAGGCGATCCTGGCGCTGACCGAGAGCGGCTCGACGGCACTGTGGATGAGCCGCTACCGCAGCCACATCCCGATCTTCGGCCTGACGACACAGCCGATCAGCCAGCGGCGCATGGCGCTGTACCGCAATGTGCGGCCGCTGCTGATGCCAGTGCATAGCGACCGCGACACGGCGCTGAGGGCTGCCGAAAGGATTCTCGTCGAACGCGGTGTGCTCAAGCCCGGCGACACCTACGCCATCACCTGCGGCGAACCGATGGGCTACCCCGGCGGGACCAATATGTTGAAGGTCTGCCGCGTCGGTTGACGGCCCCAAGCTCGCTGCGCTGGCGCCCCCAGGGACCGGCACGGGCCCCTTCGTGGCCCATGGGAGCGCAGGCCACTTGGGAGCCGCCCGGCGCCGCCTGCGATGTCGCTGCGGCAGTTCTAGAATCGGGCAGGTCTCATCCCGCCTAGAGCTGCCTCACGAAGGACTTCACCATGCCACTCGTCTCCATGCGCCAATTGCTCGACCACGCCGCCGAAAACCGCTACGGCATTCCCGCCTTCAACGTCAACAACCTGGAACAGGTACAGGCAGTGATGACCGCCGCTGCCGAGGTCGGCGCGCCGGTCATCCTTCAGGCCAGCGCCGGCGCCCGCAAGTACGCCGGCGAGGCTTTCATCAAGCACCTGATCCAGGCCGCGGTCGAGGCCTACCCGAACGTGCCCCTGGTGATGCACCAGGATCATGGCCAGAGCCCCGATGTGTGCCGCGGCGCCATCAACCTCGGCTTCTCGTCGGTGATGATGGACGGCAGCCTGCAGGCCGACGGCAAGTCGATCGCCAGCTACGACTACAACGTCGATGTCACGCGCAAGGTCGTCGACATGGCCCATGCGCTGGGCGTCACGGTCGAAGGCGAGCTCGGCTGCCTGGGATCGCTCGAGACCCTCCAGGGCGAGAAGGAAGACGGCCACGGCGCCGACGGCGCGATGACGCTCGAGCAGCTGCTGACCGACCCCGAGCAGGCCGCCGATTTCGTCAAGCGCACCCAGCTCGACGCGCTGGCCATCGCCATCGGCACGAGCCACGGCGCCTACAAGTTCAGCCGCAAGCCCACCGGCGACATCCTGGCCATCGACCGCGTCAAGCAGATCAACCGCCGCATCCCGAACACGCACCTGGTGATGCACGGTTCGTCGTCGGTGCCGCAGGACCTGCTGGCCATCATCAACCAGTACGGCGGCCACATGAAGGAGACCTACGGCGTGCCGGTCTCCGAGATCCAGGAAGCCATCAAGTACGGCGTGCGCAAGATCAACATCGACACCGACATCCGACTGGCGATGACCGGCGCGGTGCGCAAGTACATGGCCGAGAACCCCGAGAAATTCGACATGCGCGACTGGATGAAGCCCGCGCGCGAGGCCGCCTACAAGATCTGCAAGCAGCGCTATCTCGAGTTCGGCTGCGAAGGGCAGGCGGCGAAGATCAAGCCGCAGACCCTGAGCGAAGTGGCCAAGCGCTACGCCAGCGGCGCGCTGGCGCAGACGGTGGTCTGAGCTTGGACCGGGCCCCGACATCGGGCGGCGCGGCGTCGGAGCGGCGGCTCTGGGCCTGGGCGGCCGGCGCTGCGGCGCTGGTCATCTTCGGGGGATTTGCCCAGACCTTCTATCTCAAGGCCTTCTTCGACACGCCCGTCCTGTCGCCGCTGGTGCGGGCGCACGGCGTCGTGATGAGTCTGTGGGTCATTCTGCTGCTGGTGCAGTTGCGCCTGGTGGCCATTGGACGCACGGACCTTCACCGGCGTCTGGGTGCCGTCGGTGCGGTCCTGTTCGTGACGATCCTGGTCGTCGGTGTGGCCACCGCGATCGACGCTGCCCGACGCGGTGCAAGCCCCGCACCCGGCGTGACGCCGCTGATGTTCCTGGCCGTGCCTCTGGCCGAC
>Ga0315292_10002634_pt1 | contig 10162 bp, 8 predicted proteins | sample YL17G13_0_MG_FD_204029 | JGI IMG/M metagenome (GOLD analysis project Ga0315292, IMG submission 204029) | Sediment microbial communities from Yellowstone Lake, YNP, Wyoming, USA - YL17G13_0 | ecosystem: Environmental > Aquatic > Freshwater > Lake > Sediment | place: USA: Wyoming | collected... | reverse complement strand
GCAGACAATATAGAGAGAATTACAATTAATACCAATCCAAGTTCTGTCCCTTGTGGGATATGGCCAATGATGTAAGGATCCAAGAAAAGATACTCTGAGATAACTAACAACCCAATTAACATGAATGAAAAAACAACAGATGATAAAATAATGTACAACCTATTTGAAAATACAAGTTGTAGATGCTGTATCATGCTAAATCATTAAACCCAGTACTTGTTTAAAAACAGAGTAGGATGGTACGCAGCTCAACATAGTAGAAACAATTCCATGAGTAATATCAGAATCACATATCATATAAAATATGATGGATACGCAATAATTCCACTTATGATAACTATAGATATGATGATATCTGTAGAGTCCTTTTTTACCCACTAGTCTTGAAAAATTGTTTAAAAACTTATTCCAAATGATTTGACGATTTTCGCTTAAAGAGATTGATAAATTTTGAAATCACAGTGTCAATTGGGCAAATTTCACACATAATATTAGATGAATGCTTGACTAGATGTTTCTCAAATGTTTTTCTAGAATCAAATATCAGATCACACCTGGTGCAGTAAACTTTTGTAATGTTATTTTTAGATAATTTTACCACAGGAGTGTATCATATTTAGAACTTATAAAGATCCTGTTAAAAATCGTCATCCGAAAAAAGATCAGACAATATCATTTCAAAATTATTAATTTTGACTAGAAGTCTCACGATATTTCAAAAATTAAAAAGATATAGACAAAAAAATTACAAATAGTGTATCTTCATGTGATTTTGAAGTTCTACCTCATATCTAGTGACAAATCCACAGTGAGTACATGAGAACATATCAGATGATGGAGTGGGATCACGTTCAATGATTTTTCCTGAAATAGATTTAATTGATATGACATTATTGTTAGAAATTACAGCAAAGTTTTGCCCCTCGCCAATTGACTCTAGGAACTCTTTGATTGCAGTTATCACCATGTTTTTGTCAATAATTTGATCATCTAACGTAGATAGCATAAACTCATTAATCTTCAGAGTGGGTATTGCAGCAACTTGATCTGACACATAAACAACCAGTTCGCTCTTTATGGATGCCACATCTTTACAATCAATTGTAAGCATGAAGTGTGGTGGAAGAATCGATATTTTAGTTTAACAAAGATTTGAAAATGATTATTATGCTTTGAAATAATCATTTTTCACAGATGAAAGATTCAGAGACATTCGGTGTGGAAAAAGGGCACGGTGAAGAAGTAATCACATGGCTAAATGAGCAATCCAAGAATCAAGGATCTAAATTGGAGGCAAGATTGTATGGATACACAATAACTACAAAAAATTTTGGAGATTTTGAAATGTTTTCATGGGTTGGAGATGTGAAGATTGCAAGAAAAATGATCAACAAGGCAAGTAAAAGATTCAAGATAAAAGTAATCGAAGGAGGATACAAACCAAAAGAAAAGTTATTTCGAATGAAAAAATTTGATTATGCAAAAGTCAGAAAAGATGAAAAGACAATAGGACAGTTAGAATTTGAGGCATCAAGATTTGGGGATGGGCAATGGGAGATAAAAAATGAAGAACGTCGTTAAAAAAATACAGATCCAGGAGAAAAGTCAGATGACAAAAATTGGAATCATAGGAACAGGAATGCTTGGAAATGCAATAGGTTTGAATTTATTAAAATCAGGTTTTGATTTGACAGTATACAATAGAACAAAAGAAAAAACCAATGAATTGAAAAAGAGGGGTGCAAAAGTTGTAGATTCCCCAAAAAATGTAGCTGAAAATTCAGAATTAATAATCATAGTGGTAAAAGATGCAGATGCTGTAAAAAAAGTATCATTTGGAAAAAATGGAATTATTGAAGGAAAACATGAAGGACTAACAGTTGCAGATATGAGCACCATAAATCCAATAGAATCAAAAAAGATTTCGAAAAAATTCCTAGAACATAAAATAATTAAATTAGATACACCAGTTATGGGAGGGCCAAATGTGGCAATTACTGGGGAGGTGGTATTGATAGCATCTGGAGATAAAAAAACATTTGATAGTTTCAAAAATGTTTTTGAAAAAATAGCAAACAAGATATTTTTTTTGGAGGGAAATGGAACAGCCCATTTGGTCAAACTTTCAATGAATCTTCAAATCACAATGCTTGCACTCGCACTCTCTGAGGGAATTACATTAGTAAGAAGTGCAAATGTAGATCCAAAAATATTTCTCGATATTTTGAATTCAACTTATTTTAAAACTGGAATGAGTGAGAATAAAGCATACAAGATGATACAAGATGAGTATGATGCAACATTTACTCTTGCAAATCTGAAAAAAGATATCAGTACCATTACAGATACTGCAAAATCATTTGGAATCAAATTGCCAATGATCAAAAAAGCCGAGGAGGTATACAATAAGGCATTGAAAAAAGGATATGGAGATATTGACTATACTGGTATTTTGGCATACATCAAAAAAGTAAACAAATCTTAACATATACTAAGAATCGTGACTGAGATTTACCAAAAATTCTATAAGTTACACCAATAAAATTACAATATGCGATTAAAAGACAAGGTTGCGATAGTCACTGGCGCCTCAAGTGATATTGGCAAAGGTGTTGCAAAGAGATTCGTAGAAGAAGGAGCCAAAGTAATTCTCATTGCAAGAAAACTAGAAGGGTTAGAAAAAGCAAGAAAAGAGATAGGAAATGAAAATTCTACGGCATCAATGTCATGTGATTTAACTAACGAATCCCAAGTAATGCAAACGGTTAATCAAATTATGAATACATATGGAAAAATAGATATTTTAGTAAATAACGCAGGTGCAATCAATGATCCGGTTCACTTTCATGAAATGGCGGATTCTGAAATTAAAAAATTAATTGATATCAATTTGTTTGGAGTATTTCACATGACAAAAGCAGTGCTAAATAAAATGTCAGATGTTAAAAAAGGAGTCATTGTAAATATTGGTTCAATCTCAAGTGAAAGAGCGATACCAAGAGTGCATTTGGCAGCATACTCTGCAACAAAAGCAGCAATAACAATGTTCACAAAATCAATTGCAGTAGAATATGCAAGAAGAAATATCAGATGTAATGGTGTAAATCCAGGAATTATCAATTCAGGTATGATAAAGCCATATCTTGATGATCCTCAAGCAAGAAAAGTTCTCGAAGAAAGATTACCACTAGCAAGAATTGGTGAACCAGTAGACGTTGCAAATGCAGTGTTATTCTTAGCATCAGATGAAGCAAATTGGATTACAGGGGCCATACTCAATGTAGATGGTGGAAAAACAGCTTCAGAAGGATAATTTTTCGAAACAACATATTAGCAAGTAATTGAGATATTCTAAAAAATTCAGAAATAAAACACGTGTTAGTGCAAAATAATCAAAAGTAAAATAAGCATTTTTTCAAGATGAAGTAATCTCTTTTTTTCTTCTACGGGTGTAAGACTTATAGCTAAAACCAGTAATTCCCATAATTATTACAGTGATTACAGACCAGAGCACGAAAGAAGCAATGTCAGATTCTGCCATTAAACAAACATAAATGAATTAAACATCTAAAGTTTCTGTTTAAAAAACAAGGTAATAAAATAAATTTTCAGAGGTATTTCTGAAACATCTAAATAGATTTGATATGGATTACTTTCATGCCTGAAGTAACGTGCCCAGATTGTGGAAAACGCTTATTTCATGAAAATGAAGACACATTAAAGATACAAGAAACAATACATGGAAAATTTTGTAGAAAAAAGATGGGGGAAACCCATAGCTTCATGCATCGAGATCTAGCACATATGAGTACATTTGATTCAGAAAGAGAAAACGATGGTAGTGGAACTCCAGTTTTAAAAAAATAATCTGTAAAGTAGACATAGTCATACCTCAAAATTATATCCTAGGATCAACAGAGTAAAAAAGTTGACAATAGAGCATCAATATGATTTAGTGATAGTGGGAGGAGGACCAGCAGGTTCCTCAGCAGCATATGCTGCATCAAAAAATGGAATTAAAGTTGCACTTTTAGAAAGAGAAGAAACAATTGCACAATCAGTTAGAACCAGCGGTGTAACATGGATACAAAATATAAAAGAATTTGGCATTCCAGATGACTGCTATAATCCGATTAAAAATTACTCATTTTGTTCACCAAATAATGAAGTTACAATTAGCGATACAATTCCACAAGCTGCAGTTTTGGATGTAAGAAAAACATATCGATGGTTAGCAGAGCAGGCAAAAAATGAAGGGACAGATATTTTTCTCAAAACCAACATCAAAGATGTGATAAAAAATAAAGAAGGAGACATCGTAGGAGTAAGCGGAACTAGTAATCAAGAAGAAATAATATTTCATTCCAAAGTTGTTATAGATGCAAGTGGATTTTCTTCAACGGTTTCTAAAGCCATGGGGTTTGTAACACAGTGGGAAAGATTTGGAGCGGGTGCAGAATATGAAGTGGAAGCTGAAAATGTAGATCAAGAAACATGGTGGCTTATGGTGGGTCAGAAATATTCTCCAGCAGGATATGCATGGATTTTTCCTGTAGGAAAAAATATCGTAAGAATAGGAGTTGGAGTTGGAAAACCAGAATCAGCCGTAGACCCTACAGAGAGATTAAAAGAGTTGATGGATTCCAAAATCGGCCCAATCAGTAAATTGGGAAAAATTACACCAATTGAATTTCATTATGGATTAATTCCAAATGATGGATTATCAAGAAAAACAGTATACAATAATTTGATTCTTGTAGGAGATTCAGCAGGTCAGGCCAATCCATTGGTGTTAGAGGGAATAAGATACGCAATAAAATTTGGAAGAGTTGCAGGAAAAATAGCATCAAATGCAATAAAATCAGGAAAAACAGATGAAAAGGCACTATATCCATATGAGGAAAATTGGCGAAATGACATTCAGGCAAAAATCAAATCTGCTGGAAAAGTTCAAGATAGATGGATCGGATTATCAGATGAGGAGTGGGATAAAGAATTAGACATAATCAAGGAATTAAAACCTGAAGAATTTTTAGATTTTATTAAAGCAGATTTTGGTTTAGCGAGCATGATAAAATTAGCAACACGTCATCCAAAATTGGCAGTTAGACAATTATTCAACTTGGTACGAAATAAAACTAAGTAATTATTTAACAGTAAAAAAATCAGTAACAACTACGTCATGGTATTGTAATTGAACCACATAGACACCAGAATCAAACGGATGGGACAAAACTTCACTAAACAAGCCAGATGAATTATCTTTTAACGCTATTGATTCTACAAGATTACCTCTTTGATCAAACACATCAACAAACAAGTCTTCTCTAAAGGCTATTGTTTTTTGTACTGCACCAGAAACAATAAGAGCATTATTGTCATATTGAGCTTCAATAACAGCAGATCTTGATCGTATTGGAAGATATTTTTCAATCAATCGTTTCAAGTCATTTAATTTATCATTAACTTGTTTTGCATCTTTATTGGTCAAACCTAGTTTAATATCATTTATTGCAGAAGAGATTTTGGAATCATGATCATTTGTTTTATCTCCAAACTTTTCAATGAATGTTTTTAATTCTTCAAAATCGCGTGCAAGTTTAACCATATTCAAATCCGATGAAGTATAGACATTTTCAAAACGTTCTTTGACATATACAATCTGGGTTGCCTTGGAATCTTGGTATTGTAGCATGACTACATAAAGACCAGGACTTGCAGGTGCTATCCATTGAGTGTAAAAATCACCCTGTTTTGTGTCCGTGAATTCAAGACTACTCTGAATACTACCATCCATATTGAAAACAGTGACGTATAATGGTGCTCTCCTATCAAAAATAGCTTTTTCAACAGCTCCATGGATTATCCAAATATCGTTTTCAGGATCATATGAGATATCATAGATTATTCGAGGGTTGCTCAATACCAAATGATCACTTAAAAATTGACCAATTTCCAAGATTTTTGATTCAGCATCAACAAAATTTCCATAATCAATAAGGTCATATGTTTTTGAAATCATATCATCATATTCTTTGGCATATGGTGAAAATTCGCTGTTATAGAAATTTGTCACCATATTAGAATATGCATCCAATCTTTCACGATATTTAATGCGCTTTATCTCATCAGCAGTATAACCAACTTTTGAACCATATGGATCATCAGCATACGCTTTTGAGACCTGATTCCATTCACTAAATAAATTTCTGACTAATTTGTCGGCTTCATCAAGATCATTTTTTATAACAAGATCTCGAACTTGATCAATTTTTTCATTAAATGAATCTGTAAAATTAATGTAACCAGGTAAAAATCTGTGTGTACGTATACCCAACTCCACCAAATTTTCTACAGATTTTGCTCTCTGTAAAATATCACTTGCACGTATTTTAAAAGCATCTTTATCATATGAATTCAAATCAGATTTTATTTTAGGTGCCTGCTCGCTTACCCAGGTCAATAAAACTTCGATTCTATCAATTCTCATTATAGATGGTTTTCCAGATTCCATTTGTTCAGCAGTATTCAAAATTTTCAGGGCACTATCAATGAGAAATAAATTGTTGTAATCAGCTTGCAATTCTGCTTTTTGTTTCATTGTTTGATATTCAAATTTTAAAACAGTTAGAGGATTTCTTTTCTCTCTTAATTGAGTCATAGAATTATCAAATGCTGAAACAATACCCAAAATTTCGTCAGCAGACTCTGCGTTCTTAATTTTTTCTAAAAGAGATTTCCAATCAGATACAAGACTTGGGTTGACTCCACTTGTTTGAGATATTTCTACTGCCTTATTGATTCTTGAGGAAATATCAATTATTTGTTTCATTTGTTTAATCTCGACTTCAGATTCAATAATGTCATCGACTGATGATGCAAATTCTAATTTAGACTTGAGATCTTTCCAATTAGGCATGAGAAGATTTGCAAGATCAGAGTTTTCATCAGAATTTGAGGATATGAAACGATCTACGTCATCGAGTTCTTTCAGCAGTATTGCTGCCTGATGAAGGTGATTTACCCTCTCACTGGAGGCAAGCAGATCTTCGACAGTTTCCTTATTTTCAAGAGAGAGTTTTACACCTTCCCAATTAGTTTTAACTAATCTGTACAGATCACTTTGTTTTCTTGAAACAACATCAAGATATCTAGCCTTAGACAATAGATCAATTAGATCAGAAATCTCTTGTGCATGAACAGGTGCGGTACCTCTAGCAAAGATAAAACCAATCTCTTCTTTTACAGGTCTACTCATCACAGTGTCAGATTTTTTCATCAAGTTTAGCAAAGTTTCTTCAAGTTCATCAAAAGTGAGAGTTTTTGTTGCAGGTGTTTTTTGTGGATTTGTATTTCTAATATCAACAAACACATCAGAGAGTAGATCAATGGCTTTGTTTTTATCTCCAATTTCATAATAGAAAACAGATGAAAAGATTGTTTTATCAATAGATTTTGAGATATCGAATGAGATCTCTCCATCAGTTAGCATTTGTGAAACAGAATCCAATGCAGATGAAACAGCAGGTCTAAAAATAGGAGTTATCTCAGAAAGAAATTCATCAGAATAAAATTCAGTCCATAAAGCAACATATGCTTTTTCTATCACAGATAAATCATTGGATGAAAGTGCATCATTCATTCCACTGACAATGGTGGAATTAACATCAAATTTTTTATCAACTATATCCATACTTTTAGAAAGTAAATTTTTTGCAGATTTAATCAGAGTGTCAGAATCTGACTGAGATATGGATTTACCAGTTACTTTAAAATTAGCAGTTGTGGAATAATCACCGTAAAATAATTTAACTTCATATTCTCCAGTCAAACCACATATTCTACCTTTTAGTGGAATTGCATCAGTTATGAAAGCACCATTAGGTAATGGGACAAGTTGCTGAATTTGACATAAATCTCCTTCAGGATTAATAATTTGCATTATCAAAAAAGAATTATCAAGAAGAGTTGCTACTTGCCCATAAATGAAAAGAGGTTCTCCCTTATCAAAATCACCAAAATTATCAATAATGCTTATCCGTTCAGGACTCTGAGCGCGGGCATATACAGGCATGATCAATAATAAAATCAAACTCAGAACTATGATTTCTCGTTTCACAGAGATCAATTCCCAATCTCATATTACTTAAAACTTGGGAATTAATCATGCATAAAATTTGTCTTATTTGTCAAGTATTAAGCCAAGGTTACCAAAAACAAATCATAAATTGAGTTATTGGTAATGTGTCAATTATGAGAATTTTACAAGTACACAAAATACATGAAACTATTCAAGTGTTTTCAAAATTACAAGAAACATAAATCATTTTAATTGTTTTATTGTATGGATCCATTTAGAATAATCAATCAGCATTCCCAATATGTAGACATGATTCATCTGAAAATTTCTTTTCAAAATATTATTCAGAAATTAGAATGAGTAAAACATAGAATCCATTCACAATAAAAATCAGTGAGGCGAAGATTATAATGGAAAAGAAGAAGATACAAACCAATGGACTCGGTCACTAGAACTTTTGACAGATGGGCTAAAAATGGAAGAGATGAATTAATGGAAAAAGAGCATGGAAAAAATGTAATAAAATTTTTAAAAACAGTTTCTTTTGACAAACAGTTTTCGTTTCTAGATGTAGGATGTGGTAATGGCTGGGTAGTTAGAAGAATTGCTGAAGAAAATAATTGTAAAAAAGCAGTAGGAATAGACAAAAGCAAAAACATGATCTTGCAAGCCAATGCAAAGAAAAAAACCAACAAAGAAAAATACATTCATAAAAACATAGAATCTTTGAATTATCAAAGCAAATTTGATTTCATATTTTCAATGGAGTCACTTTACTACGTGGATTCAATTGAGATTGCTCTTGCAAAAATTTACAAATTATTAAAACCAGGTGGAAAATTTTTTTGTGGCACTGATTTTTATACAAATAACAAAGACACTGTAAAATGGGCAGATATGATGAAGATTCAGATGCACTTACATTCAAAGCAAGAGTGGAAAAATTTTTTTAAAGATGTAGGATTTAAAACAAAAACAAAACAAGTAAAAGATTTTGAAAACAAGAAAAAATGGAAACGGGAATTTGGAACACTGTTTATAATAGGTGAGAAACCAGAAAGGCAATCTTCAAATTAAATCAAAAATACAACTAACATGTGTGAGCTGGAGCACGATACACTGCTACGGCAGAGGAAACTCCTCCCTCCATACAGGAAATGTGATCCGGAGATGGATAACCAGAGATGGTTGGCAACGGAGCAGAAAATAATCCAACCTGGCGCACAATGATGGCAAAACCTGAGATTTCCAGAGAAGGAATGAAAAAGACGTCCCACATGGAGCAAAGCCAAACAGAACTCTAGGATCCTGTACCAAGTTCAGGTAGGCTGCAAAGCGTAATATCGTGAAAACAGAAGGAGGGTTACTCCCAGCACACACGTATATTTTTTTAAAATATTCTAATTTTTAATGATGTTAACTCATTGAACTGACTTGCTCTTTACAAAGACTAGCATTGCATCTGCATGTTGCATCACATAAACAAGAACCATGCATTTCACAGTCACATTCAGAACCAATTTCGGCAGATGCCGCACAACCACATGCTGCTTCCTCCTTACTACTAGGAAGAGATGGAGGTGGATTCTGTTTTTGATCTTCATACACACTTCTAGTTTGTGCATAATCAGAAGTATCAGCAAGCTGTGCTTCACCCCTATTAGTTTGATAGCCACCAGAAGAAGCACTTGTTTGATAACTTACTAGTCTACTTGGATCAATTCCTTGTTGACCGGTTGTTTGATTCTTTAGTGCCCTATTACTAAAAATGAAAAACGCAATACCACCAATTGCAGCCAATCCTGCCATACCGTAAACTATTGTCACTGGAAATCCACCAGAAGAAGTTGTTTGGTATCCTGCTGGAGGAGTTGGTGTAAGTCCTATAATTTCCAAACCATCAAGTACATCTATTGCACCAAATCCAATTGCAGCAATATTTCCTTGATCAGATGATTGTACACTTCTAACTACATAATCTTGATCAGCAGATATTGGTGCTTCAAAAACTCTTTCCACTTGTCTTCCTTCTCTAAGACTACTTTCACCCATTGTCCATTTAGATACAACAAATCCAGATAT
>Ga0315292_10002633_pt1 | contig 10164 bp, 8 predicted proteins | sample YL17G13_0_MG_FD_204029 | JGI IMG/M metagenome (GOLD analysis project Ga0315292, IMG submission 204029) | Sediment microbial communities from Yellowstone Lake, YNP, Wyoming, USA - YL17G13_0 | ecosystem: Environmental > Aquatic > Freshwater > Lake > Sediment | place: USA: Wyoming | collected... | reverse complement strand
CAGCGGAATTGGCAGTAATGGACTGACCTCTGCCCGACATGATGTTTTTTCAACTTATCTGGCTTTAAAATTTCCGGAAAGTCTGGATACAGAGCTTTCTTATGATCTTATCTACTCAGGTAGCCTGAAACTGACGGACCGGGTAGATGATCTTGATATTGATGCCGGGAAACTTGTTCTTTCTCCAACCCGCACTTATGCTCCGGTTATCATGAAGGTTATTGAGGAGATGCGTCCTGATATCCACGGAATGGTTCACTGTTCCGGTGGCGGACAAACAAAGGTGCTTCATTTTATCGATAAATTGCATGTTGTAAAAGATAACCTCTTTCCATTGCCTCCACTATTCAGAATAATACAGGAACAGTCGGGAAACAAATGGAGTGAGATGTATAAGGTATTCAATATGGGTCACAGGTTTGAGATCTATACCAAACCTGAAAATGCCGGTCGGATAATTGATATTGCAGCCGGGTTTAACCTTGAAGCCAGAGTAATAGGTCATTGCGAGGAATCTGACAAAAAGAGACTTACAATCAAATCGGAATTCGGGGTATTTGGGTATTAAACCTTTGTGCCATTGCACCATTTTTATTATCTTTGCACCCTGAAATTTGGTAGCCATGGCAAATAATATGATTCTTGAGAGACTGGAGGGTGTCAAGATCCGTTTTATTGAGGTTAGCGATCTGCTGACTCAACCGGATATTCTCTCGGATATGAAAAAGTATGTCAGACTTAATAAAGAATACAAAGAACTACTGCCTGTAGTTGAGGCTTATGAAAAATATAAACTTACGCTGACCAATATTACCAGCACTAAAGAACTGCTGGCAAATGAGAAGGATGAAGAGATGCGTGAGATGGCTAAAATTGAACTTGATGAACTCTCTTCACATATCCCGGAAATGGAGGAGGAGATTAAAACGCTGATCATACCTGCTGATCCTGAGGATGATAAGAACGCCGTTTTGGAAATAAGGGCAGGCACCGGAGGTGATGAGGCAAGCATCTTTGCTGGAGATCTCTTCAGGATGTACTGCAAATACTTTGAATCAAGAGGATGGAAATATGAAGTTAACAATGTCTCTGAGGGCACTGCAGGTGGCTATAAGGAGATTGTTATGAGCGTTACCGGGGAAGGTGTTTATGGAATAATGAAATATGAATCAGGAGTTCACAGGGTACAGCGGGTTCCCCAGACCGAAACACAGGGCCGGATACATACCTCTGCTGCAACGTTAGTGGTTCTTCCTGAAGCTGATGAATTTGATGTGGATCTCAGGCAGGAGGATATCAGAAAGGATACATACTGCTCATCAGGTCCGGGAGGCCAGTCGGTTAATACAACCTACTCAGCTATAAGGCTTACACATATGCCGACAGGTATAGTAGTAACATGCCAGGACGAAAAATCACAGCTGAAAAACTACGACAAAGCCCTTAAGGAGCTGAGAACAAGGCTTTATAACCTTGAGTATCAGAAATATCTCGATGAGGTGTCGAAAAAACGCAAAACCATGGTTTCAACAGGCGATCGTTCTGCAAAGATCCGTACCTATAATTATCCTCAGGGACGTATGACCGATCACAGGATAAATCTGACAATCTATAACCTCCCTTCAATACTTGACGGAAATATCCAGGAAGTGCTCGATAAGCTTCAGATGGCAGAAAACGCTGAACGTCTGAAAGAAAGCAATATATAACAACCAGGCTATGAACCATTCCGAACTATTTGAGAATATTGTAAAGAAAAGATCATTCCTTTGTGTCGGGCTCGATTCCGAAATTGAAAAAATTCCATCCTTCCTTCTTAAAGAGAAAGATCCTGTATTTGAATTCAACAAAATGATTGTTGATGCAACACACAAGTATGCAGTGGCTTATAAACCAAATATTGCTTTTTATGAATGTAATGGTTCGGCAGGCTGGACTTCCCTTGAGGGTACAGTGAATTACATCAGGAAAACCTATCCCGGTATTCTGCTGATTGCTGATGCAAAGCGGGGAGATATTGGGAATACATCAAAAATGTATGCAAAAGCATTCCTTGATAATATGCCTTTCGACGCCGTGACAGTTGCTCCATATATGGGAGAAGACTCTGTAACTCCATTCCTCTCCTATACCGATAAATGGGTTGTACTTCTGGCGCTTACATCAAACAAGGGAGCTGATGATTTTCAGTATCATGATGAAGATGGGATAAAGCTCTTCGAGAGAGTTCTGTCTGTTTCACAGAATTGGGGTACCATTAATAATATGATGTATGTTGTTGGCGCCACCCGTGCAGAAACATTAAAGGATATAAGGAAACTGGTTCCTGATCATTTTCTCCTGGTTCCGGGAGTAGGAGCACAGGGAGGCAGCCTTCAGGATGTGGCAAAATATGGGATGAACAGCAAATGTGGACTTATAGTCAACTCTTCAAGGGGAATCATCTTTGCTGACAGTTCGAAAGATTTTGCAAAAATTGCAGGGCAGAAGGCTCAGGAGATACAGTTCGAGATGGAGAAATACCTCTCCGAACGAAACCTGATCTGATTATTTTGTCTTGAGGTCCTGCAGTCACTTAATTATAGTTTATCCTGACTCGGACGACTTGCATGACTTGCACGACAAAGGATTTTTTTATATCTTTATATTCTTGCTGCTTTCTTAATTAAAATCGTGCTAAAATGAAAGAGGAGTTTCTTCATTTCCTTTGGAAATATAGTCTTTATGACCGGGAGAGGTTGCTTGATTATGAGGGCAATAAAATAACTGTTATCCATCCCGGGGAGTACAACCGTGATGCAGGTCCTGATTTTTTCAATGCAAGGATCTCTATTGCAGGGACATTATGGGCAGGCAATGTGGAAATTCATACATATTCATCACATTTTGACATGCATGGCCATAAGGATGATCCCATGTTTGACAATGTAATACTTCATGTTGTCGCAGAAAATGACAGGAAAGTATTTAATTCCAGGGGAGAGGAATTGCTTACTGCTGAACTTGTTTTTGATTTATCATTGCATGATAAGTACATTTCGCTGGTAAATAATCCATATATAATTGCCTGTCAGGGTGAGATCAGGGATTATGACAGCACCCTTTTTCAGCACTGGCTTAACTCTCTTGTTGTTGAGCGGATCCAGTGTAAATCAGAGATGATCCTGCGGATTTTTTCAGAGACTGGGAATGATTGGGAAGAGACATTTTACAGAGTTCTCTCGCGGTATTTTGGGTTCAGAGTCAACACTGAGCCATTTGAAATGCTGGCAATGGCTCTTCCATTCAGGATAATACGGAAGCATGCTGATAACAGGTTTCAAATAGAGTCATTACTTTACGGAACATCCGGTATGCTCAGGGAAGAATTGTTTAAAGAGGCACTTTCAGATCAATATTATACTGACCTTATCAGAGAATACAAATTCCTCTCATCTAAATATTCCCTTCAGCCTCTTCAGGGATGGATATGGAAATTCTCAAGGTTAAGGCCATCCAATTTTCCAACCATAAGAATATCTCAACTGGCTGGAATGTTATCAATTACGGGAGGCCTGTTCTCAAGGCTTCTCGATGTAAAGGATATAAAACAGCTTAAGGAGTTATTTGAAGTCTATGCCTCCCCTTACTGGGATGATCATTTTGTATTTGGTTCCATTAAAAGAGGCAGGTCAAAGAAAACCGGCTCTCAGGCTACCGATATTTTTCTGATAAATGCTGTAATCCCTCTTCTGTTTGTATATGGGGAAAGCCGTGGACTATCAGGATATTCTGAACGGGCTCTTTTATTCCTTGATCAGATAAAAGCAGAGCAGAATTCAATTATTAATGAATGGGCTGTTGTTGGGATTAAATCTGAATCAGCTCTAAGCTCACAGGCACTTATTCAGCTCAGAGATCAGTATTGCAGAAAAAGACGATGTCTCGATTGCAGGGTCGGATACAGATTGATCAGTTCCGGAATAAAGTTGAAAGAGTTTAGTGAGTTGCTGCTGGAGCCATAAGTAAAAGCTAAATCTATTTTGACGAAGGGAGCTTTTCGTTTGACTAATAATCAATTAAATCTTTCAATAAACGCAACGAATGGCCTTATTTTTGCGTCTTTATAATGGAGGAGATGCAATTATAATTATGAATTATTCTCTTCCTGATAAAAAATATTTAAAGAAATTTTAAAAAAAAAGTCAATTGTTTGATAATTTACATAAAAAAGCCTTATTTTTGCGTTCCAAAATTGGAGACTCGATTTATATTTGGATTAATAATATTTTGGTTAGAGATATGTATTTAACAACAGAAAAAAAACAGGAGTTTTTCAAAACATTCGGAACGTCTGAAATCGATACAGGTACAGCAGAAGGCCAGATAGCTCTCTTTTCGTACAGGATAAACCATCTTACAGAACACCTTAAGAAGAATAAGAAAGATTTCAGTACTCAGCAGGCTCTTATTAAGCTTGTAGGTAAAAGAAGAAGGCTTCTTGATTATCTCAAAATTAAAGATATCGAGCGGTATCGCGAAATCATAAAAGCGTTGAAATTACGTAAATAGTGAAAAAAAGGCAATCAAAAATTGCCTTTTTTCATACTGTTTTGATTATCCTGTGATTTCAATATTCATTAAAAGAATAAGTGATGTTTAAAGTAAAAGAGAAAATTATTGATCTCGGCGACGGGAGAACAATAACCCTTGAGACAGGCAGAATGGCCAGGCAGGCTGACGGATCCGTACTGTTGAAAATGGGAAAGACAATGCTGCTTGCAACCGTAGTGGCAGCAAAAGAGGCTAAAGAAGATACCGACTTTATGCCACTTTCTGTTGAATATAAAGAGAAATATGCATCTACAGGCCGCTTTCCTGGCGGGTTCCTGAAAAGAGAAGCAAGGCCTTCTGATTATGAAATACTTATCTCAAGGCTTGTTGACAGGGCATTACGGCCACTTTTCCCTGATGATTTCCATGCAGAAACATTTGTTACCATTAATCTTGTGTCTGCTGACATGGATATAATTCCTGATGCTCTTGCAGGTCTTGCTGCCTCTGCGGCACTGGCGGTATCAGATATTCCTTTCAACGGACCAATTGCAGAAGTAAGGGTTGCCAGGATAAAAAACAAGTTCGTTGTTAATCCTACAGCTACTCAGCTTAAGGATGCCGATATCGACCTGATGGTAGGAGCAACTTTTGACAATATCATGATGGTTGAAGGAGAAATGAAAGAGGTCTCTGAAGAAGATATGCTCGAAGCACTTAAGGTTGCGCATGATGCCATAAAGATAATGTGCAAGGCACAGATGGAATTTGCCGAAGAGGTAGGCTCGACTGTAAAAAGAACGTACTGTCACGAAGTTAATGATGAAGATCTGAGGAAGAAAGTCTGGGATGTAACATATGAGAAGTGTTACCAGGCAGCCAAAACCTCCACAGCGGATAAGCACAAGCGTATTGATGCTTTTGAGTCTATTATAACAGAATTCCTGGGACAATACACTGAAGAAAATCCTGTAAATGAGGGTCTGGTGAAACGATACTATCATGATGTCCTGAAGGAAGCTTCAAGACGGCTGGTTCTCGATGACAATATTCGTCTCGACGGAAGGAAACCCGATGAGATCAGACCCATAGTTTGTGAGATTGATACGCTTCCGGCAACTCATGGTTCATCACTCTTTACAAGGGGAGAAACCCAGTCACTTACTACAGTTACACTGGGCACCAGGCTTGATGAAAAGATTATTGATGACGTACTGAATAAAGGAACTGAAAAATTCACACTTCATTATAATTTCCCTCCTTTTGCCACAGGCGAAGCAAAACCTTTCCGTGGGACAGGCAGAAGAGAAATAGGACATGGCAACCTTGCTCTTCGTGCTCTGAAGAATATGATGCCTTCGGATGATGAGAATCCTTATGCCATAAGGGTAGTATCAGATATTCTTGAATCAAACGGCTCTTCTTCAATGGCTACCGTATGTGCCGGTACTCTTGCCATCATGGATGCAGGAATTAAACTGAAGAGACCTGTTTCGGGTATAGCAATGGGCCTGATAACAGATAAGAATACAAAAAAATATGCAGTCCTTTCAGATATCCTTGGAGATGAGGATCATCTTGGAGATATGGACTTTAAAGTTACAGGTACACGCGAAGGCATAACTGCCACCCAGATGGATATAAAGATTGATGGACTTTCATTCGAGATACTTACTAAAGCTCTTCTCCAGGCAAAAGCAGGAAGATTGCATATTCTGAACATTATGAGCCAGGTAATTGCCGAACCTCGTCCTGAGCTTAAGCCTCATGCCCCGAGGATTGAAATGCTTACTATTCCTAAGGAACTGATCGGAGCTCTGATCGGTCCTGGCGGTAAAGTGATCCAGGAAATACAGCGTACAACGGGCGCGACAATTATTGTTGAAGAGGTTGATGGCCATGGTGATGTAAACATTTTTGGCCAGAATGCGGAAGTTATTACAGCAGCTCTCGAATGGGTGAAAAAAATTGTCACCGTACCTGAAATCGGACAGGTGTATAAAGGCAAGGTTAAAACAATAGTTCAGTTTGGAGCGTTTGTTGAAATTCTTCCCAATAAGGACGGACTCCTTCATATCTCAGAGATCGACTGGAAAAAAACAGCTGCTGTTGAGGACGTATTAAAGGAGGGGCAGGAAGTTGAAGTTAAAATTATCGATATCGATCCTAAAACAGGTAAGATAAAGCTATCGAGAAAAGAGCTGCTTCCCCGTCCGCCAAGGCCGGAACCTGAAAAAAGGCCTGAAGAACCTAAACAGAATAATTAATATTCTGTTTTTAAATTTGATTTCTGGAACATTAATTATACTAAGGGATGGAAATCAAATACAACTATGTTGTTATTGAGGGGAATATAGGTGCAGGAAAGACCACTCTTGCCTGCAGGATTGCTGATGAATTCAATGCACGGCTTATTTTAGAACATTTCGCTGACAATCCTTTTTTGCCAAAATTCTACAGCGACCCTGAGAAATACTCGTTCCCTCTCGAACTTTCATTCCTTGCAAGTCGTTACAAACAGCTCAAGGATGAACTGGTACCTCAGGATCTTTTCAAATCCTTTACAGTGGCCGACTACTACTTCATGAAGTCGCTGGTATTTGCTTCAGCTACACTCAGCGGTGATGAATACAATCTTTACCGCCAGATTTTTTATATTATTTATGGATCGCTGCCCAAACCAGATCTCTATGTATATCTGCATCTTAATCCTGATAAGCTGCTGAAGAACATTAAAAAACGGGGACGCATTTATGAGAAGGGGATAACCCGGGAATACCTTCAGTCAATCCAGGAAAGCTATTTTACGTTTTTTAAACAGAATCCGGAAAACAGATATCTTATCATTGATATAAATGAAATTGATTTTGTTGACAATGATGATCACTATAAAAAAATTATAGAGACTATCTTCCGGAAGGATTACCCAACAGGATTGAATATGGGAATTATATAAATTTATTTTTTAAGAATTCGCTGTAATAATTACTTAATTATATTAAATTTGCCTTTATATTAGAAAAATTAGTATATTGTTCGTATTAAGCAGACATCTCAAAAATAATTAACTCATAACACTTTTAACTATGAAAAGAACCAGAAGCTTTTTTATCCTAATCCTTGCCGCAACTCTCATGACAGGTTGTAGCGGTCTGAATAAAATGAAGAAAAACGCCGCCCAGATCAAGTATGAGGTAACCCCAAAAGTTCTTGAAACACATGCTGGAGTGATTACAATTACTGTCAAAGGTACATTCCCTTCAAATTATTTTGATAAGAAAACTACATTGACAGCAACACCTGTGCTGAAGTATTCAGGCGGCGAAATTCCTTTTGATAAAGTACAGGTTTTGCAGGGCGAAAGTGTTTCTGCAAATAATAAGGTGATCAACTATACAGGAGGAGATTTTACTTACACCAGTACAATTCCCTACAAGCCGGAACTGAAAATCTCAGAACTGATGTTGCAGGTAAAAGCCGTGAGAGGTTCAACTACTCTTGATTTTGATCCTGTAAAACTTGCCGATGGTGTTATTGCCACTTCAACTCTTGTTGAAAAGCATGGCAAGCCTATTATGATGAAAGATAAATTTGTCAGGATAATACCTGAATCCAGCGTTGCTGACATAAACTACGTAATCAACAGGGCCGACCTTCAGCCAAAAGAACTCAAGGCTGAAGATATTGCTCTTCTTAAGGAATATATCAATAGTGTTAAAGCTGATGCCAACCGTCAGTTCAAGAGTACTGTTGTAAGCTCATATGCATCTCCTGACGGAGCATTTGACCTTAACGAAAGACTTTCTGGTACCAGGGGAACTACTGCAGATAAATTCATCAAGAAGGAATTTGCGAAAGTTGAAGCAGCTAAAGCTGCCGGTTTCTTTGATGAAAAAACAACACCTGAAGACTGGGATGGTTTCAAAACTGAAGTAGAGAATTCAACCATGCAGGATAAAGAACTCGTCCTCCGCGTACTTTCTATGTATGCTGATCCTGAAGTTCGTGAGAAAGAGATCAAAAACATGGCAGCAGCCTATGAAAACCTTAAGACTGACATTCTTCCCAAACTGAGAAGATCAAAAATGATCGTTAATGTTGACAAGGTTGGCCGCAGTGATGAGCAAATAACTACTCAGATGAAAATCGATCCTAAAGTGTTAACTGTTGATGAGATGCTTTATGCAGCTACTCTTACAAAAGATCTCAATGAGCAGCTTAAGATTTATCAGACTTTAGCTGACCTTCACCCGAACTGCATACGCGCAAAGAATAATATAGGTTACACCTTCATGGCGTTAGATAAAGTCGATGAAGCTATTGCTGCTTTCGAGAAGGCAAAAGCTTTGGAAAACAACGACGTTGTTAAGAACAATCTTGGAATGGGTGCTCTTGTAAAAGGTGACATGGCAAAAGCAGAAGAGTATTTCACATCAATGACAGCAGCAACTGCTGAATCAAAGTGGGGTATGGGTGTTATTTCAATAACAAAAGGTGAATATGATAAAGCAGTCAATTATTTTGGCTCAGAACCTTGCTTCAACCTGGCTCTTGCTCTTGCTCTCAAAGGTGACAACAACAAAGCTAAAGTTACACTTGATGCAGTTAAGGAACCATGTAAAGGCAAAACAGGTTATCTCAAAGCTGTTGTAGGTTCACGTCTTGATGATAAGAACTATATGCTCGGCGGCCTTCGTGAAGCTATTGCAGCTAAGGCAGACTGGAAAGGTTATGCAAAAACTGATCTTGAATTTGCTAAGTTCTTCAATGATGATACTTTCAAATCAGCTGTTCAGTAATAACTAAATGATATTTAAAGAAAGGCTACCTATTTTGGTAGCCTTTCTTGTTCTAACCTCATCCCCCCGGCCCCTTCTCCCTTCGCCTTCGCGTAGCCGCTTCGGCGGAGCAAGGCAGGTGAGAAGGGTAGTAAGATCAAAGTCCATCTCCCTTGGGAGAGGGATTTAGGGTGAGGTTCTTGCTTATCTCCCAGAGAACTATACCTGCACTTACAGCAATATTGAATGAATGCTTGGTACCGAATTGAGGAATCTCAACACACAGGTCACACATATCTATAATATTCTGATCAACCCCGTTTATCTCATGCCCGAATATGAGGGCATACTTTTTTTCGTATTCTACAACTATATCCTGCAGTTCGACTGCCCCTTCAGCCTGTTCAACGGCAAAAATAAAGTATCCATTATTTTTAAGTTCCATAACTGCTTCGGCTGTGGATTGAAAATATTTCCAAGCAACAGACTCCGTAGCCCCAAGAGCAGTTTTTTGTATTTCCCGGTGAGGAGGCCTGGCTGTAATTCCACACAGGCATATTGCTTCAACAAGAAATGCGTCAGCAGTGCGGAACACTGAGCCTATATTGCTCTGGCTCCTTACATTATCAAGTACAAGGGTAAATGGTGCTTTCTGAGATGTCCTGAACTGTTCAACTGTTTTCCTTTCAAGTTCAGCGTTTAGAAGTTTCCGCATATTTTTTTTATGCGAAATTAATTAAATATTAATGGAATTATTGCTATTTTGTTGACATAGAATTATGTGGATAAGAGTTTGTTAATCATTAAACTGCCATACGATGAACATTCATGAATTTCAGGGCAAATCACTGCT
>Ga0315292_10002632_pt1 | contig 10164 bp, 9 predicted proteins | sample YL17G13_0_MG_FD_204029 | JGI IMG/M metagenome (GOLD analysis project Ga0315292, IMG submission 204029) | Sediment microbial communities from Yellowstone Lake, YNP, Wyoming, USA - YL17G13_0 | ecosystem: Environmental > Aquatic > Freshwater > Lake > Sediment | place: USA: Wyoming | collected... | reverse complement strand
TATCGATATTTTATTAAGACTTAACGGTGAGGACGTGCTAAAGACTAATTCCGAATTTCCTGATATAATTATTAAATTCCTGAATCTGAAATCAAATGATGAGTTGATCGGGAAGATTGAAAGCATAAGACGGCAACTGTATCAGATTGCCTCTATGCTTTATCACTAATAATCAAATGCCGGTTTTAATAATAAAAAACATAAACTCTGAAGGTCCGGGAACGATCGAAGATTACCTGAAAGGGAAAAACATTTCCTATAAGGTAACTGAACTCGGGTCCGGAGAAGCGCCGCCGTCCTTAAACCGGTTCAACGTCCTTATTGTGCTGGGAGGCCCCATGGGAGTTTACGAGATGGAACAGTATCCCCATCTTCTTACGGGTTCCCGTATCATCAGGGAGGCGATCAACAGGGACATGAAGGTGCTTGGCGTCTGTCTCGGTTCACAGATGCTGGCGCGTTGTCTTGGAGCAGAGGTCTTCGCCGGCCCGGAAAAGGAAATCGGATGGCATCATATCGAACTAACGGGCGAGTGTTTGAAAGACCCCGTTATGAGACAACTGGCAATCCATCCACAGGTAGGAGATTTCTGGAGAAGCTTTAAGGTCTTCCACTGGCACGGAGATACGTTTCATCTCCCCTACGGGGCCGTTCTGCTGGCAAGCTCAAAACTGTATAAAAATCAGGCCTTCAGGTTCGGGAATAATGCTTACGGGTTCCAGTTTCATATCGAAGTAACGAAGGAAATGATCCGCGAATGGTTCAAGAACATGCCGGAAATAAAAAGCATTACAATAGAAACCGAGAGGATTTTTGAAGAGTATAAAGGAAGGGCAATGAAATTTTATAACGCATTTTTTTCATAACGCATATAAATTCAAGGAGGATAAAATGGGAAAAACATCAATAAAAAAGGTGCTTTCTAAACCAAGAGACAAAAAAGACGCTATGGAGCTGCTGAAAAAGCATGACGTCAAATTCGTCAGGCTCTGGTTCACTGACATCCATGGTCAGTTGAAGAGTTTTGCCGTTCCTGTGGCCGAACTTGAATTTGCCTTTAATGAAGGTATGGGCTTCGACGGCTCTTCTATTAAGGGCTTTGCCAGGATTGATGAAAGCGATATGATAGCAAGGCCGGACCCGTCCACCTTTGTCATTCTCCCCTGGAGGCCGAAAGAAAAAGCGGTCGCCCGGATGTTTTGCGATATTTATGAACCTGATGGGTCTCCTCATAAAGGAGACCCCAGGTATATCCTTAAAGTAAACCTCGAGAAAGCGAAGCAGAAGGGATTTACTCTGTACGTCGGTCCGGAGCTTGAATATTTCTATTTCAGAAACGACAAGGGTACTGAGCCGCTCGATGAAGGAGGCTATTTCGATTATCCTCTGGATGCTGCGGAGGACCTCAGGAGAGACACTATTCTGGCGCTTGAAACCATGGGTATACAGGTCGAATACTCCCATCATGAAGTAGCGCATTCACAACACGAAATAGATCTGCGTTATGCCGATGCACTAACTATGGCGGATATCGTAATGACACACAGGATAATCGTCAAGGAGATAGCTAAACAGTACAACGTCTTTGCCTCATTCATGCCTAAGCCGGTATTCGGCCAAAACGGCAGCGGTATGCATACTCACCAGTCTTTGTTCACCGGAAACAGGAATGCATTCTTTGACCCGAAAGACCCGTACTTCCTTTCGGACATTGCAAAGAAATATATCGCCGGACTTCTCACCCATATAAAAGAAATAACCCTTATTCTCAATCAGTGGGTCAATTCCTATAAAAGACTTGTGCCCGGCTATGAAGCGCCGGTATATATATGCTGGGCAAGACGCAACAGGTCTACCCTTGTCAGGGTGCCGCTTTACAAACCGGGGAAAGAGACGGCTACCCGCGTTGAACTCCGTTCACCCGATCCGTCATGCAACCCCTATCTCGCCTTTGCGTGCATGCTGAACGCCGGATTAAAAGGCGTGGAAAAAGGATACAAAATGCCGGATCCCGTAGAAATGGACGTATATCATATGTCGCCGGAAGAGAGAAAGAAATACGATATAGACAGCCTTCCAGGAAGCCTGAACAGGGCCATTGAATACGCCGAAAGCAGCGAACTCCTGAGAGAAACTCTGGGCGACCATCTCTTTGAAAATTTCATCGCCAGCAAGAAAGTGGAATGGGACGACTACAGTATAAGGATTCACCCTTATGAAATAGAAAGGTATCTGCCGGTACTGTAATATAATCCGCACACCCTCACCCTTGCCCTCTCCCCTCAAGGGAGAGGGAATCAATTATATCCACTCCCTTGAGGGGAGGGTGTTTAAATGTGGTTTTACTTATGAATTCCTTCTTGTTTTTTGTTCCGCTATTTCAGGTTCTACATGCACCATAACATCTGCAACAGTTGGAAACTCATTTTTTATCCTGTCTTCAATGTTGTCGGCAATGGCATGGGCTTCGGCAATCGGCATATTCCCGTCTACGAGAATATGGAAATCAAGATAAACGCAATTATCCGTTCCCCTTGCCCTGATGTCATGACAGCCTTTTACCCCTTCTATCTTTTTAACTGCCGACTCTATGACGGAGGTGTCTATGCACATTGTATCGACAAGCACATCCGATGCGCTTTTCAGTATTTCATAACCGATCCTTCCGATGAGTAATGCAATTACGAGCCCTACAACTGTGTCCACATAAGGATAACCGAGTTTTGTAAAAACAAGACTTATTATGACGGAGAAAGAAACAAATATATCGCTCTTCGTATGTTTAGCGTCTGCCACCAGAAAATCGCTGCCAAGCTCCCTCCCCTTTTTCGTTTCGTACCACATTACAAAAATATTTACGGCCATAGTGAACAGCATAATGGCAAAACTCGTTTCGGTTACTATTGTTTTATGGTCCCCGGAAAAAGATACGTAGACCTTATTGAGTATCTGAAAGCAGGTGGCAAAGATCATGAGGCCGATAACAATCGTAAACAGTGTCTCATATTTTCTGTGTCCGTAAGGGTGCTCTCTGTCAGGAGGATGAGACGCAATCCATATGCCAAACAGACCGATGATGTTCGACACCCCGTCCATAAAAGAATGCAGGCCGTCGGACGTCATGGCAATGGAATCGGTCATGTGACCGTATAAGATCTTGGCAAAGGCTACGGCAGAGTTCAGGATAAGGGTATAGATGAGTACTTTTCTTACCCCGGAGGTGTAATCCTCTTTTATGATACGATCTCTTGCCATCGCGCCTTGAACTCGGTAAATTTCCCTTCCATAACAGATTCTCTCATATTCCTGAAGAAATTTAAATAAAAGTAAAGATTGTGTATGGTATTCAGCCTCATTGAAAGTATCTCTCTTGACAGAAAAAGATGCCGCAAGTATCCCTTTGAATAATTCCTGCAGGTATAACATCCGCAATCCGGGTCAAGCGGCCCTTTGTCCGCTTTGAATTCCTCTCTTTTAATGCTGACCCTTCCCATGCTTGTAAAAAGCGTTCCGTTCCGGGCATTCCTTGTGGGCATGACACAGTCGAACATATCAAATCCCGCTTCAACGGCAACAAGAACATCTCCAAGGTCTCCGATGCCCATTAGATACCTTGGCCTGTCTTTAGGCAGCAAAGGGGCCGTAAAACAAATCAGCCGGTGCATCTCTTCTTTCGGTTCGCCGACACTTAATCCGCCAACGGCATAACCGTCAAAACCGATATCAATTAGTTCTTCGATACATTTTTTCCGTAGCTTATCATAAAAACTTCCCTGTGCTATCCCGAACAATGCCTGCCCTTCCCTCCGGAGTTCCCTGCACTGCTCCGCCCATTTAAGTGTTCTGAAGAGAGAGTCCATAGCATATTCAAAAGTTGAAGGATAAGGAGTGCAGTCATCCAACACCATAGCGATATCCGATCCAAGCGCGGCCTGAATCTCCATTGCTTCTTTTGGTCCGAGAAAGTGCATTGAACCGTCAAGGTGGGATTTAAAATGCACGCCGTCGTCTTCTATTTTTCTCAGAGCGGAAAGACTGAAGACCTGAAATCCTCCGCTGTCGGTAAGAATAGGACGGTCCCAGTTCATAAAGGCGTGAAGACCGCCCAATGATTCTATTATTTTATGGCCCGGCCTGAGATAAAGGTGATAGGTATTGGAGAGTACGATCTCCGCGCCGATCTCCTTCAACTCATCGGGAGACATGGCCTTCACCGTCCCGATAGTGCCTACAGGCATGAAAGCAGGCGTATGGATAACACCCCTGCTCAGCTCAAGCAGACCGGTCCGGGCATTGCCGTCTTTTTTAACTACGGAAAACATCATGTTACATTATGGCAGATATTTCATCAGACGTACCACCCTCTTTTCGATTCGGGCCTGCCAACATGATGCAGAGTACGAAAGATAATCGGCATATCTCCGATCGTAGTCGAAGGCATGCTTGATCGGTCTACGACTCGTATAGGGAAACCAGGGTTTCTTCAACTTAAATAAAAAAGACACAAAATTCCGGGGCTTGTTGTATTGTATATCCATAGGATATTCTATCTTAAAAGGTAGCCGCTAAAAGGAGGCGCTCATGATTGCGAAGACAGCCCAATGGGGTAATAGTATCGGTGTGAGGTTACCCAAAGACTTGGCAAAAAAGGCAGGTATCGGTGTTGACTCCACTGTCGAGATTGAAGAAGCTGACGATGGGATCATCATAAAATCTGTAGGGAAGAAGGAGTATTCGTTAAAGGAACTTGTTAGCAGAATTACTACTCAAAACCGGCACGGTGAGACTAATTTTGGACCTCCTGTTGGAAAGGAGCTTTTGTGATGAGCAGAATTCCTGATCGCGGCGATGTCATCCTTTTGAGTTTCGATCCAACGTTAGGGCATGAGCAAGCAGGCTTCAGACCGGCGGTTGTTCTTTCGCCGGAATACTACAATAAGGTTTCCGGTCTCTGCCTTGTCTGTCCTATCACTACGAATATCAAAGGGTACCCTTTCGAGGTGGTTCTCGATGGCGCAAAAAAGACCACAGGGGTAGCCCTCTCGGATCAGGTTCGTTCTATCGATTGGACTGCTCGAAAAATAAAGATTGTAGATCGTATTTCGACAACATCTCTTGCGACAATTCTTGCCAAATTCAAGCCGCTTCTGTTCTGAACTATCTTTACAAAAATTATGGCTGATGTCATACGAAACCGTCATCTACCCCTTATACTACCAGGGGCTTACATACGGATTTTGTATTCTTTGATCTTTGAACGCAGGGTGTTTCTGTTGATGCCGAGCGTTTTTGCGGTTTTAAGCTGATTCCCATCCGTCTCTTTGAGGACTATAGTTATGAGGGACTTTTCCACCTCGGACATAACCGTCTCATAGAGACGGCAGTTGTCTAATTTTGTCATTTCCTTCAGGTACCTCTTCAGTTTTTCTTCGAGAAATTCTTTCATGGAAAAACAGGTCATATCGTCGATCATAAGATCTTTTTTGCTTATCACGGCCCCATTCGAGAGGATAGTCGCTTTTTTTATCGTATTTTCAAGCTCACGTATGTTGCCGGGCCAGTCGTATTTCATCAGAAAATCCCTCGCATCCCTGGAAAATTCCTTGGCCCCTGTTTCAAACTTTGCCGAAGCCTCCCTGAGAAAATAATTGCCAAGATACAAAATATCCTCTTTTCTCTCTCTGAGCGGAGGGATTTTGATATCGGTGTTCCGTATAATTTCAAACAATTCTTTATTGAAATCTCCGTTCATAACATTATCCTTCAGATTTTTACAGGTAGAACAGATTACTTTGACGTTTGAAATCCGGTCATTTCCGTTGGAAGAAGAAGGCATTTTAAAAAATTCAAGAATTCGCTCCTGAAAATTACTATCGGAGTCTGCAATCTCGGCTAAAAAAACCGTTCCGTTATGCGCCGATTCTATCCTGCCGGGTTTCCCGGACGCCGGGCCTTCATTATATCCGAAGACTTCCCTTATTTTCAGTTCATCAGGGATCGACGAAAGGTTGACGGCAATAAAGGGGCCGTTCATGCATGAACTTTTACGATGTATAGCTCTCGCAACAAGTTCCTTATATGTTCCTGTTTCACCGGTTATGAGAATGGCGCCTTCTTTAGAAGATATTTTCTTTATCTCTCTGAAGAGCCTGAGCATCTTTCCGCTCTTTCCCATTATCTGAGGAGGTTGAAATAATTTGTCACTGTCCACGAAACTCTCCATTTAATATCTATTATTCAAGTATTTTTATAAAAAGAACTGGACCAGGGGAGACGCATAATGACATTCTCCCTGCCGTCCTGACACCGTTGAATGTATCATAATAAGTCAAATTTTGCAAGAAGTTACATTGACAGCGAAAATATGAAACTGTTAAAATATTGCCGGATTTTCAAACATGGAGAGGAGTATTTGGATTCCCTATGTGAGAGTCCGTGGGAGTGATTCATTTGAAAACACATTCAATCAATAGATTCAAAAAACACGGAAAATTATTCAATCAAAGGGTAAAAGAGATTTTAGAGAAGACATGAAGCTAAGAGATATGTATGAAAAGGCTGTTGAAGCCGGCATTGCAAATGACCTTCGCGGCAAAGAATCCGTTCTGAAGCAACTCGAACAAAAGAAAAAGGAGTTTGATGATCTTAAAGCAGACGAGAAAGAGTTTTTTGACAGGGAATCATTATTAAACCCGTATTCCGATTCAAGGGTCCTCTTCGGGACCGGCGATGAAGAAATAAAGAGCGCACTTGTCGGCATAGATATTGATGTAGGAGAAATACTCCTTGCAGACAACCTTCGTTCCAAAGGAAGGAATATAGATCTGCTCTTCTCACACCATCCTTCCGGAAGCGCCTTTGCAAACCTTTATTCGGTCATGCGGATGCAGTCCGACATATTGAATATCTTCGGCGTGCCGATAAATGTTGCTGAAGGGCTTATGGACGGAAGGATCAGTGAAGTGGAAAGGAAACTGCTTCCCGCCAATCATACGAGGGCTGTCGATGCGGCAAGGCTGCTGTGCATTCCCTTCATGTGTATGCACACCCCTGCCGACAATATGGTAGCTTATTATCTTCAGGGACTATTCGATGAAAAGAAGCCCTGTTTTTTGTCCGACGTGCTTGACATTCTTAAGGCTATCCCTGAATACCGGGACTCCGCTGCAAACGGCGCCGGACCCAAGATCGTCCTCGGCGCAGGGAACAGAAAGGCCGGAAAAATATTCGTTGATATGACCGGCGGCACTGAGGGCGCCAAAGACGTTTTCGAAAGCCTCACCAACAGCGGAGTAAGCACTATCGTGGGAATGCATATCAGTGAGGAGCACAGAAAAGAGGCCGAGAAAGCCCATATGAACGTCATTGTCGCCGGACATATATCGAGCGATAATCTCGGCTTGAATTTGCTTATCGATCAAATATTAAAATTTGATTCATTCGATATCATTGAATGTTCGGGATTCAGAAGGTTTCACCGTTAATGCAAAAGCGGGCCGAATGAAGTCTGACAAACTTCTTGAAGAAATTAAATCAAAAATAGATATTGTCGAGTTCATATCCGATTACGTTCAGTTAAAAAAGTCCGGACAGAATTATAAAGGCCTGTGTCCTTTTCATGCCGAGAAAACCCCCTCCTTTATGGCCAGTCAGGTAAAACAGATATTTCATTGTTTCGGGTGCGGCGCCGGCGGTGATGTTGTAAGTTTTCTGATGAAACATGAAACCCTTTCCTTTCCCGAGGCATTGCAGTATCTTGCCCAAAAGGCCGGTATTGAATTGCGGGACATTCATTTCATCAAAGACAAGTCTTCGGGCAAACGGGAGCAGATAATGCGCCTTAACGAAGAGGCTATGCGATTTTTCATGAAAAACATTTCCGGGTCTGACAGGTCATTAAGGTATCTGAAAGACAGGGGTGTTACCGAAGAATCTATACGGAATTTCCGCCTCGGGTATGCAATAAATGAAAGAGACGGCTTGCTTCGCCATCTTAATAAAGCGGGACATACGGACCCGCTTCTTGCAGAGGCCGGGCTCACAGTGGCTGATGGAAAAGGCTTCAGAGACGTCTTCAGGGACCGCATAATCTTCCCGATCTTCAATCTGAAAAATGATCCTGTTGCTTTTGGCGGAAGGGTAATGGACAACTCGCTTCCAAAATATCTTAATTCACCTGAAACAGAGGCATTTAAAAAAAGTGACAACCTTTTCGCAATATCCATGGCCAAAGATGAAATAAGGAAAGCCGGATATGCCATTATTGTAGAGGGATATCTTGACGCTATCCTGTGCCACCAATACGGTTTCGGAAACGCCGTTGCACCCCTCGGAACGGCCCTGACGTCTAAACAGCTGCAGAAGCTGAAGGCGCTGACTAAGAATGTCGTCATTGTCTTTGACGGCGATAAAGCCGGAGTCTCCGCTGCAAGGAGGTCCCTGACCGTCATCTGCGAGAATGATTTCAGAGCAAAGGTTATGCTGCTCCCTGAAGGCGATGACCCCGACAGTTATTTAAGAAAAAACGGCGCAGGTCTTTTCCGGAAAAATCTTGCCGAAGCCATGACGCCCGTAGAGTTTTTTCTTAAGACGTCGAAATCGGACAGGACTGATACGGCCAGAGAAGCCCTCGGTATAATCGCTTTACTGAAAGATCTGATCCTTGCCGACGAACTTCTCAGCGAGCTTTCCGGCAGATCAGGGATTCATGAAAACCTTCTGAGAAGCGAGATCGAAAAAATAAGGACGAAACCGGGCATACGTTCTACAAAAACCGGCGCGCCCTCCGGGAAAAAGGCAAACCGCGAAGAACAGCTTCTCTTAAGCGCCGCGATAGCCTTTCCGGAAAAAGTCGATGACATATTGTCGCATCTTAACATCGACGACTTAAGGGATGAGGCTGTCAAGTCTCTATTTTATAAAATCAGCGCCATGAAAGGTCATCTTCATACGGACCTGTTGCTTAATGAAGCTGATGATACGGAAAAAGTCCTGATTACCGGTCTATCGTTGCATCCGGGTTTCGATCCCGAACACGTCGACCGGAATATTAGTGATTGTCTTCATAGAATTGCCCAGAGAAAATTCGAAGATAAGAGGATTGCCGCACTATCAAAGGGACCTGACGACGCCGCGCTTCACAATTTATTATTAAAAGAAAAGCGGAAACTTATCGGAGGAGCACATCCATGAAACATTATTTTGATTATTTTAATTATTTGGAATACCACGATGATTATCAGGGCGGCAGAAGCGGCAAGTATCCTGGGACGGATGATGAAGAGCTGATCAATGATGAAGAAGAACAAAAGGCGACCGATTTCACGGAAGGGGAAAAAGACCCGGTAAGAATATATCTGAAGGAAATGAGCAGTGTGCCGCTACTGACCCGTGAAGGCGAGATCGAGATAGCAAAGAGAATAGAAGAAGGCAGGGAAAAAGTCCACAGCGTCATATTCAGACTTCCTTTTGTCCTGAAAAAACTGATAATCCTTGGCAAAATGTTCAGGAACGGAGAGGCGCCGCTCTATGAGGTTATCCAGAACAATGAAGAAATACCGGAAGATGAAATACGGCTTGAGAGAGAAAGATTTTATCAGATTACAAGGGGAATAGAGAATCTGGATAAAAAAAGAAAGGTCCTTCTCATGAACTTAAATGAGACTGCAACGGATGCTCAAAAAACGGCAAAACGTAAACCTGCCGCCCGGAAAACTTCCGCCGATCCCAAGACCCTTATTATAAAACAGCTTGAACTGAACCGGGGACAGATACTGGTAAAGGTCCGTGAGCTGAAATTAAAGGAAGACGTTATCGACGCCTTCTCGGAAGAGCTGAAAAAATCTATTATCGAAGTGGATTCTCTCCAGAAAAATATTATTTCCATAAGTAAAAAGACTAAGCTTTCAAAAACGGACATAGAAAAAGAATGCGTCTTATGTAAAAAGCAGATCGAGCAAAAAGAAATTTCCTTCGGTATGAAAACCTCTGACATGAAAAAGGCGCTCAGGGACCTTCTGCACGGTGAAAAGGAAGTAAACGAGGCCCGAAATGCCATGATTGAAGCCAACCTCAGGCTTGTTATCAGCATAGCCAAGAGATATCTTGGAAGGGGATTGAGTTTTTCAGACCTCATACAGGAAGGAAACAGCGGCCTGATGAGGG
>Ga0315292_10002631_pt1 | contig 10165 bp, 9 predicted proteins | sample YL17G13_0_MG_FD_204029 | JGI IMG/M metagenome (GOLD analysis project Ga0315292, IMG submission 204029) | Sediment microbial communities from Yellowstone Lake, YNP, Wyoming, USA - YL17G13_0 | ecosystem: Environmental > Aquatic > Freshwater > Lake > Sediment | place: USA: Wyoming | collected... | reverse complement strand
CAGGGCGAGACCCTCGCCCGGGAGCTGGCGGTGGGCTCACGGGCTGACCGCCCGGATCGCGAGCAGACAGTGACGCTCGACGGCCTCGACGCAGTGATCGGCATTCAACGACGGGACGACGCCCGGACCCCCGGGCGCCACACTCACACGGAACGGGCATGAACAAGAAGCAACTCACCTACTTCGAAAAGCGGCTGATCGAGGAGCGGGCCCGCGTCATGAAGGAGCTCGGCCACTACGACGAGTCCTTCAACTCCACCCTGCAGGGCGCCGACGGCGACCTCTCCTCGTATTCGTTCCATATGGCCGACCAGGGCACCGATGCCATGGAGCGCGAAAAGCAGTTCCTGATGGCCTCCAAGGAGGGTCGCTACCTCTGGCATGTCAACCAGGCCCTCGGCCGCCTGTACAACAGCCCCGAGCGGTTCGGCACCTGCGAGAGCTGCAACTCCGCCATCAATTTCGAGCGGCTGGACGCCTTGCCGCACGCCAGGCTGTGCATCAGCTGCAAGGAAAAGGAAGAGGATGCCAAGCGGCGCTGAGCGGCGGTTGTTCTTCAGCGTCGCCCTCGGCGTGCTCCTCCTCGACGCCCTGACCAAACTCGTGGCCGAGGCGTATTTGCTCCGGACCGCTGGCGTGTCCGTGGCCGGCGAATGGTTCCAGCTGCGCCTGGTGTACAACCCCGGGGCGGCGTTCGGGCTTCATCTCGGCCCGTATTCACGCTGGATCTTCCTGGCGCTCGCGCTCGGCGCCGTCGTCTTGCTGGCCAGGATGTCGGCCACCGCGCCCGCGGGCGATCGATTCCGGCAGCTGGCGCTCGGGCTCGTGGCCGGCGGGGCCGCCGGCAATCTGGTGGACCGGATCCGGAGCCCGCGCGGTGTGGTGGACTTCCTCGACATCGGCATCGGGACGCTCCGTTGGCCGACCTTCAACGTCGCGGACATCGCCGTGAGCTGCGGGGCGGTGGCGCTCGCCATTTCGCTCTGGATCGAAGACAGCCGCCAGGCGCGGCACGAAGCCGCATCGGCCGGCTGAGGCCGGTCGATGGCTGCACCCCAGCGCTTCACCGTGCTCGCCGACGGCACCGAGCGGCTCGACCGCTTCCTCGCCGACCAACTCCAATACTCCCGTACGCACGCGGCCCGGTTGGTCGCCGATAAGCGTGTCACCGTGAACGGCGCGGTGGCCCGGGCTTCGCGCATGCTGGCCCGTGGGGACGCGGTGGAGGTCACGCTGCCGGAGACGGAGCCGCCGCGGCAAATCCGCCCGGCGGACATCCCGCTGACCGTCGTCTACGAAGACGAACACCTTGCCGTCATCGACAAGCCCGCCGGGCTCGTGGTCCACCCGGCACCGGGCCATTGGGACGACACGCTGGTCAACGCGCTGGTGGCGCGCGGCACGACGCTTTCCGGCGGGGCGGAAGGACGGCCAGGCATTGTGCACCGGCTCGACCGGGACACCTCGGGCCTGATGCTCGTGGCCAAGACCGACCTGGCGCATCGCCGGCTCGGTCACATGCTCGTGGCCCGGCGGATCCGTCGGGTGTACGCCGCGCTGGCCTGGGGGCATCTCGATGAGTCCCCGACCCGCATCGACGCCCCGCTCGCGCGGCACCCCACCGATCGAAAGCGGATGGCCGTCCTCCCCACCGGACGCGCAGCCCGGACGGACGCCTGGTCCGTGGCGAGGTTCCAGGTGGTCGACCTGCTTCGGCTGGAGCTCCATTCCGGCCGGACCCACCAGATCCGCGTGCACCTGGCCCACATCGGGCACCCGGTCGTCGGTGATCCGGTATACGGCGCCGGGGGAAGCCGTCGGATTTCGGGCTCGGCCCGCCTGACGGCTGAAGCAGTGGAGCGTGCCGCGGGCCGACAGGCGTTGCACGCCGCACTCCTGGCCCTGAAGCACCCCATCACGGAAGAACACCTCGAATTCCGGTCAGAATGGCCGTCCGATCTGCGCCAGTCACTCGACCTGGCGGCGGGGCTTTCAGTCGCTGTTGCTCCCGCCGAGCCTCTTCGCTATCTTCTTTTCTTTAATAGAGATGGCTGACTCTGAGGCGGTGCGCGTCGTCGTGTTTCAGGTGGGCAACCTGGCCTGTGGCATCCTGGCCAGCCGAGCCCGCGAAATCCTGGCGCCCCTCCCAACGACCCGGATCCCGGGTGCCCCCGATCCTATCATCGGACTGGTCAACGTCCGCGGCAGTCTGCTCACGGTCGTGGACGGGCACCGGTTGCTGGAGCGCTCCTCCCTGCCCGAGCACGAGGGCGCCCTCCTGGTGGTGGACGTCGGCTCGCGCCGCGTTGGGCTCGCGGTGGGGCGGGTGGACGATCTCTTCGAAATTCCGGCGGCACAACTGGAGGCCCGCGAGGCCCTTCCCGGAGTGGACGTCCGGCTGGTGAAGGCTGTTGGACGGCGGGACGGGCGCCATTTCGTGGTGCTCGACACCGACGCGCTGCTCGCACCACTGCTCAGTGCGGGCGGCAGTGACCGCTCCCTTTCACGACCCTCTTAGACGCCTGGAGACAGACCTGTGAGCCACACGGTCCTGGTGTGCGACGATGCCATCTTCATGCGGACGATGATCAGCGACATCCTGACCCAGGCGGGCTTCGAGGTGGTGGGCGAAGCCGAGACCGGGGTGCAGGCGGTGGAGAAATACCGGCAGCTGAAGCCCGACCTCGTCACCATGGACATCGTGATGCCTGACATGGGCGGCATCGACGCCGTGCGCGAAATCTGCCGGGAGTCGCCGGAAGCCAAGATTCTCATGTGCAGCGCCATGGGCCAGCAGGCGCTGGTCGTCGAGGCCATCCAGGCGGGCGCCAAGGATTTCGTGGTCAAGCCCTTTCAGCCCTCCCGGGTGCTCGAGGCGGTGCAGCGCGTCCTCGGCTGACGCCATGGACCTCAACAAGTATGCCGCCCTCTTTCTTGCCGAGAGCCGCGAACACCTGACCACGTGCAACCGACTGCTGCTCGACTGGGAGCGGGAGCCGGGTTCCACGGAAGCTGTGGCCGGGCTGTTCCGGGCCATCCACTCCCTCAAGGGCATGGCTGCCACCATGGGGTACGGGCGGCTTGCCGACCTGGCCCACCGCACCGAACACCTGCTCGATGCGATCCGGGGCGGGCGCGCACCAGCCGGCGCCGCGGTGGTTGATCTGCTCCTGAAGTCGGTGGACGCACTCGAACGGGGAGTGGACGACGCCGCGGCAGGCGCGGACGCGGGCTTTGACCCCGGCGAATTGCCGGCCGCGCTCGAGGCGGCGGCAGCGGCAGCGACGGTGCAGGCACCGAAGCCGGCGCGGGCCGCCAAGGGGAGTGGCAAAAAGGGCGCGAAGGCCGGCCCTTCCACTCCCTCCGAACCAGCCCCTGCCGCCCTGCCGGTCCAGGTGACGGACTTTGCGGACGAAGCCGGACGCGTGGTGCGGGTTGAAATCCGGTCGGACGCGCCGCTCCCCGGGGCTCGCGCCCACCTGGCGCTCCGCCGAGCCGAGCAACTTGGCAAGGTCACCGGCGTCATGCCGCCAGCCACGTCCTTCGACGCGCAGGGCTTCGACGGCCGGTTCACGTTCCGGCTCGATGCGCCATTCGGCGAGTCGCACATCGTCCGGGCCATCGAAGCCGCCGGGGAAATCGCCAGCGTGGCGGTCGATGCCGATACGGTGCAGACCGCAGAGTGGCGCATCCCGACCGCGGCAGCCCCGGTCACGACTGCCTCCGCGCGGAGCGGGCAAGTCCGGGTGGACCGGCGCAGACTCGACGCCCTGATGAGCCAGGTGGGGGAGCTCGTGGTGGCCCGCAACCGGCTGCTGGAGCTGGTGCAGCACGAGCCGGGCAGCGAGCTCGAGGCGCTGGGCGCCCGTATCAGTCGCCTGGTGTCGGACCTGCAAGCCGAAATCATCGAAGCCCGGATGACGCCGGTCTGGCAGGTGTTCGACCGGTTCCCTCGCGCGGTGCGCGACCTGGCCCGCCAACTGGGCAAGCAAGTGCGCTTCGAGATGGAGGGCGAGGGAATCGAGCTGGATCGCGCCATCCTCGATGAGCTTGGCGATCCTCTCCTGCACTTGCTCCGCAATGCCGTGGACCACGGCCTCGAGTCCCCGGCGGAGCGCCTGGCGCACGGAAAGCAGTCGGAAGGTCGGCTGGTCCTCTCGGCGGCGCGGGAACGGAGCAGCGTCGCCATCCGGATTCAGGACGATGGGCGGGGCATCGACCGTCGCAGCATCCTGGCCAAGGCCCACCGGGAAGGCATCGTGGGCCCCGAGGTGGAACTCCTCACGGACGACCTCCTGCTGAAGGTCCTCGGGCGGCCCGGCTTCAGCACGGCGGAGCGGGTGAGCAGTGTGTCGGGTCGTGGGGTCGGCATCGACGTGGTGCTGACGCGGGTGCGGGCCCACGGAGGCGCCGTGGAAATCGCCAGCACCCCGGGCAGCGGAACGACGTTCACGCTCCGCCTGCCGCTGACGCTTGCCATCCTTCGCGTCCTCACGGCCCGGATCGGGACCGAGCGCTACCTGCTTCCGCTTTCGTACGTGGCGGAGACGGTCGATTTTGACACGCAGCCGGCTGCCGAGGTGAAGGGCCGCGAGGCGATCGTCCTCCGCGACCGGGTCATCCCGACGGTTCACCTGCGTGCGTTGCTGGGGGTCATGGGGGGCGAGGTGCCGGCGCGGCGCCCCGGGCTGGTGCTCGAGGTGGGAGATCGTCGGTCGGTGGTGGTGGTGGATGCACTGGTGGGACAGCAGGAAGTGGTGGTCGAGCCGTTTGACGCCCCGCGCGGAACGCCGCCGCTGTTCAGCGGCGCCACGATCCTGGCGGATGGCACCCCGGCGCTGATCCTGGATGCCGCGGCCCTCGTCTAGGGAGAAGAACATGGATGACGTGCGCGATCTGAAGGAGCTCCAGTTCGACGCCCTCAAGGAGGTGGCGAACATCGGGGCGGGGCACGCCGCCACGGCGCTCTCCCAAATGACGAACAAGAAGATCATGATCAGCGTGCCGCAGGTGACCGTCACGCCGCTCGAGGAGGTGCCGGATGTGCTCGGCGATCCCGAGGAGGTCGTGGCCGCCGTCCTGATGCACATGATGGGCGACCTCACCGGGCGCACTCTCCTCCTGTTCCCGGAGCCGTCCGCACGCGCGCTGTGCGACATCCTCCTCCGCCGGCCACCCGGCACGACCACCGAGTTCGGCGTAATGGAGCAGTCGGGCATCAAGGAAGTGGGGAACATCCTGAGCAGCGCCTACCTGAACGCCCTCAGCGATTTCATGGGCATGATGCTGGTGCCGTCGGTGCCCAGCCTCGCCGTCGACCTCAGCGCCGCGGTGCTCACCTCGACTTACCTCAACTTCGGCTCGGAACGCGACTACGTGTTTTGCGTGGAATCCGAATTCCAGTTCGAGGGCGAATCGCCCGACCTGAAGGGGCACTTCCTCCTGCTTCCCGATTTGGCGTCGTTGCGGGCCATCTTCGACGCCATCCGCGTCGGCTGAACGATGGGCAGTCTGGCGCTGCCCGAACGGGACCTCGCGGTCCTGCGGTCGTTTGCCCGCCGCATCGACCCGTCCGACGCCGGCGCCCACAACAATCTCGGCGTTCTCTACTACCAGAAGGGCCTCATCCCCGAGGCCATCGCGGAGTTTTCCCGCGCACTCGAGCTTGACCCGCGCATGCAAGTCGCGCAGGGCAACCTCGAAATCACCTATCGCGTCAGCGGGTACTACGACCGACGGGTGGCCGAACTCCGTGAGCGCCTCCGACGCAACGCCGGGGACCGCGAGGCCCGCTGGGAACTGGCGCGGGCCTACGCGGCGCTGGGCCACACAGACGACGCCGTGGCGGAGTTCGAGGCCCTCCTCGCCTGGCATCCCGACGATGTCCCCACGCTCCTGCAGCTCGGCCTGGCCGAAAAAGCGCGCGGGCGCATTGAGGTCGCGGAAGACTGGTTCCGGCGGGCGGCAGAGCACGACCCCGACAGCCCCGTCGCCCTCTTCTACCATGGCGAGGCGCTCTACAACCGCGGGCTCAACGAGGCGGCCCTCGAAACGCTTCGTCAGGCGGTCCACCGGAATCCGGACTATGCCGACGCGCATTATCTCCTGGCGTTCGTCCTCGGCGACATGGGCCTGCACGACGAGGCGCGCGCCTCCACCAAGCGCGCCATCGCCCTCAACCCGACGCTGGGGCGCGCGCAGGCCAACCTGACCCTGGACGCCCCGGACGACGGGTCGCCGCCGGGTCGACATTCCCTCGCGGACACCATGCGCCCTGCCGTCGCCGAGGGCGGGACGCTCGCCCACTTCAACCTGGGGCTCGCCTTCCGCCAGAAGGGATACTACCCGGAAGCGCTGCGGGAGTATCGGATGGCCCTGGATCACGGCGAGGACCGGCGACTCACGCTCCAGGCGATGGCCGAGGTGCACCTCCTGCGCCGGGACATGCCCAGCGCGCTCGAGCTGTACGACGCGCTGGTCGAGGAACACGCCGATTCCCCGAAGGTGTGGAACGAGCGTGGCGTCTGCCTGCACCAATCCGGCCGACGGGAAGGCGCGCGCGATTCCTATGAACGCGCCATTTCGCTGGATGCCTCCTACGCGCTGGCATGGAACAACCTGGGCGTGCTGCTGGCGCACGAGCCCGGCACCGGCGAGGCCGAGGCGGCGTTCCGCGCGGCGCTTCAGGTGCAGCGCGACCTCGCGGCGCCTCGGCTCAACCTCGGGCTCCTCCTCTTCCAGCTTCGCCGGTTCCAGGCGGCGCTGGAAACGTTCCGCGCCGTGCTCGCCGACCATCCGTCCAACGCCCCGGCATGGAACGGGATCGGACTCGTCCTCATGGAACTGCATCGCTACGCCGATGCGAAGAACGCCTTTGCCCGGGCGGTGGACGCCACGCCGGACTACGCCTCGGCGCACTACAACCTGAGCTTCACGCTCAGCCAGCTGGGCGACTTCGACGGCGCGCTTCGCGCCACCAAGCGGGCGCTCGAACTCGAGCCCTACTACATCCAGCAGAAGTTCCAGCTTTCGATCGACCTGCAGTACGAAGACCCGCTCATCTCCATCGTGCCGGAAATCAGCGCCGACGTGACGGCGGCCGACCTGGGCGACGCGTTCGTGTTCGATCCGGCCCTGCTGGAGGGGATCTTCGAGGACCTGGCGCCGCCGGCCGCGGTCGCCCCCGCGCCCCCCGCCGCCGAAGGCGCTGCCCTCGCGCTGGCGCGTGACTACATCAGCAAGGGATTGCTCGAGCTCGCGTCCGCCGAGCTGACGCGGGCCATTGCGCGCGGGGCCTCCCGGGCCCGCGTGGCGGTGCTGCTCGGCGACATTTTCAGCAAGCGCGGCCTCCATGGCGAGGCCCTCGAGCGCTACCGTGAGGCGCGGGCCGGCGATCCAGCGGACGTCAACGCCCTCCTCGGCGAAGTGCGCTCCCTCCTGGCGCTCGACCGGGCGGGCGAGGCGGCGGCCGGTGCGGAGGGGTTGGCCCAGCTCGCGCCGACCCACGTCGAAGCCCTCGTGGCCTGCGCCCGCGTTCGCCTGGCCACCGGCGATCCGGTGCGCGCACTCGATGCGCTGCGCGACGCGCAGGCCAGAGCGCCCGGCCGGGCCGACCTCCTCCAGCTGCAGGCCGGCGTTTCCCGCCGGCTCGGCGAACGGGAAGCCGCGCTGGAAGCGTACCAGGCCGCGCTGCAGCTGGACAGCGGGCTGGTGCAGGTGTGGCTCGAACTCGGGACACTGGAGGAGGAGCGGCAAAACTGGACCGGCGCCCGGCTGGCGTTCCAGCGGGCGCTCGACCTGCTCCCGACGTATTCCGAGGCGGCGCGGGCGCTCGCCCGCCTGCTCCGCCGCGTGGACACGCCGAAGAGCGCCATGGCCCCCCTCATCGCGCTGCTCGGCGCCGATCCCTGGGACCTCGAGGCGCTCACGCTCCTGGGAGAACTGTTGTTGGAGGATGGGCGCGCGGACAAGGCGATCGAGGCGTTCGAGCGGGTGCTGCGGTTCGACCCCGAATCGGCGCCCGCGCGGCTGTCCTATGGGGCCGCCCTCGTCCGGGTGCGGCGGTTCCGGGAGGCCTCCGATCAGTGGGAGGCTGTGGTGCGGGCCGACCCCGGCAGCACCATCGCCGCCGCCGCGCGCAACCAGCTCCGCTCCACGCGGGACCTGGTCCACATCTTCACCGCGACGGCGGGGTAGCACGTGCCGATCGAAGGCCCGCTCAAGGAACTGCAGATCCACGACGTCTTCCAGTTGCTGGACCTGGGACGGAAGACCGGGGTGCTGCGCGTCAACTCCGAGCTGCGCCAGAACGCCGGGGTCGTGTACTTCGATGGCGGTGGCGTGGTGGCGGCCGAAATCCGAAGCAACCCGCATCCGCTCGGCGCCCTCCTGGTCCGCGCGGGCAAGGTGCGGGAAGACGACGTGGCCCGAGCGGCCGGAATCCAGCGGACCCGTCCGGGACATCGCCTCGGAGACATTCTCGTGGAGATGGGTGCGCTCCCCAAGCGGGAACTCGAGCGCCAGATTCGGGCCCAGGTTGAAGAGGTCATCTTCGAGCTGATGAGCTGGTCGGAAGGGTATTTTTCGTTCGAGGACGGATCCCTCCCGCCGATCCTGGGCGAGGCGACGGTCCGGATCCCGACCGAATCCCTGCTCATGGAGGCCGCGCGCCGCATCGATGAGTGGTCCCGGATCGAGGCGAAGGTGCCGCACCTCGGCGTCATTGCGCGGTTCACGGGATCCGCCGAAGACGACGGGGGTCTGCTGGACCTGCTGCCATTCGAGTGGGAAGTGCTGGCGGGCATTGACGGGGCCACGGACGTCCGGTCGCTGGCGGCCCGGCTCGGGCGCTCCGATTTCGACGTGGCGCGCACGCTCTTCGGTCTGGCCACCGCCGGTATTATCGTGCTGGCGGAACCGGTGGCTCCGGGCCACACCGAGGCCCCGGTGCACGATTTGGCGGTGCTGGTGGCGGCCTCGGAGGAGGCGCTGCTTCTCGGCGAAGTGGCCCGGGCGCGCTTCACGGCGGAGGAGGCCGTGCTCGCGTTTCCAGAGGATGCCGTGGGGCACCTGATCCTGGGCCGCGTGCTCCTGGCGGAAGCACGGTACGACGAGGCTGTCCTTCGCTTTTCGCAGGCGCTTCGCTGCGAACCGGACAGCGCCCCGGCGCTCCGCCTCCTCGGGCTTGCCGAAGTGGGCCGTGGGCGCTTCGGGCTCGCGCTCGAGGCCTGGGCACGGTGGGAGTCGCTCGATCCGCTCCCGGACAGCGAGCGGGGCCGTGAAGCGGTGATTCGGCGCTGGCGCGCCGCCGTGGACACACTCAAGGACGCACTGGGAGGACGCCGTGAGCAATGACGACATTCGCGTCCTGACCGCGCAACTGGCCGCCGATCCGTCGAGCCTGGTGTTCCTGCCGCTCGGCGAAGCGCTTCGCCGCCGCGGGCAGTTGGGGGCGGCGGAGAAGATCGCGATGGCCGGCCTCATGCGCTATCCCGAATTGGCCGATGCGCATGACCTGCTGGCGCGCGTCCTCGGAGACCGTGGCGAACTGGAACGGGCGTTCGACGAGTGGGACATCGCGCTCCGCCTCGACGGGCGGCACGCGGGCGCCCACAAGGGGATCGGATTTCTCTATTTTGTCGCGGGCGACCTGGCCCAGGCGCTCGAACACCTTGAGGCGGCCCACGCGGCTGATCCCAAGGCCGACGGTGTGGCGGCCGCCGTCGCTCGCGTGCGGGAGGCCCTCGATACCGAATCTGGGCGCGCCGGCGTGGCGGACGCGGGGCGCCCGGTCAGCGAGGCCGCAGCGAAGCCAGTGTCTCCTTCTCCGCTCCCTGATGGTCCGAGCGTCGCGGGCGCCGCCATCTTTGCGGGGCTCGAGGGCGCGCAGGATGGGCTCCTGCTCCTCGATGGAAGCGGCCTCCGGCTGGGCGGCGGGCTGACGGCACCCGATGGCAGGGCCGTCGGCGACGCCGTGGCCGCGCACCTCGCCGGCGTGTTCCGCGACGCCTCACGCGCCACCCGCCTGCTTTCCCTCGGCGCCTGGACCAGCGTGGCCGCCGAGACGGCCGACGCCAACCTGTTCCTGTGCGCGCCGACGCCAGACTCCCTCCTCCTGCTGGTGCGGGACAGCAGCGTGCCGATCGGTCGCCTCGCCTTGCAGGCG
>Ga0315292_10002628_pt1 | contig 10168 bp, 5 predicted proteins | sample YL17G13_0_MG_FD_204029 | JGI IMG/M metagenome (GOLD analysis project Ga0315292, IMG submission 204029) | Sediment microbial communities from Yellowstone Lake, YNP, Wyoming, USA - YL17G13_0 | ecosystem: Environmental > Aquatic > Freshwater > Lake > Sediment | place: USA: Wyoming | collected... | reverse complement strand
CCGGTCACAATAGCTACCTTTCCACTTAATCGCATCTCTTTCCTCCTGACCCGAAAAATTTGGAAAATATTTTTGCCGCAGACAGCCACAGGACCCCTGGAAAGGGGGAGGAGTAATTTCTGATTTCATTATCAGCAAGTTCAATGCCAAAACCTGCAAATAGAAAACTGATTGAATTCAGAGTGTTATTTTGAAGGATGCCTGTTCGCCAGATGTTTGCCCTGGAAAAACCTTTGCCAGTACCGGAAAGATCTTTGCCGGTTGCCCGCAAAAGATAATTTCGCCAGAAGTCCCAAACTTTTATCACTATTTTTGGTTACTCTCCTTCCCGGGTGCGGGCCGGTTTTTCCTTTTTAAAAATATCCGGAACGAGATGGTATTTTTTCAATAGGTGATAGAAATCGGCCCGGTAACGGCCGGCCAAACCCGAGGCCTTACTGACGTTCCCCTGGGTCATTTCCAAAAGGCGGATAATATAGCGGCGTTCAAAATCCTCCCGGGCCTCTTTTAAGGGGACCAGCGGTTCAGCGGGTATTTCCCGGCCCTGTAAAATCAAGTCCTCGGTGATGAGTTCGCCGGGGGCCATGGCCACAGCGAACTCCAAAGAGTTTTCCAGTTCCCGGACATTACCCGGCCAATCATGGATCATCAATTTTTGCATGGCCATGGGGGTCAACCCCTTGACCCCTTTTTTCATCTGTCGGGCAAGTTTTTTCAGGAAAAAATCGACCAGGGCCGGGATATCCTCCTTGCGCTCTCTCAAAGGCGGTATGATGATGGGAATGACGTAAATCCGGTAAAATAAATCTTCCCGGAAGGCCCCTTTTTGCATTTCCTCTTGCAGATTCTTGTTGGTGGCCACCACCACCCGAATATCGACCGAGATCGATTTTTTCCCCCCTAAGGGGTAGAATTGCCGTTCCTGTAGCACCCGCAGCAGCTTGGCCTGGATGGCCAAGGGCATATCCCCGATCTCATCCAAAAAAAAGGTCCCTTTATCCGCCTGGGCCAACTGGCCTTTCATACTGCGGATTGCCCCGGTAAAGGCCCCCTTTTCATAACCGAACAACTCGCTCTCCAGCAGGGTTACCGGAATGGCTGCACAATTGAGGGCCACAAAGGGCTGATCTTTCCGGGCGCTGGCTAAATGAACGGCCTTGGCGATGATCTCTTTACCCGTACCGCTTTCCCCCTGGATATAGACCGTGGAATCGGTCTCCGCGGCCCGGGAAACCATGGTGATGATTTCCCGCATCTTTTCGCTTTTGGCAATGATATTGGGAATGTCAAAACGCTCCGAGAGCATCCCTTTCAGGTGTTTGATTTCGTGGGTCAGTTTTTTGTTTTCCAGGGCCTTTTCAATGTCGATCAAGAGGGCCCGGGGGTCAAAGGGTTTGGTGAGATAGGTGAAGGCGCCGCTCTTAACGGCCTCCACGGCGGTCTCAATGCTCGCGTAGGCGGTTAAAATGATCACGGACAGATCCGGGTGAATCAAATGAAGCTGCCTCATCAGCGCAATGCCGTCCATTTTTTGAAGTTGCAGGTCAATCACCGCCAGGTCGAAGGCATCTTCCCGGACCAGTTCCTCGGCCCCTTCTTCGGTTAAGGAGGTGGAAACCTGATAATCCGCCGCCTCCAACCGCATCCGGAGGAGTTCCAGCAGGTTTTTATCATCATCCACCACCAAAATATTTCCTTTAGGCATTCAGTTATCCTACTTTCTAAACTGTTTTCGTTTTTTTTCAATCTCCAGGTCGATTTGTTTGGACTGCTCCCAAAACTCCAGCATCTGCACCCAGGCCCGGGCTTCTTCGACTCGCCGGCTCTGGGGAAATTCCTTTACCAGTCTACGGAAGTAGAGGATGGATTTATTATAATCCTTTTTGGGATTATTGGTCTGGGCAAAGATAAAACCCAGGCCATAGAGCGCTTCATCGGCGGGGGGTTTGTGCCCGTACTTGGCCAGAATAGCCTGATTTTCCTCCAGGGCCCGGTCAAAATCATTTTGAGCCCAGAGCTTCTGATTACGGGCTAATAAATCGGCCATTAACAACCGGGGATCCGACTTGACCTCTTCCAGTTGCGTCTTGCAGGCCTCCATCTGGGTTTTAGTCTGCTGAAGCTGGCTCTTGGTTTTTTCTCCCTTTTGCAGCGCATCCGCGTAAGCCGTATTTAACCCGATCCAGGCCCGGGCCTCCTCGGCATAGGGACTTTGGGGGAAATCCTTCTGAAGTTTCCACCAGAAGGCCAGGGCTTCCGGGAAATTTTTTCGGGGATTTCCCGGGTGGCTCAGGGTGAGCGCCAGCTCTCTCAAGGCCTGGTCGCCCGGTGGTTTATGGGGATAGGCCGACAGGATTTCCTGAAAGACTTGAATGGACTGTTCAAATTTCCCGTCGCTGCGGAATTTTTGCCCCTGGACCATTTTTTCCTGAACCCGCTCCTCCCCCACGATCTCCTGGAAAAAGGTGCAGCCGGAAAAAGATAGGATTACGATAAGGGCAGTGTAAAATGGAAGGTACTTCCCCTTCCCGGTTTGCTTTCGGCCCACACTTTTCCTCCATGCGCGGTAATAATTTGTTCAACGATCGCCAACCCCAGTCCGGTCCCTTTTACCATCGGCGTCCCCGGCGAAGGGACTTGCCGAAATTTCTCAAATATCAGCTGCAACTGGTCCCCGGATATGCCCGGTCCGTTATCCTTTACCGACACCTGTATAACCCCCGATTGAACCCCGGCAGCGACCGTGATGGTCCCGCCTTCGGGTGTAAATTTTATGGCGTTACCCAGCAGATTTTTCAGTACCTGCAATATACGGCCATTATCCAACTGGACGGCCGGCAACGATTCGGGAAGGTCCAGCCGGAGGGCGATTTTCTTATTGACCAGCAGGGGTTCCAGCAGTTGCGCGGCTATGGTAAGCAAGGGGAGGAGATTGATCCGGGAGAAATTGAAGCGCATCATGCCGGCTTCCATCTTGGAGAGGTCCAAAAGGGAATTCACCAGTTCAATCAAGCGGTTGCTCTCCTCGGAGACGATTCCCATGAGTTTCTGCTGTTTTTCGTTGAGTGTTCCCCCCACCCCTTCCAGCAGGAGGCTGGTCCCTTCCCGGATCGAGGTTAAGGGGGTTCTTAGTTCATGGGACATGACGGAAAAAAAGTCGGATTTCATTTTATCGATCTTGTTCAATTGCTCACACATGGCGTTAAAGGCCCGGTTGAGCCTGGCCACTTCCGGGGGAGACTGGATCTTCAAGTCCCCTTGGTAGCCCCCTTCGGCCATCTCTTTGGTCTTTTCCACCAGCAGGGCAATCGGCCGAGTAATGCTCCGGGTGATGAACACGGATATGACTACAATCAGGCCCAGCGCCACCGCGCCGATATAAATAATAAAACGGAGAGAAGTCTCCTGGGCTTCTCCCAATTTTCGAATCCTTTCCAGGTTGTTTTGCTGCGCCGAGATCCTTAACTGTTCCAATTGCCCGATTAATTGGTTGACCGCTTCCTCTTTGGCCTGCTCCCTTGCCTCTTTGGCCTGTTCCCTCTCCTTCCTGGCCGCTCGGTTTTTCAAGCGGGGGACGGGCAATACCTCCTCTATTATCAGGGAGCTATACTGCTGCTGACCCCGGCCGATCTGGGCTAATAACGCGCTTTCCCGTGTCCCCCCCGGAATGGTCCGGACTTCCGCTAATTGCTGCCGAAAATCCTCCTGGGCCTGAAGATATTGATTATATATCGCCGGGTCCTTAAGTATAGTATACTTTTTTTCATAGCGGCTTTGGGACAACAAAGCGTCGGTAAGCTTCCGGGTGTATTCCTGGATTCGGTTTACCTGGACCAGGATCTCATTGGTTTCAACGCTGAAGTCCCGCAGCTCAAAGATTACAATCCCGCTGATTAAACTGGACCCCAGGAGGATGATCAAATATCCGGCGATCAGCCGTGTCAGGATATTTAGTCGCATGGGTTCAGGTTTAGCGGTGAACTGCGGAATGGAGCTTCCGTCGGCTTAACCTTTCGCTGGGATTTACTGATTGTTTAAACAGGTTAACGCATCTGTAGGCGAATAGTCAAGGGGTACCCGGAAGAACCTTCAGTCAGGATAATCGGGATGAGCTGAAACCGGACTTTTCACCTTTACGGGCAAGTAGTGACGGACTCGCCAGAATTCCGTCAAGAGAAGGAGAAGAAGGGGCTTATTTTTTTGTTTGACCGGATTGGGGGTCCATCATCAGGGACGAGACAGTGACTGCCTCGAAAGCCGAACCCGGGACTTGGTGTAGTTCATGCAGATGATCGTTGTCCCAGCGTTCATCCGGGACCCCGGTAATATACCAGGCCGAGCCATTGTCGGCCAGGATTATCCCGTATTTTTTAAGGGCGCGCAGGATCACCTGCACTTCGGGTGAAAAACCCGAGAGATCAAAACCGGCCTTGAGGCGAAAACGCTGGCCCATGGGGGGAACCTGGGGTTCCGTGTGCCAGGAGGCGTAATGCCGGGCGGGCCAGACATATTCCTTCCGGGTGGCCGGCGCCGTAAAACGAAGGGCATGCCGGATTTCTCCGGCTGACACTTCTTCATAGCGGACCAGACCCGGCAGGATCGCCAGCCCGGCGGCATCGGCCGAGGTCCAGGTTTCCGGCCGCAGTTCATAGGAGTTCAAATTGAATTGGGCGCCGGACCCGGCCTGCCAGGATCCGTCGGGCTGAGGCCAGGCATTATACAGCTCGTATAGGCGGCAGTGATCGCGATCCAAAATCAGCACGTGGCGGTCGCCTTGTCCGGCACCCCCTCCCTCAATGGGCGGGTTCAGCGGAATGGGGTAGGGTCCCGGGTCGCTTTCCTCCTGGTAATCAAAGGTAACCGGTACCCGGCTCTGGTTTCCCGGAACCACAATGAAAGGGATTCCGATCGGTCCTCCTTCCCAGGTCCCGGACCCGAAGTCGGCATGCACCCCTTTGGTTGAGCCGATGGTCGTTACGAACTGGTCGGAAAGGGGATCCGTCGGCAAATGATCGATGGCCGCGTTCCAGATATGATCGAGGGGAAAGACCGGACACCCGGCCAGGACAGGGCCGCTGCCGGCTCGGATGATTAGCGGCAGGAATATTTTTTCCTCGGCCCGCCCGGTCAGTGCTCCCGACAAAGAGGCCAGCCCCCAAAAAATTGCCGCCCACCATCCGATGGATATCCTGATTCTAAGGCTGCTGGAAAGTTTGTCACGCATGAGGTTGATTGGTATTATTAATCAAGACCCCCGGCAGTGTGTTGCCGGAGGCCTTCAAGCGCCGGAGGGGCGGCCCGGCCAACGGCTACCTAACTAGGCCTCTTCCTATCTTGACACGAATTGATAGGAATTTACAATAAAATTGGCGTCGCTGGTGTCGTTGATCTGATTATTACTGATGCTGGTCACCCGGATTTTATAATTCGAACCGGGCCCCAGCTTCCAGGGCGGGGTCCAGGTGTAGGACCCGCTGCCATTGGCGCCTATTTTGGCCGACTTCGTGATGGTTCTAATTATCGATCCATTTTTCAGCAATTCGATTTTCACGTACGTGCCCGGGTTGCCGGCATAATTCCAAGCGATGGTCTGCGGTTTGCCAACCTGCCAGGTTTCTCCCCCATTGGGTGAGGCCAGGGAAAGGGTATTGGCTCCCCACAAATATTGGAGCCGGTAATAAACCGCTCGAGGCTCCACCTGGTCGGGGCCGGTTCCATTATCCAGGACCCGAACGATTCCCCACCATTCCTCATTGGCATAGCCATCGGGCTGGGTGATGGTGGCAAAGCCGCAGCGACCGTGCCGGGCCGGGTCCGGATCGGCCGGGCAGGAGGCATCCCCGGTATAACGCCCTTTCCACCATTCGTCCGAGTAGGACATGATCGTTCCCCCGACGCAGGTTTGGCCGTGGGCGGCAATTTCTTTCCATAACCCTTCGGTAACATCCGTCCGAGTCGAATTCCCTGTTAGTTCATATTCATTGCCTCGGGTGTTATCATAGGCATCGATCCCGTATTCCAGGAGCAGCAACGGTTTCTGGCTTATCGAACCAATGTCACTGAACAGAGTGCCGAAAGAACTGCCCCGATACACATTGGCCCCCCAGAGATCCAGGGCTGGGACGGCCCCCTCAAAGCCGGACAGGGTAGCTGCCAGGTCTTGGTCGGCCAGTGCCGTAGTCACCGGATGGGCCTTCGCCCCTTCTTCCAGATGGGCCGCCTCCGCCAGGTCGTTGATCAGGCTGAAAAGATGGGTAGGGTTGGTTCCATAGGCATCGGGAAGGTTTAAATTATGCCCCACCGACCACATCAAGAGAGCCGGGTGGTCTTTATGGGCGGCCACCATCGCTTGAAAGTCGGCCTTGATCTGGTTCCGAACATTCGTTGGCGAAATCGGATCGATGTCCAGTCCTTCGTTGATCCAGTACCCCGCAATGACATAAATCGGGTTCAATCCGCCGTTGAAAGCCTGGTCCAGGAAATTGAAATGGTCGGCTGTCTTTTCCCAGTGGTAAAGACGGACGGCATTGGCCCCCAGGGTTCTCAGGACCGGGAGATCCCGGTTATGCAGAGCGCTGTAGGGCGCCGTAAAGTAATCCCCGTAAGGTGAAGCATTAGGGTCTTCCCCAATCGGCACCGGGGAATAAACCACCCCTTTAACCGTAAAAGGAGTGCCGTTGACCAGGAGTTGTTTTCCACTTACGTCCACAGGCGTAGGCTGGTAGGGCGCCACGGTTACCGTCACCCCGGCGCCAGGGGTCTCCACATTGCCCACGTTGTCCGTGGCCCTGGTCTTAATCACATAGGTCCCATTCCCAGGCGCATTCCAGGAGTGATTCCAGAGGATCGTTCCTCCGGCCGTCTTCCAGGTCGTACCGCCGTCGGTTGAAACCTCGACCTTTTGAACCCCTGATCCGTTACCATCCGCGGCCGCTCCGGTTATGACCGCCGCCGAATGACGCAGCGTGGCGCCACTGGTGGGGCTGCTGATCGAGGAAGTGGGTTTGTTCGTTTCCTGATTAAAAACGGCCGTGACCGAGGTATTGGCGCTGATGGTGAAAGTGCAGGGATTGGCGGTACCGGTGCACCCCCGGGTCCAGCCGGCAAAGGTGGACCTGGTATCGGCCAAGGCGGTGAGACTTACCGAAGTGCCGGCGTTGAGGACCTCGGTGCAATCGCCTCCGCAATTGATCCCGGGGGCCGTCACCGTCCCGGAGCCGGTTCCGTTTTTAGAAACCGTTAGGGTATAGGGGGTGACCGCGAAAGCGGCCTGAATGGTATGAGCCGCGGTGACGTTGGAAAAAGAGTAGCTGCCGGGTGTTCCCTGGGAAACCCCATCCACCGTCACACTGGCGATCCGGTAGCCCGTATTGGGGGTGATGATAAAGGTCTGGGAGGCGCCGTGGTTGACGTTGATCCCGCCGGAGGGCGAGATGGAACCGTTAGCACCGGCCGAGGCGGTGAGGGTATAGGTTTTAAGGGCGAAGGCGACTGTTACCGTTGCCGCGGCATTCATCGTCACCGTGCAGGGATTGGTGGTTCCGCTGCAGGCCCCGGTCCAGCCGGTGAAGGTGGAGCTGACAGCGGCCGCCGCGGTCAGGCTGACCACGGTCCCGCTGGTAAAGGAGGTCCCGGCAGGGGAGTTGGTCACCGTGCCGGTCCCGGTTCCAGTCTTGGATACGGTCAGAGTATAGGAAGCGACCGCGGAAAAAGAGGCTTGGATGGTATGGGCGGCGGTCACATTGGAAAAGGTGTAGCTGCCGATCGCCCCCTGGGAAACACCGTCCACCGTTACGGCGGCTATCTGATAACCGGTATTAGGGGTGATAGTATAGGTCTGGGAAGCGCCGTAGTTGACGTTGCTCCCGCCGGTTGGCGAGATGGAGCCGCCGCTTCCGGCCGAGGCGGTGAGGGTGTAGGTCTTAAGCGCGAAGGTGGCCGTCACCGCCTTATTGGCGTTCATGGTAACGGTGCAGGGGTTGGTGGTCCCGCTGCAGGCCCCGGTCCAGCCGGTGAAGGTCGAGCTGGCATCGGCTGCCGCGGTCAGGCTGACCACGGTCCCGCTGGTAAAGGAGGTCCCGGCAGGGGAGTTGGTCACCGTGCCGGTCCCGGTTCCAGTCTTGGAAACCGTTAACGTATAGGTGGTGTTGATAGCAAAGGCGGCTTGAATCGTATGGGGGGCGGTGACGTTGATGAAGGTGTAACTGCCGATCGCGCCCTGGGAAGCCCCATCCACCGTTACACTGGCGATCTGGTAGCCCGTATTGGGGGTGATGGTGAAGGTCTGGGAGGCGCCGTGGTTGACGTTGATCCCGCCAGAGGGCGAGATGGAGCCGTTAGCACCGACCGTGGCAGTAAGGTTATAGGTTATAAGAGCGAAGGCGGCCGTTACCGCAGCATTGGCATTCATGGTGAACGTACAGGGGCTGGTGGTCCCGCTGCAGGCCCCGGTCCAGCCGGTGAAGGTGGAACTGACGGCGGCCGCGGCCGTGAGGCTCACCGAGGTACCGGTATTGAAGGGCTCGCTGCAATCGGTCCCGCAGCTTATCCCCGTCCCCGTCACCGTTCCGGAACCAGTCCCGCTATTAGATACGGTCAGGGTGAATTGGGAAGCCGGCGGAGTGTAGCTTACTTCGTTGGATTTGCCGCTTTCAAATCCTTCGGCGTCGAAAGCGGTCAGGGCAAAATAATAGGTGACCCCATCGGTCAAATTGGTCACCGTATCGGTCGTCACCAGGCCCAGGCTTATTGTGTTAGGATAGTTTCCAGACGAGGTTCCATAATAGAGCTTATAGCCGGAGAGATCCGGTTCGCTGTTGGCATCCCAGGCCAGGGTTACCTGGGCGGCCTGGGCCTGGGCGATCAGCCCCAGCAACAGCATAAACGCTAAAGAAAGGCCGAGGATTTTGAACGATAAACGGGGGGAGAAGGGGTGAAGGGTATCCCTACGGACTGGAATTGCACTCATGGCAATACCTCCTTAGATTTGCTGCTAAGCGAAATGCAGCCAGAGGAGGTACCGCATTCGCCTGGCAACCCTGCTACCGTATGTGGCGACTTAAGCGTCACACGTAGGCCAGTGGCTTTGCGTCCCACCCTTTCGGATGGTTTGCCTTTTTCAGGTTTGTTTTTTTGGGACCATGGGGTACGAACTGCTCTATAGCAAATTAGAGACCAAAAAAAATTCAGGCCCGTCGAAAAAAATCAATAATAACTTCCGGTAATTAACTTCAGCAGGCACGATCGTCTCGATTTGATCGTTTTACATTTCTACAAAAAAATGTCTTTACGCGCAAAAATTGGATTTAGGATAAAAGGTGGGCTATTGATGGACAGCTCAAAAATGGAGGGAAGACAAAATGGAACGAAATGAATAAGTCCATCCGTCCCTTTATCAGTGCCCGGATGGACTTATCAATGATACGCCCGTTAGACCGAAATTCGAAGCACGAAATCCGAAACAAGCACGAAGGCCCAAAATCCAAATGATCAAAACAAAAACGTTTCGAATTTCTAACCAAGAATTCAAAAATTCTTGGTTAGCTTTGCAGTAATTGGTCTACAAATTTACTCACTTCCAGATTCAGCACCTGATCTTTTTCAAAAGGCGCCCGGCCTTCCAGGTCGGCTTCGATGATTTGATTGTCGTAGGGCAGGAAGCCTAAGAAGGTGAAACCGGGCAGTTGCCGGATCAGGAATTCCTTATCCTGGTCGTTGCGGACCTTGTTGCCGACCAAGACGATATTCTTAAGGCCCAGGTCCTGGGCCAGCTTTTTAATCTGATGGGCCGTCTCAATGCTTCGCTGGCCGGGCTCGACTACTACGATCAGCTTATTGACCGACGAGGCTGTTCCCCGGCCCAGATGTTCGATGCCGGCCTCCATATCCAGGACTACCACTTCGTCCCGGGCCAGGATCAGATGGGTGATCAGGGTCTTGAGCATGACGCTTTCCGGGCAGACGCATCCGCCGCCGCCCCTTTTGACCCCCCCCATGACCATGACCCGAATATTCCCTTTCTGAACCGAGAGCTTTTCCGGTAGGTCGCTCACGTGGGGGTTCAATTTAAAAAAAGACCCCATGGTGCCCACCTTGGATTCGGTCCGCTCCTCGATCAGTTCCTTCATCTGCGAAATGGGGATGATGTCCTCGGGGTGTTCGATCCCCA
>Ga0315292_10002627_pt1 | contig 10169 bp, 10 predicted proteins | sample YL17G13_0_MG_FD_204029 | JGI IMG/M metagenome (GOLD analysis project Ga0315292, IMG submission 204029) | Sediment microbial communities from Yellowstone Lake, YNP, Wyoming, USA - YL17G13_0 | ecosystem: Environmental > Aquatic > Freshwater > Lake > Sediment | place: USA: Wyoming | collected... | reverse complement strand
GCGGCGACCCGGCTCGACGCGGCCCGGGCCGGGGCAACCCACCTGGTCATTGGCCGTCCCATCCTGCGGGCGCCGGACCCCAGGGCCGCCTGGACCTCCCTCCTCAGCGAACTGGCAGGCTGAAGCCACCCCCTCGTCCTTGCGTCAAGTAATTGCAGGGGTTAAGATTGAGAGCTTCACACAAACCTTGGTTTTCCGGAGTATCCTGTGAAGGTTCGGTCCAGTGTCAAGCCGATTTGCGAACACTGCAAGGTGGTCCGGCGCTCCGGCGTGATCCGGATCATCTGCAAGCGCAACCCGAAACACAAGCAGCGGCAGGGCTGAGATGGCGCGTATCGCTGGTGTCGATCTCCCGCGGGAGAAGCGCGTGGAAATCGCGCTCACTTACATCCATGGCATCGGTCGCCCCACCAGCAACCGCTTGCTCGAGGAGTCGGGAGTCAAAGCTGACACCCGGGTCCGCGACCTGTCGGATGCCGAGGTCGCCCGGTTGCGGCAGGTCATCGAGCGCTCGGTCAAGGTCGAGGGCGCGCTCCGGACCGAAGTCGCCATGAACATCAAGCGGTTGATGGACATCGGGAGCTATCGTGGCTCCCGCCATCGCCGTGGTCTGCCAGTCCGTGGCCAGCGCACGCATACCAATGCGCGCACCAAGAAGGGTCCCCGGCGCGCAATCGCCGGCAAGAAGAAGGTGACGAAGAAGTAACCTATGACGAGCCCCACGAGTCCGGCGCCGACCCCGGCGGCCACGCCGAAGGCGGCGGGTCCCAAGCGGTCCAAGAAAGTGGTCGAATCCGAGGCGATCGCCCACATCACGGCCACGTTCAACAACATGCTGATCACGATCACCGACACCAAGGGCAACGCCCTCGTGTGGAGCACCGCGGGCAAGGCGGGGTTCAAGGGGTCCAAGAAGTCCACCCCGTTCGCCGCGACGGTCGCGGCGGAGAGCTGCGGCCGCGACGCCTACAACATGGGCGTCCGCAAGGTGCATGTCCTGGTGCAGGGTCCTGGCAGCGGGCGGGAGTCCGCGATTCAGGCGCTGGCGTCGGCGGGCCTTCGGGTGGCCTCCATCAAGGACGTGACGCCGCTTCCTCACAACGGGTGCCGGCCCCCCAAGAAGCGTCGGGTCTGATCCATGTCACGCTATACAGGACCTGCCTGCAAGCTCTGCCGGCGTGAAGGCACGAAGCTGTTCCTCAAGGGCTCCCGCTGCCTGACCGAAAAGTGCGCGGTCGATCGCCGCCAGTATGCGCCGGGCCAGCATGGCCAGTCGGCGGGAGGCGCCCGCGGCGGCCGGAAGATGTCGGAATACGCCAAGCAGCTGCGCGAGAAGCAGAAGGTGAAGCGGGTGTATGGCCTCTCCGAGCGCCAGTTCCGGAACACCTTCGAGAGCGCGTCGCGCGAGCCGGGCGTCAAGGGTACCAACCTGCTCGTGGCGCTCGAGTCGCGCCTCGACAACCTGGTCTACCGGATGGGCTTCGCGTCCAGCCGGCGGCAGGCGCGCCAGTTGGTGTGCCACGGCCACATCCAGATAAACGGCAAGCGGGTCGACATCCCGTCCTACCAGGTGACCCCTGGGAAGGAAGTGCGGGTGGCCCCCGACAGCCGCGAGCTCGTGCCGGTCAAGGTGGCCAAGGATTCCGCCGTGCGCGGTGTCCCGCTCACCTGGCTGAGCGTCGATCTCGAGAAGGCGGCCGGCCGGGTGACCGAGCGGCCGGGACGGGACCAGATCCCGCTCAATGCGCAGGAGCAACTGATCGTCGAGCTCTACTCGAAGTGACGGACGGACGATGACCATCGACCTTACCGGACTGGTTCGCCCGCACTTGGTCGAAATGACCAAGCGGGAGGACAACCCGAATCTCGCCGAGTTCCGCCTCCAGCCACTGGAGCGGGGCTTCGGGCACACGCTCGGCAACGCCTTGCGTCGGATGCTGCTCTCCTCGCTCCGGGGCACCGCGGTCTGGGCCTTCCGGATGGACGGCGTGGTTCACGAGCACCAGACGGTGCCGGGCGTCCTCGAGGATGTCCACCAGATCATCCAGCGGCTGAAGGCGCTCACCCTCGTGCTCTCCGAAGACGTGGACGAGGTGGTCCTCAAGATCCGGAAGTCCGGGACCGGCCCGGTGCTGGCCAAGGACATCCAGGAGATGGGGGCGGTGCGCGTGGTCAATCCTGGCCACCTGCTGTTCACGTTGCAGGACGACCGGGACATCTCGGTCGACATCTACGTGAACAAGGGGCGGGGCTACGTCGAGTCCGAGATGCACCCCGCGGACCGGTCGTTGCCGGTCGACACGGTCCGAATCGATGCGATCTACAATCCGGTGCGCCGCGCCAACTTCACGGTGACCGAGACCCGCGTCGGCCAGCGTACCGACTACGACCGGTTGGCGGTGATGGTGGAGACCAACGGCACGATCACCCCCGAGGATGCCATCGCGTATGCGGCGGCCCTCTGCCAGGAACACTTCCGCTACTTCGTCGAGTTCGGCAAGGTGCCGGCGGCCCGGCCGGCCCCCACCGAAGCGGGCGCCGTCTCCGGCGGCCTGCGCCAGCAACTCGGCCGGCTCATCGACGACTTCGGCCTGTCGGTCCGATCGCTCAATTCCCTCAAGAACTCCAACATCAGGACCCTCAAGGACCTGGTCGAGTTCAGCGAGGACGACCTGCTCAAGGTCAAGAACGTCGGGGAGAAGGCCCTTGCCGAAATCGCGGACCTGCTCCAGCGCGAAGGCCTGAACTTCGGCATGGTGTTCGAGGAAGCGGAGGGCGAACTGCGCATCGTCCAGCCCGGCACTCCGCCGATGGCCTCCTCCGGCGCGGGTGAGGAGAGCTGATTCATGCGGCATCGCGCCAAGGGCCGGCAGCTCAGCCGGACGTCGACCCACAAGAAGGCCATGTTGAATAACATGGCCACGAGTCTCTTCGCCCACGGCGGGATCGTCACCACGACGGCCAAGGCCAAGGAACTGCGCCCCTTCGCCGAGCGGCTGATCACGCTGGCCCGCCGAGGCGACCTGCACGCGCTCAGGCTGGTGGAGCGGAAGATCAAGGACCGCGCGATCCTCACGCGGCTCTTCAAGGAGATCGGGCCGCGGTTCGCCAGCCGTCCCGGCGGCTACACCCGGATCCTCAAGATCGGTCACCGTGTCGGCGACGGCGCGGACACCGCCCGCATCGAGCTGTTGGCCGAGTGATTCGGCTCGGCGCCGCCATCGGAAACGAGAAGGGGACCCGCGAGGGTCCCCTTTTTACGGTTGCGGGTAATGATGGCTCAGGTTGCCTTGGCGACCTTGTTGCTCTTGATGCAGCGGGTGCAGACTTGGACGCGGCGGGGCGCCCCGTCCACCAAGGTACGGACGGTCTGGAGGTTGGGGTACCAGCGGCGCTTCACCCGGTTGTTGGCGTGGCTGACATGGTTCCCGGTGACCGGGCCCTTGCCACACACCGTGCAGACGCGTGCCATTGCCTCGTCTCCTGCGCGGAATTCACCCCGGCCCTTGTGGCTGGGAAAGCCTCTAAAGCTAAGCGGCGCATTGTCATGATGCAACTGGCTGGTAACCTCGAGTCCTGGTCTTGAGAGGGAGGGTCTGATGCCGCGCGCCATGATCACCGGAATCACGGGCCAGGATGGGTCCTACCTCGCCGAGTTTCTCCTGGCTAAGGGATACGAGGTTGTCGGGGTGGTCCGGCGGACCAGCCATCACAGCTACGAGCGGGTCGAGCATCTGCTCGACCGGATCCGCCTCGTGCCCGCCGACCTGCTCGATCAGCACTCCCTGACCATGGCCGTTCAGGAGGTGCGGCCGGACGAGGTCTACAACCTCGGGGCGCAGTCCTATGTGCCGACGTCCTTTGCACAGCCGGTCCTGACCGGAGAGTTCACCGCGCTGGGCGTCACCCGCATTCTCGAGGCGGTGCGGCTGGCCCACCCGACGGCAAGATTCTACCAGGCCAGTTCCTCCGAGATGTTCGGTAAGGTGCGGGAGACCCCGCAGAACGAGCAGACGCCGTTCTACCCCCGCTCTCCCTACGGCGTCGCGAAGGTCTACGGGCACTGGATCACCGTGAACTACCGGGAGTCGTACGGGATGTACGCCGTGAGCGGGATTCTCTTCAACCACGAATCGCCCCGGCGCGGCATCGAGTTCGTGACCCGGAAAGTTTCTGACGGCGTGGCGCGCATCAAGCTTGGCCTGGCCACGGAGCTCCGGCTCGGCAACCTGGAGGCAAGGCGGGACTGGGGCTACGCCGGCGACTATGTGGAGGCGATGTGGCGAATGCTGCAACAGCCGCAGCCCCAGGACGTGGTCATCGGAACCGGGGTCACCCACAGCGTCCAGGACCTGGTGGCAGTGGCATTCGGGCGCGTCGGGCTCGACTGGCGGAAGCACGTGGTCACCGATCCCGCCTTCACCCGCCCGGCCGAAGTGGACGTGCTGCAGGCCGACCCATCGCTGGCCAAGCAGGCGCTGGGGTGGGAGCCGAAGGTCGCTTTCCGCGACTTGGTGGCCATGATGGTCGACGCCGACCTGGCTCGGCTGGGCAGCCGGTGAACATTCTCGTCACCGGCGCCAACGGTTTCGTCGGGAGCTGGCTGCTCCGCGGGCTGGTCGCGTCGGGCCATGACGTGGTGGCCGCCGCCGGCCGCGAATCCCCGGCCGCGATTCTGACGGATGAGGACCGGGCGCGGGTGCGCTGGCTGCCACTCGACCTGGAAGACCCGGTCTCGGTGGCGAGCTGTGCGGCCGAAGCGCGGGACGCGGTGGTGCACCTCGCCGGAATCGCCTCGGTCGCCGATTCGCTCGGCGACCCGCTCCGAGCGTGGCAGGTGAACGCGCTCGGGACCGTGCGCCTGCTCGAGGAGTTGGCTGGGCGTCGTCGGCGGGAGGGTGTCGACCCGGTGGTGCTGGTGGTCTCCACCGCCGAAGTCTACGGGTGCGGTGCGCCCGGGCTCCGCACCGAGGCAGATCAGGTGGCGCCGCTCTCGCCCTATGCCGCGAGCAAGGCGGCGGGGGAGGTGGCTGCGCTGGAGGCGTGGCGCCGGACCGGGCTCAGGGTCGTCGTGGCGCGGCCGTTCCCGCACACCGGGCCGGGCCAGTCCACCCGGTTCGTCGTGCCGGCCTTCGTCGAGCGGATTGGCGCGGCCGGGCGGGCCGGCACCCATGGGGTGAAGACCGGCAACCTCGACCCGGTCCGCGACCTGCTCGACGTGCGGGACGTGGCCGGGGCCTATCTCGCGTTGCTGGAACGCGGCCTGCCGGGCGAGATCTACAACATCGCGGGTGGACAGGGCTACCGGCTGGGGGCGTTGTTCGAGCGGATCGCGGCGCTCGCCGGGCATCAGGTCCGGCCCGAGCCCGATGGCGCCCTCGCGCGGGCGGTGGACATCCCGCATCTTGTGGGCGATGCGGCGAAGCTCCGCGCGGCGACCGGGTGGTCACCGCGCTTCTCGCTGGACCAGACACTCCAACAGATGCTCGATGCCGAAACGGACTGACCTCCATTCGATCCTCCTGATCGGCTCCGGGCCGATCGTCATCGGCCAGGGCGCCGAGTTCGACTACTCCGGCACGCAGGCGGTTCGCGCGCTCAAGGAGGAGGGGTACCGGGTCATCCTGGTGAACTCCAACCCGGCGACGATCATGACCGACCCGGAGCTCGCCGACCGCACCTATATCGAGCCCGTGACGCCGGAATGGGTCGAGAAGATCATCGCCCGCGAGCGGCCGGACGCGTTACTCCCCACGATGGGCGGCCAGACCGCGCTCAACGTGGCGATGGCGCTGCACCGGAACGGGGTACTGGCCAGGTACGGGGTCGAACTGATCGGCGCCAGCGAGCGCGCCATCCGGATGGCCGAGGACCGGGAAGAATTTGCCCAGGCGATGCTCCGGCTAGGCCTGCGGACACCGCCGGGACGGACGGTCCGCTCGGTTGAGGAGGGGCTCACGGCGGTCGAAGACACCGGCTATCCGGCCATCCTCCGCCCCTCCTTCACCCTCGGCGGCACCGGCGGCGGAATCGCCTTCAACCGCCAGGAGTTCGAGGAGATGCTCCGCCGCGGGCTCGAGGCCTCCCCGGTGGGCGGCGTCCTGGTCGAACGCAGCATCATCGGGTGGAAGGAGTACGAACTCGAGGTGATGCGGGATGGCGCTGACAACGTCGTCATCGTCTGCTCGATCGAGAACATCGACCCGATGGGCGTGCACACCGGCGACTCCGTCACGGTGGCACCCGCGATGACGCTGTCCGATCGGGAGTACCAGATCATGCGTGACGCCTCGATCCGGATCATCCGGGAGGTCGGCGTCGCGGCCGGCGGCTGCAATATCCAGTTTGCCGTGAATCCGCAGACCGGCGAGCAGCTGGTTATCGAGATGAACCCGCGGGTGTCACGTTCGTCGGCGCTCGCCTCCAAGGCCACCGGCTTCCCGATCGCCCGGATCGGGACCAAGGTGGCGGTCGGCTACCGGCTGGACGAGTTGCCGAACGACATCACCAGGACGACGCCGGCCTCGTTCGAGCCGGTGCTCGACTATGTCGTCGTGAAGATCCCGCGCTTCGCCTTCGAGAAGTTCCCGGCCGCCGACCCCCGGCTCACCACCCAGATGAAGTCGGTGGGCGAAGTGATGGCGATCGGCCGGACCTTCAAGGAGGCGCTGCAGAAGGGGTTCCGCGGCCTGGAGGTCGACCGGCCGGGCTGGGTGGTCGGGGCGCTGCCGAGCGACGACCGGCTGCCGGACGGGAGCCTCGACGCACTGCGGGGTGCGCTCAGAACCCCGACCCCCGAACGGCTCTTCCAGGTCAAGCGCGCCCTCCTCGCCGGGATGCCGGTCGAGGAGATCGCCGAGCGGACGATGTACGATCCCTGGTTCGTCGGCCAGCTGGCCGAACTGGTGGAGGCGGAACGCACCTGGGCCGTTCTCTGGGCCGACCGGGGGGCCGAGTGGGCCATCACCGAGCGGGAGGAGCGCGCCGCCATCCGGAAGATGAAGCGGCTGGGCTTCTCCGACCGGCAACTCGCCGATCTCCGAGGTGTGTCGGAAAGGGAGATGCGCCGGCGGCGGTGGGCCTTGGGCATCCGGCCGACCTATAAGACGGTGGACACCTGCGCCGGTGAGTTCCCGTCGTCCACACCCTACCTGTACTCCTGTTACGACGAGGAGAACGAAACCGTCGCCTCCGACCGGAAGACGGTCGTGATTCTCGGCAGCGGGCCCAACCGCATCGGGCAGGGGGTCGAATTCGACTACTGCTGCGTCAGGGCCACGCTCGCCTTCCGCGAGCTGGGCTACAAGACCGTGATGGTCAACTCGAATCCCGAGACCGTCTCCACCGATTTCGACATGTCGGATACCCTCTATTTTGAGCCGCTGACGCTCGAGGACGTGCTCGAGATCGTCCATGTCGAGCAGCCGGTTGGAGTCGTCGTGCAGCTGGGCGGCCAGACGCCGCTGCGGCTGGCGCGCGGCCTCGAGGCCGAGGGCGTGAAGATCCTCGGCACCTCGCCGGAGGCGATCGACCTGGCGGAGGACCGGGGCCGGTTCGACGCGATCGCCCGGGAGCTGGGGGTGCACCAGCCCAAGGCCGGCACCGCCAACTCGCTCGAGGAGGCGATCGCGGTGGCCACCCGGGTCGGCTATCCCGTGCTGATCCGGCCGTCGTACGTGCTGGGGGGGCGGGCCATGGCAATCGTCTATGACCCCGAGTCGCTGACCGAGTTCTTCGGGCACGCGATCCGGGTGGCGCCCGGGCACCCCGTGCTGATCGACCAGTTCCTCGAGGATGCCTTCGAGGCCGACGTCGATGCCATCGCCGACGGGACGCGGTGCGTGATCGGCGGTGTGATGCAGCACATCGAGGACGCCGGAGTCCACTCCGGCGACTCGGCCTGCGTGCTGCCGCCCTACCTCATCACCGAGCAACAGGTCGAGGAGATGAAGCGCTACACCCGCGCCTTCGCGGCGCGGCTGGGGGTGGTGGGTCTACTCAACGTGCAGTACGCCATCCGGAACGGGATCGTCTACGTGCTCGAGGTCAACCCCCGGGCCTCCCGCACGGTCCCGTTCGTCTCCAAGACCACCGGCGTGCCGCTGGCCAGCCTCGCGGCGGCGGTCATGGTCGGGAAGACGCTCGACGAGCTTGGTTTGGAGGACGTGGCGGCGCATCCGTACGTGGCGGTGAAGGAGGCGGTGTTCCCCTTCAACAAGCTGCCGGGAGTGGACCTGATCCTCGGCCCCGAGATGCGCTCCACCGGGGAGGTCATGGGGATCGCCGATTCCTTCGGCATGGCCTTCGCCAAGGCCCAGGACAGCGCGGGGGGCGCCCTGCCGCTGTCCGGCACGATCTGCGTGACGGTGAACGACCATGACAAGGCGACCGTGGTGCCGATCGTGCGGCGATTCCACGAACTGGGCTTCCGGGTGCTCGGCACCGAGGGGACGGCCAAGTACCTGCGTGCCCGGGGAGTGCCGGCCGAGCGGGTGCTCAAGGCGCACGAGGGGCGTCCCAACTCCGAGGATCTGATCGTCTCGGGGCAGGTGCAGCTGCTCATCAACACCCCGCTCGGCAAGCTGCCCCAGCAGGACGACTACACGCTGCGCCGGGCGGCGCTGCAGCACGGCGTGCCCTACACGACCACGCTGTCCGCGGCCTCCGCCGCCTGTGACGCCATCATCGCGCTCCGGAGCCGGGTGGGCGAGGTGCGCTCGCTCCAGGAGTGGCACGAGATGGCGCGGGCCCTGGCCGCCGAGCCGTCGTGACCACCGCGCGCGACCCGGCTTTCATCGCCGCCCTTCGCCGGGTGCTGGTCGCTGGGGAAGTGCGGGAAGCCGAAACGCTCGCGCGCTATACCACCTTTCGCATCGGCGGCCCGGCGACCGTGCTGCTGGCCGGCTCCATCGAGGAGGTCGCCGCCGCCCTCCGGCTCAGTTCGGAAGCCGGCGTCCCGGTCTTCCCGCTGGGCCTGGGGTCGAACCTGCTCCTGCCGGATGAGGGGCTCGAGGCCCTGGTCATCCGGCTGGGCAAGGGCCTCGACGGGATCGAGCAGGCTGGTGGCCGCTGGCGATTCGGGGCGGGGTTGCCGGCCCCGCTCGTCGCCCGGAAGACGGCAGAGGCAGGCTGGGCGGGCCTGCACATGATGGTCGGTGTGCCCGGTACGGTCGGAGGCGGCGTCTACATGAACGCCGGCTGCCACGGGGGAGAGTGGGCCGATCGGATCACGCGGGTCACCGTCGTGGATCGTCGGGGAGAGGTGAGCGAGCGGCAGCGCGCGGAGATCCCATTCGGGTACCGCCGGAGCGGGCTCGGCGAGCTGGTCGTCGTGGCGGCAGAGGTGGAACTGGTGCCGGGCGATCCCGAGACGCTCCGCGAGGAGGTCCAACGGCTGCTCGAATGGCGACAGCAGGGCACGCCGTTCAACCTGCCGTGCTGCGGCAGCGTGTTCCAGAATCCGGAGTGGCCCGCTGGGCCGCCAGCGCCTGCCCTCAGAACGGCCGGCCAGCTGATCGAGGCGTCCGGGCTCAAGGAGCACCGCATCGGCGGCGCGATGGTCTCGCCGATGCACGCGAACTACTTCGTCAACACCGGCAGCGCGACGGCAGAGGACGTCCGGCGGCTGATCGCGGTGGCCCAGGACGCGGTGCGGGCGCGGTTCGGCGTGGAGCTGTGGCCGGAGGTGAAGATCATCGGTCCCCGGGGGACGGTTACCGGGGCGGCGTCAGGCCCTCTCACCACTGGTGACTCATGACCAGCGACTACTTCGTACACGAATCCAGCTATGTCGACGAGGGAGCCCTGATCGGGACCGGGACGAAGATCTGGCACTTCTGCCATGTCATGCCAGGGGCCGTGATCGGGGAGCGGTGCAACCTGGGCCAGAACGTGGTGGTGATGCCTGGCACCCGGATCGGCGACAACGTGAAGATCCAGAACAACGTCTCGATCTATGAGGGCGTGACTCTCGAGGACGACGTCTTCTGCGGACCCAGCTGTGTCTTCACGAACGTCATCAACCCCCGCAGCCATGTGAACCGGAAGACCGAGTACCTGAAGACCCGGGTCGGCCGGGGGGCGACGATCGGGGCAAACGCCACTGTGGTCTGCGGGCACTGGCTGGGTGAGTTCTGTTTTGTTGGCGCCGGCGCGGTGGTGACCGGCGA
>Ga0315292_10002625_pt1 | contig 10174 bp, 9 predicted proteins | sample YL17G13_0_MG_FD_204029 | JGI IMG/M metagenome (GOLD analysis project Ga0315292, IMG submission 204029) | Sediment microbial communities from Yellowstone Lake, YNP, Wyoming, USA - YL17G13_0 | ecosystem: Environmental > Aquatic > Freshwater > Lake > Sediment | place: USA: Wyoming | collected... | reverse complement strand
CTTGCAGCATCGGCAGGCCGACCGCGTAGAAGAAGCGCTGCAACTCGATGTCGAGCAATGCGCCGCCGCCAACGAAGAAGCGCAGCCGGCCGCCGAAGTTCCCGCGGACCTTCGCGAACAGCAGCCGATCGTAGATCGCGACGAGCGGCTTCAGGAGCGCGCGCCCCCCGCGGCCCCGGTTCCATCCTTCCGCGTTGTAGCGGATGGCGGCGCGACACGCGTGCGCAAACAGCCGCGCGGCGGCCGGGCCCTTCTCGCGGACGCCCTTCTCGATGCTCTTTCGGAAGTTCGCGGCGAGCGCCGGCACGCTGAGCAGGATCGTGGGCCGCGTCTCGCGGATGTTGACCGGCACGTTGCGCAGCGTCTCCATGGGCGTCCGGCCCAGATGGATCGACGCCAGCGTCGCGCCGGCGCTCATCATCATGTAGATCCCGCACGTGTGGCCGAACGCGTGGTCCCACGGCAGGATGTTCAGCAGCACCCAGCCTGGCTCGGGCCGCACCGTGGCGCAGCCCTGCTCGACGTTGGCCGTGTAGTTGCGGTGCGTGAGCACGATGCCCTTCGGGTCGGCGGTCGTGCCGGAGGTATAGCAGATGTTCGCGGCGTCGGCCTCGGCCCCCGCCTGCCACCGCGCGTCGAACGCCTCGCGATGCTCGGCCAGGAACGACGCGCCGCGGGCGGACACGCTGGCGGCCTCCACCTCGTCCGCCGTCATCTCGTTCGCCTGGTACGCCTCGAGCGAATCGAGCACGATCGTCAAGCGCAGATCCGGCAACTCGCCCTTGATGGCGCGGATCTTCTCCACCTGGCTGCGCGAGACGATTGCCATCCGGCACCCGGCGTGGCGCAGGCGGAACGTCAGGTCGGCCAGTTCGTCGATCTTCACGGACACCGGCACGTTGATGGCGCCGCAGTACAGGATGCCCAGCTCCGCCATGACCCAGTCGTTGCGGCCCTCGGCGATGAGCGCCACCCGGTCGCCCGTGGCCAGCCCCAGGCTCAGCAGGCCTGCGGCGAACCGGTGCACGCGCTCGCGCATCTCCGCGTACGTCGTCTCCTCGTAGCGATCGCCGCGCTTCTCGAGCAGCATCGCCAGGCCGGCAAAGCGCTCGACGCTCGTCTCGAACAGCCGCGGCAGGGTGCGGGGGTGGGGCATGGGAGCGGGACGCCTGATCAGCGAGCGACGCGGAACGCGATGAGCTGCTGGGCCTCGTCGGCGCCCACCTTCGCCTGGAGCCGCAGGATGTAGGTGCCCTGCCCCAGGCTGCCGACGGGCAGCTCGAAGCGCGCGCGGCCGTTCGTGAGTTCGGGCGTGGGCAGCGTCGCCAGTTCCTGGCCTTCCCGCGTCTGCACGTGCGCGCTGAAGTCGATCGGATCGCCGGGCTTCGGCGGGCGGCACTGGATGTCGACCAGCACGCGGTCGGTCCGGCTGTATTGCCGCGACGCGCCGGGCGTCGGGTCGGCGGCATCGCGGATGGCGCGGAACTCCAGGAGCGTGCGCGCGCGGTAGAGGCGAGGCGTCGCCATCACGAGGCCCGACAGCGGCTGGTCGGGCACCTCCGCCTGCTGTGTCCAGCGATCGAGGACCGTGCCGTCGGCGGCCTTCGCTACGACCGTTACCGCGACGATGCCCGGCTCGAGGTTGAAGACCGCGCGCGCGCCTTCCGTGGTGCCCGACTTCGCCGGGGCGACGCGCCGGGCCGCCGCCATCGGCTTCCCGCCCTGCGCGAACTCGAAGTCCACGACCGCCGCCGCGATCGGCGGCGCCGGGTCGACCGGCTCCCATGTCACCGTGAGCTGCCGCTGGCCCGCGTCCGTGCGCGCGAATCCCATCCAGACGTCGGCGGCGCGCTTTCCGGGCTGCTGCGTCGCGAGGGATCCGAGCGCCACCGCCACCCGCGGCTCGAGCACCCTGGACGAGGCGACCGCGGCCGCCTCCAGGTCCCTGGTGCTGGGCGCCCAGTAGCCCTGCCGCGCCGTCACCTTGGTGCCGGCGCGCTTCACCTTCACGCTGATCTTGTGGTACTTCCCGTCGTCTTCCGCGCGCGTCGGGGTGTAGCCGAGCACGTAGTAGGCGCTCGCATCGTCGAGGGTCTTGATCATGCCGCCGCCGAGATCGTTCGTGTTCATGATCGTGCGGCCGCCGGTGTCTCCCGCGAGCTGGTAGAGCGTGCCCTTGTCGCCCACGCGCATTTCCATGCTCAGGCCGACCGGATCGACGACGTTGATGGTGACGTTGCCGCGGTTGGCGGCCCGCAGGATGTCGCGCATGATGTCCTGGAGGCTGCCTTCGCTGCGGGATCCGACGAAGGTCGGCGGGCCCTGGCTCACGAAGATGATCGTCTTGCGCCCTTCCTTCAGGCCGGCCAGGCGGGTGGTCAGCGCCTGGAGCGCGAGCAGCGTGACCTCGGCGCGCACGCGGCGGATGTCGCCGCGCTGCAACTGCGCTTCCTCCATCACGCTCTTGATCGGGAAGATCTCGCCCTGGCGGCCTTCGAACGCGTTCGTGACGCGCAGCAGCTTCTGCTTCGTGCGCGTGAACTCGAGGGCGCTCAACGTCGTGAGCGGGTCCATGATGGCCACCAGGTCCGACGGCCACAGGCGCTCGATGAAATCGGCGAGCCCTCGCCTGATCGGGATGGTGATCTGCGGCGCCTTGTCGACGTGGTAGTCGTCCAGGAAGATGCCGAACACGCGCACGTCGTCGCGCGCGGCCTCGGCTTCGGCCTGCGTCTGCGAGCGGATCTCGAGGGACGTCTCGTCGCCGTCCGGGCGCTGGCCGGTGAGCTGGATGAACTGCAGTTGGTCGACTTTCTGCGGCACGCCGTCTTCGGTGACCTCGAACTCGGCCGCCGTGAGGTCGGCAATCGGCTTGTCGCCGCGGCCGGTGATCGTGGCGTCGACGCGCACGACCCGGACGCCGCCCCTGAAGACGGGCGGCGGCTGCTGAGGCGGGGCCTGCGGCTGAGGCGGGGCCTGCGGCGGCGGGGCGCCCTGGGGCGGCGGCGTGGTCTGCTGGCGGGGCGCCGTCTGCACGGGTACGTGGCTCATCGCCAGCACCGCGAAGGCGCAGATCGACACGGCCGCGACGCGAGTTGCCCAGGGGGTCATCTCTGCATTGTAGACTGCCCCGGCCGTCGGCAGGGGGAGGCTATACTCCCAACATGCCTTTGGACGCGCACCTGGTCGTGACGGACTCAGGGCTCGGGGGCCTGTCCATCTGCGCCGCCCTCGAGCGCCGGCTGCGCCTGGAAGGCCTCGGCCGCACCCGCATTACGTATGTGAACGCGTGGCCGTTCGAGGGGCGCGGCTACAACGACCTGCCCGACCTGGCGGCGCGGGCGGCGGTGTTCGACCGCGCTCTCGACCGGATGGCCGCCTGGTCGCCCGGCCGCATCCTCATCGCCTGCAACACGCTGTCGATCATCTACCCCCACACGGCGTTCAGCCGCGCGGCGGCCGTCCAGGTGGACGGCATTCTCGATGCAGGCGTGGGCCTGTTCGCGGACAGCCTGACGGCCGAACCGTCGGCGGGCCTGATCGTGCTGGGCACGATCACGACGATCGAATCCGGCGTGCACGCCGGCGCGCTCGTCGAGCGGGGCATCGACCCGCACCGCATCCGCGCCGTGCATTGCCACGGCCTGGCAGGCGCCATCGAACGCGATCCCGACAGCGTGGCGGTGGCCGACCTCATCGCCGCGTGCGCCGCCCGGGTGCGCGCCGCCGACCCCGGGGGCGTGCCGCTGTACGCCGGCCTCTGCTGCACGCACTACGGGTATGTCAGCGACCGCCTGTGCGCCGCGCTCGGTGCGGCCGTCGGCCGGCCCGTGCAGGCGCTCGATCCAAACGCCCGGATGGTCACCGACCTCGCGCTGGAGCCGCTCGCGCCTCGCGAGCCGGGCCAGCCAACGGGTCTGCCGCCTGACTTGCCGCCTCGGCTGGATGCGCAAGCCCGCACGCCTGGCCAGCCCTCGTCCGCCGGCGGTGCGGTGTTCGTGGAGGTCGTCTCGAAGGTGACGCTCGAGCCCACTGCGTGCCAGGCCATCGCGCGCCTGGTGGCGCCGGTCTCGCCCGCAACCGCGCACGCGCTGCTATCCTATGCCCACGTCCCCGATTTGTTCTGATCCGGGGACGGACGCTCCGTTTGGGGTCAGGCCTAAAACGGGGCGTGGCGCGCCGTTTTAGGCCTGACCCCGAACGGAGCGTGGCGGGAAACGGCCGTAACACGACGGAGCCGGCGATGAGAGTGCTGTTGCTGACGGGCCCGGGCGGGGACGCGCAGGGCTGGGGCGATCTGAGCGTGACGACGTCGGTGGCCGAGGCGTGCGACGCCACGGGCCACCCCGCGCGGATCGCGTTTGTCGAGACCGAGGCCGAGTTCCTCCGCTCCATCGACGCCGGCGGCTTCGACATCGTCTGGAGCGCGCTCTACTACATCACCGCGAACGAGAAGTTCATCGGCCGCGGCGAAGGCGGCATGTGGGTGGCCGACGTCCTCGACGGCAAGGGCATCCCCTACATCGGCTCGAACAGCCAGACGATGAAGGACATGATCGACAAGTTCCAGACCCACCGGACGCTGGCGGCGCGCGGGGTCCCGGTGCCGTCGCATCACCTCCTCGGCCCGGCCGACGACGCCTCGGCGGTCACCTACCCGGCGTTCGTGAAACCGATGGGCGAATCGCGATCGGTCGGCATCAACGACGACAGCGTCGTGAACGACGCCGCCGAACTGACGCGCCAGGTCGAGTGGATCGCGCGCGAGTTCCAGCAAGCCGCGCTGGTTGAAGACTTCATGCCGGGCGACGAGTTCACCGTCCTGGTCCTGGGCAACGGCGACACGCGGGAGTGCCTGCCCGGCCTAGTGACCGTCGCCCCTGAGCATTACGGCAAGCACAAGGTGCTGCGGGCGGACCTGCGCGGCGTGGGGCTCACGAAGATCAGCCGGCCGCCGGCACGAGGCGACGAAGCGGCCGCGCTCGCGTCGCACGCGTCGGACGCGATGGGCTGCCTCGATCACGTGCGCATCGACATGAAAACGGACGCGGCCGGCGCGCTGCGCATCATGGAAGTGAACGGCATCCCCGGCCTCAAGCCGCACAAGAGCTGGGGCCCGCAGCTCTGCACGCTCTACTTCCAGTCGCCGGGCGGGGAGATGGACGACTACCGGCGCCTGGTCCGCACGATCATCGAGTCGGCGGGCCGGCGGTACGGCATCAAGGGGCCTGGGACTAGGGACTAGGCGCTAGGCGCTAGTCATGTCCGGTGTAGAAGGCCGGGGCTTCAGAGCCGGCATCACGCCTTCTTCGTGAAGTACTCTTCGACGAACCGGTACGCGCCCGCGGGGTACTTCGGCGTCTCGCCGGACATGACCCCGGTGAGGCACTCCCGCCACAACTCACTGTGCTGCATGGTGGTCAGGCGGTTGCGGAACATCGCGGCCGCCTTCTGCGGTTCCGTCGTCATCCGGTCGAGCATCCCCTGCACCTCGCCGGTGAACCCGGCCATCCCGTAGTAGGCCAGATACGCCTGCCACGCGCGCGCCGGGCCCGCCCCGGTCTTGAACGGCGCCGACAGTGCGGCCAGCGTGCGGCGGAAGTCCGCAGCGTCGCTCCCGGTGAGCAGGTGCAGACCCGCATCGGCGATGCGGTACGGGAAGAAGTCGACGCCGGTGATGCGGTTGTTCTCGCAGTCGAGCGTCACGAAAAACCCCACCTTGCGATGGTGCAGATCGGTCTGCTGGTAGAAGGCGAAGTTCCCGAGGCTGTAGATGATCGGCCGCCCCTCGCGCCACTCGATGCCCTGGGGCACGTGCGGGTGATGGCCGATCACGGCGTCGGCACCCGCGTCCGACAGCGCGCGAAACGCCGCCACCACGTACGGCGGCGGGTACGGCACGTATTCCAGCCCGCAGTGCCCGATCGCGAGCACCACGCCGCCCTGCTTCTTGCACCGGCGGATAAGGTCGACGGCGCGGGCGATGTCCCACCCGAACACGCCGGGCCCGCCCCGCGACGCGGTCAAATCCTCGCCCTCGCTGAAGTTGACGATGTGCACCTTCGACCCGCCGGAGAGGCACGTCAGCGGCGCGTGCGCCTCCTCCTCGGTCAGCCCGGCGCCCACCGTCTGCACGTCGTGCCGGTCCAGCACGCGCAGCGTCTCGCGCAGTCCGGCGACGCCGTAGTCGAGCACGTGGTTGTTCGCCAGGCACGCCACGTCGAACGGCACGGCCGTCAGCCCGAGCACGTGTTCCGGCGCGCCCTTGAACACCGCGCCGCTCTTCCACACGGGGGTCTCGGCGTCGGTCAGCGCGCATTCCAGGTTGACGATGCGAAGATCCGCCCGACGGAGGACGGGCAGCAGGTCTCCATATAGCGCCTCTGGGTGGAGCCGCATGGGCAGGGCGAGCGCCCGGATCGGCGCCCAGTCGGACGCCACCAGGATGGAGGTGCGGGGCACCTGTCGGGGCGGCGAGGGTCGTTTGGGCCGTGCGGGGCGCGCGGCGGGGCGGGTGCGGGTCATGGCCGGATTATCCCGCATGTCACACTTGTTTCACACCCGCGTGCGACGGGTGTCACGCCGGTCCAGTCAAATCTACTAGAACGATTGGAAAGGAGCCTTTCATGAGACTCGGCATCAACAACGCAATGAAGACAACGGCCGTGCTGGTCGGCGTCGCCGTCCTGACCGGAACCATCGGGATCGTGGTGAGCGCGCAGATGAACGGCCAGGGGCAGGGCCCCGGCCAAGGCCAGAGCATGGGCCCCGGGCAGGGTCAGGGCATGGGTCGTGGCCAGGGCATGGGCCCCGGCGGGCCCGGCATGATGGGCCGCGGCATGGGGATGCGCGGCGGCGGGCCCCTCGGGTTCCTCGGGCCGGGCGCGCGCGAACTGAACCTGACCGACGCCCAGCGCGAGCAGATCCGCACCGCCGCGCAGGCGCACCAGGAAGAGATGCAGGCGATCGGCGGGAAGATGGCAACGGCCCGCAAGGCCCTTGACGATGCCATTACGGCCGACCAGTTCGACGAGGGCGCGATCAGGGCCCGGGCAAACGAGCTCGCCGCCCTTGAAGGCGACGCGGCCGTCCTGCGGGCCAAGGTGCACCAGGCGGCGTGGTCGGTGCTGACGCCCGAACAGAAGCAGAGGGCGGCCGAACTGAAGAGCCAGATGGAGCAGCGCATGAAGGACGGCCGCGGGCGCGGTCCCGGGCGTGGGCCAGGGCACGGGGGCATGATGGAGCGCATGATGGACCGCTTCCTGCACCAGCCGGCCCCGGCGCCGTCGGAAAGCCCCGAAGGCTTCACTGAACAGGAATCCGGCAGGCCCGAGGTGGTCTAGTCTTCCCCTCCTCCCCTCCCCGATCACACGGGGCTGCCAGATGAAGCAAAGGGCCGGCGCAAGCCGGCCCTTTGCTGTGTATGATGCGCGCGTGACATCCAGCATCAGGCTCGCCACGCTCTCCCTGGCCGCAGGTGCCCTCGCGGCCCTCACTATCGCTGCGCAGGCACCCGTTGCCCGGCCCGCGACGGCACCACCCGCACTGGTTGCGCCCTTCGCCGTCGAAGAGGCGCGCATCGCCGATATCCACGCGGCGATGAATGCCGGCCGCCTCACCTGCCGCGCGCTCGTGCAGGCGTACCTGCGCCGCATCGAGATGTACGACAAGAACGGCCCGGCGATCAACGCCATCGTCATCGTGAACGACGGTGCGCTCGCGCAGGCCGACGACCTCGATCGGCGATTTGCGCAGGGCGGGCCCGTCGGGCCGCTCCACTGCATCCCGGTGATCGTGAAGGACAACTTCGAGACGGTCGGTCTCCAGAGCGCCAACGGATCGCTGTCGCTCAAGGGGTACGTCTCCGATCGCGACGCGTTCCAGGTGCGGCGCATCAAGGCGGCCGGCGCGATTGTGCTGGCCAAGTCGAACATGGCCGAGTGGGCGTTCACCCCGTACGAAACGGTGAGCTCGATCCTGCCCGGCTACACGAAGAACCCGTACGCGCTGGATCGCGTGACCGCCGGGTCGAGCGGCGGCACCGCCGCCGCCGTCGCCGCGTCATTCGGCGCGGTCGGACTCGGCAGCGACACCGGCAACTCCATCCGCGGGCCGTCATCGCACCAGGCGCTGGTCGGCATCCGGTCGACGATGGGGCTCACGAGCCGGACCGGCGTGATGCCGCTCAACCTGCTGGCGGACGTCGCCGGCCCGATGGCGCGCACCGTCGAAGACGCCGTGGCGGTGTTCCAGGTCGTCGTAGGCGAGGATCCCGACGACCCGGCGACCGTCGCCTCGCGCGGGCGGGCGCCCGAGAAGTATGCGGCGGCGCTGACGCGCGACGCGCTCAGAGGGGCGCGCATCGGCGTCCTGCGGCAGGCCTACGAGCGCGACACCACCGATCCGGAGATCGTGTCCGTGTTCGTGGCGGCGCTCGACGACATGCGCCGCGCGGGCGCCGTCATCGTCGATCCCGCGCCGGTCGATGGCCTCGATCAGATCCGCCGCGCCGATCCGACCGGCCCGTGCATGGGTTTCAAGTACGACATCAATCGTTACCTGGCGTCGCGCGGGACGCTCGTGCCGGTGAAGAGCCTCACCGAGATCGTCAAGTCGCGGCGGTTCCACCCTACCGTCCAGCGCCGCCTCGAGGAGGCCGAGGCCGGTCCCGAAAACGGCCCGGACGCCCCCGAGTGCGCCTCAGAGACGAACTACCGCGATCGCGTCCGCGCGGCGGTCACCAGGACGATGGACGCGTTGAAGATCGACGCGTACGTGTATCCCACGTGGAGCAACCCGCCGCGGCTCATCGGCGACCTGAACACGCCGCACGGCGACAACAGCCAGTTCTTCTCGCCAACGACCGGATTTCCTGCCGTGCAGGTGCCGATGGGTTACACGCGCGGGGGCCTGCTGCCAGCCGGTGTGACCTTCTTCGGGAGAGCGTGGTCGGAGTCGAAGCTGCTGGGCCTCGCCTACGCCTACGAGCAGACGACGCGGCATCGCCGGCCGCCCGCGAGCACGCCGCCGCTGCGGTGAGCGTGGGAATCGGCATGGCAGGCGGGCAAGCAGCGCGATGAGCGGCCGCGGTTACCAGGGGAGGATCTTCAGGCCTTTGATTCGCGGGAAGCTCCGAAGGTCGCGCGTCGCGACGGCGTAGTCGAGCAGGACGGCGGTGGCGGCAATCAGCAGGTCGTGGGCGCCCGCCGCCGTGCCCCGGGAGCGAAGCTCGGCGGACAACGCCGCATGCACGCGCGCCGCCGCCAGGTCGAAGTCGACGACCGGAAGCCGGTCGATCAGCCGTTCCACCAGCACGTCGCTCCGCGCGCGGCCGGCGCCGCGCAGCCGATGCACCCCGTGCAGCAGTTCCGACGCGGTGATCGAGGCGATCGCGACCTCCTCGCCGCCGAGCCTGGCACGCAGGCGCTCGAGGTCCAGTTGTCCCCGTTCAGCCGCGACGAGCACGCTCGTATCGATCAGGATGCCCATGGGTCTCTCGGGATCGACGGGCGGTTGAGCCGCGCCGCACCGTGCTCGACCTCGCGCAGGTAGTCCTCGGACAGCCTTCCGGCTTCGCGGTAGAGGTCAGCCAGGTCGGCCAGCGTGGCGCGCCTCACGGGCGCCGGCACGAGGTGGACGACGGGCTGCCCGGACCGTTCCACGACGTACGTGGCGCCCGCCCCGCGCACCGCGTCCACCAGCGCGCCGAAGTTCTTTGCCGCGTAGCTCGCGGAGACCGTCCGGGAGGATGTCGCCGGGAGCAATGCGCCGCTCTTGTCCGAGCCGGGGCGGGGACTCTTCATATCCGTATATTACGCATGTTCCGTATTGTTAGTCAACCCGACGGATGTTCCAGACGGGTCGGCTCAGCGCGGCCGGGCTGCCATCGCGAGCTGAAGCAGGACGCGTATCGGAACACCCGGGTTCGCCAGCTCCAGGGTCTCGAGCGGCGTCTCGCGGCAGGCGATGGCGTCGATGCGCGCGGTGTTCCGGCAGACGACCGCGACCTCCATCGATGGGACCTCGTCGTCCGGGCTGTTGCCGCGGCCCCCGGTGCGTTGCCGAAGATCGCCAGGAAGGCCATGGCGGAGCCGCCCGGGTCCACGGCCCACTCACGGCCGCCGCTGGAATCGAACCGTTCGGGATCGCAATGATGGTTGCGTTCCCGGCACCA
>Ga0315292_10002623_pt1 | contig 10175 bp, 10 predicted proteins | sample YL17G13_0_MG_FD_204029 | JGI IMG/M metagenome (GOLD analysis project Ga0315292, IMG submission 204029) | Sediment microbial communities from Yellowstone Lake, YNP, Wyoming, USA - YL17G13_0 | ecosystem: Environmental > Aquatic > Freshwater > Lake > Sediment | place: USA: Wyoming | collected... | reverse complement strand
GTCACGGTCGTGCGCTCGCTACTCGTTCCGGCCGCGATGAAGCTGTTCGGGCAGTACAACTGGTGGCTGCCCGAGGGCGTTGCCAGGATCATGCGCGTGCCGGCGTCGCCGCTCGGCGAGCACGTCCCTCTGCTCCGCCCGGCCGGAAAGTGACGCTGTCCCGGTGATGCTGCGCGGGCGAGGAACATCCCTCGCCCGCCTGTTTCGGTGCCCGTAGGCTGACGCCATGCCGGCCCCTCCGCTCGTTCGCGGCAATGTCGTCACACGCACGGCCTCGCTGCTCGCCGGCCTGTCCCTGTTCGCGTTCGGGATCGTGCTGCTGCTCGAGTCGAGGCTCGGGCTGTCCCCCTGGGATGTGCTCAACCAGGGCGTTGCGGAGCAGACCGGTCTGTCCTTCGGGACCGCGAACGTCGCGATCTCCATCGCCGTGCTGATCGGCGCCTGGGCGCTCGGGGCGCGCATCGGGCCGGGCACAGTGGCGAATGCGATCCTGATCGGCCTGATCGTGGACGGGCTGCTCCGGGTCCCGGCCGTCGGTGACCTGTCGGAGCAGTCGCTGGCCGCGCGCATCGTGCTGATGCTGACCGGGATCCTCGTGATCGGGATCGGCACGGGCTTCTACATCGGGGCGGGCATGGGGGCGGGCCCACGCGACTCCCTGATGCTCGTGCTCTCCCGTCGCACCGGCCTCCGTGTCGGCGTCGTCCGCGCCGGCCTCGAGATCGCGGCGACGGTGGCCGGGTTCGCGTTCGGCGGTACCGTCGGCATCGGTACCCTCGCGTTCGCGTTCGGGATCGGCCCGTGCATCGAAGCCGCCTTCTGGCTGCTCGAGCGCTCGCCGCTCGCGGATGCAGCCCCGGACGCGGGCCACGCGGTCTGAGTACGATCCGGGCCATGAAGGGACTGGTCTGCGCAGGCGGTGAGGCGACCCGGCTCGGCGAGCTCACGCGTGTCACGAACAAGCACCTGCTGCCGGTCGGCAGCTGGCCAATGGTGTACTACCCGCTGCAGCTACTCCAGCTCGCAGGGGTGCGCGAGGTGCTGCTCGTGACCGGCAAGGGGCACGCCGGCCAGATGATCGACCTGCTCGGGGACGGTCACCTGGCTGTGCGCGGCAGTGACGAGCCTCTGCTCCAGCTCGACCTCACCTACAAGGTGCAGACGCGCCCGGGCGGTATCGCGCAGGTGGTGGGGATGGCGCGCGACTTCGCGGGAGGCGGGCCGCTCGTCGTCGTGCTCGGCGACAACATCTTCGAGTTCTCCCATGCCGCCGAGATCGCAGCCTGGGGACGTGCGGAAGTGGGCGCGCAGGTGTTCGTCAAGGAGGTGCCCGATCCCGAGAACTTCGGTGTCGTGGTCTACGACGGGGAGGGCAGGGTCACCGATCTCTCCGAGAAGGCCGGCATCGTCGACCTCCGTTATGACGCACCTCCGACGAGCGACGCCGTGGTGGGGCTCTACTGCTACCCGGCGGACGTGTTCGACGTGATCGACCGGCTCGAGCCGTCGAGCCGCGGCGAGCTCGAGATCACGGACGTCAATCGCCACTACGCGCAGGTCGGCAGGCTGTCGGTGGCCCGGGTGCGGGGCTGGTGGGAGGATGCGGGGAAGCACTGGCAGCACCTCGCCGAGATCGGCCGCACGATCGACGAGACGGGCGCGAACAAGCCGTGATCGAGGGCATCATCCGTGTGCCGCTGCGGCGCTTCGAGGACGGGCGCGGCTGGTTCTGCGAGATGCGCCGCGACAGCCTGCTGCCGCAGCCGACCCGCCAGACGAACGTCTCGTTCTCGCGCCAGGGCGTGATCCGCGGCCTCCACTACCACGAGCGGGGTCAGGACGACCTCTTCACCTGCCTGCAGGGGATGGCGCGGGTGGTCGTGCTCGACCGCGGGTCGGGCGAGACGTTCACGGAGGACATCGGCGACGACAATCCCGTGGCGCTCTACATCCCCGGCAGACACGCTCATGGCTTCGAGGCGCTCACCGACCTGCTGTTCTGTTACCACGTGACCGAGGAGTACGACCCGGCCGACCCCGACGAGCAAGGGATCCCGTGGGACGATTCTCGTGTGAAGGGCCTGTGGAGCACCGAGACGCCGATCCTGTCAGCCAGGGACGCCGCCGCGTCCTGATCACCGGCGCGGGTGGCCAGCTCGGGCTGGCCCTCGCTCAGGCGTTCGGCGACGATCTCGTTACGGCGCTCCGGCACGAGGACTGGGACGTCACCTTTCCCGCGCCTGCGGGGCTGCCTCGGCCCGACCTCGTCCTGCACGCCGCCGCGTGGACGAACGTCGACGGGGCGGAGGAGGACCCGCAGGGGGCGGCGCTCGCCAACGTCGGCGGCACCTCGAACGCTGCGGCGCTCGGCGCCCCGATCGTCGTCTACTCGACCGACTACGTGTTCGACGGCCGCAAGGGAGCGCCCTACGTCGAGTCGGACGGGCCGAGCCCGCTGTCGGCCTATGGCCGCACGAAGCTGCACGGCGAGGCGGCGGCAGGCGATCGCGCCTGGATCGTGCGCACCTCCTGGCTGTTCGGGCCGACGGGGCACAACTTCGTGCGCACGATGCTGCGGCTCGGCGCCGAACGTGACGAGGTCGCCGTCGTGGACGACCAGCGCGGCTGCCCCACCTACGTCGGGCATCTCGCGGAGGCGACGCGGACGATCGTCTCACTGCCGTTCGGCGTCTGGCACGTGGCGGCCGGCGGAGACTGCACATGGGCGGACTTCGCCGAGGAGATCTTCGCCCAGGCGGGCCTGGACTGTCGCGTGCGTCGCATCACGACGGCGGAGTTCGGGGCGAAGGCGCCCCGTCCGGCACTGTCGATCCTGCGCAGCGAGCGCGAGGGGGCGCCGGTGCTGCCACACTGGCGGGCAGGCCTGAGCTCCTGTCTCGAGGCGATCCGGCAGGCAACGCCCGGCGCATAGGCCGGAGGGGGTTTCGCGCCCCCGGATTGCAGGTCGGGGTACCCTGTGCCGATGCGCGTTCTCGTCACCGGCGGCGCCGGTTTCATCGGCTCGCACTTCGTGAGACGCCTCGTGGAGGCAGGAGACGGTGTCGTCGTGCTCGACAAGCTGACGTACGCCGGCAACCCTGCCAACCTCGACGGCCTCGAGGTCGAGCTCGTCGTCGGTGACATCGCCGACCCCGAGGCGGTGGCCCGGGCCGGCTCGACCTGCGACGCGGTTGTCAACTTCGCCGCCGAGACGCATGTCGACCGGTCGATCCTCGGCCCGAAGGAGTTCATCCACACCGACGTGCTCGGCACGCAGACGCTGCTCGAGTGGGCCCGCGGCACCGGCGCCCGCTACGTCCAGGTCTCGACGGACGAGGTGTACGGCGACCTGGAGGGAGGCGGCACGTCGGTCGAGAGCGACCCGTTGCGGCCGTCGAGCCCGTACAGCGCCTCCAAGGCCGGCGGCGACCTGCAGGTGCTGGCGTACGTCCGTACGTACGGCGTGAACGCCTCGATCACGCGCGGTGCCAACACCTACGGCCCGAACCAGTACCCCGAGAAGTTCGTGCCGCTGTTCGTCACGAACGCGCTCGACGGCCTGGCGCTCCCGGTCTACGGCGACGGCCGCCAGAGCCGCGAGTGGTTGCACGCCGAGGACCACTGCGCCGCGATCGAGCTCGTGCTGAAGCAGGGTGCCGCCGGTGACGCGTACAACGTCGGCGGCGAGGAGCGCGAGAACCTCGAGGTCGTCGACTGGATCCTCGAGCTCACGGGCGCCGACCGGTCGCTCGTCCGTCACGTCGAGGACCGCGCCGGCCACGACAGGCGCTATTCGGTCGACACGGCCAGGGTGCGCGCGCTCGGATGGGTGCCGCGGCACTCGTTCTCTCAGGGCGGGCTCGCCGCCACGGTCGAGTGGTATCGAGAGAACCGTGCGTGGTGGGAGCCGATCAAGTCGGGTGAGTACGGCGCCTACTACGAAGAGCAGTATGCACGTCGCCTCAAGGCCTGAGCCATTCGGCCGAGAACTGTCGGGGGAGACCTCATGCGGCAACTCATCATCCTGCTGACGACACTCGCTCTGGCCACGGGGGCGGCCTCGGCGTCGCCCGACCGGCAACAGGGCCTGTCGGTGGCGCTGTCGACTCCCGTCTTCGTGCTCACAGGCGGCGGTTACGGGCACGGTGTGGGGATGAGCCAGTACGGTGCGTTCGCGCAGGCGATCGCGGGCAGGACCTACCCTGACATCCTGGGCTTCTACTACCCGGGGACGGAGATCGGGAAGGCGCCGGCCGCAAAGGTGCGCGTGCTCGTCGCGACCGGCCGTAGGTCGCTCCGCCTCGGATCGGCGGCTCCCTTCCGGGTGCTCGACGCCGCCGGCACAACGGTCGACGTGCCGGCCGCCGGGCTCGTGCTGCGACCCGACCTCGAGGTGATGGTCGACGGCGTCGCCACGGTGCTCACCGGCCCGCTCGTGTTTCGCCCGGCCAGAGGCGCGACGCTCACACTCGACGGGACGGGTTACCGCGGCGAGCTGCGAGCGACGGTCGTGCAGGGCAGGCTGCAGGTGGTCGACCACGTCGGGCTCGACGCGTACCTGCTCGGCGTCGTCCCGGGCGAGGTGCCGATCGAGTGGCCAGCAGAGACCCTCAAGGCCCAGGCCGTGGCAGCGCGGTCGTACGCGCTCGCGAGCATGGTCAAGGATGGGGAGTGGGATCTTTATGCGGACACGCGCAGCCAGGCCTACTACGGCGTCGGTCGGGAGGCTCGAGCGACGAGCGCAGCCGTCAACGCGACCCGGGGCCAGGTGCTCACCTTCGCAGGCAAGATTGCGACGACGTTCTACTACTCCTCCTCGGGTGGGCGCACCGCGGCGAGCCAGGATGTCTTCGGGGTCACCTACGGGTATCTGCAGGCGTTCGACGACCCGTGGGACACCGCGTCCCCCTTCCATCGCTGGGAGCCGCGCGTGCTCACCCCCGGCGCCCTGGCAAAGGCGTTCGGCCTCGCATCCCCTGTCATGGACGTGCAAGCAGCCCCGACGCCGTCGGGCCGGCCCTCGACGGTGACGCTGACGACGAAGGACGGCAGCACCGTGGAGCTACCCGCGAACGTCGTGCGCGCCCGCCTCGAGCTACGCTCGACGGCGTTTCGGCTCGGCGTGCTCAGGCTCCGCCGGCCGGCTGCGGCCACGGTGGCGGGAACACCTGTGCAGCTCGGCGGCATCGCCCGTGACGTCGACGGGCCCGTGCTCGACAAGCTCGGCCCGGCCGGCGCCTGGGTACCGGCGGCGCGTCTCACGCCGGCCCCCGATGGCTCGTTCACGGTGACGCTGCGCCCGACGCAGACGTCGACGTACCGGCTCTCGGCTGCCGGTCTCCCCGGCCCGGCGCTGACGCTCACGGTTGCCCCCGGGACGACGGGTTGATCGGCCGCGCGGCCGCGGCCGCGGCCTTCACGCTGGCGCTCGCGACCCCGGCGCCGGCGCCGGCCGGCCGGTACGCGGTGGGGCTGGCGCCCACAGCCGCTGCGGCCGCGGTGCAGGCCGAGCTCGTTCGCCGCGGCGGCATCACGTCCCGGAGCCTCGGGCCCCTGCACGCGCTCGTCGTCGAAGCGCCCTCCCCGCGTGCGCTCGCAGGCATTCCAGGCGTTCGTTACGTCGAGCGACTGGCCCAGCGCAGGCTCGCCGTCGCCCCCAACGACCCCTTCGTCGCACGGCAGTGGTATCTGGCGCAGAACCGGTCGTACGACGCGTGGACGGAGATGCCGCTGCTCACGCCGGTGCGTGTCGCCGTGATCGACTCCGGTGTGGACGGCTCCCATCCCGAGCTCGCCACCCACATCGTCGCGGCCAGGAGCTTCGTCGGAGGCTCGGCGAGGAAGGACATGCAGGGCCACGGCACGTTCGTCGCCGGGCTGATCGCCGCGGGTGCCAACGACGGCGTCGGTATCGCCGGACTCGCACCCTCGGCGGAGCTCATCGTGGCAAAGGTCGTTTCCTCCTCCGGCACGATCCCTGTCGAGGCCGAGGCGCTGGCGATCCGCTGGGCGGTCGATCAGGGCGCCCGCGTGATCAACATGAGCCTCAGTGGGCTGCGCGACCCCACCGACGCCTCGCGCGACACCTACTCGCAGCTCGAGGCCGACGCGGTTGCCTACGCCGTCAGGAAAGGAGTGGTCGTCGTCGCCGCAGTCGGGAACAGCGACCAGGCACCGGCACAGCCGTGGCAGTACGCGAGCTATCCGGCCGCGCTGCCGCATGTTCTCGGGGTCAGCGCACTCGGCCGCACCGGAGCCGTGCCGGTCTTCTCCAATCGTGATGTGCGGTTCAACGACATCGCCGCGCCCGGCCAGGGGATCCTCTCGACGTTCCCGCTGGCTCTCACGGGTGCGCGGCCCGCGTGCGCCGACCAGGGATACTCGTCGTGCGGTCCCGACAACTACCAGGAGGCGGAGGGAACGAGCTTCGCGGCCCCGCAGGTGAGCGCCGCCGCCGCGATGCTGATCGCGACGGAGCCCGGGCTCACGGCTGACCAGGTGATCACGGTGCTCGAGCGCTCGGCTGTGGACGCCACTGCTGCGAACGGATGCGCGCGCTGCCGGCCCGGCCGCGACGCGCTCACCGGCTTCGGCCACCTCGACGTTGCGGCGGCGCTCGCAGCCCTCGTCCTGCCGCTGCCGGCCGCCGACAGCCACGAGCCAAACGACAACGCCGGCACGAGCGCCTACACCCTCTGGGGCTCGCAACGGGTGGTCGAGGCGACGTACGATTTCTGGGACGACCGCGACGACGTCTACCGCGTCTTCGTTCGTCGCGGGCAGCGGCTGTTCGCCTCGCTCGCCGGCGCGCCGGGCACCGACCCTGCGCTCGCGCTCTGGAAGCCGGGCACGATCTCGGTCGACGACCCGTCACAGCGGGACCAGCGCGTGAGGCTGTCCGCGCGGCCCGGCTCAGGCGAGTATCTCGGCTATCGGGCCCCCTCGGCAGGCTGGTACTACCTCCACGTGCAACTCGGCGCGGAGGGCAGCGGGCAGTACCGCCTCAGCGTCGCGAGGGCCTGAGCTCGGCCTCGCCGCAGTCGGACGAGGAAAGCGCGAACGCCGTCACGCTGCAGTGCCGCGCAGGTAGGCGAGGACCGCCAGCACGCGCCTGTGGTCGTCCGTGGCCAGGAGCAGCCCGAGCTTGAGGAAGATGCTGTTGACGTGCGTCTCGACCGTCTTCGGGCTGAGGAAGAGCTTGGCGCAGATCGCCTTGTTGGAGCGCCCTTCCGCGATCAGCGCGAGCACCTCGCGCTCGCGGCGAGTGAGCTCGGCGAGAGGGTCGTCATGCGGCCGCCGCCCGAGCAGCTGTGCGACGACCTCGGGGTCGATCGCGGTCCCGCCGCGGCCGACTCGGTGCACCGCCTCGAGGAAGTCGTCCAGCTCGACGACGCGATCCTTGAGGAGGTAGCCGAAACCCTCCGGGGTCTCACGGAAGAGCCGGAGAGCGTGGCGCACTTCGACGATCTGCGAGAGCACGAGGATCCGCAGCTCGGGGTGGTCGGCCCGCAGTGCGATAGCCGCCTGCGTGCCTTCGTCCGTGTACGTCGGCGGCATGCGAACGTCGACGATCGCGAGCTCGGGATGGTGGTTTGCAACGGCCTCGCGCAGGGCAAGAGGGTCGCCGACCTGGGCGACGACGTCGAAGCCGTTCTCCGCGAGGACGCGCGTCAGGCCCTCACGGAGCAGTACCGAGTCGTCCGCGATCACGACGCGCACGGAAGCTCCCCGACGACGCGGGTCCCGCCGCCGGCCGGGCTCGTCACCAGCAGCCGGCCGCCGTGCGCGTCGAGGCGGTCTGCAAGCCCTCGCAGGCCGGTGCCGGCGGGATTCGCTCCCCCGCGTCCGTCATCCGCGACTTCGACGACGAGCCTGCCATGCTCTCGCACGGCGCTGATCCTGACACGCGACGCCTCCGCGTGCTTGACCGCGTTGGCGAGCGCCTCGCAGGCGACGAAGTACGCAGCGGCCTCGATCTCGGGCGGCAGCCGCTCCGCGGGTGCACGCTCGACTGTCACGTCCAACGGCGTGCGGGCGGCGAGGGATTCGAGCGCTCCCGCCAGCCCCTCTTCGGCCAGGATCGCCGGATGGACGCCGCGCGCCAGCTCGCGGAGCTCGGACACTGCGACCTGGAGCTCCTCGACGGCGCCGGAGAGGACGCGCTCGACGTCGGGGTCGACCCGGCCTCCCAGGCGCCGCTGCGTGGCACGCAACTCGAGCGCGAGCGCCACGAGGCGCTGTTGCGCCCCGTCGTGGATGTCGCGCTCGATCCGGCGGCGCTGCTCATCTCCGGCTGCCACGATCCGCCGGCGCGACTCCTGCACCTGTACGAGCTGCGCCCGCACTTCCGCATGCAGCCGGGCGTTCTCGAGCGCGAGACGCGCCGCGGTACCCGCGGAGCGCACGAGCTCCGGTTCCTCGTCGAGGGACGGATCGTGGATGATCGCGGCGAGCCGCTCTCCGTCGTTGGCGATCTTCGCAACGGACCGTCCTTCGCTCGAGGAAGGAAGCTGGATCGCCGTTCCGGCGGCATCGACGTACGTGCCCCGCTCGGGCAGCCAGAAGACGAGCTGGAGGCCGGGATCGCCGAGGTGATGTGCGAGGGCGTCCCGGATGCCGTCGGGTGCCGCGTGGTCGAGCTCGAGCAGGAGATCGCCGATCTGCGCACGAGCAAGCCGTGCCCGCAGGAGGCCCGCCAGCAGGGCGACCGGCAGGAGAATCTGGCCGGCGACCTGCCACCAGTAGAGACGGTGAACGAACTCGGGCGGCGGGCTCACGAACGTGAAGGCGAACTCGGAGATCGCCCGCAGCGCGGCGAGCACCGCGGCGAGCAGGAGCGGCGTCAGCACCCGCCGCAGCCGCGGCGTCGCCCGCACGAGCTTGCGAACGACGAGCGCGACGAAGCAGGCGGCGAGGATCCCGTAGACCACGATCACGAATGTCTGCTCGAGGTCGCGGGCGAGCTCGGGATCGGCACGAAGCAGAAGGCCGCTCTCGGGTCCGGGTGGGACGTAGCGCAGGCCGCTGCCGTCGTATACGAGCAGCGTTGCGAGCGGGAGGAGCAAGGCCATCGTGTACGCGATCCGAACGAGCCACAGCTCCAGCCGGTCGGTGATGCGCCCGGTCGGATAGGCGAGGGCGACGTGCCCGAAAAGCGCGACGTTGAGCTGGCCGAGCGCGTAGCCGACCGTGAACAAGGCCGCCTCGCCGCTGTACTGCCACGGCCGGACGAGGACGGCGAGCCCGTACGCCGCCATCAGTGCTCCGAGCCGGTTGGCGGGACGCCGCCTCCACGCGATCAGTCCGGAGGCGATCGCGCTCCAGCCGATCACAACCGTGGGCAGTGAGCGGGCAACGGACTGGTGCAGGTCGTCGCGGAGCAGCCGGTAGGAGACAACGCCGAGCACGAGCCCGGCTGCGCCGATCGCGAGCTGCAGCTTTCTCACGCCGTCCTCGAGAGTAGGGCTGCGAGGGCCTCTCCCGACAGCTCGTCTTTCGGGATGAAGCCCGCAGCGCCGCAGCGGCCGACCCGCGGGCCGATGTCGGAGGGATCACGGCTCGACACGAGCACGATCCTGGTGTCCACGCCCGCGAGGCTCTCGGCGACGTCCAGGCCACTCGTGTCGGGCAGCGCGATGTCGAGCAGGACGACGTCCGGTCGTAGACGTGTGACGATCTCGATTGCCGACGCTCCGTCGCCGGCCTCCCCGACGACGCGGTAGCCGTCGAGCTCGAGCAGGCCGCGAGCGGAGCGGCGAAACGGCTCGTGATCATCGACGATGACGACCGTCGGCAGCATCGAGCCGAATCATCACACGGCTTGACCGCGTCGGCCACCGGGCAGGCCCGGAGATGTGCCGGCGACGAGATCGGGGTGCACCCCGAGCGCAGATGGAGGGCTGCCCGGTTACCTACACGGCGCCGTCGTCCTACCGTCGGCGTGACCCCTGAAAGGAGGAAGTGAGATGACGAAGCGACTACTGGCCCTGGCGCTCACCGCGCTGGCGCTCGCGGCAGTAACGGCCGGCTCGGCCTCGGCCGGGAAAGACTCGCCCGACGAGCTTCTCGCGCAGTACCAGCCGGTCACGGTGCTCGATCAGACGGAGCGCTTTGCGCCGATCGCGGTCGAGGCGTTCCTCGCCGAGGCCGACCTCGAGCGCCTTGGCGACGCCGGG
>Ga0315292_10002622_pt1 | contig 10176 bp, 6 predicted proteins | sample YL17G13_0_MG_FD_204029 | JGI IMG/M metagenome (GOLD analysis project Ga0315292, IMG submission 204029) | Sediment microbial communities from Yellowstone Lake, YNP, Wyoming, USA - YL17G13_0 | ecosystem: Environmental > Aquatic > Freshwater > Lake > Sediment | place: USA: Wyoming | collected... | reverse complement strand
AAACGGGCGACGACGCCATCGTCTTCTACTCCATGGACTGGTTCGGCCCGGCCCGGCCGTGCGAGAACATCACGGTGACCAACTGCCGGCTGAGCTCGGCCTCGAGCGCCGTGAAATTCTGCGACGGGAATATCGCCGGCATCCGGAACGTGACCATCGACAACTGCGTCATCACCGGGTCGAACCGCGGCATCGCCTTCATGACCTTCGACGGCGGGGCGGTCGAGAACGTCGTCCTGTCCAATTTGACCATCGACACCGTCCGCCACGAATGGTTCTGGTGGGGGGATGGCGAGCCGTTCCACTTCAATATCAAAAAGCGGAGCGAGGTCCATGCCAACTGGCCGCCGGGAAAAGACAGGCCGGCCGGGGCCATCCGCAACGTCAAGATCCAGAACGTCATCGCCCGTGGCTACGGCTCGAGCATCTGCAACGGCCACCCCGACTCGTGGCTCGACGGGGTCACCTTCGAGAACGTCAAGCTCACCATCGCCCACGACCCGGATGCACCCTACGACAAGGCGGTCCACGGCCTCGTCTTCAAGCAGGCACGGAACTTGAGGCTCCGGGACGTCGAGGTCGTCTGGGAAGAGCCGGGATCGGCGAAATGGGAGAGCGGCCTCGCCTTCAAGGAGGTCCGCGGCCTCATCCTCGACGGCGTGACGGCCGGCCAAGCCCCCGGCGCGGCTTCGGCACCGGGGGCGGATTCCGCTCCGGCCGTCCTCCTCCATCAAGTCGAGGACGCCATCATCCGGGACTGCCGGGCGGCGGAAGGGACGGGGACGTTCCTTCTTTTTTCGGGTGAAGGAACGAAGAACATCCTCCTCGAGAGGAACGATTTCCGGAAGGCCCGCCTCCCCTACTCATTCGTTTCGGGCGCCTTGGCCCAGGCCCTCAAGATGGGGTACTAAGTCCGCCGGCCGCCTCGGCTGTCAGCCTCCTACCTCCGCCCGAGGAGAAAGAGCACGATGACTACGGCGAGGCCGAGGAGCAACATGAGAAAAGCCCTTTTCCTCCTCGACGAGATAAAATCCTCGGCGGCATGGATGTCCATGTAATAGGTTTCCGGGGCCCGGCCGGGCAGAAAAATGGCCTTATCCTCCATTTTTCGGAAGATCCGGCTAGGCTTGATTCCGAGATCGGCGAGAGATTTCGCCCGCATGGGGTCCGTCGCCTCGGCCCGCCGGAACCTCCTCATGTACTCGTTCTGCTTGATGATGATATAGGCGTCGCTCATCGAAATTCTCCTCCGGATGTCTTCCCGGGTTTCCGGCCCTCATTATAGCTCATTGTGTTAAAATGCGCCCATGACCGCCCATCCCAAGTCTTGCTCGCATGTTTTTGTTACGGCCCTCGCGATTCTCATCGCTGCGGCGGCCGCGGTTCCCGCGCTCGCCGGCATGAAGATCGCCCACAAGGGCCGGGCCGAGGCCCGCATCGTCGTCGCGGCGGACGCCTCAGAGACGGAACGCTTCGCCGCCGAAGAATTGGCCTTCTTTCTCCGCCTCGTCACCGGGGCCGGGTTTTCCGTCGTCGAGGGCGCAAGCGCTCCCGGCGCGCGCCTGCTCGTCGGCCTGGAAGCGGCCCGGACGGCCGCGCCGGACCTCGCTGCGGCCGGCCTGGCCCCCGAGGAAATCGTCGTCCGCTCGGCAGGTCAGGACCTCATCCTCGCCGGAGGCAGTCCCCGCGGCACCCTCTACGCCGTCTACACGTTCCTCGAAGACGTCGTCGGCTGCCGCTTTTGGACGGGGACGGCGAGCCGGATGCCCTGGAGGCCGTCTCTCGAAGTCGGGACGATCGCGCTCCGCTTCAAGCCGCCTCTCGAATACCGGGAGCCTTTCTGGTACGTCGCCTTCGACCCCGTTTGGGCAGCCCGGAACAAAGCCAACGGCACGCGCGCCGGCGGCGACGCGCTCCGCGGCGGGCAGCAGGTCTATGAAGGTTTCGTCCATACGTTTTATTCCCTCATCCCTCCCGAAAAGTATTTCGCCGGCCACCCCGATTGGTTCAGCAAAATCGAGGGCCAGCGGACCTTTAAGAACGCCCAGCTCTGTCTGACGAACGAGGACATGCGCCGGGAGCTCGTCAAGAACCTGAAAGAGAAGCTTCGCGCCAACCCGGCGGCCACAATCGCTTCGGTCTCCCAGAACGATTGCTTCGGCAACTGTACCTGTCCGCTCTGCCGGGCCATCGACGAAGAGGAAGGCGGACCCGCGGGGTCGCTTCTGCGTTTCGTCAATGCGGTCGCGGCGGACATCGAGCCCGAATTCCCGGGCCTGGCCATCGACACCCTCGCCTACCAATACACAAGGAAGCCGCCCCGGCTCGTCCGGCCCCTGCCGAGCGTCATCGTCCGCCTCTGCAGCATCGAGTGCTCGTTCAGCCGGCCGCTCGACGACCCGCGCAACAAGCCCTTTTTCGACGACCTCGACGGCTGGTCGAAGATCGCCGGCCGGCTATACATCTGGGACTACACGACGAACTTCTCGCATTACGTCCAACCTCACCCCAATTATGGCGTTTTTGCCCCGAACATCCGGCTCTTCGTCGCCAGGAATGTCCGCGGCGTCTTCGAGCAGGGCGCTTACCAGTCCTGGGGTTCGGAGATGGCCGAGCTCAGGGCCTGGATGCTGGCCAAACTGCTCTGGAACCCGGAACTCGACGAGGACCTGCTCCGCGAAGAGTTCCTGGCCGGCTATTACGGCCGCGCGGCCCGGCCCCTTGAAAACTACCTTGAATTGCTCGAAAAGGCCGTCGGGAAGTCGGGAGACGCATTGGGCTGCTATTCGCCCGCCGATGCCAAATTCCTGTCTCTCGACACGCTGGCGCGGTCGTGGAGAATCCTGGAAGCGGCCAAGAAAAAGGCGCGGCGCTCGGCCGAATACGTCCGCCGGGTCAGACGGGCTAGCCTCCCCGTGGCCTATGTCGTCCTCACGCGGTGGGACGCGCTCCGGGAAGACGCCCGCAAGGCGGGGAAAGGTTGGCCCTGGCCGGAGACGAGAAACGTGTTTTTCGAATGGTTCCTGAAGGCTACCCGTGAAGAGAGCGTCACCATGATCTCCGAATGGCAGACGCTCGCCGATTGGGCAGACAAGGGCGGAAGAACAAAATAGCCGCTCGAATCCTTCGTCAGCGCCCGAAGGCGCCGGATGGGATCGAGGTCTTCTCGAATCCCGGTCCCCGCCAGGATATCTCCAGACCCAGCCCTCCCACGCCCTGAAAATAGACGAGTTCGAAAGGATGCCAGCCCCCTTCGAGGGCGATTTCGGCCTTCTCCTCGGCCATGCCGTGGACGCCGTCGTTGACGATGATCTCTTTCCCAGCGACCGACAGCTTCGTCCCGTCGTCCGAGCTGACGTAAAAGACATAGACGCCGGTTTCGGGAACCCGGACATACCCCCTGAATTTCAGAGCGAACTCGTCCTTGTCCGAGGCCGCGGCGATATCCGGCCGTGCGGCCGTCCCCGACCTCACCGCCTTCAGTACGGCAAAGTCCGGGAGCTTTTCGAAGCGGCCCTTGAAAACCTCGTAAACGAGTCCCCTTTTCGCCGGGGCCGTCGCCAACGCGGCGCTCGGCACGGCGGGCTTGAACGTCCGGCTCTCGACGAGGCTCGAGGTTCCGTCGGGCCAGAAGGCGCGCGCCCTGACGGTCGTTTCCCTTTCGATGACGACCGGCCGCTCGTAAACGGAAGAATCGGGCGCCGGTTCGGAGCCGTCGACCGTGTAGCGGATCGTCGCCCCCTCCCGCGCCGCAAGCTCGACCGCGAAAGAAGGACCGACAAACTGAGTCTGGTCGGCGACGAAGCGCGGCGGCAAGTAGCCCCGGTTCAGCGCGGCGAATCGGGCCGGTTCGAGCTTGGTGACCTCGCGGTCGTAGGTCATGAGCCCGTTGACCTCGACCTCGCAGTCGGAGGTCTGAGTGTAGACCGCCGCGGCCAGTCCCCTGTCCACGAGCGGATAGAGGTTTTTGATGAGGTCGGTATATCGAATTTCATAGGTTTTAATGTCACCGAAGTTCCGGTAGCCCCAGTTGCCCTCGGCCTGCCAGAGATGCCCGCTTAGGGGTAGCCCAAGCCCACCGAATTCACCCAGTACGGCGGCCCGTTTCTCCTCGACGGGCGGCATAGCCGGACCAGGGTAGCTGTGGATGTCGCTCACGTCGCCGATGCCCTTGTCGGTCCAGCCGCTGGCGTTATTGACCAGGCGGGTCGGGTCGTGGTGCTTGGTCCAGGCTGCGATCCTTTCCGTATCGTACTGACCCCAGCCCTCGTTGAAAGGCACCCACATGACGATCGAAGGGTGGTTCGAAAGCTCGTCGAGGATGACCTTCCACTCTCCCTCCCACTGGGCGTCCCTCCGCGCGAGGATGTCGGCCGGCCAGGCTTCCCGGTCATAAAGGGCGCTTGGCATGTCCTGCCAGACGAGAACTCCAAGCTTGTCGCACCAGTAATAGAGCCGGTCGGGCTCGACCTTGACGTGCTTCCGGAGCATGTTCATGCCCAAGGCTTTGATCGTCTCCAGATCGTAACGAAGAGCGCCGTCCGTCGGCGCGGTGTAGAGGCCGTCGGGCCACCAGCCCTGGTCGAGGGGTCCGAGTTGGAAGAGCGGTTTGTCGTTCAGGAAAAGCCTGAGATAGCCCTGGTCATCTTTCCCCAGGGCGATTTTCCGCATCCCGGCGTAGCTTTCGACTTCATCCAGGACCTTACCATCCTTCTTGAGAAACGCTTTGATATCGTAGAGGACCGGATTTTCGGGCGACCAGAACTCGGGTTGTGGCAAATCGATTACGGTCGGCTTGCCGGTTGGAGCCTCGGCCGTGGCCACGACGGTTTCGCCCCGGCTGACCGTTACGGCCAACGCTGCACCCGAGCCGTTTCCCGTGACCGTGGGCTCGATCGTCAAGGTCCCTCGATCGATGTCCGGCGTGATCTTCAGCTTCGCGAAATAGATTTCCGGCACCGGCTCGAGCCAGACGGACTGCCAGATACCCGTCACGGCCGTGTAGAAAATGCCCTGGGGTTTCATGACCTGCTTTCCCCGGGCGATCGGGCTGTTATCCTCGTCGGTCGGGTCGAAGACGCGCAGGACGATCTCCTGTTTCGCCCCGGCCACAAGCGCCTCCGTGATGTCATAAGTGAAAGGGTCGTAACCACCTCGGTGTATCCCGGCTTCGCGGCCGTTGACCCAGACCGTGCTCTCCCAGTCCACGGCCCCGAAATGAAGAAGAATCTTGCCGCGGCGCCATTTCTTAGGAACGGAGATCGTTCGGCGGTACCAGAGCTCCTTTATTGCCCCGACCGGCCGGCCGACCCCCGAGAGCGCCGACTCGACGGCAAACGGCACGAGGATCTTTCCGTCCCAGATCGCGGGCCGGCCCGCGTCGTTAGCTACGATCGCATAGTCCCACAGCCCGTTGAGGTTGAGCCACTCTTCGCGGACCATCTGCGGCCGCGGATATTCGGGAAGGACCAGGTCGGGCCGGACCTCTGCAGCCCAACGGGTCATGATCCGGCCCCGGACGGGCTTCCATTCCGAGGTTTTTTCTGTTTTGCAGGCGACGATATTCCCCAGAAGGCCAATAGACACTACGATTATTGCCGGGAATTTTTTCATGGCGGTACTCCTATGGAGGCATTAGTAGTTCAACCTCCCTGAGATGTCAAATAGTCGGGGGCGATTCTTCAAGAGGGACCCTAAGAGGGACAGTCCCTCTCAGTCCCTCTTGAAGTCATGTGAACAACGGGCGTGAGCGGTTAAGAGGGACTGTCCCTCTTAAGGAGTTGAATTCCCGGGCCGCTTTTTATACAGTGTGCTGTCCGAGGAGGCGACGAATCATGAACAATCAGGACCGGGCCCATCCCCTCGAAATACTGAACCCGAAAATCCGCGCCCGCTTCCCCATGATCGACCGCGATTCAAAGGGAAACCCGCGCATCTACCTCAACACCGGGGCGGGAAGCCTGACCGTCGATACCGCCTCCAAGGCCGCCTTCGACGCCCAGCGAAGGCTCAACCCGATGCCCGGAGTCGTCGCCGCGGGGGAAGCCGAAACGGCCGGCCTGCACAGCCATGTTCGGGACCTGGCCGCCGACTTCCTCCACTCCGGGGACGGCCGCGAGATCAGCTTTCACCAATCGGCCACGGCCGCCCTTTTCAACCTCGCCTATGCCCTGCGCGGCGTCCTCAGGCCAGAAAACAACCTCGTGGTGACCGACCTCGACCACATGGCCAACGTCTCACCTTGGGAGGCCGTTTGGGGAGAGGGCCGCGGCCTCGAAGTCAGACGCGCCCGGGTCACGTCCGATGGTACGCTGGACAGCGGCCACCTCCTCTCGCTTGTCGACGCGCGGACCGGACTTCTCGCCGTGACCTCGGCCTCCAACGGAACGGGCTCCCTCGTCCCCCTGCGGGAGACGATCGCCGCCGTCCGCGAAAAGGCCCCGCATTGTCTCGTCGCCGTCGATGCCGTTCACCACGCCCCCCACGGCGTCCTCGACGTCCGGGACGCCGATTGCGATTTCCTCGTCTTCTCCGGCTACAAGGTCTTCGGCCCCATGCAGGGTGTCCTTTGGGGCAAAGCGGCTCTGCTCGAGAGGCTCCGTCCCTACCGCGTCGAGACGAACAAGAACGAACCGCCCTGGAAATTCGAGATGGGCATGCTCAATAACACCTCCCTCGCCGCCCTTGGGGCCGCCCTGGAATATCTGCTTTGGCTGACCGACCTCGTCGCTCACAAGAGGGACAGTCCCCTTCGGGGACAGTCCCTCCAGTCCCTCCCCTGCGCCTGTCCGGCGGCCGCCTTCCCGGACCGGGCTTCGAAATTCCGCTTCGTCATGACCTCCATCGTCGAGTACGAAACCGGCCTCAACCGCCGCGTCCTCGAGGGCTTTCGGGAGCTCGACCCAGCGCGCTTCAGCTGTTTCGGCATCACCGACCCGGCTCGCTCCGGAGAACGCGTCCCGACCTTCGCCTTCGACATCGGCGGACTCGGCGCCACGGAAACGAAGAAGAGGCTCTGGGAGGACGCCGGGATCCAGATCGCCGACGGCAACCACTATTCGGCCGCCGTCGCCCGTCACCTCGGCCGGCCCGAGGGGATCTGCCGGGCGAGCTTCGCCCACTACGATAACGCGGCGACGGTCGCCCGCTTCCTCGAAGCGCTTGGACGGCTTGCCGCTTGAGAAAGAAAACGACGGGACGCCGGCACGAAAAAGATTGAAGAAGCGGCCCGGAAAAAATAGAATGGGACTTCCGAGAGGAGAAGAGCACTGATGAGAACATGTCTCCTGCTGGCCGGCCTCCTGGCCCTCACGGTTGCTTGGGCGACTGCGGCCGAAAACCCCGTCGTCCTCATCAAGACCGAGAAGGGCGACATCACGGTCGAGGTCGACCTCGCTCGGGCCCCCGTCACGGCGACCAATTTCCTCCGCTACGTCGACGGGAAGCTCTACGACGGCTCGGTCTACCATCGCACGGTGACCCTGGACAACCAGCCTAATAACGCCGTGCGCATCGAGGTCATCCAGGGCGGCCAGCTGTCCGAAGACAAAGGCTTTCCTCCGATCGCCCATGAAACGACGGCGACGACCGGGCTCAAGCACCTCGACGGCACGATCTCCATGGCCCGCGGGACGCCGGGAAGCGCCACGTCGAGCTTCTTTTTCTGTATCGGTCCCCAGCCTGAACTCGACTTCGGCGGCAAGAGGAACCCCGATGGCCAGGGCTTCGCCGCGTTCGGCCGGGTCGTCAAAGGGATGGACGTCGTCAAGGCCATCCACGTCCTGCCGGCCGAAGGGCAGTCGCTCAAGCCACCCGTCAAGATCATCTCCGTCCGCAGGCTCGATAGATCAACCCATTCGGCTCCCCAGTCTGAAAGCACGATTAAGGAGAAAAGCCATGCGAAAGCACTCTAAAACTGCAGCCCTCCTCGGGCTCCTGCTCGTTGTCCTCATCGGCGGGCAGGCCTTGGCCCAAGACAGGATCGTCGGGAAAGCCCTTTACGACAAGCTCCGCCGCGAGGCGCGGACCCTGGTCAAGATGGAGGGCCAGCCGGGGCTCGCCTGGACGCCCGACGGCAAGGCCTCCTACATCTCCGAGGACGGGACCTTCAAGCGGGTCGACATCCTCACCGGCGAGAAAACGCCCCTCTTCGACGACGCCAAGCTCCTGGCGGCGGTCAACGCCATGACGGGACGGCAGGAAGTGAAGCTTTTCTTCGACCGCTTCCAATCCCTTGACGAGGGAAAGAAGATCCAGTTTTCGGCCTTCAACAAAGTGTTCGTCTTCGACCTCGCTTCCTCGAAGCTCGTCATCTACGAACCGGAACCGGCCATTGTCGGTGTCCGGGGCCGGGCCTACGGCGACATCCTCTCGCCCGACCTCAAGTACCGGGCCTATACCCGGAACTACAATCTCTTCATCAAGGACATGGACGGCAGCGAGACGGCCCTGACGACGGACGGATCGGAAGACCTCCGCAACGCCTTCCCCGACTGGGTCTACCCCGAAGAGCTCGGGCAGTATCAGGCCTTCTGGTGGTCTCCGGATTCGAAGAAGATCGCCTTCATGCAGTTCGACGAGAAGCCCGTCACCAAGTACCCCATCGTCCACGACGTCCAGCCCATCCCGCGCTTCGAGCTCCTGGGCTATCCCAAGCCGGGCGGCAATAATCCGATCGTCCGGTTCTTCATCGCCGACATCGCCTCGAAAAAGCTCGTCCGCCTGGAAACGGGGGACGACCTCGATGTCTATCTCTACAGAGGCCAGTGGACCAACGATTCGAAGGAATTCACCTACCACCGCCTCAACCGCTGGCAGAACAAGCTCGAGCTCTTCGCCGCCGATCCGGCCACCGGAAAAACGCGCCTCTTCCTCACCGACACGGACCCCTGCTACATCGACGAACAGACCGACCTCGTCTTCCTCAAGGACAACCTCCGGTTCCTGTGGACCTCGGAGCGGAGCGGCTGGCGCGAGATCTACCTCTATGACTTGACGGGCAAGCTCCTCAAGCAATTGACGAATGCCAAGCTTCCGGTCCGTTCGATCCAGGGCGTCGACGAGGCCCGCGGCTGGGTTTACTTTGGCGGCCTCGAAGCGAACGGCACCGAGAGCCACGCTTACAAGGTCAAGCTCGACGGCACGGGTTTCGCCAAGATGACCAAGGAACCCGGCTCCCATAACGTCGGTTTCTCTCCCGGTTTCGACTACTACACGGACGGCTTCTCGAGCTTCGACCAGCCCATGAAGTCGACGCTCTACCAGGCCGACGGGACGGAGGTCAAGGTCCTGGCGACCGCCGTTCTAACGAAGGAATTCCTCGACCTCAAGCTCATCAAGCCGGAGCGCTTCATCTTCAAATCGGCCGACGGCAAGTACGACCTCGACGGGCTCATCTACTTCCCCGCCCACTTCGATCCCAACGACAAATATCCGCTGCTCCTTTCGGTCTACGGCGGGCCGGGCGCGAAGGGAATTTACAACAGATACAACATGAATGACGGCAATCAAGCCCTAGCCCAGCTCGGCTTCCTCATCGCCGTCTGCGACTACCGCGGCGTCTCCGGCCGGGGCAAGGCCTTCCAGAACCTCCACTACATGAAGCTCGGCCAGGTCGAGCTCGAGGACCACGTCGCCTTCGTCAAGGCCCTCGGCCAGCGGCCTTACGTCGACACGACGCGGGTCGGCGTCACCGGCCATTCCTACGGCGGTTATTTCACTTGCCTCGCCCTGCTGAAGGAGCCCGACGTCTTCCACGTCGGCGTCGCCGGCGCGCCCGTCACCGACTGGCGGAACTACGACTCCATCTACACGGAGCGCTACATGCGGCGGCCGCAGGACAACCCCGACGGCTACGAGAAGGGCTCCTGCCTGACTTATGCCAAGAACCTCAAGGGCAAGCTCTTCATCCACCACGGCGCCGTCGACGACAACGTCCACCCCGGCAACACCATCCAGCTCGTCCAGGCCCTGCTCAAGGAAAACAAGAAATTCGACATGATGATCTACCCCGAGCAGCAGCACGGCATCGTCTTCCCGCGGTACGGCGAGAGCCGGGTGGAGTATTTCATCGAGCACCTGAAGCCCGTTGTCAAGTAAGCGTACCGGACTTCCGTCAAGGAGCGATCACATGGCCAAATTCGAAGGCGTGAAATGGGCCCCGCGGCAGATGCGCTA
>Ga0315292_10002620_pt1 | contig 10180 bp, 4 predicted proteins | sample YL17G13_0_MG_FD_204029 | JGI IMG/M metagenome (GOLD analysis project Ga0315292, IMG submission 204029) | Sediment microbial communities from Yellowstone Lake, YNP, Wyoming, USA - YL17G13_0 | ecosystem: Environmental > Aquatic > Freshwater > Lake > Sediment | place: USA: Wyoming | collected... | reverse complement strand
CATCGTGCATTTTGTTGGGGAGCAGCCGGTACTGCTCAGGCGGGCAAGAGGATACGTGCCGACGCCCATTATTACCAAAGAGAGCTGTCCGGAAGATATATTCGCGGCCGGGGCCGATTTGAAAAACACCTTTTGCTTGGCAAAACAGAACCAGCTTATATGCAGCGAACACATAGGCGACCTTGAGGACGCAGAGGTCTATCACCACTACGTCAAGTCAATCGAGCATCTGCGGGGACTGTTTGAAGTCGAGCCTCGGATAGCAGCCTGCGACCTCCATCCCGGCTATCTGTCCAGGCAATATGCTCTCTCGTTGGCCGGTTTGAAGGTCATTGAGATCCAGCATCATTGGGCTCACGTAGCATCCGTTCTTGCAGAGAACGGCATCTCAGGCCCAGTCATCGGCCTTGTCTGCGACGGCACGGGCTATGGAAGCGATGGCGCAATTTGGGGCTGCGAGTGCCTGATTGCATCGCTGGAGAGATTCGAGCGATTTGGCCATCTGGCATACTACGACCTGCCCGGTGCGGACAAGGCGAGCAAAGAGGCCATAAGACCTTTGCTGGCGCTGCTGAAGAAGGCCTACGGGGATGAATTTGAGCTGTCCGAATTCGAATGGCTGCTCGGACGTATTGAAGCGGACCTGACGAAACAGCAGGTGATTCTGGAGCAGCTCGAAAAAGGCGTCAATACAGTCAGGACCTCCAGTGCCGGAAGGGTCTTCGACGCCGTCGCCGCCATTCTGGGCATAGGCAGCTATAACCATTTCGATGCGCAACTGCCGATGGCTCTTGAGGCAATCATTGAGACCGGCATCGAAGAACACTACGGTTTTGAACTCGCACGCAGGCCGGGCGAACCCGCTATGCTCGATCTGAGCAAGATGATAAGGGAGCTAATTGGCGATGTGCGGGCCGAAGTGCCGGGAGGTATTATCTCGGCAAAGTTTCACAATACGCTCGCCATCGCCCTGCTGGCGATGGCTGAACAAGTTAGGGAAATGCGCAAGTTGAACGCTGTCGCGCTGAGCGGCGGGGTGTTCTGCAATGGATATTTGACAAATCGACTGGTTGGACTCTTGGAGCAAAGCGATTTTGATGTATTATTCAACCGGAATGTCCCGTCGAACGACGGCGGAATATCCCTGGGTCAGGCGGCTATCGCCAGAGAATTGGCGGGGTCTATCCGGGGGAATGTGGGTGAATATCAGTTGCGCACGGAACAGAGGACGGCCTGACGGTTTTGTTTTTCATCAACGAGGAACCTCTGACCACGACTTTTCCAAACAACCCGTTCTATACACTCTTAGAATTTCTTTGCCAGGCCGACGCCGGCGTAGAAGAAATCGCTGGCCGTCCCACATGCATCGGTGGCTCGAATATCGTCGCTGAGGAGCGTTACGTAGTTGAGACTCGGCGTCACCGTCCAGCCGGCTGCCTCAAATGGAAAGGACAGCGAGAAGGCAAGGTCGTTGAACTCGGTCTGGTCGGTCCCCCAGCAGTACCTGTTGTACGTCCCGTTGGCCCAGCCGAGGCTTGCGCCCATTTCCAGGCCGACCGGAACACCAGGCGACACCTCGGCGATCTTCTCTATGCTGTGCGAGAATGCGAGGGAGACATAGCAGCCGTCGGCCTCATCGACATCGTGATAGACTGTCACCGACGGACTGAGCGGCAAATGCCAGTTCAATCCCAAATGGACTTCGGTGGTATCCTTCAGGGCGGTGCCGGGAAAATCGTAATAGAGCACACCGACGGAATATCCGAGACCTTTTAGGCCCGGCACCGCGGCGGAGTAGTCCAGTGAGTAATCGAGCTCGGAGAAATCGCCGCTGTTGCCGTTGATGTTGGTGAGTTCAAGATTGCCCCAGACGGAGGCCGTCAGCCCCTTATGGCTTATGGCGACGCCCGGCTGGAAAACGGGGTCGTCGTCGAGGTTCTGTCCACGCCATACGTACTTGCTGAAGAAATCGGTCGTCACCTCAAGGTCAACTCCGTCACTGGCAAGTGTCATCTGGCCAGCAAGAAACGCCAATACCCCCAAACCAACCATCAGGTATCTCAAGTGTTTCATCTCTGCAATCTCCTTGCTGCGGAATAAGTGTTCTTCATTTTGCTCCCGGCTACCCAACTATGCTTGGACCGTTGAGGCTATCCCCTAAGCAATCAACGTGCCAGCCTGAGGCTGCTTGGGTATTGGTGAGCCTAACTATATGTCATTCAAGGAGATACAATAATAGAGACCGCGACAAGGCAGGCCCCAAAAATAGGTACGTAAATGTCGTGACAGAGTGGCACTGATACAAATATGTCGCCATGGCTGGCTTTGGATGCAGTTTGCGTGAGTGCTCACACCCTGTGGGCTGGCTGTTGGGATGGGGTTGTTGTATTGGCGGGTTTAGATGGGCTGCGACCGGGAATGGGCCTCTTGCCGGGTGATGCATGCCGAACCGGTCGAGGCGAGTGACATCTTCTGCTGTGTAAGATGAGTTAGAAGGTCGCACGAGCGAGAGGCCATTGTGTATTCTATAGATGTCTTGAGCGCAGGCGGCGAACCGGGTATGTTGCGGATGGGCGGAGGACGGACTATAATCACTGTCGGCCGCGAATGTTCGTGGAAGCAGGCGTTCGTGAACGACGCTTAGGCCGGATGCAAGCTATCGTGATGTTATGTTCGTTTTTAGGAGAAATAGGATGAATCGTCGAAAGTTCCTTCAAGCCGGCGCGGCGGGGCTGGCCCTGTCGGCCATAGGCGGCTATGCCCCGGTGTTTGCCGGGCAGAAGCCAAAGCGCGTCGCCCTGATCGGTTGCGGATGGTACGGCAAGGGTGCGCTGTTCCGGCTGCTTCAGGTGGCGCCGGTTGAGGTTGTGGCGTTGTGCGACGTTGACAAGAGGATGCTGGGCGAGGCCGCTGAGATGGTGGCGGCTCGGCAGGTGTCCAAGAAGAAGCCCCGCACGTACGGCGACTATCGAGAGATGCTCAAACAGGAAGGGCCGGACATCGTTCACGTTGCGACGCCGGACCACTGGCACGCGCTTGCAATGATTGCAGCGGTCGAGGCGGGGGCGGATGTCTATGTCGAGAAGCCCATCAGCACGGACATTGTGGAAGGCCAGGCGATGCTCGCGGCTGCGCGGAAAGCCAAGCGCGTGGTGCAAGTGAACATGCAGCGGCGCAGCACGCCGCACCTGGTGGAAGCCCGCGACCGAATCATCAAAGAGGGGCAGCTCGGCAAGATCGCTTATGTCGAGATGTGCTGCTACTATCACATGAGGGCTCGCGGGAATCCGCCTGACACTGCTGCGCCGGAGAATCTGGATTACGAGATGTGGACAGGTCCGGCCCCGATGCGCCCGTACAATTCTATCGTTCATCCGCGGGGCTGGCGGGCGTTTATGGAGTACGGCAACGGCATCGTCGGCGATATGTGCGTGCACATGCTCGATATGGTTCGCTGGATGCTCGATTTGGGCTGGCCGAAGCGGGTCGGCTCGACGGGCGGTATCTTAGTCGATAAGGGCAGCAAGGCCAATATCTCGGATACGCAGACGGCGACGTTCGATTTCGGCGAGGTGCCGGTGGTGTGGACGCATCGGACGTGGGGCAATGCGCCGGATCCCGAGTATCCCTGGGCGGCGTTCATCTACGGCGAGAAGGGAACGCTCAAGGCGGATGTGCACAAGTACGATTTTATCCCCAGCGGCGGGGGTAAAGCGGCGCACGGCGACGTCCTCTACGAATACGATAAGTTCCCGGAAGACCGGACGGAAAAGGACCTGGAGCGGCACGTGGCCTCGGCGATGCGGCGGCACTGGAAGAATTTCCTGGATATGGTTGAGACGCGGGGGCACCCCGTTTCCGATATTGAGGAGGGCTATATCACGGCCACATCGTGCATTCTGGCCAATATGTCGATGAAGCTCGGGCGGACGCTTACCTGGGACCCGGATAAGGGCCAGGTTATCGGCGACGACGAGGCGAACCGGCTGCTGCGTCGGCCATACCGCCAGCCGTGGGTCCATCCGGAACCTGTCAGATCAGAAGGCGCATAGTAGCCACTCACAGTTGAATTTGTGGGTGCTGCTCGCTCAGCAGGCGGCTAAGGGTTGTGGATTCCTGCCTTCGCAGGAATGACAACTGGCGACGGTCGCAGGAATGACAACTAACAAGATGAACGTTGACGGGGTAATAGTCCCAAGGAGTTCAACTTGACTCGATTTTGCGTGACTATTCTGATGGCGAGAGCCTATCAACCAAGCTGAGCTTTCTACTCGGGGAGCTCCTGTGCGGTGAGCACGGCTGATTTAACAGGGCTGACCTTGCGATAAACGTCTTCGGGGGCGCGTCTGACGCCATCGACAGTGAGCAGGTCGCGGTAGATCGAGATGCCAAAGAGCTGCTCGTTGGTCTGTAGATAAGGGCGGATGAGCAGCCAGTCTTCCTCGGCAAGCTCGGCGAAACGACCGCCGTTTAATTGCTCGTCCACGAGCTTGTGGTGCGGGTCCCTTATGTAAATGGCGCCGCCGGAAGCAAGGGAAAAGAGATTTGAGCCGGGATACGGAGACTCCTGCGGGGCGACGCGGCCTTTGTTATCGAACTCTATTCCGTTCAGGACGACAAAGCCGCCGCCCTTGAGGGGGTCGCCGGCCATAAACGATTCGGCGAGGAAGTCGAGACATGTGCCGTTTATGACGACGCGGGGCCGGCCAACTGCATTGATGAGGGGGCGTCCCGCGGCGTTTCCGAGGACATAGACCTCGCCGCCTTTTGCACCGTACATAAAGGCCTGTCCGACGTCGCCGTAGATAACGAGGCGTCCTGTCTTCATTATCTGGGCGAGCTGGTCCTGCGCGTTGTTGTGGATGTAGATTTCCATCCCATCTATTCCGGAGGCGACGTAGTCACCGGATGAGCCGAACAGGTCGATTCGAGCGCCGGCGGTGTCGGGGCCAAAGCCGCAACCGGTGAAACGCTGGCCTATGAGCCCATATACGATGAAGCGCTTCCAGCCGAGCTCGTATGCCCGGACCAGCAGTCTGGCGTCGGACTGCTCGCCTTCGGGCGGGAATTCGTGGGCGTGGATGACAAGGGTGGTCTGCGGTTCCTTGGGGGGCCTTATCCTGTCGCGCGTGCTCCAGTCGATGTGCTGGGCGTGAGCGGAACCGGTGTCGGTTATCGAGGGTACCGATTTGAGGATTGAGTTTATGGTCTGGCGGACGATCTGGAGGACGACGGAGCGTTTCATTCTGCCGCAGTTGTATCGGCGGTCATTCAGAAGGCAGAGGATATCCAGCGCCCAGTAGAACCTGGATTGGTCGCCAGGATGGCTGGCCCCAGGCCCCTCCGCTGGGAGTCCCAAGTGGGACGTGGGGGGGCCGTTGTGGGAGGCGAGCGCTTCGATCCGGGAGGTGAGCCAGCGCAGTGAGTCGAAATCCCATTTGGGTATGAGGGTTGACAACTCTGTGAAGAGGCCTTTCGCATCGTTTTGCCTGGCATGAGCTTCAATCTTATTGGCGAGGTCGGCGGGCACCTTATCGGCCTTTGGCCCCCCGGGGGCCTTCGGCCCGGAGCTAAGGTCAACAGTCCAATCTCCTGGGGGGCAGGTAATGGATTTTCCGAACTTGTCGGTGCAGGAGAGGCGGGCGTTGCCGCCGCTTGCGTTTTCGATGGTGAATGAAAATGCGCCGCCGTCGGTGTGGCTGCCGCCGCGTGCGTTCCAATAGCGGTCGGCGATGGGACGGAAGCGCGGGTCTTCCTCGCTAAGCGAATGAAGTGTGGCGTCGATGGCCTGCTTCTCGGAGCCAATCAGGCCGATGCCTACGTCGCCTTGCTGGAGAGCGAAGACCTGGGGCCTTAGCATTGAGGTATCGGTGATACCGAGCAGCCGGAGCTCGTCGTCGTCGGGATTGCTGCGGGCAATGATAAAGAACCACGGGCCGTCGGGCGAGGCGTGCATGTGAGTGGCCTGGATGGCGCGGTATATCCTCTTCTTCTCTTCGGGGAGGCTGGCAAAGTCCATTTCCGTGGTGGGGGCGAGGGCTTCGATGACATATTCAATCGGGTATCTCCAGATGCGCCGCCACAGGTCGAAGAGTAGCACGGAGACTTCGGTGTCGGTCAGGAAGAGGGGCACGACGTTGTGCTGGCGGAGGTACTGCGAGATGCTGAAGTAGTTGGCGAAGTCGCCGTTGTGGACGAGGGCTTCATTCATACCGATGAAGGGGTGTGCGCCGGCGGGATGCCAAACCCTTCCCTTTGTCGGGTAGCGCTGATGGGCAATCCAGAGGTTGGACTTGAAGTCTTCGAGGCCGTAGTACTGGACGACCTGCTCGGCGTAGCCCACGATCTTGAAGATCATAAGGTTGCGCGCGTGGCTGAGCACAAAGGCGCGTTTTTCGCCGAGCGCGGCGTAGAACTTCACGTTGAAATTAAAACTGTTTTGATAAATGAATTCGTCTTCGACGGCCCTCGATGGCTGGTCGGCCAGGTTGTTTTCTTCGGCGAAGCGATTGAGCTTGTCGTCCTTTACGCGGACGAAGTATCTTGCGATATCCGGCGGGCGGACCTCAAGACCGACGTCGCGGTGGTCGTCGAGATGCCAGAGGTTTTCCGTATGGTCCACGCGGAGGTTTTCTGTAATGAACTGCTCCGCTTCGCCGGCGGCGCCGGGGTCGAGCAGGGCAATCTGAAGGATGTAGTCATCGCGCAGTGTTTTAGAGTCAACGCCAAGCTGCCCCGGGACGAGGCCTGCGGCGGCAATGCCGCCTCCTTTTCCGTTGCCCCGGTTTCTCATCTGGATGGACGGCTCGAAGATGTGCCGTCCGCGCACGGGGATGGTGGAGGCGAAACCCACGACGCCGCAGCCGCCTTCCTGAACCGCGTCGTGCCTGCTGGAGTCGTCCAGGTTCAGACCTGCTATGATTTTCTTTCTTGAAGCAAGGATGTTCTTTGCGAATTTGTCCATTTGCCTTGTTCTCACGTTATCAGCATTGATTTGGCCTGTTAAACGCTCGCCGCACCGGGCTTGTTGTCGTAGTCGAGGTGAGCGAGCAGGTCGTAGCGGCCTACCAATTGCTTTACACTTTTGAATCCGAGCCGCCAGCAAATATACTGGAGCTGCTTTGACCAGGAGTGAAAGAGGTTCACGAGTCTCTGCGTCGCCCAGTCCATATCAAACATTACGGAAAGCTCCGGGTCGGTGGTGGCGATGCCCCTCGGGCATCCCCTGCCGCTTTCGCAGGCGCCGCACCTTATGCACTCGAGGGCGACAATTTCAGCGGTTCCGATCACCGCGCCGTCCGCTCCGAGGGCTATGGCCTTGGCGACGTCCCAGGCGGTTCGCAGTCCGCCGGAGGCGATCAGGGTGATTTTGTCCCGTACGCCTTCGTTCTTGAGGAAGCTGTGCACCTTGCCGACGGCGTATTCGATGGGCATTGCGATATTCTTCTTTGCTATGTCGGGCGCGGCGCCGGTTCCGCCGTAGCCTCCGTCGAGGTGAACGATGTGGGCGCCCGCGTAGTAGCTGCCGACGGCGACCATATCAACGTCACTCGCGCCGGAGACCTTAACCGAGACGAGGGCCCTCGGATTGACCTGCTTTATCCAGTCAACGTGCTTTTTGTGGTCCTCGACGGAATATACCGAATGGAACGGGAACGGCGAAAACAGGGCGCTTCCCTGGACGGCCTCGCGCATTTTGGCGACGGCGGGGGTATTCTTATCGCCGAGGAGATGGCCTCCGAGGCCGGGCTTTGCGCCCTGGGCATATTTGAATTCGACGACCCTGACGCGACGGATGGTCTCTTCACTGACGCCGAAGAGGCCCGTTGCGACCTGGGTTATGACGTTGTCGTCGTATTGTTTCAGCTCTTCGGGGTAGCCTCCCTCGCCGGAACAGGTAAAGGAGTTGAAGGTCTTGTACGCCCTTGCCCTTGAGAGCATTGTGGTCAGGCTGATGGAGCCGAAGCTCATGCCGCCGCCGTAGAACGGTATGCCGATTTGGACTTCCGGTCGGCCGTCCTGGCGCTTGTTCAGAGTGATGCCAAGATCGACGTCTTGCGGTTTGAATGAAGCATCGGGGGCCTTGCCGGGAAAGACGATATCCATCCTGTCGAAGCCGCCCCCGGAGGCGCCGCGTTTGTACTCGATGTGGCTGTTGGGGGGCATTCCGGTTGCGGCCTGCTCCCAGGTGCTCACCAAGAGGTCCGCCGTCCAGCGGGGGTCGCCGAACGCCTGCCACATTGGATCGGGTCCGACGCGCAGGGCGTTCACGGGGCAGCTATTCACGCAGAAGGAGCCGGCAAGACGGCATACCTCGGAGCCGCGACAAAGATGCGACTTGGGGGCGAGCATTCTCTTGCCCGCCTTCACGTGGACGCCATACTTGCAGACTTCGGCGCATTTGCCGCAGGATATGCAGTCGGAGGTCCTTACGACTCTATAGACGGCAAGGGAGTTTCTGAATCTTGAGGGACAAGGCGAGGCGAGTTTTTTATCGAGGGGCGGGTATTCCGCCTGAATCTTCGCCTCCCCAGCCATGTCCGGGCGCTTGTCATTGTCGGCGGATTTGAGCGATTCTTCAAGGGAGCGAGTCCTCTTGCCGAAGAACGGCCCCAGGTTGTCGCGTTCGAGGTCCTCGAAGAACATGACCCTTCCAAGCTCGCCTCGGAGGCGGCGCACCTCGCGCAGGCCCATTGCGCCCATAACCTCGATGAGTTGCGAATGCCATGAGCCGATGAGGTTAATTATCCGCTGGGCGCCCCAGGCGACGGGGGGGGCGTCAATTTTCACGGGGCAGTTTTTTCTATCAGAGCAGTCTTTGCAAAGCCTGCAGCCCAGGGCAACGAGCATCGCCCTGTCCAGCGCAACGCCGTCGGCGCCACAGGCAACAGTTTTGGCTACGTGTTCGGCGAGGGCAATTCCGCCGCCGACAAGGACTGTGACCTGATCTCTGATGGATTTTTCCAGAAGGGCAAAGTGGACTTCCTTTACAAGCTCGATTAGGAAGTCGCCGCTTCTTTTTCCAAAGCCCCTGCCTTTGTAAGTCGCCTGGAGGTGAATTATTCCTGGGCCTTCGGCTGCGAGGGCGGCGGCGCGCTCGGCGGCGTTTTCATCCAGAGGCAGGCGGACCGAAACGATTATGCCGGGATAGACTGTGGTTATCTTTTCGATGACGGCGGGAATGTCTTCGGACCAGGCGAGCTCGACGATGGCCACGCCATGAAGGTCGTTGACATCGTCGCGGGCAGGGTTGAATCGCACAATGAGATGCTCTTTGTGTTTTTCAAGCAAACCATTGGCATCGTTGAGGGAAGTGACGGCGAAGGTGTTGACGCCGACTGCGGCGGCGGCTATCGCCTGTTTTGCGGAATCGGCGACAAACTTGTTGTCCGCCAGGTCGAGCACTATTGGGATGGGGATTTCGGCGAAAGCGGGAATATCGCTGAGCAGGTCGCCCTGTTCGTCGAATTGCAGCCGCTCGGGATGTCTTCCCAACTCTATGGCTGTGGAGATGTATTCCCGGCCATGTATGCCGTCTCTTGTAGGCCGAACAATCTCGGACATATCCGTCCACATAGAATCGAAACCCGTATTGGCAAAGAGGCCGCGGTAGCCGGCGCCGGAGACGGGAATCATGCCCGTCTCGGACTGCTTCGATATGCTTGTGATGGTATCGGGGCGCCAGTATTCGTCGCCCAGTCTTTCGTATTCGGGGTTGGGCGCACGGAAGAGGATGTTCTTTTTACATTCCTGCACGCATCGCATGCAGCTTATGCAGAGCACATCGGCGGTGTCCACGACCTGGGGAGTGTCGAACCTTCGCTTTTTGTAAACGTCATAGACGCAGGCGTCGCGTTTGACGCAGCGCATGCAGCCGAGGCAGCCGTCGCTTTCAATTGCGTTGAACTTCGGCACGGGGAAAAACCGCGGTTCTGTCGCTTTAACTTCAACGTGATATTTCGCCGGCATATTCTTTACTCACATATTCGGGGCGGATTAACCGGCCCCGGTCAGCTAATAAACGTGCGGACGCGGGAGGAGACCTGCGGCCTTAATCAAATCCGGTAGAAGCCCCTCGGCCTCTATCGCCTGAAGGTGGACGCCTTTTATGCCGCTGAGGCTCTTCACAGCGCCGATAAGCTCAAGAGCTATCTTGATGCCTTCTTCCTGGGGGTCGGAG
>Ga0315292_10002619_pt1 | contig 10180 bp, 6 predicted proteins | sample YL17G13_0_MG_FD_204029 | JGI IMG/M metagenome (GOLD analysis project Ga0315292, IMG submission 204029) | Sediment microbial communities from Yellowstone Lake, YNP, Wyoming, USA - YL17G13_0 | ecosystem: Environmental > Aquatic > Freshwater > Lake > Sediment | place: USA: Wyoming | collected... | reverse complement strand
TTCCGGTTCCTCTGCAGCTAAATTGATTGAAGAAGCTGGATTAAAAGGATTCAAGAACGGCAATGCACAGATTTCAGAAAAACATGCGAATTTTATTGTGAATCTTGGCGGCGCAACGGCAAAGGATGTTCTCAATCTCATTGAACTTGCAAAGAAAACGGTGCGTGAAAAATTTAATATCGAACTTGATCTTGAAGTCAAATTACTTGGTTTTCCTCAGCATATAGATAAGAAAGTTATTATGTGATGGATCAAAATCGGATTGAAGGAAATACAGTACAGCGAAAAAAAATAAAACGATGGGGAATATTTTTATTGATTCCTCTCATTATCGGTGTTATCGTCCTATGTGTTCTCGCACAGGAATGGAAGGGAACTCTTAAAATCCAGCGCGTTGTTGTTGAGGGTTCTCGGATAATTTCTGCTCAACAAATCTTCGCGCTGGCTAATGTACCGCTTAAGTCTCCTATGTTCCAAATAAATGTATTTGAAGTTCGCAAGCAAATTCTCCGGCAGCCCTTTGTGAAGTCGGTGCAGGTAAACCGGCATTTCCCTGACGCTCTTCATATTCAGATTGAAGAAAGAGATCCGATTGCGTCGGTTAACAACGGTCAGCTTCGGTATATTGATAGAGAAGCATATCTTCTTCCCCAGATCGAATCTGCGATTAAGCTTGATGTACCAATCATCAATGGAGTTGACGGTATCCAACAAGCAAAGGTTGGTGAAGTAATATCAAATAATGAACTATCGGTAGCGATTGAGCTTCTCGTGACGGCGGTATCTATTGATTCCACAATGTATCATTTTATTTCCGAGATCAATATGAACAACGGCAAGGATATCTTACTATATTCAACCGATGTTGGTGTACCGATAATTGTCGGCAGAGGAGATTTTGGAAAAAAGCTTCTGACACTGAATACATTCTGGAACAATTTTGTGAAGTCGCAAAACACAGAAAAATTACAATACGTTGATCTTCGATTCGGCGATCAGGTCGTCGTAAAATGGCAGTCGGAGCCAAAAGCGAGAGCGACTCTTTAAGAATTTATTCCCGAAAGGTTAAGGAATGGAACAAGAAATAATGGTTGGTTTAGATATAGGCACAACGAAGGTGTGTGCAGTTGTCGCATCTTTGGATGAAAGTGGAAAGTTCAATGTGCTGGGTGTTGGTCGAAGCCCATCTGATGGCTTGACGCGGGGCGTTGTGACGAACATAGATAAAACAGTCCGTTCGATTCAAAGTGCCGTAGCGGAAGCTGAATCGCGATCGGGTATCAAAATTCAATCCGTCATCGTCGGGATTGCAGGCGATCATATACAAAGTTTTCAGAGTCGGGGTGTTATTGCGGTAAGCGGACCTGAGAATGAGATCTCCCAGGCAGATGTCAACCGGCTCATCGAAGATACAAAACGTGTCGCACTACCGTCCGACCGAAGGATTATACATGTTATTCCACAAGAATTCATAATCGACGGACAGGATGGAGTGAGCGATCCTGTTGGAATGTCGGGTGTACGACTTGAAGCAAACGTTCATATCATTACAGGATTAGTAACCGCCGCACAAAATATTATTAAATGCACTCAGCGTGGCGGACTGCAAATTAGCGATATGGTTCTTGAGCCGCTTGCATCCAGCTATGCCGTTCTCGACGAGGAAGAGAAGGAAGTTGGAATTGCTCTCCTCGATGTTGGCGGCGGTACAACCGATCTTGCGGTTTTCGAGGATCGTACGATTCGTTATACCGCTGTAATTCCAATCGCTGGCAATCAAGTTACCAACGATATACGAAAAGGATTAGGTGTGCTAACCGAGCAGGCGGAAAAATTGAAGTGCCAGCACGGCTTTGCATATTTACCCAGCGTTCTCGATGATGAACCGATAACAATTCCAGGAATTGGTGGACGCCCACCGCTTGAGATCGACAAGAAGCTTCTCGCACAAATCGTCCAGCCAAGGATGGAAGAGATTTTTGAGATTGCAGCGATGGAAATTAAACGCTCGGGTTATTCAAGACATCTTTCTGCTGGTATAGTCTTAACGGGCGGCGGCTCATTAATTAAAGGTGCGGCGGAACTTGCGCGCGAGGTTCTCGGCTTACCCGTGAAAATTGGTATTCCCGGTGGTTTTAGCGCCGGACTTGTTCGTGAAATTGAAAATCCAATCTACGCTACCTGCGTCGGTTTGGTGCTGCACGGTCTAAGGCATAAAGATAAAACAACACTTGATTTCAATAATGGTAAAGGGAGTAAATCGGTTAAAAAGATTTTTGGAAAAATGAAAAGCTGGTTTGATGAGCTATAGAAAAATATAGAAAATCATTTTAAGATTAAAGTAAGAAAAGATTTTAAACAATAAACAAATAACCAATAACTATTAACTATAAAAGGAGATACGATAGTGATAGAATTAGATAATTTCTTCGACCACGGCGCGAAGATTCGCGTGGTTGGAGTAGGCGGCGGTGGCGGCAATGCTGTCACCAGTATGATTGACAAACGATTGCAAGGAGTTGACTTCTTTGCAATCAACTGCGATATGCAGGCATTAGAGCGCAACAAAGCTCCCAACAAAATTCAGATTGGCAAAAACTTGACACGCGGTTTGGGTGCCGGTGCCGATCCATCAATTGGGCAGCGCGCAGTTGAAGAGGACCGTGATGAAATCGCGCGTGCACTTGCAGGCAGTGATATGGTGTTTGTTACTGCCGGAATGGGCGGCGGTACGGGTACCGGCGGTGGACCAATAGTAGCTAACATTGCAAAAAGTATTGGTGCACTCGTAGTCGGGATAGTTACAAAACCGTTCACCTGCGAAGGCAAGAAGCGTATGGGACAGGCGGAAGCAGGCCTCGAAGAGATGAAGAAGCAAGTGGATACGCTGATTGTTATACCAAATCAGAAGCTGCTCTCTATTGTTGAGCGCAATACACCGCTGCAAGAAGCATTCGATAAAGCGAACGATGTTTTATATAATGCGACCCGAGGAATTTCCGAGTTGATTACAACTCCGGGTCTAATCAATGTGGACTTTGCGGATGTTCGAACAATAATGAAAGAAATGGGCGATGCTCTGATGGGTTCCGGTGTTGCAACCGGCGAAAATCGCGCAATCGAAGCGGCACATGCGGCGATTTCAAGTCCGTTGCTCGAAGGCGTCTCAATTTCCGGTGCACTCGGCGTTCTGGTCAATGTCACCGGAGGTCCTACTATGTCGCTGGTCGAAGTCGACGAAGCAGTCAGTGTTATCCATGAAGCTGTCGGTGAAGAAGCTAACGTTATCATGGGTGCAGTCATCGATGAAAATCTTGCAGATGAGATGATGGTTACAGTAATAGCGACAGGTTTCAACAAGCGCGGTGTTGGCGGAGTGCGAGTTGCGAAATCCGCCGCGAAAGTTATTGATCGCATTCCTGCCGGTCTCCATGATTTGCAAAAGCTTGATGAGCCCACGTTTATGAGGAGAGGTATTAATTTACCTTTCAGCTCATCCAAAGCTGAGGATACAGATCAGCCCAAAGCAGTTGATACGATTGATATGGAGAAGCCGGCGTTCTTGCGGAAAATTATGGATTAAATAGCTAAGAGCGATCTGCTTTTGTTTTACAAACTTTGGATATCCTCCAAAGTAGGAACAACTATCGTATACTCCTTAAGGATAGCGTGCCAATACAGATTGTAAGTCTTAGTATTGGTACGCTATGCTCCTTTTCTGTAATATACTGGCTTTTCTATCTGTCCGAAAATCGGGGGCAAGATTAAACCTTAGCAGCACAGGGTGACACAGTTCATTGCATCTGGGAAGGACAATACAAGTTTCCGTACGTTCGTTCCATGACAGACGGATTAACATGGGAGGAACCAAGGGATCTGCTTAGCGATTCGAGTGGTCTACCGCTGTTTTACACGGGTTTGAAAGTAATTCTACCATCCAAAGGGAGATTGTACATATTCTTCGCAGGTTTAATACCCGGCTTACCGAGTGGACAAGGAGGAACAGTTTACTACATTCAAAGCTCTGATCATGGATTAACGTGGTCGAACCCGACTCGGGGAACAAGCGATACTACAGGTGCCCTCTGGTCAGCCAGTGTGCGTGTTGATACAATGACCGCTGTTTATGTACCATACGTAAACCAGCAAGTACAATACCCCCGCATCACAAGAAGCACAGATGGTGGTAATATTTGGACAAAGAATCCATTTCGTATGCCATCTTCATCATCCAACCAGCTTCGTATTGCACTCACACCTGATCTTCTAAACTTTTTTCACCCTGGTGACATGTGGCCCGGACCTACACCAGAAATTGTTCTGCACCGCTCAACTGACCTTGCCGATACCTGGAAGGACTCAACTGTTCTTTCACCAATTGACGGCAATGGAAGCGATATGCCAGAGGTTGCCACATATGAGAAAAGTTATTGTGGCACCCAATCGTCGACGATTGCAGTAATGTGGCGGGGTGAAGAATGGGGCGGTTCATGGTTTAGTGCCGGGATGGCTCTACGTATCTCGTATGATAACGGTAAAACATGGCAGCCATATCAGGTAGTTAGTGATGTACCCTACGGCTCATTTCACAATATTGCCATCAAAGACAATGTAGTTGCAGTAACCTGGATCCATGAAGGCTCTGATTTTGCTGGTCCATTTCAGATCAAAGTCAGACTCAGTCTGGATGGAGGAGTTACATGGAAAGCTGTTACGAACTTGACACCACAACCCTTAGCATGGGCAACTTTTTCAGACATTGCTATCTCAGATTCTGCTATTCATGTTGTATGGGAAGAAGACACCGACCCATGGGGTAGTCATCTATGGAACATTTATTATTGCCGGGGAAAGATAGTTCGACCACCGGTGCGAGGAACAGAAATATCTTATCAGCCGGGCTGGAATCTAGTCTCATTACCAGTCATTCCCGATAGTGTTTATCGGCTCCGGTCTATGTTTGCCTATGAGAATCAATACATAGCAGCAGATACAATGGTTCCAGGGAAGGGTTACTGGGCAAAATTTGTTGGGATGGGCGAATCGGTTGATTACGTGGGTGCGCAGTTCCATACCGATACTATCTTAGTTAATGCTCAATGGAATATTGTCGGTGCCTTATCAGCGCCTTTAGCAGCAAACGACGTTCAATCGATCCCACCTGGTCTTGTCATATCTCGCTTCTTTGGTTACAACAATTGTAATGGGTATTTCTTTGCGGATTCACTTTATCCTGGCATGGGTTATTGGGTGAAAGCAGACCATGCTGGAATGTTGGTCATGTCAAGCTCCGGAAGTATTTTTGTGAATTCGAAGGACATTGCTCCATTGAATCGAGTGGAGATCATCGATGATGGTGAGATGCCGCCGCCACCACCGGACATTACTATTGAGGAGGAGAGAGAACAATATCAAGTAACGGTTAATGAGTTTTCCTTAATTCAGAACTATCCCAACCCTTTCAATCCATTAACAGTTATCAGTTATCAGTTGCCAGTTGATGATTATGTAACGTTGAAAGTCTTCAATACGCTTGGGCAGGAAGTGGCGATATTGGTGAATGAAATGCAAAATGCGGGATACAAGTCTGTTGAGTTCGACGCGAGTAAATTACCGAGTGGAGTTTACTTCTATAAATTGCAAGCCAGTGATCCTTCGGTAAGCTCAGGACAAAGGTTTACGGACGTCAAGAAAATGCTTTTGGTGAAATAAACTCGGTTATGCTTATGTGTTAACGGCGGCTTCAGCGTGTCTGGAACCGCCGTTTTATTTTCATTTGCTTCTTCATCCTCCTTTTCATACCTTTTTATTATATGAAAAAGTTTTTCCTCTCTATTGTACTACTTGGAATTCTTCTTCCAAACAATATGTCGTCGCAGGTTGTAAAGGCGAGCAGCTCGTTTAAAATTGCGCGCTTGAAGTACGCGGGCGGTGGTGATTGGTACAACGATCCGAATGAGGAAGTCAATCTGCTCAAGTTTGTTCAACAAAACACGCTGATAGATGTCAATCCGGTTTATCAGTTTGTTGAAATATCGGATGATAAGTTCTTCAATTATCCATTCATATTTATGACAGGCCATGGGAACATAACTTTTTCTGAATTTGAAGTGAAGCGACTGAGAACATACCTGGAGAACGGCGGCTTTCTTTACGCTGACGATGATTATGGAATGGACAAGGCATTTCGCCGCGAGATAAAAAAAGTTTTCCCTGAGCAAGAGCTGGTAGAGCTTCCATATTCGTATGGTTTGTACCGCAGCCATTACAATTTTCCGAACGGTCCGCCTAAAGTCCATGCACATGATGATAAACCAGCACAGGGCTTCGGACTTTTTCATAACGGGCGACTTGTTGTTTATTATACTTTTGAATCTAATCCCAGCGATGGCTGGAACGATCCCGAAGTTCATGGCGACACACCCGAGAAACACGAGGAAGCTCTCCGTTTCGGAACAAATATTATTGTTTGGGCGTTAACACATTAAGGACGATAGATTACCGATTACAGTCGTTAGATGATAAATAAAGAGATATCAAAATTCTATTCAGAAATCTTAGTGCGATTAGATGGTGTTCGGAAAAAAGAACATTATCTCGCACTTGTCTATGGCATCATGGCAGTGATTCTAATTACGATCATCCTGTTGTTGCTGGTTTCGCTTGTTGAAGGAATTCTATCTTTCGGGACGCTTGGACGATCCATCCTGTTCACAATTACTCTTATTGGAATCATCGGCTCAATCGGATGGCTTATTGTTCGTCCGCTTTTGTATGTATTTGGTTTATTAAAATCTCTTGATAATCGTACACTCGCTTTAAAAGTTGGCAAACATTTCCCCGACATCAAGGATCGGCTCCTCGACGCACTCCAGATGTACGAAGAAAAAGAGGAATTACAGCAGCATTATTCTCTTGCATTGATCGATGCCTCGTTTAGCGATCTATACCGGCAAATAAAGCCGTTAAATTTTTCAGATACGATAAGTGATTTTCAAGTTCGGAAGATGAGAAAACTCACAGCTTATGCCTTCGGAGTTTTTCTGTTGCTGTTTGCGATTTTTCCATCAGGATTCTTCGGCTCGCTCTATCGAATCATCAACTTCAACCAAACGTTTGCGACACCACTGCCCGTTCAGTTCTTCATCGAGCCGGGAAACGTGGAAGTTATCCGCGGGCAGGATGTTCCTATCATAATCCGCACACAAGGAAAGCCGATAAAAAGTCTTTCGTTCTTTACCCGACAGCACGGTCAGCTTGAGTTTGACACACAAAACCTGAGCGCTTTCGACGACGGTGCTTTCAAAACAATAATCAATAACATAAAAAACACAACCGATTATTATGCTTCAGTTGATGAGATTAAAAGCGAGAAGTTCACGATTAATGTTTTGGATCGACCACTAATCCGTTCAATGCAGCTTAAGATTACACCGCCATCGTATACTCGCATCCCGCAAAAGCTAATGGATGAAAATATGGGAGATGTCAATGCTTATCCCGGATCGAAAGTAGAATTCAATCTTCTCTCAAGTAAAGAACTTTCGGCAGCAACAGTCGTTTTTAATGATAGCACAATTCTTTCGCTTACCCCCACGGGTGCCGCGGCGAACGGATCGTTCAGCATCCGAAAAAATGCCACCTACCATTTTCTTTTAAAAGATAAAGATGAGCTCCCTAATATCGACCCAGTAGAATACGTTATTAAAATCATTCCCGATGAGTATCCATCTATTGCAATCCTCTCGCCGGGAAAGAATATCGATCTTACCGAGGAGATGAAACTTGATCTTTTTATTCGCATGAAAGATGATTTTGGATTCTCATCTTTGCGGCTCGCATATCGTCTTGCACAGTCGCGCTACGAGCGGCCCGCCGAAGAATTTACATATATTGATCTTCCGCTTCCGAAAAAAGATCAAAGTCAAATTGATACATGGTACCAATGGAGTTTATCAAATTTACATCTTGTGCCGGAGGATGTTATCGCATATTATGTGGAAGTATTTGACAATGATAATGTCAGTGGTCCAAAATCGGGAAGAAGTGAAATATATATCGTAAGACTGCCATCGTTAGAGGAAGTATTTTCCGATGTCTCTAAGAGTCATGATCAATCGACGGAATCGATGCAGAATGTCGCTAAAGAGGCACAGCAATTGAAGCAGGATGTTGAGGATTTACATCGTGAAATGAAAAAGAACCGCGAGAAAGCCGACTGGCAGCAGCAGAAAAAAGCTGAAGAGATGCTGAAGCGGTATGATGCGATGAAGAAAAAATTGGAAGAGACAACTCAAAAGTTAGATGAAATGGTGAAGAAGATGGAAGATAACAAACTTCTTTCACCTGAGACGCTGGAGAAATACCAGGAACTTCAGAAATTAATGGAACAACTGAATGCACCCGAGCTTCGTGAGGCACTTAAGAAATTACAAGAATCGATGAAGCAGCTATCTCCCGAACAAATGAAGCAGGCAATGGAGCAGTTGAAATTTACGGAAGAGCAGTTCCGTAAAAGTCTTGAGCGGACGATCGAGCTTTTGAAGCGAATACACATTGAGCAGAAACTTGATGAGCTTATCAAGCGAACAGAAGAATTGATGAAACAGCAGGAGACGCTAAAGGAACAAACTTCTAAAACTAACCCATCCGATCAGCAGAAACGTGATGAGCTCGCCAAACAGCAGGAGGATTTACAAAAACAGATGGATTCATTGGAAAAGGAAACTTCTGACCTAAAAGATAAGATGGAAGAATTTCCAAAAGAAATGCCGCTTGATGAGATGAAGAAAGCCGAGCAGCAGTTACAGCAAAATCAAATCGGCAAGAAAATGAAGAAGTCAGCACAGCAGATGCAGTCGGGTGATATGCCGGAAGCCCAGCAAAGTCAAAAGAAAGCTCAGGAAGATTTGAGTGATTTCAAAGATCAGTTGACAGAGGCACAAAAGGCATTGAGGAGTCAGCAGATGAAGCAGATCGTCAACGAGATGCGGAGACAGGTGGAAAATATGCTGGAGCTATCGAAACGCGAGGAATCGTTGAAAGACGACACAAAAAATTTGAATCCAAATTCACAGCGTTTTAGGGAAAACGCTCAAAAACAAAATGAGGTAATTAGCGATCTGAATAATGTTGCAGATGCAGTTGGTAAGCTTGGCATGAAGACATTTGCCGTAAGCCCTGAAATGGCAAAGGAGATTGGTAACGCAATGCGGCAGATGGGTGATGCGATGCAGCAGATGCAAAACCGCAACCCCGGCGGTTCATCACAAAAGCAAGGCGAAGCGATGGGTTCGTTAAATCGGGCGGCAATGATGATGCAGGGTGCATTGAATGGTATGATGCAAGGTAAACAATGCGGCGGAATGGGCATGGCTGGTTTGATGTCGATGCTTCAACAGATGGCGGGTCAACAAGGTGGAATTAATGCAGGCACCCAGCAAGCTATGGGAATGGGACAGGGACAAGGAGGTAAATTGACCCCTCAACAGCAGGCAGAGTATCAACGACTTGGTGCACAGCAAGGTTCAGCACAAAAATCTTTAGAAGAACTTTCACGTGAAGCGAAGAATGCGGGCGAGTACAGCCGCCTTCTTGGTGATCTTGATAAGATTGCACAGGAGATGCAAGAAGTTCAAACAGATTTGCAACAAGGTAATGTTAATCCGAACACGCTGCAAAAACAAGAACGCATTTTATCCCGACTTTTAGAATCCGCACGCTCGATGCGCGAGCGTGATTACGAGAAACGCCGGCAAGCAGCGGCAGGGAAAAATATATTGCAACCAAGCCCAACCGATATTGACCTCTCCACTCAGGAAGGAAAGAACAAGCTTCGCGAAGAGCTTCTCAAAGTGCTCGAAGGAAAATACACGAAGGATTACGAAGAGCTTATCAAGAAATATTTTGAACAGCTGGAGAAGGAAGAGATAAAGAATTAATGGTATTATTGTTTTGGTTGTTAAGTGCCGTTTGCTCTCTGGGATTGAATTTTGTAAATTAAGTCATGCTTATCCAGTCAAACACACTGCCGGTGTTTAAGGGACCAGAGGTCCACGACTACTTCGACTCGACTGCACAAGTCGTGCTACATTGCGGCGATACACTCGACTTCCTTGAGACTGTACAAAACGAGATTGCGAAACTCATCATAACTTCACCGCCTTACAATCTTGGGAAG
>Ga0315292_10002615_pt1 | contig 10188 bp, 7 predicted proteins | sample YL17G13_0_MG_FD_204029 | JGI IMG/M metagenome (GOLD analysis project Ga0315292, IMG submission 204029) | Sediment microbial communities from Yellowstone Lake, YNP, Wyoming, USA - YL17G13_0 | ecosystem: Environmental > Aquatic > Freshwater > Lake > Sediment | place: USA: Wyoming | collected... | reverse complement strand
CAATGTAATTGAATTTTCAATGCTTGCTTGTGCGTTTAACCCTTTAGATACACTGGAGAAAAAAAGGTTACATCCATTGCATTAGCAATTACCCGGGTTTTCAGGTCCTGCTCCTGCATGCCAAACGGTTGCAGGATGGTGGCTGCGGCGCGGAACAACAACACGCGGTAACGCTCCTGATCTATGCTGCGTAACTCGGGTGGCTGCGGCAAGTCCCAGGCATGCACACCCGGCTCACCCAGTGTATACACAAACCTTACCCGCTGCCCCGGGCGCAGGTTCTTACCCACCGCTGCCAGTTGTGCTGCCGCCCTGGCGGCTGGCGAGGGTGTGCGGTATTCGGATAACTCACGGCTCAACGTCTGTGAAACCAACAGGTCCTCCACACGCACTCCACCAATGCGCAGCTTGGTCAACGCCCTGCGCAGCAACTTTAATATCTTTGGCAGGTAGGTGGAGCGATCATCCACATTGGAAGCATGCACCAGGGTATCCATGATCTCCATTTGCACATTCGATACCCAGGCTGGCGTGTCATGGCGGCGGGTTTCAATGCCGCGCATCTTAAGGCTGCCATCCTTAAAAACACCAAAATAGCGGTTAGGCACCGGCACACGCTCGTCCAAGCGCGAGGGCAGGAACGCCACCCAACGGTAGATACCATCCAGAGCGATCGGCAACCCGGTGCGGGTGGTGATCTCCTCCAGCAGCGGTTGGAACGACGGTACCTCCGCCAATCCCTTCTTTTTCACCCACAAACCATCCACGTACATATGCAACACGGTGTAGCCCAGATCTTCGGCAGCTTCCTTGGCGCGCAGAAGCATCTCGCGCCCGTAGGCGGTGACTGCCTCGTGGGCTTCGATGCGCCCAAAGCGGGCGTTCTTGTAACCCAGGTAGCCAAAACAGGTCACCAGCAGCCACTTGTGCGCGGTAGCCTGCGCCTGGTAAGTCTGGCGGCGTGGGTCCCAGGCGGGCAGTTCTGCCAGGCGCAGCTTGAGCTCTAGCCGTTTATCCAGCAGTGGTGCCAGCGTCTGGGGGATCAGGCCTGAGGTCTCCTGGTCGATCCACAAACCCAGCTCGGAAACCCTCTCCAACCGGGCGTATTGGTCGCGACCCATGGTGTTTGGGTCCGCCACCGTCTCAGGCGAGATGTTAAAGTGGCGCATGATGCTCGGGTACATAGAAATGAAATCCACCTCAGCCACATCGCGGTGCAAACCGATCAGGGGCTGGTAGACCAGACCACCCTGGTCAGCCTGCATCATCTCAAGTGCGCTCTTGGGACGCTCAGCCTGCTGCTTGTGCCAGGGCACCATGATCCCCAGACGCAATGCGGTCACCATCTGCATGGCAGAGATGCCACTGCCCGGCGAAACGCGTGCCACCGTCTGCCCCGCCAAAGCCGTGACGCGTGCCAGCTCATACACCCCCTCCAGCCCATAATCGTGGAATAACATCGCGTTGCAGCCGTCGATGTGCCAGCGCCCAAACAGGTGCACCTGCTTACCGCGGTAGATCACCTGCCCGTATGCCATGTAGCTGCGTTCATCTTTCCGGATGACTTCCCTGCCTGGCTCACGGTTCAAGGGCAGCGGGATGTGCCATTGATCGGCCAGGTCAATCAGATACGGCAGCAACCAGGTATCACCCCAGGCTGTCATCAGCACGTCGGGGTCCTGGCGCTGGAGAATGGCGCGCAGGTTGATCAGCAGCGGGCGGGGATGCTGCAGGCTGAAGCGATAAGACATGCTCATGGAGCGCACGTACAGTGCCGTGGGGGTGGCATGCGCAGGGTCGACGTCCGGCTCGATCGCTAGCAGGCGCAGAGGGGGTGGCGGGGGGTCAAGCTCCCAGGGCGTATCCAGCACCTTCAGAGCCTGCACGACGCCCCGTTCGTCTGCTTCTACCTGGCAGTGCACCAGCGGAAATGTGTTATAGATGGCTGCATGGCGCGTGGTGACGGGCAGGTCAGCGTCGTAATACGGCAGATCAGGGAATTCCCGGGCAACCCGTTGAAAAAGGTAAGGCTGGGCTGCCGTTTGGCTTACCCGGGCTTCCAGCACCTCCACTGGCTTGGGCGAGAAGATATCCCGCCGCTCGGTGCGTTTCAGCTCCACCTTTTCCGGTTGTGACTGCAGGAAACGCCACAAGTGGCGCAAGCGCCTCAGCTCGCCAGCCGCATAAAAGGTGATGGGGAAATCCTGGGTCAGGCGAAGGCGCTGCCCGTCCTCGCCAATCAGCCAGAGCACGATCCCGCTCTGTTTGTCAGCGAACAAGTCCAGCAGCCAACCTTTGAGCTCAACCATGAAAGTTGATCAGGTCAGGAGTTGAGGCCTGGGGCTCCGATCCCCCTGGGTTAGGAGGTGAGGCAGGAGATCCCGCTTCCTCAGGCACGTGAAGCGGGGCTGGGTTACCCGCCTCCACCGCTGCCGTGAGCGAATCAAGATAGGCTGTGGAATCACCCTGCTCAAGCTGCTCCAAGGCAGCTGCATCGCTGGGGTTAAGTAGATAACGCATGCGCAGCACCTGCTTGTGCTCTTCCAGCAACATCGACAGCAGGAAAATCTCAAAAGGCAGGGCATGTGAAGCATAAGCTGCTGCTGCCAGGTGTTTGTGGGCAGCCGCGAAGAGGTCATCCAGTGCTTTCTGGTCGCTACGGCGCAGGGCGCGCCGGAAACGCAGGAAAGACTTTTGTTCATGCAGAAAAACTTGAGTAACAGATGGAAGTGTACGTCCCATAAAAAACCTCCTTAAAATAGGCGCAACGGCTCGGCAGGTCGCGGCTCTTCAAAGCTCCATACCTGTCCGGCCACACCGGTCAATATTTCGAGCAGCTCTCCCGGCTGGTCGCGGGTGGGAAAACTGGCACTCACTGCCACGGATGCCACCCGGCATAACCGTCGCAGCTCAGCCAGGCTCACATCCAGTAGGCGCAGCCGCTCCGGCAGCCTGACATTCTCATCATAGAAGGTATCCAGCAGGTTCAGCACCAGGACGGGTGAGAAGTCGGAGACTGACTCCGTCAGCAGCGTTTCCACCTGGTAGCAGGTGAAGGCGCGTGCCACGCTCACGCGTTCCAGCGCAGCCTGCCAGTAAGACGTCTGCTGGCGCAGCTGGCGTGCCAGCCCGTAACCATCAAAGCAGTTACCGGCATCCACCAGGCGCACCCTGCCGGTCAGTGCCAGGCGTGCGGTCAAGACAGTCATCATCTGGCGCTGGGCCCGGTGTGGCGCCAGCACCAGGTGGAGTTGTCGGGGGGAAAGCTGAAGGGAATCATCTATATTTCTACCATAGCCGATAGCAGGATGTGCATTCGTGTTCATATTCTAATTATATCAGAACATTTGTTCTAGTTACATTAGAGTTTAATCAGTTTCACCCATCGAATACCAACATTGGGCTGGCATTAAAAGTGCACCCTTCCCCGGGTGAATGCAATGCTTTTATTACTCCCCACAAGTGTATGTCAATCGCCTATCGGCTGCATGCGCGCATCGGTTCATCTGATCCCCTGGAAGGTAACCTTGTCGATTTTTAATTCTACTTGCGTCGGGCAGGGCGCGGTGCAGATCAGGTGAAGTTGCGTTTAAGAAAGCTCGAGAGTGTTATCCTTACTCTCGTTTTGCGTTATGGCAGGGGTGAAAATCAATCCTGCTTAAGGTGACTATAAGGATTCACGAGATTTTATTATGGTAAAATCATCAGCCGTTAAAAAGATGACCCTTTCGCTTTAGTAACACTTTCCGATGAATACTTTCCTTTCTTCCACTTCTGCTCGCCCGGCTAACAACCACAAGCTTCTCATCCAGTTATCCGAGGTGGCTAAAGTATACAATACTGCCGCAGGTGATTTCACCGCGCTCAAAGGCATCACTGCTGATATTTATGCAGGTGAATTTGTGGGAGTGATCGGTAAGTCGGGGGCGGGAAAGAGCACCTTGCTCAACATGATCACTGGGGCAGACATGATCTCCTCCGGTGAGGTTATCTTCAATGCTTCGGATGGGAAGAGTGTTTCCATCCACAAGCTGAGCGAGAATTCCCTGGCTGTGTGGCGCGGGCGTAACGTGGGTATTATCCATCAGTCTTTCCAACTATTGCCCATGCTCAACCTGGTGGAGAACATCATGCTGCCACTGGATTTTAGTGGGCACTACAAGCGGCGGGTCAGCAAAGAGCTCGCCATCGAACTACTCAAGCTGGTGGAATTGGAAGACCATGCCTACAAGCTGCCAGCTTACATCTCAGGTGGGCAAAAGCAACGGGTTGCGATCGCTCGTTCACTCGCCAATGACCCGCCAATCATCGTTGCTGATGAGCCTACGGGTAGCCTGGACACTCTCACAGCAGAAACCATCTTCGAGATATTCGAGAAACTTATTGAACAGGGGCGTACGATCATCATGGTCACGCACGACAATAACCTCGCTCCGCGCTTCACCCGCCGTCTGCTGATTGCGGATGGAATTATCACAGCTGATTCAGGATTCCATCTGGCATCCATCCAGGAGCAACGATGAACGATTCTACTTCTGCTCCCGTGATCCAGCTACGCCAGGTGGTGAAGCGCTTTAAGACCGCAGCAGGTGAATATATCGGGCTGCGAGGCGTGGATGTTGACATCCTGGCTGGTCAGTTTGTCGCTATCGTAGGCAAATCCGGCAGCGGTAAGTCTACCATGCTCAACATGATCACAGGCATCGACCACCCTACCTCCGGTGAAGTGCTGGTGAATGGCGTGAATATCTATAAAATGAGTGAAAGTGAGCGGTCGTTATTCCGTGGGCATAATCTTGGGATTGTGTTCCAGTTCTTCCAACTGTTACCCATGCTCACATTGCTGGAAAATACAATGCTTCCAATGGACTACTGTAATGCCTTTTCTCCATCGGAGCGTCCAGAGCGTGCCATGGAGCTGCTCAAGATGGTCGGTTTACAGGAGCAGGCACATAAGCTCCCGGCAGCCGTTTCCAGCGGGCAACAACAGGCTGCGGCTATTGCCAGGGCAATGGCAACCGATCCACCCATCATTGTCGCTGATGAACCCACCGGGAACCTCGACTCGCGCTCCGCAGAAGAGATCATCGACCTATTCAACCAGCTGGTCCTGCAGGGCAAGACAATCATCCTGGTCACACATGACCCGTCTATAACCAAGCGAACTACACGAACTTTGATCATTGCGGATGGAAAGATCATTGATGAGACCGTTGCCCAGGCACTACCGTTGCTCAACCACAACCAAATGCTCAAGGTGTCCAACTTGCTAGAGCATATGGAAATACCTGCGGGTGCCACGATCATTCACAAGGGTGAGCACCTTGATTACTTCTTCATGATCGCCCGGGGTGAAGTGGAAGTTGTGCTGCAACCACCCAAGCGTGCTGAGCTAACCCTAGCCCGTCTGAGAGAAGGTGAATTCTTCGGTGAGGTAGAGCTGGTCCATGGTGGTAATTCAATCGCGAGCGTGCGCGCATTTCCTGATGGTCCGGTTAAACTTGTAGCCCTGCATCGTAAGGATTTCACCGAAATGCTGGTTGGCTCCCCGCTCACTGAAGAAGCTATCTCCCATATTGTCCAGGCGCGCCTGAGGGAGAACCGCACCGCAGACCGTAGGAATCGATGGTGGTAGAATGATCCGCCCGCGCTGGCACAAAGTCCTCTCCGATTTATGGGATAACAAACTACGCACTCTGCTGGTAGTGGCATCCATTGCAGTGGGTGTATTTTCTATTGGTATGATCGCTGGAGCATATGAGATTATCTCGCATGACATGGGTGCCAGCTATGCCTCTGCTAATCCGGCGAATATTGACATGCGCACCGAAAATTTTGACCAGCCCTTGTTAGAGTCAATTAACAACCTGGATGGTGTTAATCAGGCTGAAGGACGGCGCTTCTTTTCCGTACGCACCCGTGTACCAGGTGGGGAATGGACAAACCTGGACCTGGTGGCGATCAATGACTTTACGGATACCCACATCAATCTCTTGTTGCCGCTGCAGGGCAGCCCAATCCCTGCAGATAAGCAGGTGATATTAGAAAGCAAAGCGTTGGATAATCTTTCAGTGAAAGTTGGGGACCCCCTCGAGTTCCAGCTCCCGAATGGCAATGTTAAGACGATGATCGTAGTGGGTATCGTGCAAGACCAAACTACCGGCGCGGGCGATTTCCTGGCTCCTCCATTGGCCTATGTGGCACGGGACACGCTTCCCTGGCTGGGACAACCAACCGATTACAACCGCCTGCTAGTCACGGTGACTGGTGATCCAAACGACATCGAGAATATTCGTGAAGTTTCGACGACTGTCTCAGATAAGATCGAGAAAAGCAATCGCCAAGTTTACCGCACCGAATTAAACCAGACGAACGAACACCCCATGGCCTCCACAGTCAAGGCAATTTTAGGCATCCTGGGTGCACTTGGCTTTTTGATTGTGTTTTTGAGCGGCTCATTGATCGCCAACACGCTCAACTCATTGCTCACCCAGCACCTACCGCATATCGGCGTGATGAAGCTGATCGGTGCGCGCAGCCAGCAAATCTTCGGTATGTATATCGTGCTTATCCTGTCCTTCGGGATGATTGCCTTGCTGATTGCACTGCCTACCGGCGGGCAGGCAGCCTACGCCCTCTCAGAATTAATTGCCAGCAAGATGAACTTTAATCTTCAGGGCTACCGCATTGTTCCATTAGCTTATCTTTTGCAGATCTTCGTTGCCATATTGGTACCGCTGGCAGCCGGATTCATCCCCGTCAATAATGGTTCACGGGTAAAAGTGCAAACTGCCATAAGCGGAGGTGGATTAAGTGCAGGTAAAGCTTCCTACGGCTGGCTGGAACGGATCGGAAGCCGTCTGAAATGGCTTTCACGGCCGATGCTGATATCGCTACGCAATACTTTTCGACGTAAACGTCGCTTGTTACTCACCTTGATGACCCTGACCATCGGTGGTGCAATCTTTATCGCCGTTTTCAATGTCCAGCTTTCTTTGTATGATTACATAGCACAGATTGGAAAATATTTCATTGCCGATGTGACGCTGAGCTTTGATCGACCTTACCGGGTGGATGAGATCAACAATGTCGTCATGGGCATCCCGCATGTAGAGCACGTCGAAGGCTGGTCTTTCGCATCCGCAGATATCATCCGCCTTGATGGTAGCGTTGCCGATTATTTGACCATTCTGGCTCCGCCCGTGGATAGCAAATTGATCCAACCGATCATGTTGGAAGGACGTTGGCTGCAACCGGGTGATAAGACTGCCATCACCGTGAGTGAAGCCATCTGGAGCGATTACCCTGATCTCAAACCGGGTGACCAGCTCAAGCTGAAGATCAACGGTCAGGAAGACGAATGGACCGTGGTGGGCATCTTCCGCTTTATTAGCCGTGACCAGATTATCGCCTATGCCACCTACGATTACGTGTCAGAGCTGCAAAACTTACCCAACCAGTCATTATCTTACCGTATTGTCACAGATGGACACACATTAGAGTACCAAAAGCAAATGAGTGCGACGATCGACAGCTATCTGCGTGACCTTGGTTATCATGTAAGCGAAACCCAGGCTGGGCTGTCTACACTTGAAACCGCCTCGAATTCCCTGGCGATCCTGATCAATTTCTTGCTCATTATGGCTCTACTTACGGCATTGGTCGGTAGTATTGGCTTAACCGGTACGATGGGCATGAACGTCCTGGAACGTACGCGTGAAATTGGCGTGATGCGCGCCATCGGGGCAACCAATGGACAGATCATGAAAACGGTGATCGTTGAGGGGATGCTCATCGGGTTGATCAGCTGGTTTTTGGGCGCCATCTTCTCCTTCCCCATTACACTCCTATTATCGCGCATCATCAGCCTGGCAATATTTAACTCACCCAGCCAATTCGTGCTTAATCCGCAAGGATTTTTAATTTGGCTGGGATTGGTTTTGATCCTATCAGCTTTAGCCAGCATGTTACCGGCACGGAACGCCGCCCGGTTGACCATCCGCGAGGTACTGGCATATGAATAGCAATTAATCTAAAGAGGTGATTTATGAAACGCAATTTGATATTCTTCTCAATTTTTATCTTCACTGCACTTCTGCTGGCTAGCTGTAGCATATTTGGCACGCAAAGCACACCGGAGAGCACCCCTGTCCCCACTGTGCAAGCCAGTACCTCCGTCATCAGCCAGGGCAACCTGGTGCCCAAGGATTATATGTATCTGGCATTTCCAGGTGGTGGGCATATTTCTGAAATCCTGGTGAAACAAGGTGACCAGGTAACCGAAGGGCAGGTATTGGCAAGCCTGGGTGACCGGCAACAATATCAGGCGAACCTGACCGCTACCCAGCTGGAAGTAGAAAATGCCCAGCAAGCGTTAGATGATCTCAATAAGAATGGCGACATCTCATCCGCGAATGCTTGGCTGGCACTGGAAGACGCCAAGCAGGCCGTCATTCAAGCCGAAATCGCCTGGAACCTGGTGGACACTGTAGATTACCAGAAACAGATCGATGATGCAGAGATCAAGGTCTCGGATACCAAATCCGCCTTAGATGACGCCCAAAAAGAATTTGATAAGTACGCCAATTTGGCTGTAGACAACCCAACCCGCAAAACAGCCGAAACCGCACTCAACACCGCTCAGGATGATTATGATTCTGCAGTCTATGCGCGCGACCAGCTCATCATCGATAAGAATAAGGCGGAAGCCAGCCTACAACTGGCAAAAGCTCTGCAAGCTAAAGCGCAGACGAACTATGATTCCACCCGCCAAGGTCCCGACCCCGACCAACTCAAACTGGCCCAAATGAACCTGGATACTGCCCAGGCCCATCAGACCTCCGCCCAGGCCGCATTGGACAACCTGGACTTAACGGCTCCATTCAGCGGTACGGTAGTGGATGTGAACGTCAGCGTGGGCGAGCTGGTTGGCTCAGACAAGTGGGCAGTTCTGGTGGCTGATTTCTCCGAATGGTACGTGGAGACCAGCGATCTGACCGAACAAGAAGTCACCAAGGTCTCTATTAGCCAGGGTGCAATCCTTAAACCTGACGCTTTACCTGACCTACAAGCGAAAGGGGAAGTAACCGAGATCGCCGATAGGTTTTACGTGCAAGCCGGCGATGTGCTCTATAAGGTACGCCTGCATGTGGATCAGCCTGATCCCGCCTTCCGCTGGGGTATGACGGTCGAGGTGACCTTCAATCCATAAAATCTCCACTTTTACCCCCAGGCTTTTGGATGACAACTCTTTTTCATTCAACAGCCACCCCAGCTCAAAGCTGCGGCACTGTCAATGCTTGAGGGACATTACTCTTAATCAACCGTGTTTTGATGAGCTTCAGGCGGCGTATTTGCTGGATCCGTTTTTTCTCCAACATGTGCGCCGCAGTTGTTTTAATCAACTATAATCAGGCTTGAGGAGAGAGAACCATGCACATTCTGACCGATGCCCAGGAAAACCTGCTCAAAGATGCCCGTAGTTTGTTGAATGATCTGCGTGCTTCCATGATCCAGTTTGGAGCTGCTTCCGAGGACCATGAGACCCTAGCCCAATCCATCCGCCAGCTGGACGAGCTCTTTTTGCTGGTGGTGGTGGGTGAGTTTAACTCAGGCAAGAGTGCCTTTATTAACGCGCTTTTGGGGCAGAAGATCCTCAAAGAAGGCGTCACACCGACCACAACCCAGATCAACGTCTTGCGCTATGGTGAGACACCGGAACGCCGCGTGGAGAGCGAAAGCCTGCACACCCTGACCGCACCGGTGGAATTATTGGCAGAGCTGAATATCGTGGATACCCCCGGTACCAATGCCATTATCCGCCAGCATGAAGCTATCACCCAGCAATTTGTCCCCCGTTCCGACCTAGTGCTGTTTGTCACCTCCGCTGACCGTCCCTTCACCGAAAGCGAGCGTGCTTTTCTGGAAAGGATCCGCGATTGGGGGAAAAAAGTGCTCATCGTGCTGAACAAGGTTGACCTGTTCCAAAGCCAGGAAGAGCTTGACCAAGTGATCGCCTTTATTAATGAAAATGCACGTCTCTTGCTTGGTATCGCTCCTGAGATCTTCCCTATCAGCGCCCGCCTGGCACTTCGCTCCAAGCTGGGTGAGCCTGAGCTCTGGCATACCAGCCAGTTTGAAGCGTTGGAACAATACATCCAAACCACGCTAGATGACAAAGGTCGCCTG
>Ga0315292_10002614_pt1 | contig 10189 bp, 8 predicted proteins | sample YL17G13_0_MG_FD_204029 | JGI IMG/M metagenome (GOLD analysis project Ga0315292, IMG submission 204029) | Sediment microbial communities from Yellowstone Lake, YNP, Wyoming, USA - YL17G13_0 | ecosystem: Environmental > Aquatic > Freshwater > Lake > Sediment | place: USA: Wyoming | collected... | reverse complement strand
AGAAGCTCTTTTTTCTTAAGGGCTGTTGAACCCGGGTCAATGACAATATACTCTTCGTAATAAATGACTTTTTCAAGATCCCTCAACGTCATATCCAGAAGCGATGAAATCCTTCCGGGCACGACCTTGAAAAACCATATGTGGGTCACTGGAGCGGCCAACTCGACATGGCCCATTCTTTCGCGCCTTACCGAGGAACGGTCCACCGTCACCCAGCAGCGGTCGCAGGTAATGCCTTTGAATTTTATTCCTTTGTACTTGCCGCAGTTGCATTCCCAGTCGCGCACAGGGCCGAATATGCGTTCGCAGAACAGGCCGTCTTTTTCCGGCTTTAAAGTCCTGTAATTTATAGTCTCTGCCCTCTTGACCTCTCCCTTTGACCAGGATTTGATCACCTGAGGGGATGCCAGGCGGATTGAAATACTGTCAAACATTACGTTCTCTACCATTATTTTACCTTCTTCTCCATGCGGATATCTAATCCCAGTCCCTGTAATTCCTTTATCAATACGTTAAAGGATTCCGGAGTCCCGTGGCTTAATCTTTGCTCTCCTTTTACTATAGCTTCGTAAATGCGCGTCCTTCCTGCGACATCGTCGCTTTTTACGGTGAGCATCTCCTGCAGAGTAAATGCGGCGCCGTAGGCCTCTAAAGCCCACACTTCCATCTCTCCCAATCTCTGTCCGCCGAACTGAGCTTTACCTCCCAGCGGCTGCTGCGTGACCAGTGAATAAGGGCCTATTGAACGGGCGTGGATCTTTTCGTCGGCCAGGTGGATAAGCTTCATCATATAAATGTAACCGACCGTTATCTCCTGGTCAAAAGGCTCGCCTGAATACCCGTCGTTAAGCCTGATCTTGCCGCATGTGGGAAGTCCTGCGCTCTTAAGAAATTCTTTGATCTCGCTCTGCTGGGCTCCGTCAAAAACAGGAGACATCATGTTCAGGCCCAGGACTTTTGCAGCCCAGCCCAAATGAGTCTCCAATATCTGTCCGATGTTCATACGCGAAGGAACGCCTAAAGGGTTAAGCACGATCTCGACCGGAGTGCCGTCGGGAAGATAAGGCATGTCTTCCTCGGATATGATCCTGGCTACAACGCCTTTGTTTCCGTGCCTGCCCGACAATTTATCGCCGACAGAAAGTTTCCTTTTTGTAGCGATATAAGCCACCACCCTTTTCAATACTCCCGGAGGCAGCTCGTCTCCGCGCTTTACCTTATCCAGCTCCTGCTGCTGCTCGATCAAAAGCTCCTGTATCTGTTCTTCAAAAGACGCAGCCAGGATCTTTGCTTCCTCGTTTTCGCTGAAATCTATCTTTTCAAGTTTTGATCTGTCTACGCGCAAAAGATGGCTTAAACGCTGTGCCTTTTCGTTCTGCACGAATTCTATTTCCTGTTTATAATAGGCCTTGAGTTCTTTTATCTTAGCCATTTCTTTTGCCTTGTCTTCCTTTGATTTTCTGCCTCTTTCTTTCCTCTGAAACACGTGAACATCCACAACAAAACCTTCAACCCCTGGAGGCACGCGAAGCGAAGTATCCCGCACATCAGATGCCTTTTCGCCGAATATGGCCCTCAGGAGCCTTTCTTCGGGGGAAAGCTCTGATTCCGTCTTCGGAGTGACCTTTCCCACTAAAATATCGCCGGCAGATACCTCGGCGCCTATCCTTATGATGCCTGTGGAGTCCAGATTTCTCAAGGAATCTTCGCTGACATTGGGGATATCGCGGGTGATCTCTTCATTGCCAAGGCGGGTCTCAATGGCTTCTATCTCGAATTCTTTTACGTGTATAGAAGTAAAAACGTCTTCTCTGACCAGTTTTTCGTTTATAAGGATAGCGTCCTCGAAGTTATGTCCGCGCCAAGGCATGAACGCAACCAGGAGATTTTTTCCCAGAGCGAGCTCTCCGCCCTTGGTCCCTATGCCGTCAGCTATCACCTGTCCTTTTTCTACATGTTCACCAAGCTTTACGATCGGCCTTTGGTTCAAGCAGGTGTCGGCGTTTGTCCTCAAAAATTTGAAAAGATGATAAGTCCTTTTGCCCACGGTAATTGAGGAACTGTCGACAGCGTTTACCTTTCCAGATTCCTGCGAAGCGACAACAGCGCCTGAATCATAGGCGACCTTTGCTTCCATTCCAGTACCCACGATAGGAGGCTCTGTTATCATCAAAGGGACTGCCTGCCTTTGCATGTTTGAGCCCATCAAAGCGCGGTTTGCATCGTCGTGCTCCAAAAACGGTATAAGCGAAGCAGCCACTGAAACAAGCTGTTTCGGAGAAACATCCATATACTCAACCTGCTTTGGAGGGACTTTCGGAAAGTCATCTTTGTATCTGCAGGTTATCTCTCTTTCATTAAAACTTCCGTCCGGGTCTAAAGCCACGTTAGCCTGGGCAATGATCTTCTCTTCTTCGAGGTCAGCAGTAAGGTATTCAACCCTTCTGGTGACTTTGCCGTCTTCGGCTTTTCTGTAAGGGGTCTCAAGGAACCCTAGCGAATTTATTCTCGCATAGGTGCTCATAGAAGCTATAAGGCCGATGTTAGGGCCTTCGGGAGTCTCTATGGGGCATATCCTTCCATAATGAGAAGGATGGATGTCGCGGACTTCAAAGCCTGCCCTTTCGCGCGATAAACCGCCCGGCCCTACTGCGCTGAGCCTTCGCTTGTGGGTCATTTCTGCAAGAGGATTGACCTGGTCCATGAACTGCGAAAGCTGGCTGCGGGCAAAGAAATCGTGGATCTGGGTAAAAAATAATTTTGAATTGATCAGCGAATGTATGTTGAGGTTTTCAACATCGACGAGTATGCTTAAACGCTCCCGGATCGAACGCTCGACCCTGCTCATGCCTATGCGTATCTGGTTCTGGACCAGTTCTCCCACTGTTTTGATCCGGCGGTTGCCCAGATGGTCTATGTCGTCTATCTTGCCTACGCCTTCCTGCAGTTTGATAAGATATTCTATTACCTTTATAACTGTGGCGGAATCAAGGACCCGGTTGTCCACAGATACGTCCATCCCCAGTTTTCTGTTAAGGATGAACCTGCCTGCCCTTTCGAGGTCATAGCGCTGCGGGTCGAAAAACAATCTGTAAAACAAAGTCTGGGCGCCTTCCTGGGTGATAGGCTCCGTGGGCCTCATCTTTCTGAAAAAATCCAGATACGCCTCTTCCTTGTTCCTTGTAGGGTCTTTTTTTAGGGTATTTCTGATTTCAGGGTGGTCCTTGGCAAAAGCAGCTACGATCTCATTATCGGATGAAAAGCCCAATATCCTTAAGATCTGGGTCGCAGGGAAACTTTTTCTCCTGTCGACATAAGCTAAAATAGTGTCTGTCAGGTCATATTTGAATTCAAGCCATGCGCCGCGGTATGGTATTATCCTGCCGTAAAAGATCTTTTTTCCCGTCGGGTGGTCTTCCTCTTCAAACGATACTCCCGGCGAACGATGAAGCTGGCTGACCACGACGCGTTCGTCGCCGTTAACAACAAAACTTCCTGTTTCCGTCATCAGCGGTATCTCGCCGAAATATGCGTCCTGTTCTTTGGTGTCTTTTGAGGTAATCAGCCTAAACTTGATTTTTAAAGGAGCAGCAAAGGTCACTGAGCGCTTCTTGGATTCTGCGATCTCGTATTTCGGTTTGCCCAGGTTATAGCTGATAAATTCAAGGCGTATTGAGCGGTCAGGGCTTTCTATGGGAAACGTCTCTTCAAAAACTTCCTGCAACCCCTGCGGCTTTCTCTGATCTGCGGGGACATCTATCTGTAAAAATTCCTTATAGGAAGCCAGCTGAATATCCAAAAGGTTTGGAAGGTCGTATACATCCTTGAATTTAGCGAAGCTTTTTCTTTTTATCATTTTTTTTACTTTTTTTATCACGGATCCCACGGGATCGCATTCGGCTTTAGGCTAATTTCCACTGATTGATTCGTGTGTGATTCGTGATTATACTCGTTTCAATATTACTTTAACTCTACTTTTGCGCCAGCCGCTTCGAGTTTTTTCTTCATGTCCTCGGCTTCTTCTTTTGTAACGCCTTCCTTGACGGCCTTAGGAGCTCCGTCCACCAGGTCTTTGGCTTCCTTCAAACCAAGGCTTGTCATCGCGCGGACTTCCTTGATGACGGCTATCTTACTGGCGCCTGCGCCTGTAAGGACTACGGTAAAAGCAGTCTGCTCTTCTGCAGCAGGTGCCCCGCCTCCGGCAGCTGCACCGGCCATAGGTGCGGCCATCATAGGCATGTTTGCGCTGACTCCGAATTTTTCCTCAAGGACTTTTACCAGGTCGGACAGTTCCAGGACCGACATGCCCTCGATAGTTTTAATCATCTCTTCCATTTTTTCGCTAGCCATTTCTACTCCTCCTTATTTTAGCCGATAGTCGATGGTCAATAGTCTACAGTTTAAAAGTTTATGCGGGCTTTTTTTGTTTTATTTGCTCAAGGCAGAACACCAGTTTTCTTAAATTTCCTTTTAACACCATTACCAGGCCGTTTATAGGAGCCTTTAATGCGCAAACCGTCCGGAGCAACAAGACTTCCCTCGAAGGCAATTTAGCCAGGGACTCGATGTCTTTCTTATTGATGAGTTTCTGCTCTAAAAGTCCGCCTTCTAATTTCAGATTTTCATGCTCTTTTGAAAAATTATAAAGGACCTTCGAGGTGTTTGCGGGCTCTTCTTGCGCAAATACCAGACCTACAGGCCCGGCGATCAGTTTAAGCAGCTCGTCGCTGGCATAATCCTTGAGCGCGCGTTTTGCTATGTTGTTTCTCACTACGAAAAACTCCGCATTCGCGCTTCTCAAAGATTGCCTCAAAACATTCAAATCGGGCCCTGACAACCCCGAATATTTCACGATAAAAAAAGCGTTTGACTCTTTCAAGCTCTTTTTGATCCTGTTTTCCGATGTCTCTTTAAAAATCAGGCCCAATTTTTTCATATGTCACCTAAATCTCCAGGCGCAATCCCGGGTTCATGCTTGAGGAAATAAAAGAAGACTCTACAAACTTTCCCTTTACGGTAGAAGGCTTTGCTTCATTAAGCGCGTTTATAACGGTAAGGGCATTATCGCATAATTTATCTTCGGCGAATGAGACCTTGCCTACCGAAAGATGCACCCCTCCCTGTTTATCGACTCTGAATTCGACTTTACCTTTTCTTACGTCTTCGATCGCCTTGGCGATGTCGTTGGTGACTGTGCCTGTCTTGGGGCTTGGCATCAGACCGCGCGGCCCTAAGACCTTCCCCAGTTTGCTTAGATCCTTCATCATCTCTGGGGTGGCGATCACGCAGTCGAAATCCATAAAACCCCCGGCTACTTTGTCTATAAGTTCGTTGGCGCCCATGTGGTCGGCCCCGGATTCCTTTGCTATTTTTTCGTGTTCGCCCCTGCAGAAGACAGCGACCCTGACTTTTTTCCCGGTGCCGTGAGGAAGCACGACCGTGCCGCGCACCATCTGCTCGGCTTTTTTAGGGTCGACGTTGAGCTTGAAATGAAGGTCTATCGAACCGTCGAATTTATTGGGCTTGAACTTCTTTAAAACTGCGACGGCGTCTTTCAAAGAATAGGCCTTATCAATTTCTACCAGTTTTCCGGATTCCCGATATCTCTTGCTTCGTTTTTTCATTTTGACTTAACCCTCTACTTTAATGCCCATGCTTCTTGCCGTGCCTTCTATTATTTTCATAGCCTTGGCAAGGTCGGAACTGTTTAAATCCTTCATCTTAATCTTTGCAATTTCCTCGACCTGCTTTTTCGTCACTATTCCGATGACTTCCTTGCCTGCTGTGCCTGAAGCCTTGGCAAGGTTGGCAGAGCGTTTCAAAAGGACCGACGAAGGCGGGCTCTTGATAATAAAGCTAAAAGATCTGTCCTCGTAAACCGAGATGATAGCCGGCAGGACCAGCCCTTCCCTGTTTTTTGTCTGGTCATTGAACTGCTTGCAGAACTGCATGATGTTGACACCGTGCTGGCCCAATGCAGGGCCTACCGGAGGAGCGGGATTTGCCTGCCCGGCTGCAACGTAGAGTTTTATCTGTGCTTTTATTTTTTTTGCCATATTCCTACACCTTTTCTACCTGCCAGTATTCCAATTCCACGGGAGTGGCACGCCCGAAAATAGAAATACTGACTTTAAGTTTTCCTTTTTCGGGATGGATATCGTCTATGGTGCCGTTAAAATTCGTAAAAGGCCCCTCTTTGACCCTGATCTGTTCGCCTTTTTCAAAAATCGTCTTTGGGCTGGGTTTAATCTTTGTATCTTCGGTTCTTTTGAGGATATTTTCTACTTCTGTCTGTGATAAAGGGATGGGTTTCTTGCCTGCGCCTAAAAATCCGGTGACTCCGGGAATGCGTTTTATAAAAGAATATGTCAGGTCCGTCAATTCCATCTCGACCAGGATATATCCCGGAAAAAACCTTCTTTCGGTGACTCTTTTTTTACCTGAGCGGACTTCCGAGATCTGCTCGGTCGGGATAACCACTTTGTGTACAAAGGAATCAAACCCTTCCTGAATTGCCCTTAACTGAAGTATGGTTTTGACCTTGTCTTCGAATCCTGTCTGAGTATGAACGACGTACCAGCTATCCATTTAAGTTTTAAAAACCATGCTTAATATTTTTGCAAGCGCGGAATCGACCATGAATATAAACAGTGCTATGATTGAGGTCAGGACAATGACTACAGTCGTAGAGCCTATCAATTCCTCGCGCGTCGACCAGGACACCTTTCCCAGCTCAGCTTTTACTTCCCTCAAAAAATTAATTGACCTTGAAACTATGTACATATTTTTTTACAGGGGCGGAGGGACTTGAACCCCCAGGACGGGATTTGGAGTCTCGCCGTTTGCCAATTAACGGACGCCCCTAAAGTTCCTCTCCTGATTATTACTGATGGCCCTGTTCTTAAAAGGCACGAAAGACTTATTTGATTTCCTTATGAGCGGTATGCTTGCGACAGCTCTTGCAGAACTTGCTGATCTGGAGCCTGTCAGGATGCTGCTTCTTGTTTTTGGTCGAGGTGTAATTTCTATTTTTGCAGACCGTGCACTCTAAGGTGATTATCTCTCTCATCTTCGCGATCTATTGTCCGTTTTCTTTTAGCTGGAGACGGGAATCGAACCCGTGACCCCGTCCTTACCAAGGACGTGCTCTACCGACTGAGCTACTCCAGCGGCTCACTTTTTTTAAAGTTGCCGTTGGCTTAAAATTTATAGAGGGAAGGATAAAAAATCCCCCCGCAAGAATTGCAACAACTTCTTGTTTGCTTTTATAGCCTATTTTGATGAAATTACCGTCGACAGGCTATCGAATGAATAACGTAGAGTATTAAATATACACTAAGAACTAATTTTTGTCAACCCTTTTTTTGCTTTTTTTAAGAACCAAAGTAATTGCGCTGCCGGCCTTTAAAAATGCCAGGGCCACACAGCTGTCAAACAGGCCCAGGACAGGAAGCAGCACTAAAGAGCCGATTATTCCTGCAAGGCAGCCTCCCAGCAGGTCAAAAGAATACAGCATGCCGGACACCTGTCCAATTTTATTTTTGTCCTTCAAGAGCACTCTGCCGGCTACGGGAAACTCAAGGCCCGCTAAAAATCCGGAAGAAAAAAACAGGAAAATAAAAAAACCAAGGTTTTGAAGGCGAAAATTCAAGTTGTAAAGGGCCAGGGCAAGCAAAAGACAGAATATCCCGATCAAAGCTTCAAACTTCACAAGGCTGTCTGCTCTGTAATCCGCATCCCGGATGCTTCTTATCGTTATAAAACTTCCGGCCGCAATCCCGGCCATAAATACTGCCATCAAAACGCCGATTTTTTCGTATAAATACCCGAACAATACCTGGAAACTGAAAATAAGGATAAGGTTTACGAACATAGCGTAGAAACCCGTTGTCATCAATACATATCCCACGGAAAACCTTGTCCCTGTTTCGGGTTTTAAGGTTTTAAAAAATGACAATGCGACCGTTAAAATAAAAACAAAAAGAAATACGTGTCTAAAGGAAAGGCCCCTCAAAGACTCAAAAATGAAAGCAGCGCCCGGGCTGAACTGCCGGTTCCATAGAACCAGCGCCGGCATCAAGGCAAAGGGGGAAAAGTCGGAATTTATCTTATCTGTCGCATTTATTGTTGACCTGCCAAACCATAACTGCCTGTTTTTATCCATCCTGTAATCAATATACTGAGGCAGCAGGCTTACGGTTTTTATATTGCGGCCTGATATCCTTTCATTTAGCACCTTGGAATCCGACTCAAGCAAATGGCCGGAGTCAGAAGCCAAAATAAGGTTATAGTCGCCCGGGATCACTCTGCAGTTTAAGAATTCGGATCTAAGGCCGTTGACTATTGAAAAATTAAGGTCCCGCAGCGCTGCGCTTATATAGGTAAGAGAACCCGGCAGCCTGAAAGCGAGGATCCCTCCTTCATTAAGCCTGGATTTTGCAAGGGCAAAGAATTCTTTTGTAAAGAACCTGTTGGTGGAAAGGTCAGCCGGCCCGGGTATCCCCAGCATGATTACGTCGTATTTTAAAGAAGCCGAATTCAAAAAAAACCTGCCGTCCGAAGCGATCAAATCCACCCTTTTATCAGAGATCTCCCTTTTTATCAGATCAGAAGGGAATTTCTTTAACATCTTAAAAATCAGCGGGTCTAATTCTATATAATCTATTTTTTCTACCGGGCTTTTAAGGACCTCGTTTAACAGGCCTCCTGCTGCGTGGCTGATGATCAACACTGCTTTGGGGTTATGATGGAACAACAGCGGGAAATTCCCGAATTCCTCGACAGAGGCGATGTCCGGGTACGGCGCCGTTATTACGGGAAGGCCGTTATAAAAAAGGGTGCGCTGGGAGCCGCTTTCTGCGACTGCAAGATTTCCGTAAACGGAATTGCGGTAATCCAATACCCTCATCCTGGTATATTGTTTTTTGATAGAACCGCCCTGCAGGCGTGAAGGCGGGACAACAGCAAAAGCAAATATTGAAAGAAACAGCAAAGAAAAAACCGCATAGGCCTGCATCCTGCTCTTTAATGACCCGAGAAAGAAAAAGCAGACGAGGATGTTTGAAATCGAAACGACAAACACGATACTGAAAGAATCCAGGAAAGGGATGAATAAAAATGTCAGGATTACGCCCCCAAGCAGCGTCCCGGCTGTCTCCCAGAAGTAAACTCTTCCTATCGTTAGGGCGGCTTTCTGTTTATCGGGAAAGAAAATCTTGCAGGCAAGGCTGAACAATCCGCCGTGGCAGAAACCAAGGGGCAGCATGATAAAAAACGAGCTGAAAAATATCGCGGATAACCCCAATCCCTGGCCGGGGCTTATGCCCATCAGGGCCTTAAAGGTCCTTGAAAGATAAACAGACGCAGGCAATGCCAGGGCAAATATCATTTGAAGGCAGATAAAAACAAAATAATGATTTTTTACCCTGTCAATCGCCCTTCCTGTTATATATACCCCTAAAGCCTCGGATAATATCCAGCTGGCTAATATCACGCCCAAAGTAAGTTCGTTTCCGTAAAAACTTATCAGCAGCTCCCGAAGCAAAAGCACCTGGGCTGTTATCCCGCTTGCGCCTATCAATAAAACCGTAATTATCGCCATAGAGAAATGACTTTAAAAAATAAAAGGGCGGACTCTCATCCGCCCTTTTCCATTCCGGGATTGGCAATCGTAGCCAATCCCGGAATGGAATTAAATCGCAGGGATTATAGGCCTTTTTTCACGATGAATTCGCAGAGGTCTATGACCCGCAAAGAATACGCCCATTCGTTGTCGTACCAGCCCATGACCTTGGCCATTTTTCCGTCGAGGACTTTTGTAAGTTCGGCGTCAAAGATGCATGAAAAACTCGAGCCTACAAAATCCCTTGAGACCAAAGGTTCTGTCAGATACTGCAAGATACCCTTTAATTCCGCCTCCGAAGCCTTCTTAAATGCCGCGTTGACCTCCTCGGCTGTGGTGTCTTTTTCAAGCACGCAGGTTAGGTCAGTTAAAGAAACATCCGGAGTAGGAACGCGTATTGCGAGCCCGTCCATCTTCCCTTTTAATTCCGGGATGACCGAGCCTATTGCCTTTGCCGCACCCGTGGAAGTAGGAATCATAGAAAGCGCTGCGGCGCGCGCGCGGCGCAGGTCCTTGTGAGGAAAATCAAGTATCCTCTGGTCGTTTGTGTACGACTGGATGGTCGTC
>Ga0315292_10002613_pt1 | contig 10189 bp, 10 predicted proteins | sample YL17G13_0_MG_FD_204029 | JGI IMG/M metagenome (GOLD analysis project Ga0315292, IMG submission 204029) | Sediment microbial communities from Yellowstone Lake, YNP, Wyoming, USA - YL17G13_0 | ecosystem: Environmental > Aquatic > Freshwater > Lake > Sediment | place: USA: Wyoming | collected... | reverse complement strand
AGCCTCCAGGATCGCATCATCTCCCCTTATATTTAGGTAAGTCTCCTGCTGGCCTGCGAAGCTGGCATCAGGCAAGTCCTCTGCTGTAGCTGAACTTCTTACTGCTACGTCAATGTCGCTCTTGTCAGGATTATAGGCGCCGCACAGGTTCCTGTAAGCCTCAAGGATCATCTGCTTCAAGTCAGGAGGTATCTCTGCTGCGAGGATGAGCTGCCTAATCTTGTTGCCTCGTAATTCTAAGCCATCCATATCCCTGGTGTTAAGGCCTGCGAGAGCATCCTTTATCTTGTCCCTTATTCCTGCCTTGTCCAATAAATAGAAATAAGCTTTTGAAGTTATAGCGAAGCCATTGGGGACATTGACGCCTTTCTTCACAAGATTAGTGTACATCTCGCCGAGGCTGGCATTCTTTCCACCGACCAGAGGAACATCCTCTATGCCAGTCTGGTCAAACCACAGAATAAAAGCATTGCTCTTATCCAAAGACTATTCACCTCTTTTTATCAATATAACTATATGAAACTCCCTATACTCTGAAAGTATATAAACTTTACGCTAGAAAAGCAAAGTTCATACTCAAGAATCATATTTTGTTGTATAGATCTTTCTTTTGTTTTGGGATGTATACCTTCCAAAAAACATTTAAAGCATAATGTTTAAGTCTTTTTCATCATGTCTAAAGACATCTTCGAGATTCGTTTCCATGGGAGAGGTGGCCAGGGCGCTAAGACTGCTTCAGCCTTGCTTGCAGAGGCTGCCATGGAGCAGGGCAAGTATGTGCAGAGCTTCCCCGAGTACGGTGCTGAGAGGCAGGGCGCTCCTGTGCTTGCTTTCACTCGCATCAGCGACAAGAAGATATACCTGCATTCTGGAGTGACCAACCCTAATGTGGTCGTTGTAGTGGACCAGACCCTTATCAAGAATATCCCTGTGACCAAGGGATTGAATGATGATGGCTTGCTGATAGTCAACACCACCCAGAGCATTGATGAGGTCAGGCAGAGGACTGGCTTCAAGGGGAAAATCATTGTCATTGACGCTATCAAGATCGCTTTGGAAGAGCTTGGCAAGGCAGTCACCAACACCGCCATGCTGGGGACTATCATGAAAGCGACCAACATAGTCAATTTCGAACAATTAAAGGAGAACATGTTCAATCATTTTGTCAAAGACCTTGGCAAGGACATTGCTGAGAAGAATGTCAAGGCTTTTGTCAGGGCGTACAACGAAACTCAGGTATAAGGATGGAAGATGAGAGCGAGAAACCAAAAGGCTGGAAAGACATCCCGATAGGCGGGAAGATCCTGGAAGCTGGCAACAGCCGCAGGTACAAGACAGGTGACTGGAGGACTTTCAGGCCCATCCATAAGCCTGAGATTTGCACTAATTGCATGATTTGCTGGATGCTGTGCCCTGATTCCTGTATTAAAGTCGGAAAAGTAGATGATCCTAATAAAGGGCAGAAAGGATTGAGCGACAAGCCTACTCTTGGCAACTTCGGCGGTTTTGACATGAATTTTTGCAAGGGCTGCGGTATTTGCGCAGAAGAATGCCCTTTCAAGGCAATTGAGATGAAGCAAGAGCAATGAACATGAGTTCATTGCTGTGCAGCACAAAGAGACTTTGTGCTGGAGGAGAAGGAGTTCAAGGATTAGTAGCCCTCCCCGGCGCTTGAGGGGACTTAAAATTAAGTTTACGTTAACGATAAAAAACTAAAACGAAAAAATTTCCAGGCCCCAGGCGGAACTAAAAATGGTCCAGAAAACTAAGCGAGCATTAACAGGAGCTGAATGCAGTGCAGAAGCCATGAGACAGGTTAATCCTGATGTTGTAGCTGCTTACCCTATTACTCCTCAGACTGATATCATGCATGCTTTTAGCCAGTTTGTGGCTGACGGAACAGTTGATACTGACTTAATCACAGTAGAATCTGAGCATAGCGCTATGAGCGCTTGCGTAGGGGCAGGAGCTGCTGGTGTTAGGACAATGACTGCAACCAGTGCTAATGGCCTCGCCCTAATGTGGGAGATTGTTTATATTGCTTCAGGCCTCAGGATTCCCATGGTCATGAACGTAGTCAACCGTGCTCTGAGCGGGCCTATTAATATTCATTGCGACCATTCTGACAGCATGGGATGCCGTGATAGCGGATGGATTCAGTTATATTCTGAGAATGGCGAAGAAGCCTATGAGAACACCTTGATGGCTGTCAGGATTGCAGAGAATGAAAACGTTCTCTTGCCTGTAATGGTTTGCCAGGACGGATTTATTACCAGCCATTGCGTTGAGACTGCTGAAACCCTTGATGATGAGACTGTGCAAGGCTTTATTGGAGAATACATTCCTCATTATCCTTTGCTTGATGTTAATTTCCCAGTAACCTATGGCCCTTTGGACTTGTTTGATTATTATTTTGAGCATAAGAGGCAGCAATTATTAGCAATGGAAGAAGCTAAGAGTGTTATCAGGGAAGTGTTTGACGAATTCAGCAAGATTACTGGCAAGGATTATGATTTCTTTGAAGGTTACATGCTTGAAGGAGCTGAGAAAATTATTCTTTGCCCCAACAGCAGCGCAGGAAGCGTCCGGGTTGTTGTTGATGAATTAAGATCTCAAGGTGAGAAAGTCGGATTATTAAAGATGAGAGTTTTCAGGCCTTGGCTTAATGAAGAAATTGTTGATAAATTAAGGCCTGCAAAGGCTGTTGCTGTGCTTGACAGGAGCGCCAGCTTTGGAGCATTAGGAGGGCCAATATTCAATGAAGTCAGAAGCAGCTTTCACGAGTCAGAAAAGAGACCTCATATTATTAATTATATTTTCGGCCTTGGAGGCAGAGAGCTTGATTTAGAGCAGATAAGAAAAGTGTTTAAGGATTTGAAAGTAGTTGCTAATGGTGATATTGGAGAGCTTGTCAGATACCTGGGAGTGAGGGAGTGAATATTCGTGAACTAGCATTGGATGGAGAAAGATTAGCATCAGGCCACAGGCTTTGCCCTGGCTGCGGCTTAAGCATAATAGCCCGCGCAGTTATGCGAGGTACAAAAGACCCGATAGTTGTTGCTTGCGCAACTGGCTGCTTAGAAGTAAGCACAACAATCTATCCTTACACTGCATGGAATGTGCCCTGGATTCATAATGCTTTTGAGAATGTAGCAGCAACTATTAGCGGAGCAGAATCTGCTTATAATGTCATGAAAAAGAAAGGTAAAATACATAAAGAAATCAAATTCCTTGCATTTGGCGGAGACGGAGGAACCTATGACATAGGCCTGCAATCATTATCAGGAGCTCTTGAGAGAGGACATAATTTTGTCTATGTATGTGTTGATAATGAAGGCTACATGAATACTGGAATTCAGAGGAGCAGCAGCACTCCCTATGGAGCCTGGACCAATACTTCTGCTGTTGGCAAATTGCATCAGGGAAAAGAGCAGTTCAAAAAAGACTTGACAGCAGTTGTTGCAGCCCACCACATACCCTATGTTGCCCAGGCAAGCCCTCATAATTACATGGACTTATTAAGAAAATCAGAAAAAGCATTTAACACCAAAGGACCAGCATTCATCAATGTCCTAAGCCCTTGCGTTCCAGGATGGAAATATCCAATGCACCTGAGCATAAAAATGGCTAAGCTCGCAGTTGACACCTGTTTCTGGCCATTGTTTGAGATTGAGAATGACAAGTGGACTTTGAACTATGATCCTGGACCTAACAAGAAGCCTGTGATTGAATGGCTTAAGATTCAAGGAAGGTTCAGGCACCTATTAAAGCCAGAGAATGCTCACATCATTGAAATCATCCAGAAGAATGTTGATGAGAGATGGGAGCAGTTAAAGAAACTGTGCGAGAAATAGTTAATTATTAGAAACGTGGTTCTATTAGAAATAAGCCAAAAAAAATAATTTAATAAAAAAAAATTACTTAGAAGCTTTCTTCCTAGGCTTTTTCTTAACAGCGGCTGGCGCTGGCTTGCCAAGAACCTTTTCCTCTACTTTCTCCACTTCTTTCTCTACTTCGTGCTCTACTTCCACAACAGCTTCCTCTGCCAGCTTAGCCATTCCTGGAATATGCTTGACATGCGGATGAAGGTATAATGTATCAACCAAGAGCACAAAGAAAAGGAAGAATATGGTCTTTATGAAATTCAGGAAATAAATGTTGTTGTAATTCAGGTAAAGGCTAAACGTGTTGATTATGGAAACGAATACAAAGCCCAGCACCAGGTATGCTAAAGGGGCAGCCCAGCTCCTGAGCTCATATTTCTTACCTAGAAAGAAGCCTGCCATAAGAATGCTGAAAAGAGTAAAAAATATTGTATAGGTGTTGAAAGTAATTGAACCCAGCTTATTATTAGCTAAGAGCACAATAGAATAAAATGCCAGAAAACTGATCATTATCGAATAAATTATTAAGAACCATTTTGGTGTTGGTTTCTGAAAAGCCATGAATAAGCACCTCTTGTTTTTGTTTTATTGATTATAAGAACACCATTATAATCCTAGTATTTAAATTTTCTTAAAAGAAGCGATCAACATGGGGTAAAAACAAGCTAATCATTTCTCAATTAATTCTTTTGCCTCCCTGGCTATCTGCAGTTCTTCATTAGTTGGAATGACATAAACCTTTACTTTTGAGCTTGGCTTTGAGACTATCACTGCCACGTTCTTCTTGTTAAGCTTCTCATCCAGCTCGACTCCAAAAGAGCTTAGGTATCTGCAGACATCTCTTCTCACATGCCAGGCATGCTCTCCTATTCCTGCAGAAAAAACCAGGGCATCCAATCCTCCGAGAAGAGCAGTGTATCCTCCTATGAAAAAGGCTGTTCTGAAAGCAAATAATGAAAGCGCAAGCTTGGCTCTCTTATTCCCCTTAAGGCTTGCCTTCCGCAGGTCACGCACATCCTGGGTTAATCCAGATATGCCTAATAATCCACTCTTCTTATTTAATATATCCTCAACTTCACTTAATTTAAAGCCTTTGTCCTTTATCAGGTAGAGAGGAATGTCAGAATCCATTTCACCAACACGAGTGCCCATGACCAAGCCGTCCATTGGAGTGAAGCCCATAGTAGTATCTATTGACCTGCCGTTCTTAATAGCTGTGAGTGAAGAACCATTACCCAGATGGCAGGTAATAATTCTTGATTCTCTCTTTCCAAGCAGCTTGATTGCCTGCTCAGAAACATATTTGTGGCTTGTTCCATGAAAGCCGTATTTTCTGATCTTGTATTTCTCATATAAATAATAGGGCAAGCCATAGAGATAGGCTTCTGGCGGCATGGTCTGGTGAAAGGCTGTGTCAAAAACAGCAATTTGAGGAGTCTTTGGAAGCATTTTCCTGCAAGCAAGAATTCCTGCAAGATTAGGGGGATTATGCAAAGGTGCTATGTCAAATAATCTTTCTATTTCCCTAATAACTTTTTCATCAATTAGCGTTGGCTTTGAATATTTTTCTCCTCCGTGCACAACCCTATGGCCAAGAGCATCAATCTCGCTATAATTCTTAATGATCTTTTTTTGTTTTAATGACTTAAAAGCAAGCATGACTGCATCAACATGGTCCTTTACCAGTTCCTTCCTTTCTTCTTCATTATCACCAAAGCTTATCCTCACAATACACCTGTCCAAGCCAATGCCGTCAACATGGCCAGAAATCAAGGCTTTCTCTGTGTTCATGTCAAAAAGCTTGTATTTCAATGAGCTGCTTCCAGAATTCAACACAAGTATTTTCATGAAACAACCTCTTTTTTCTAATAAAAATTTATTGCTGGGCTTCAACAGCAGTTATAACAGCAACATCAACAATGTCCTGGACGCTGCAGCCTCTTGACAAATCATTCACTGGCTTATTCAGGCCTTGAAGTATTGGGCCAATGGCATTAGCCTTAGCCAACCTTTCAACAAGCTTGTAAGCAATATTGCCTGCATTAAGGTCAGGGAATATTAAAACATTAGCAGCTCCTTGCAGTGGAGAGTCGGGGCATTTTTTCTTAGCAACTTCAGGCACAAGAGCAGCATCAACCTGCAATTCTCCGTCAATCAATAGATCAGGCCTCTTGCTCTTGGCAATTCTGGTAGCTTCTGAAACTTTGTCAACCATTGCGTGCTTTGCACTTCCTCTTGTTGAAAAAGATAGCATCGCTACTTTTGGCTCTATACCAAACCTCCTGGCACTGTCAGCAGTGTCAATTGCAATATTAGCCAAGTCATTAACATCAGGGTCAATGATTGTTGAACTGTCTGCAAAGAACAACAGCCTGTTATCAGCAGGCCAGAGCATCATGAAAAAACCACTGACCTTATGAGAAGCTTCTTTTGTGCCTATTATTGTGAATGCAGGAATAAAAGGCTTGGTCTCGCTGTTAAGCCCAGCTATCATTCCATCAGCCAATCCCTTGCGTATCATCATAGCACCAAAATAATGAGGCAACAACATAGCAGCCCCGGCATTCTCAATTGTCATTCCTTTATTCTTGCGAAGCTCATAATATTCCTGAGCAAAAGAATCAAAATCAGCATCTGCTTTTGGGTCCCTTATTTCAGCTCCGGCAATGTTAATTCCGAACTCCTTGGCCTTTGCCTCAACCCTAGCTCTCTCACCGATAAGATAAGGAATAACAATCTTTTCCTTGAGCAAGGTCTCAACTGCTCTGAGAATCTTTTCTTCATAAGCTTCTGGAAAAACAATCCTCTTAGGATCAGCCTTAGCCCTCTCTTTTAAGTTGTCTAGAATGGTTTTCATGAATGTCAAGCCTCCTTTTTTAATTCAAAATCATAAAAGTATTATTTACATATCAAAATTATTTTTTAACCCATTTGACTTTTAGGAAATGAGCACTGCAAGAGAAACACGGGTCATAGGCCCTTATAAGTTTTTCTACTTCAATAATTATCATGTCCTTGCTTGCTTTCTGTTTCAGCATCTGTTCTATTAACTGGCTAACATTAGCCTCAATAGCCCTAAGGTTCTGCGCAGTAGGAGTTATAATGTTGCACTTCTCAACAAATCCTTTATCATTAATCGTGTAATCATGGAACAATATTCCCCTCGGAGCCTCGACAGCACTCACTCCCCTGCCAGGCTTAACATTTACTTTTGGCAATCCTTCAAACTTAAAAGGATAATTCAGCAGAGCAATTCCTCTTTCAATCCAGTGCACAAGCTCAACTGCTTGGCAAAAATTATTATAAAAAGGATTAGTAAGAGGCAGCTTTAGCTTTGCCTGCCCAAACAATTTCTTTGAATTCTTGCTCAGGCTCTTATAATGATTGTTAATCCTTGCAATTGCCCCAACGCAAAAAGTTTTTCCTTTTAATTTTGAGAATTTTCCAGTTGCATAAGGCATAACCTCTTCATCAATATAGCTAGTATAATCATCAGGCCTGATTTTCAAGCCAGAAAGAGTGATTATATCACCAGAAATAAGAGGAGCATCTTTTTCAGGATTCAAGCTGGCAAAGTCCATCTCAGCACTGAAAACTGGCTGCTTTAATTTCATGAAAAGCTTGGCAGTAGCTATTGCTTCAGGAAGGCATTTCTTAAGCTCCTTTTTCAGGTAATCAACTGTTTTTTTGTCAGGAACATGAGTAAATCCTCCAATCACAGAAGTAAACGGATGCATCTCCTTGCCGCCAATCATCTGCACCATGTTATTGCCTATTTTCATCAAGTGCAATGCAGTAAGCACTTCTTTTTTGTATTTGCCAGCCATTGCAAGTGCAGATTCATAGCCAAGATAATCAGGCAGAGCAAGGAAATAAAGATGAGTTGCATGACTCCTAATCCTCTCGGCAATCGACAAGAGTTCACGAAGTCTCCTAGTCTGCTCAGAAACTTTGACCCCCATAGCATTCTCAATAGCCTGCAAGCAAGAGACTGTGTGAGCACACGAGCAGATTCCGCAAATACGTGAAGTTATCTCCTGAATATCATCATAACGCTTGCCTTTAACTAATCCTTCGAAGAATCTTGCTCCCTCAACTACTTTAAGCTCACACTTAGTCAGCTTGCTTCCTTGTATCTCGACCAGCAAACTGCCGTGCCCTTCAACCTTACAAATGTGATGTAAGTCAATTGTTGTCATTGTGCTCTCCCAAAGATTGTTCCGTTTGAACCCGTTGATGATTGTATGTCAATCCTGGCATTATCGCCCTGCGAAAAGGTCCCGTTAAAAATACAAGTCACTTCTATGAATTCTCTTTGCGCTATATCAATTCCATCTCCAGGTTGTACAGTGCAATCAGTAATGAGTGTTTGCCCACCTAAAGGAAAAGTTTTTGTTATACCGCCTTCCATGGTTGCAGTAAATGAAAATTTAGCAGACTCGGCTGTATTTATGGCTTTAAACCGCACAATGCCATGACCTGAACCATCGTCTCCAATAATTTGAAATTCTTCACATTTAAACGGCTTATCAAAAGCGCATCTTGGAGACGCCGCATGACAGCAAGGGCTTAATACTCCGAAGTATGCAATGCAAAGAAAAACTATGATGATTAAAATAATTATCCATCCATATAATTTTATGAATCTTAATGCTTTTTTCATTTTTATTTGCCCCCCGCGGGAGGAACTCTTGCTTTTTCTTCAAACTCTTTGTGCTGCAAAGCATTGTATTTTGTCATTCTCTTAAGCATCAGGTCTACATCAAATCCCTTGTCTTTTAATACTTGCTTTCCTGACTCAAGATTAGCATCATCAAGCAATCCTCTACAGCCTGTGCAAGGATGGTTAAAGCTAGGGCAAAGAGCTCTGCACCCGCCATTCATCAATGGCCCTAAGCATTCTATTCCCTGGTCTAACAAGCAATAATTCTCTTTTAACGAGCATTCATGGCAAACTGCCTTGTCATAAACTCTTGGCTGTCTGCCTTGAAGCAGGCATTTAATCACCTGTACAAGTTCTTCTTTATCAGGAGGGCATCCTGGAATGTAAAAGTCAACTTTTACATGCTTATGAATAGGCACAGAAGTTATTGATTTTAATCCTGGCTCAGATGGAAACTTATTTCCATAAACACCCTGCTCAACTTCCTTTTGCTCTTTCTCACTCAGCAAGTGCTTAGCTGATTGCACTCCCCCATTTACTGCGCAAGCACCAAGAGCAATCAAGGTCTTTGCCTTGCTTCTCCATTTTAAAAGGTTGTCTAAATCTTCCTGCGAACTAACACTTCCCTCGACAAACAACAGATCGTACTCCTCAACATTCTTCTCCTTAATCATAGGGGCAGCTACCAAATCAATCTTTTCAAGCAATTCAAGCAGAACATCCTCGATAAAATAAATGCTTAATTGGCAGCCCGCACACCCAGTAATGCTCTGTATGCCTACCTTTAGCTTAGAAACTGCTTGCTTATTCTTCTGCGCCGAAGCCTTAATCATGGCGCTAGCCTTTGACTCTTTAGGCTTCCCGAGGGTTATTTTCTTTTTTTCTGTTTTCATTTTATTTATTAATTTCTCAACCATGCTCAAATCCTACTCATGTAAATTCTTAACCTGGTCATACCTGAACACGGGCCCGTCTTTGCAGACATAAATGCCAGATATCATGCAATGGCCGCACATGCCAACTCCGCATTTCATCCTTCTTTCATGGCTTATGAATATCTGGCTATGGCTAAAGCCAATTTTCTCAAGAGCCATAATTGTGAATTTAATCATTGCAGGAGGGCCGCACACAATAGCTGCTTTATTATTGCTGTCTAATCCAGAATCCTCGACAATCTTAGTCACCAATCCAACCTTACCTTTATAGCCCGGCTCTGCCTTGTCAACTGTTAGCCGCAAGTCAAAAATCCTGTTCCAGAGCCCAATATCTTTTTTGAAAATAATTGCTTCGGGGCTTCTAAAGCCGATGAACAAGTGCACCCTGTCATAATCAGCGCGATGCTTCTCAACATACTTGATAACTCCTCTGAGAGGTGCTACTCCTGTTCCTCCACCAATAATCATCAGGCTCTTTCCAATTAATTCTTTCATTGGATAATGGGTGCCATAAGGCCCTCTAAGCCACATTGTATCTCCTTGCTCAAGCTTGACCATTTCATCAGTAACATCACCAACAGACTTGATGTTGAACTCGAGGAAATCGTCAGAATAAGAGCATACTGAGATTGGTGCTTCTCCAAAGCCGGGGACACTTACTTGATAAAATTGGCCGGGTTCATAGCTTATTTTCTTTACATCCTTCT
>Ga0315292_10002612_pt1 | contig 10192 bp, 10 predicted proteins | sample YL17G13_0_MG_FD_204029 | JGI IMG/M metagenome (GOLD analysis project Ga0315292, IMG submission 204029) | Sediment microbial communities from Yellowstone Lake, YNP, Wyoming, USA - YL17G13_0 | ecosystem: Environmental > Aquatic > Freshwater > Lake > Sediment | place: USA: Wyoming | collected... | reverse complement strand
CATCCGGAAATCGAGTGCGTCAATCCCCGCCTTCTCGGCCAACTGGTCCATATTACTTTCAATGGCCCAAGTGGCCTGCGGATTCCCATATCCTCGCATTGCCTGGCAGTATGTGTTGTTTGTATAAACGATCTTTGCGTTGTAGAAGAAGTTAGGGACCTGGTAAAGTGTGGAAATGGGCATGAGCATTACCGTCGGTGTCGTAGCGCCCCAGGAAGTATATGCCCCATTGTCCAAGAGCATATTGACCTCTCTGAAGGTAAGTCTTCCCTCCTTATCACACCCCTGGATAATATGTGTCTTACTGGGTTGCCGAGGTGACAGGTTTGAGAATTCTTCCGCCCGGCTCATAAGAATCTTGACGGGTCTACCGGTTCGATAAGCCAAGAGAATGGTAATGTACTCATAACCGTGTGTGTCAAGCCCGGTGCCGAAAGAACCCCCTAAATAGGGAACGATCACCCTCGTGCTTTTCCCCTTCAGGCCCATGGCGACAAGGGCTTGATTGAAATCGTTTTGTGCCAGATAGGGGATCTGGGTCTTCGAATAAATGATCAGATTACTCTGAAGATCGAATTCGGCGATACAGCCGGCAGTTCCCATGCATGTCTGTTGTACCCGCTGGGTTTGATAATGATCTTCGACGATAAAGGCCGACTCCTGTTTGGCCCCTTCTACGTCACCCTCTGTCCATTTCCATGGCAGTTGGATCAGGTTGTCTTTCCTGGGCCTCCCTCCTGGGTCCACCTCATGAACAAGGGGCGCGCCCTCTTTGAGTGCATCTTCCGGAGTAAAAACACCGGGAAGTTCCTCATATTCAATTTTGATGAGATCCACCGCCTCCTGGGCAATCTCCGGATCTGTCGCCGCAACGGCTGCCACCTCATCGCGAAACTGTCGTACTTTATCTTTCTTTAAGGCAAAGTTGTCTTTCATGAATCCGATACGAATCTCCGGTGTATTGTAACCGGTAATGACCGCACGAACCCCTGGAAGCTTTTCGGCCTTCGATGTATCGATATGTTTTATCTTGGCGTGTGCATGCTCGCTATATTTGATTTTCCCGTAAAGCATGCCCGGCTTTACCAGATCGCTAATGTAAAGTGCCTTGCCTGCCGCCTTATCGGGCGCGTCAGGCCTTGGAATCTCCTTACCGATGAAACTATAGTCTGTCATCTGATCCCCCTTGGAAACATTCTAGTGGTCGTACATTTTCTCTTTTTCAACCGGTCTCATTCGCAGTTTTCACCCGGCCGCGAATCATTTTGGGTCTTGATTGGATAGTCGAGTCGCAGCGTCCCTTATGGAATCAATAATCTGCACGTAACCGGTGCAACGACACAGATTCCCCGAAATAGCTCTCTTTATCTCATTATCGCTGGGTGTCCAGGTTTCATCCAAAAGCGCCTTGGCAGATAGAATCATCCCCGGTGAACAAAAACCGCACTGGATCCCCCCCTTTTCCACAAAGGCCTCCTGAATCGGGTGGAGCTTTCCACCTTCTCCCACCAGTCCTTCAATGGTGGTTACAGATTTTCCTTCCACTTCAAAGACGGGATAAAGACACGATTTTATGCTGACGCCATCAATGATGACCGTACACGTTCCACACTCACCTTGTCCGCATCCTTCCTTAGTACCCGTCATTTCGAAGGTATCCCTGAGAACCTCCAATAGCATCTTATGGGATTCCAGCTCAGCAGAAACCTCGTTGCCGTTCAAGGTAAATTGGATCACCTTTTTCATATTCTTCCTCCCTCATCACAAGTTTTCGTCCACAGACTATTTAGTCTCTGCGATTCCTCACGCAGAATTCACACGACTGTTTTCTCACGGTGTTAGTCAACCATTTTATGCGCTTTCTGGATGGCTCGTTTAACCAATACCCCCGACATAACTCTTCTCCAATTTTCTGTAGAGCGAACATCCGTGATAGGACTCACCGCACGTTCAACCATTTCTCCGACGCGATCGAGAAGTTCCGGGTCTATCTCCCGTCCTTCCACCATCTCTTCTATATTGGTCAGTCTTAAGGGGACAGGCGCCACAGCTCCCACGGCCAAACGACATTTGCGACATATTTTCCCTTCCATAACCAGGAAGGCTGCTGCATTGACGACGGCGATATCCTGTGAAACACGTCCCTTTTTCAAGAAAGCAGAACCTGAATTGAAGACCTTCTTGGGAATTTTAATCTGTGTCAAAATTTCCGTCCTATCCATACAGCTCTGACCCGGCCCTGTGAAAAAATTGCCGATCGGCACCTCCCTCCTTCCACCCGGTCCCTCAATCGTCAATACCGCTTCCAGTACCATCAAAGGGGGGACGGAGTCGGCTGAAGGCGCCCCATTGCAGAGGTTGCCTCCCACCGTTGCCACGTTTCTGACCTGGGGGTTCGCAAGAATCGATACGGCCTGCGTCAGGGAAGGATAATCCCTGGCAATGGAGGAATCCTTTTCAATATTCCTGAAAAGGGCCATGCTTCCCAGAGTTAAACCTCCATTCCGGGTAATGCCCTCCAATGGTCTTATCCTCCTGAGGGAGATCAGGGCATCTGCCTTGATTACGCCTTGTTTAATACGCCAAATGATATCTGTACCACCGGCAATATACCTGGCTCTTCCCTCATTTTCCTCCATCAATCTGTATGCTTCGTTTAGACTTTCCGGTTGATAATAATCGAACTTTTTCATACGACCTCCTTCTACACTTCAAAATCCCGAACTGAGGATAACCGAAGCGCCGGCCTTGTTCTTGGCGGCGATCATGTTTTAGCCTGAATACGCTTTTCTTAAATCCCGTTTAAGGACCTTGCCTGAAGGATTACGGGGAAGGGCATCCGTGAAAATTACCTTCCTTGGTTTTTTGAAGCCGGCAAGATGCTCTTTACAAAACTCGACGACCTCCTGTTCCGAAATTCGCTCCCCTTTTCGTGGAACAACAACTGCACACACCCCTTCACCGAATTTCGGATCGGGTAGGCCTATGACGGCAGCCTCCATGATCTTGAAATGTTTATAAAGGATGGATTCCACCTCAACCGAAGAGATATTTTCACCACCACTTATGATGATATCCTTCTTTCTATCGACCACATAGAGGAACCCTTCGTCATCCATCTTACCGAGGTCACCGGTATAGAGCCAGCCATCTTTCAAGGTGGCCGCTGTTGTTTCAGGATCATTCAGATACCCTTTCATCACCTGATCCCCTTTTACAGCGATCTCTCCCACCTGGCCAATCTCGCATTCCTGGCCGCTTTCATCCATAATCCGGATGTCCGTATTTATAAAAGGCCGTCCCACGGAAGGGGCTTTGGCAATGGCCATCTCGTGCTTGGCCACGGATACAGTCGGACCCGCCGCCTCGGTCAAACCGTACTCATTGTAAATCCTGCCGTAAGGAAGATTTTCGGCCATTTCTTCCACGGTCGCCTTGGGAACAGGTTCTGAACCTGTTATGCATACGCGCCATGAGCGAAGATCGTACTTCCTGAAGTTCGGTACCGCAAAAACCTGACGATACATACCCGGAGTGATATACAGGTAAGTAATTCCTTCTTTTTCTACGGTTCTGAGAAAAAGTTCAGGATCCCAGTTCGGCTGGGGAAAACAAGTGGTAGAAGCTCCGCACATGGCGTGCGCCACATGATAACCTACAGCCCCGATATGATAAAAAGGGGTGACCACAAGGCAGTTGTCACCCTGCTGTATACCCACGTCTGCCGCCCAGATGAGGCCCGCCGTTATAAGATTGTGATGCGTGAGAACAACGGCCTTGGGAAATGCCGCTGTTCCGGAAGTAAACAGGACTACCGCAGCATCCCGGTCATCACCCGAAACAGGTGGAAGGATTGCCTTTCCTTTTTCCAACAATTCATGATAGTTGACCATTCCTGGTGATTTCTCATTTCCGAGGCAGACAAATTTTTCGATGCCGGAAAGACGATCTCTCACCGGGTCGACCCTGTCCAAAAACCCGGACCCCAGGATCAATACCTTCAACTCAGCCACATCCTGAACATAAGCGATCTCTTCAGAAACCAGTCGGAAATTGAGCGTAACAGCAACCGATCCCAAGAGAAAATTGGCCCATAGGATTTCGGGATATTCTAAACAGTTAAACAGGAGAATCCCAACCCGGTCTCCTCTCCCGACCCCCAAAGAAGAAAGTGCATTGGCCAACCTGCATGCCCTCTCTTTAAGCTGGGAAAAAGTGATTCTTCGATCCCCATAGATAAAGGCATCCACCCGCGAGTTCCGCCGGGCCTCACGCAGCAGCACTTCCCGTAAGTGCATTTCTTGATTCCTCCATTCAATAGACTGGACGAAATACCCCTTCTCCAGCATGGATTGCGGGGAATCCCGTCTTTTTTCAGAAGCCCTGGTTCTTCCGTTTTTTTCCAGATTTCTAAGCTATTCTTTGGTCAACTCACCATACCCCAGAGGCGTCAGAATCTTGGACTCCTCTTTCCCCGTTATTTCATAGATAATCGGCAACCATTTTTGAACCTCCGGTTCATTGAAGAGCTTTTCGCGAATATTCTGGAATTCAGTGAAGTCCTCAAAGGCATAAAGATCGGTTACCTCATCGTAAAGGCCGACACTTGTCTTCCATGCCGCCACCAGCCTTTGCCCGTGCTTCTCCATGGCCGGGAGCAGGTGTTCCCGGAAAATCTTGGTCCATTCGTTCATCTTTCCACGGTGAATTTGAACGGTAACATGTAAATAAATCATTTTTCCCCTCCTGATGAATAGGGTTGGCGTTCATTTTTTGTTAAGCACCGAGATAAGTTCATCCGTGTCCATGACCTTGCCGAAGAACGCAGCCCAGTTTCTCATGGTGTATATCTGATCTTCCTCTGTAAAGGTTGCGCTGGCATCGTCAATCAGAATGACCTTATAACCCGCATCCCAGGCCCCTCTGGCAGTGCTGCTCACGCATACGTCCGTGGCAACACCGACCACGACAATCGTTTCTACACCACTCATTCTCATCTTGTGGTCAAGGGATGTTCCCGTAAAGGCACTGCGGGTCGATTTCGGAACCACCAGTTCCCCCCGCTGAGGTTCGATTTCTTCGAGGATCTTGAATTCAAAATCTTCTGTTGTAAATGACGGAACTTCCTTCAGTCTCGCCTGCCTGAGGGGGTGAAGATCGCTTCCATCTAGCAGAGAGGCACCATAGGCCCCATAAAAGATGCGCATCTTCTTTTTTCGAAAGCAATCAAGGAGCTTGACACAGTTGGGCACAGCGATTTTCAGACGGTCGCAATAGTACTGAGCAGATTCAGGATCTGTGGCAATAAAATTCTTTAGCACACCGTAATCTGGGTGAGCGACATAATACTGCATGTCGATTATCAACAGGGCCATATTTTTAGGGTCCACAGGAAATTCCCCGACAGCCTGAGGAATCTTCTCAAGACCTTTTTGCCAGGCTTTTTGACTCATTTTCCTACCTCCTTCAATAATAATTTAATGATCGATGGCTTTCCTTTGTTAATGTGTTGAATTTTCTTGATCTTTTCAAAACCTAAAAAACCTGTACTAAACATTAGTATGCAGCTCCCAGATCCTCAAGTAATGCATTTCAGCTCAAGCAAAGGCGGCGTAAGTTCTTCACAACCTGAGTCAGTAACAAGAAGTGTACTGCAACATGTTACCAGGGCCGGCTTCACCTCTACTATCTGAAGGATGAACGGGGTCCAAGGTTCAATAACGTGATTGCCCGTCATCCCCATATCCACCGGGCCGAATGTCAAACCCATGTTTGCCCCTACTCTTCGCCAGTAATTCTCACCTTTCACGGACCGGTAGACCTTATTGGCAGCCTTATATGCATCTCCGGAAATGGCCCCTGGCTTCAGGACTTCTTTTGCTGCCAGATACATCTCCGACATGATTTTTTGCTCATCCAAGAGTTTCACATCAGGCGCGTCGCCAAGGAAAACAGTTCCTTGAGCGCCTACCAGGTACTGACAATCCGTCCCCCATACCTCAATGGTGGCCAGGTCGCCCCTGTTAAGCCGACGGTTAACAGCCGTGTCGTGCATCAGACCACCTTCCGGTCCCGACCAGATCCACATTTTGGGAACCTCCACGTCGGATTGACCTGCCTGATACATGGCATTTTGCATATCCCCTATCATTTCGTAAGGATAAGCCCCCGCCTTTATACGTTCAAGACCCCGTGAAAATCCGATATTTGTGACCTCCGCTGCCCTTCTGAAATAGGCAACCTCCTGTTCCGATAGGGTAATTCTTATATTTTCCACAAGCCAGCTGGCATCCTTGAAGTTGGCTTTGGGAAGGGCCTGTTTCATCAGATTTAACTGCAAGACCGTCATAAATGCCTCTTCCACTCCGACAGTGCCTGATTCAGCCACGCATTCCCTGACAAGCTCGGCCAGGATGTCATAAGGTTTCTCATGATCCTTGTATTTTCTCGGGTTCGGGGCCAACTGGGTTTCGGCAGTAGCGCTTTCAATGACTCGCGTCAGGAAGCGCATCTCCCCTTTTTGAGGGATGACCAGTGCCAGGAGTGGGAGGGTCCAATTCATGACTGCTGCACGGTATCCGCCTACCCAGTAGATGTTCTGTGCCCTGGTAAGGATAATGGCATCTAACCCCTCCTCCGACATCTGCTGTCTGACTTTCTCGAGTCTTTCCCCATATTCCTCCGGGGAAAATGGTAAAGGATACATAGAATGACCTCCGTTTTTTTTTTGGTCCCAGAATAGACAATCCCCGGCAACGGTTCGTGGCTTTAAGATTCAGGGGATATCTCAAGACCAGTGACATTGTCCTCGATGTACCCAACGATTTCCCCCGGACGCGTCCCGGGCAAAAAGACTTTTTTCACCCCACACTCTTCGAGTTCTGGAATGTGGCGCTTTAATATTATGCCACCGGCCAGAACAAGAACGTCTCTCCTTCCCTCTTCCCGCAGTTTTTGAACGATTTTCGGGAGTAAAATCATGTGATCGCCCGAAAGAAAACTCAGGCCGACAACATCCACATCTTCCTGAACGGCCGCACTAACTACCTGATCCACGGATTGCCTGAGACCTGTGTATATGACTTCCATCCCAGCATCTTTCAATGCCCTGGCAACGATTTTGGCCCCGCGGTCATGGCCGTCAAGTCCAGCTTTTGCAATTAATATTCTTATTTTTCGTTTTTGCATTGTATATTTCCAAATTTTCAAAGCTTTTAGATATAGGTAGTGGGCTTGAACTCTCCCCACTTATCTCGCATTACCTGACAGATCTCCCCAACAGTGACATAATGTTTCACCGCCTTAATAATGAAGGGCATGAGATTCTCAGCCCTGTCGATTGCCCTTCCCAACTCGCTCAGTGCCGATGTAACATCTTCTCCGTTCCTTTCAGCCTTGACCTTCGCGAGTTTTTCCTTCTGAATTTGCTCAACTCTCAAATCTGTTTCAAAAATATCCTGTTCCTCAAAGTCATCTTCTTCCGGAATGGTAAATTTATTCAGGCCAACAATAATCTTTTCACCGCTATCCACTTCTCTCTGAAATTGGACACTGGATTCCTGGATTTCCTGAAACACGAATCCGTTTTCGATGGCCTTGAGCATCCCCCCCATTCGGTCTATCTTCTCAAGATACTCGGAGGTCCTCTTCTCGATTTCATCAGTCAGAGATTCTACATAATAGGAACCTGCTAAAGGATCGATGGTCTTAGTGAGACCGGTTTCATGGGCCAAAATCTGCTGTGTTCTCAAGGCAATTCGCGCTGAATCTTCTGTTGGAATGGCATACCCCTCATCCCAGCAGGCGGTATGAATCGCCTGGTGCCCCCCGAGGATTCCCATAAGCGCATGCATGGTTACCCTGACGATGTTATTTAGCGGTTGCTGAGTAATGAGAGTAGACCCACACGATCCGCTGTAGGTCCTGAAAAGAGAACTTCTTGGATTTTTTGCCTTAAAGCGTTTCTTTATGATCTTTGCAAACAATCTTCTGGCCGCACGATATTTCGCTACTTCTTCAAAAAGGTCTCTATGACATCCAAGGCTGTATGACAATCGGGGGGCAAAGTCGTCTACATCGAGTCCTCTCTCTTGGGCCTTTTCTATATAAGTGATCGCATTTGCTATGGTAAAAGCCAGTTCCTGTATCGCATTAGCACCGGCTTCCCGGATATGATACCCTGTTATACTAAGCGTATTCCACTTGGGAACATACTTGTAGCAATATTCAATAATGTCCAGACAGAGCCTTATGCTCGGTTCGGGAGGGAAGATGTAAGTACCTCGGGCAATGAAATCTTTTAAGATATCGTTCTGCGTTGTGCCCGTTAGTTTTTCTTTGGGAATACCTTGCTTCTCTCCCACCACGATATACATGGCGAGCAGGATCGTGGCCGGCGCATTAATTGTCATGGAGGTGGAAACCTTGTCCAAAGGAATGTCCCTGAAAATTATTTCCATGTCAGCTAATGTGTCTACAGCAACTCCGACCCTTCCAACAGCACCCTCGGCCATAGGATCGTTTGAGTCATATCCAAGCTGGGTGGGGAGATCAAATGCCACCGACAACCCCGGCATGCCCTGTTCCAGGAGGTAACGAAATCGCCTGTTCGAATCCTCTGCCGTCCCGAAGCCCGCGTAGTTTCTCATGGTCCAGAGACGACCACGATACATGGTAGGGTAAACCCCCCTGGTATAAGGCTCTTCGCCGGGAAAACCCAGATCCCTGTTGTAATCAACGTGTTCAAGGTCTAGAGGCGTATAAAGTCTCTTAACAGGAATGCCACTTTCGGTAGTAAAAGTCTTTTCTCTTTCCGCGGATTTATCAAGAACCTTCTTGAGCGTTGTATCTTGCCATTTTTCGAAGGCCTTTTGTGTTTTGTTTGAACCCATATATTACGAACCCCCAATAACCAAACGTATCCTCTTCAAATTCCCTGGCAATGAATTTCAGATACAGAGAATCCATTCCGCCATAAGGTCTTTTTTGCTGCCCCATCTGATTCCTGCGGAGTCCCGGCTCCTTATTTGCTGGTACGGCCAAGGCATGAATAAAACCAATATGTTGTGCAATGTACCAGCAAATAAGGACCTCCGCCACGTGTGGAGGAACGTTATCAAAGATGCGGCACCAAAAAAGACCTTATGGCTCCATTCCTGCCAAGATTTTTGAATCAGGATACAACCAAACCAAAAAAATACTGTTCTTTAAAAATGGATCGAATCCTCCTCAGCTGAAAGGCAGTTGATGCAGGTATCTCTCCCCCTTCGCACGTGCATTTTGACAATTTCAACGCTTTTTAGTACATCTTTTTTCTTTATTGCTTTAACCAAATCGCAGTGCTCCTGAACGGCTACCGGCATCCTGCCGGTATCGCAATTATCCAAGCGAAATCGGAGATTCACATGTTCAAGGTTCATCCTTAACATCTTCTCAAGCGATTGATTTCGCGTCATTGACGCGATTTGGAGATGGAACTCACCATCCAAAAGGAATTTTCTCCTATCATAGCGACCGGGCATGTAGCTTTCATGAGTTTGGCGCTTTTCCTCCAATGCGTTTATATCTTTAGGCTCGCTTTTCTCAATGGCCTGTTCCACACCATAGACCTCGAGGGCCTCTCGGACCCCGAAAAGGTCCCAGGCCTCTTGAAGATCGATCGTCCTTACTTGAAAGCCCCTGAAGGCCTCCGAAACCAGAAACCCTTCCTGCTCAAGCCGGTTGAGCGCATTGATAATCGGCGTTCGTGACATATCGAGCATTTTGCTGAGATCACTGTAGATGAGTCTTTGGCCGGGCGTCACTTTTTGCTGAAAAATCATCTGCTTGATCTTCTGATAGGCGTCATCAATCAAGGTCTTTGTGGCTTTGGTGTCATCCATATCCAAATCCTCTTAGTACCGCACAATTTAATGCAAATTTTAATTCAATAATAAATGCCTGTCAAGAAAAAACAACGTTTTATGTATTTTTTGATGGTAACATAAATAAACTATCTCATCTAACTAATTGTAAATAAAAATAATATAAGCATTTGTCCCGTCGCAACGAAAATTTTATTGACATGACTGGCGGAAGAGTTATACTGCAATGAAAATTTTAAATTTAATTAACTATTGAAGAAAACAAAAGATAAGGCTCCCACCTATCCCCACGGAACGACGAAAGTAAAAAAGAAGCTTTCCCCTGAAAA
>Ga0315292_10002609_pt1 | contig 10194 bp, 9 predicted proteins | sample YL17G13_0_MG_FD_204029 | JGI IMG/M metagenome (GOLD analysis project Ga0315292, IMG submission 204029) | Sediment microbial communities from Yellowstone Lake, YNP, Wyoming, USA - YL17G13_0 | ecosystem: Environmental > Aquatic > Freshwater > Lake > Sediment | place: USA: Wyoming | collected... | reverse complement strand
ATCTAAAAACATGGGATGCCTTCGAGGATAAATACCACTTGGCGCCGATATTTAAAGGGTATATCGGCGGTTTTGATCTTCACAACTGCCGGCGATGCGAAAAGAGGACCCCTCTCAACAGACTGATTCGACTCTTTTTCAAAGCATTGACCAGACTAACGAGGGAAATCCCTTTTCTGAGAAAATACAATTCAAAGTGCTGGAGCCCCTATTTCCTTGTTCTGTATAAGAAGGGATAAAGTGCTGAAGGAGATCTCTTGCTGTGCACATGCTAATCTGAAACTGGGTTTTCACGGGTCATGGCAGTGGACTGTATGAGTCCGTGGCCAATACCGATAAGCGTCCAGCATATCTGTCCGGGCCATCCATGATACATATAATCAAAAGTATTCAGACAGAGGAATCCGACAAGAGAGACGAATACCCCTGAAAGAATAAGCTTCTTTTCGAAAATAATTTCATTTCGTATGCCCAGAGTGAAATTTTTCAAAATGACCCCGAAGAGCAGTATTAGTATGGCTGCTCCCACGATACCAGTCTCAACAGCTGTATTGAGAAATACATTGTGAGCATGTTTTACATATGTATCAGGATAATATTTAGAAAAGGTCTCCTTGCCATATCCAATGCCTGTGAAGGGATAGGATCGTATTATGTCGGTAGAAAGCTTTATTGCTTCTATCCTCGGCTGTTCACTTCCACGCGTAATTAAGGTATGCGAAATGATCGATTTATACGAAAGCGCCGCAATAATCAGTATGACAGTAATGACTCCTGCAAGAACTAATTTCGTATATTTCCTCATAAAAAGAAAAATAAGGATTACCATTTCGATGATGACTGACAGCCAGGCCCCGCGCGTAAAGGTAAAAAAGAGGGCAGCAAGCAAGAAGGGGAATGACAGGAATAAAACGCGTTTCATCCATCCCTTCGAGATAAAGGCCAGGATAGTCATAATAGGAATCGATAACACCAACAGCGTTGCCAACCGGTAAAAAGCGCCTGTTAAACCCGGAACCCTGTTCACAAAGAAAGCCGGGTACTGATAGAACTGATAACAGGCATAAAAGGCCATGACCATTGCTGATAAGGATAGAGGGATGAGGATACTTTTCAACTTTCCGGGAGTAATTTCCTGTACCATGAAGAATGCAATAAAATACAGGAGATACTGCTTGGGCATCTTTGCGACTATTTCGTGCAGGCTGTATGATGGATCAACTGCATAAATGAGGGATGCAAAAGCCCAGAAAAATGAAAGGATTATAAGGATATGGACTGATCGAAAAGCGAGTGATTTCCGGTAGGTGTCTTTGTAGTCAGGCAATTTTTCAACGAGGAAAGTACCTGTCAGCAGGAAAAAAAGAATTTCTTTTATCGAAGTCATTCCATCAAACGGAAGGAAGAATATAAGTCCTGAAAGGGCAATGTACTGGATATTTCTCATCAGGAGAAATAATTTGTTTTCACCTATCTGATTCATTATGATACAGTTTTGGTCAAAACAGATTCATATATTTCTGTCAACTGCCTGATCATGATATCCGTCGTAAATTCCTCTTCCACTCTTTGCCGTCCTTGTTCGCCGAGTTGCTTTTTCACATCCCTGTCCGCAGACCCTATCTCCAGCATTGCAGCGGCAAGTGCCGGGGCATCTTTGGCTTGAACAAGCCTGCCGCACTTGCAGTCACCAAAGACTTCCGGGATACCTCCCACGCGTGAGGCAATAACAGGAAGGCGCATTGCCATAGCTTCCAGCAATGCTATAGAGAGCCCTTCAGCGAGAGATGGGAGAACGAATATATCAAATCCTTTGAGAAGCTCAAAGACATCGTTTCTGTATCCAGTGAACAAAATCCAGGGCAGTACACCCAAATCCCTCGCTGTTTTCTCAAGCTCCTCGAGTAGGGGACCTTGTCCCATGATCACAAGCCGGGCCGATTTGAGGTGGTTTCTTACCTGTGCGAACGCCTTTATCAGATAGGATTGGCCTTTTGTTAAGGCCAGACGGCCCACGGTACCGAATACGATTTCGTCTTCTGACAGACCAAGTCTCAGACGCGCCTCTTTCTTGCTGACTTTTATGGTGTCGATCATCTGCAAATCGATGCAGTTTCTCACGGTAACAACTTTTGAGGGGTCTATCTGCCAGTTGGTCTGTATCACATCCATCCTGACGCTTTCCGAAACCGCTATGATCCTATGAACAGATTTCAAAATTGCCCAGTTCGCAGCACGCCTCGTGAGTGAACGAGTTCGGGAAAGTCCGTGGACATGAGATATGACCGGGATACGGCCGGCAATGATCGATGCCAGTGTTCCGTAAATAGTGGGTTTATGCTTGTGACAGTGAAGAACGTCTATGTGCTTCTCTCTCAAAATTTCGGCTAACTGTAATACAACGCTTGGATTAAAAAAATCTAACTGTTTCTTCCTGAAGCCAAGATGGAGAACTTCGTATCCCAAATCTGCGATGATATTCTGAGATCCATGATGTTCGCCGAGGTAACATATGACATGAGAAAATCTTGCATTATCAACTCCCCTGACAACATTGATGAAAATCGGAAGATTTCTTTCAAATTCCTTGCGAAGGTGGAGAATCCGGTATTTTCTGTTTTCCGGACTGCTATCTGAATTTGTTTTCATATCTCTTTTGTGTCATCTTGCCTATCTGCCGGAGGATCTCTTTTCTTCTCAACATAAGAGCGGCGTTCTCAGTCAGGTAAGCATTCAAAAACCTCAGCCTGTCCGTCCTCGTTATCTGCGGCAGGAGAACCATGTTGAGTTGCACGAGATTTTTAAATCTTTTTCTTTCCGGCATGTTCCCGTAATGTCTTGTCCTTTCGTTGTCGATAAAATAAAGCCGGACGGAAGCACCCGTGCCATTGATGATAATATTCCCGACCCGCAAATCACCGTGGAAGATGCCATGCCTGTGTAACCGGCCGATTTCCTGTCCTGCTGCAGAGATCAGAGCCCTTTTCTCGGTATACTGTTCAATTGACAAAGGCAACTGAAAGCGCGATTGGAAATATTGATATGTCCGCTCCCCGGGCACTGCTTTTGTGATAAGAAAATTCTTTTTCGCAAAAAAGAATGTATATGATGTTCCGTACATAACCGGTAACGGGGTGAGGAAGCCTTTTTGCAGAAGGATCTTTCCTGCTCTGAAAGCCTTCCCGCTCCGGTGAAAACCGAACAAATTTTTGATTTTATCCTTTATGCCCCTGTCATGAAAAACCTTACAATAAAATTGTTCTCCTGATTGCCAATCCTCGAACTGCAGGACAGTGGTGAAACGGGAACTCTTGACAGGGATGCCGTCTTTCCCCCGCAAGAGGTCTGGGATTCGGTCTTTCACCCAAACTGCATCAGTGATACCGGCTGGGTATGCAAAAATGAGAGCGCTTCCAATGCCTAACGGTATTCTGTTTTTCTGCAAAGACTCTTTATGGTGATTGATAATCTTCATAAACCTTTGAGAAAAAATCAGCGAGTCTATCAGCTCTCTTCTCCCAGCTGAATTCATCAGCTGTTTGGTAAGCATTCAGGGCGAGAGTTTCAGCCAGGTTGCGATTATTGAGTACAGAGGTAATTTTTTCTGCCAAATCCTGAGGGTCTTCAGGGTTAGCCAATAGTATGTCTTTACCGTCTGTGACTTCTTCCCGAATGGAAGGTAAATCAACCGCTACAATCGGCTTTCCCATCGCCATGTACTCATAGAGTTTCGTATGGGCAGAATAGCGCCTTTTCCCCCTGTTCAAAGCACAAATAACCATCACATCAGCATCCCGGGCTATTTCCGGAACCCGGTGAGGGTTGACGAAACCATGGAAATCAATTCTCTCATTTAGATACATAGTTGCTGCAAGATTTTTAAGCCTCTTCAGATCTTTTTCACGGCCTCCGATAATACTCAATCGGGCATCCGGCAAAAAGCGCATGGCGGTTACAAGAATATCAACCCCTTGCGCAGGATAGAGTTGTCCGACATACCCGACAGTTTTATGTCCGTTCTGGTGTTCAGGAAATGGGGCTTTCCCTGCTGCAAGGGGAACCTTCACAACAGGTATCCCGGATACACGATATGTCTCTTTCAGTATATCCCCGAATACATTCAAGAGAACAACAATACCGTGCACGCGGTGAAAAACATAATCCTCGCTCTTCTCTTTTTCAGGGCAGGAACCATAAAATTTTTTTATTTTTAAGTCATGGACCTCAATCACGAACGGGAGACGCAGGAATCTTCTGAATTTCAGCAGGAAGCGGGCCAGTTTGATCTCCCGCAGATAGATGATATCCGCCATGCCTTTTCTCCTGAGACTGAAAAGTTTCAGGAGACAGAAAAAATTGAATACAGCATGCCATGAGAACGTCCTTCCCCTTGCCATCGGAATCCGGATGACTTCAAATTCAGGGATTGGATGCAATCCGTAATAGGAAAATATAGTATCCCCTCTTAAGGGGGCCCCGGTAATGATCTTTACACAATGGCCTGATCTGGCAAGTGCATAACAGGTCCGCATAATCACAATATCATGGGCTTTGCCCCCCATGAGACGCTGATTGTGAAGATAAATGATGGATAAGGGCTTTTTCTGTGTCATGAAATCAGAACTCAGTTCAAAGGGTCAGAACGTCGTATCCCTCAGGTATTTATGCAAATTCTATCTTAAGAAATTATAATACTATAAATGCTCTTTATTAATACACGCACGCTTCGCTGGAATTCATAAGATGCGCATGGGGACCAAAAGGAGGTTTATCATTCTATGATGACAGTTTTCATAGGGGGGCATCCGCGGAGCGGAACCACTTTATTGGGAGCGATGATCGGTGCTCACAGCGGATGTGTCTGTACTCCGGAATCACAATTTAAAACCCGCACGCTTCGCCATTCGTCCGTTGAACAGAAAGGCGGGCTTGATATCTCTGCAGCAAGCAATGTGATCAAACAGGAGTGGCGTTTCAATATCTGGGGACTTAATCTCAGCGATCTTCCTTATGGGCAAATACATGCATATCCGGAACTCGTCCTCTGGATTGTGAAAAAATATGGTGAGAAAACCGGCAAAAAAAATGCACACATCTGGGTCGACCATACACCATCGAACATAAAAAATGCTGATTCACTTCTCAGGCTTTTTCCTCAGACAAAATTTATTCATATCGTGCGGGATGGGCGGGGAGTAGCTGCATCCATAATGTCGTTGGATTGGGGGGCAAATACGATCGACAGGGCAGCCCGTTCCTGGTCAAAAAGATTGTCCCAGTATCTGGATATTGAGTCGTTCCTGGGAAATGAGAGAATTATCAGGGTTGGATTCGAAGATCTTGTACAGAACCCGGAAGCAACACTGAAAAGGATTTGCCAATTCCTCTGTATCGATTTTCAACCGGAAATGGTCCGGGGTGGTGGGTTTACCGTGCCTCATTACACATCAAAACAGCATTCTCTCGTCGGAAAGGCCCCCGATCCGGGTGAGGCCGATGCCTGGGAAAAGGCTTTACGCCCAAGACAGGTTGAAATCTTCGAACATATAGCCGGCGAGGTGCTCTCCTCGCTTGGATACCCTTTACGGTACGGAAAAAGCGCACAAAAAATGACCATAAAAGAGAGAGTCATTTCCAATGTTCAGGAAATCATGAAGCGAGAGTTCATCAACAAAGCCCGCCACTGGCGACGAATCAGGAAAGGTATTGCAACAGCTTCAAAACAGCGTGAATCATGAAGAGTGCAAAAACGCAGCATAGAGTTCTCTGTATGTTGCGTTCTTCTCGATAAGTTCTTCGTGTTTGCCGATATGCATTATTTTCCCTTTTTCTATGATAAGTATCCTGTCCGCGTTCCTGATCGTCGACAGCCTGTGTGCAATGACAATTGTTGTTCTGCCTCTCATGAGGGTATCAAGTGCCTTCTGAACGAGCGCTTCAGAGATAGAATCGAGAGATGATGTCGCCTCATCAAGAATCAGGATGGGAGGGTTTTTAAGGATAGCCCTTGCTATGGCTATTCGCTGGCGCTGACCGCCGGACAGTTTCAGGCCTCTGTCTCCTATGACCGTATGATATTTTTCAGGCATTTCCTGGATGAATTCATCAGCATATGCCATTTTTGCCGCTTGAATGATTTCAGTCTCTGAAGCATCTTGTTTACCAAAAGCTATATTTTCTTTGACGGTATCGTTAAACAAAATGATATCCTGACTCACAATCCCTATCTGCTCCCTGAGGGACCGTATTTCGATTTCATTGATATTGATCCCATCGATGGTCAATATACCACTCGAAGGAACATAGAATTTTGGTATCAAATCTGCAAGAGTGGATTTTCCGACTCCACTGCGGCCGACGATTGCAACGACCTCTCCGCACCCTATCTCCAGATTCACATCCGTGAGCACCGGATGATTGTTTGTGGGGAAAGCAAATGAGACATGTTCAAACGTGATGGACTTCTGAAAACCGGGAATTATCGTGCGACCACCCTGTTCGTGCTCTGCTCTTAGAAGGGTATCTATTCTCTCGATCGATGCCCGTGCCTCCTGTAAAGTACTGTAGGCCTCACCAAGCTTTTTTACCGGAGAGAACATCATGTAGATGGCAACAAGGATTGATGCGAATACTCCGGCGGTAATAGTTCCGTTCACCACCATAGTGCTTCCGTACCACAGCACTATAGCTATCGCCGCACCGGTAACGACATCGATAAGAAGTTTTGTAAACTCCTTCAGCCGTATGACCCTCAGGAGTTCCCTGTAGTATCTCTGGTTGTCGCTTCTGAATTTTTCCCCCATGATCCTTTCCCGGTTGAAGATTTTAATAACCCGCGCACCGAACACGCTCTCACCAATCCTGTGCGTAAGAAATGAGAGTTTTTTCTGGGCCTCTTTCCTCTTCCTTTTTACGCCTCTTCCAAATTTCCTTGTACTATAGGCTATGAGAGGCAGAAGAATAAGGCTCATCATGGCGAGATCCCATTTCCTGTAAAGCGCAACGCCGAGGAGAAAAATTACTGTGGGAACCTCAACAATACATGTCTTGAGCACATCAGAGACCAGACCGTTCAGCGCCTCAACATCATACATGATCCTTGATACGATGACACCTGAAGATTCTTTGTTGAAATACCCTACCGGCAGATTCAGGAGGTGGGTATAGAGTCTGTTTCTTGTCTCCCTTACTAACTTCATCCCTGCAGATTTCATGAGATAGGACTGGCCGAAACTCAGGAACCCTTTTGTTGAAAAGAGCAGGAAGACCCCGACCGGGAGCAGGGCAAGGTATTCATATTTCCCCCCGACAAGAATTTCATCAAGCGCAGGCTTAACTGACCATGCAATCGCTCCTGTAATGCCGGAAACCATGAGGCTCAGGATAATGCCGGCAAAGATCCTCCACCAGTAAGGTTTTGTAAGTTCAATAATCTTTTTGACTACCTTCATGATTTTTCATAGTATATACGATCGCAGGGTGATAACAAAACGAAAGGGCTCACAAACGTTAGTATAGGCCTTTGACGAGGGTTGCCGTAATGGAACCGATTGCCACCTTTGTCTGCATCATCACAGGAATATGCTTCTCATTATCGGTTAGCCATATGAGGATTTCACCTTTCCCGTAAAATATTCCCTCTGATTTCATTAATGGTTTCACTACAACGGTATTGATCGTGCCTGTGGGAAGGGTTATTTTTTCTTTCTTCAAGACCTGCACCTCAACATTCCAGACTTTTTTGCTGTCGAAGATAGTGATATAGACAGGTTTGCCGACTGAGAGGTTTAATGATCTGAGATAGTAGAAACCTGATAAGGGGTCAAGGACCGGAGGAGTGATCTGGAAGTCCTTTCTTTCATTCTTGAGACGGTCGATATATGTCGCCTTGCTATTGTCACAGTCAAAGATAATTTCCTTATCTCTTCTGTGTCTTCCCTCCCTGATCTTGATCCTGTATTGAGATGGCTGAAAAAAACTTTCCGGGGAATTTTTCAAAAGGGTGCTTTCCACCCGGTCATCAACCGTGTAAAAAACAGATACCCATGATGCCGATTGTGCGGTCGAAAGAATTTTTACTTTTTCTCCATCATTTCTCAATTCAAGGGATGCAGTACCGGCTTTTATTCCGGTCCATGCCAGGTCATAGATAAATTTTTCAGGCATCGTAGAAGGGGCTGAATAAGCGATCGGGAGAAAACAGGTCTGCAACATGATGACAAAAGCAATGGCGATGAGAAATACTGTTTTTAATCCTCTCTTATCCCGTACATTTATCGTTATCGTACCTGGTGGTGAGATTATTTCCTTGCCCTTATTGAAGTTCATAAGCACTCATTTTTATTTATGTTATATTAAGCAATGCTTGTTATTCCAGCAATAGATTTAAAAGAAGGCAATTGCGTAAGGCTCGTTCAGGGAAGAAAAGACGCGGTTACCGTTTATTCAAATGATCCTGCAGTTACTGCAAAACGATGGGAATCCAGTGGAGCAAAACTCCTTCACATTGTTGACCTCGATGGCGCCTTCTCAGGATATCAGAAAAACATGGATGCGATCCTGAATATCAGGAAGTCGGTAAAGATGATGCTTCAGGTCGGTGGGGGGATACGGAACATCGGGAATCTGATAAATCTTTTTTCATCAGGTATTGACAGGGCAATTATCGGGACTGCTGCGATAGAGGATCCGGAATTTCTCGTGCAGGCTTGCAAACAATATCCGGGACGGGTCCTTATCGGTATTGATGCTAAGGATGGATTGGTAGCTATCAAGGGTTGGGAAGAAGTTACATCAATCCATGCATATGAATTGGCAAGGCGCCTGGAGATGGTAGGGATAGCAGGCATTATTTATACAGATATTAGACGGGACGGGATGCTCACGGGCCCTAATATAGCAGCAGTGCGCGAAATGGTTGACCATGTCAGGATTCCTGTTATCGCTTCCGGTGGTATTGCAAGCATGGAAGATATCAGGAATCTGGTGCAGATTACAAAGCTCTGGGGAATGATAACGGGAAAGGCAATCTATTCAGGTGCTCTCAATCTCAAGGAAGCCATTCAATTTGTGAACAGAGAGACATGTTAGCGAAACGAATCATACCCTGCCTCGATGTAAAAGACGGACGTGTTGTGAAAGGCGTTAGTTTCTTAAATCTGCGCGACGCCGGGGACCCTGTCGAGAATGCGAAATTTTATGATGAACAGGGTGCGGATGAGCTTATATTTCTTGATATCACTGCTTCCCACGAAAAGAGAAAAATCATACTGGACGTGGTCATGAAGACCGCAGAGGACGTCTTCATGCCGCTCACGGTCGGCGGGGGTATCAAGACCCTGCATGATATCAGGGACCTGCTGAACGCCGGGTGTGATAAGGTATCGATCAACACAACCGCGGTTAAAGACCCTTATTTCATCAGCAAGGCTGCAGAGCGCTTCGGCAGCCAGTGCATCGTCATCGCAATCGATGCAAAGAGAGTAAGTGCAGATATGTCACAGGCAACCGGAGAACCCTGGTTTGATGAGCCGGCGTTAAAAGATGTTTGCCTAAATCTTGATTATAAAATCCCCCCTCACCCCCCTTTTATAAAGGAGGATGAGGAAGGAAATCTGTGGGCTTTATCAACTCACGGAGGGAGACAGATGAAGCTCATTGATGCCGTACAATGGGCAAAGAAAATGGAGGAACTCGGGGCGGGCGAGATCATGCTCACGAGCATGGATATGGACGGTACCAAGGACGGCTATGATATTGAACTGACCCGTGCAATATCTGAAACGGTTACCATACCGGTCATCGCTTCAGGTGGTGCCGGAACCCTCGATCATCTCTACGAGGCTTTTGCTCATGGCAAGGCAGATGCGGCCCTTGCGGCATCTATATTCCATTACAGGGAATTCACCATAAAGGAAGCAAAGGAATACCTGAAGGCCAGAGGAATTCCTGTCAGACTATAGCCTGTTCTCTTGTTCTTCTTTTCCCGATCCGTGTCGCATCAAGAATTTCATCACCTGCAGGTATAACACTCACGATCGATGTTTTACCGCTTTGAATGAGTTTTACTGCAACCTCACGGACATTTTTAGCATCTGAATATCGTGCACAGAGTGCAGCAGCAAGCCTCAGCGACTCATCGGTTATCTCACCGGCAAGCAATGTCATCGGGCTTCCATAGCCTTCAACTCTTAA
>Ga0315292_10002605_pt1 | contig 10199 bp, 9 predicted proteins | sample YL17G13_0_MG_FD_204029 | JGI IMG/M metagenome (GOLD analysis project Ga0315292, IMG submission 204029) | Sediment microbial communities from Yellowstone Lake, YNP, Wyoming, USA - YL17G13_0 | ecosystem: Environmental > Aquatic > Freshwater > Lake > Sediment | place: USA: Wyoming | collected... | reverse complement strand
GCTCGACGTGATGATGCCGCGGATGGACGGTTTCGAGACATGCCGCCGCCTGCGCAAACACGTGCGAACCGCCTTCGTGCCCATCCTGATGCTGACCGCCAGCGTAGACCAGGCCAGCCGCACGAAGGCGTACCTCATCGGCACCGACGACTTCATGGCCAAGCCGTTCCTGCCGGTCGATCTGAAAATGCGGGTTGCTCGGTTGCTGCGAAGGTCGTACGGGATCTGAATGTAGAAGTAGCCAGTAGTCAGTAGTCAGTAGTCAGTAGAAAGGCAAACACACCGGCTACTGTCCAACTGCTACTGGCTACTGGCTACTCTTCCTACCACCGGCACTGTCACCGTGAACGTCGAGCCGCGGCCAACCGCGCTGTCGACGGAGACGCGGCCGCCCTGCATTTCCACCAGCGCCTTCACGATGGCCAGGCCGAGACCCGTACCGCGCGCCGTGCGGGTGCTGGCGCCGTCGAGTTGCTGGAACTTCTGGAACAGCAGGCCGATCTTCTCGGGCGGGATGCCCTTGCCGTGATCGGTCACGTCGAAGGCGACGAAGCCGTTGCCGTCGCGGCGCGCCGAGAGCGTCACTTCCGATCGCGGCGGCGCGAACTTCAGGGCGTTCGACAGCAGGTTCACCACCACCTGGATGGTGCGATCAAGATCCACGAGCACGGCGGGCACGCCGGCCTCGATGCTGGACGTGAGGGTGATGAGCGACCCGTGGGCGATCTGCTCCACGTTCTGCAGCGACAGCGTCACCACTTCGGCCACCTGGTGCGGCCGCACGTTCAGCTCAAGCTTGCCCGCTTCGATCTTCGAGACGTCGAGGATGTCGTTGATGATGCGCACGAGACGGTCGGTGTTCGAGAGCGCCACGTTCATCAGCATCACGTGATCGGGGTCGGCCGCGGACGCCTCGTCCAGCAGCAACTGCAGCGCGCCCTTGATGGACGTCAGCGGCGTGCGCAGCTCGTGCGACACGATCGACACGAACTCGCTCTTGAGGCGATCGACCTCGTACAGGCTCGTGATGTCCTGGAACGCGACCACGCCGCCGGCAATCGTCCCATCGTCGCCGCGCAGGGGAGCGGCGCTCACGAGGATGGGAATCTCGCGGCCGTCGGGATGGTGCACGACGAGTTCCTCGCCGGCGACCACCGCGCCCTGCATGAGGCGCTCCACCCCCCACTCGCGCACCAACAGCGGCGCCCCCTCGCGCGTCGTCACGCGAAAGGCGTTCCAGTAGGCCTCGCGCTCGGCGTCGCCCTCCGGCTCGCGCCCGACCAGCAGGCCGGCGGTCTTGTTCTGGAGTGCGATCCGCCCGCTCGCCGCATCGACAATCACGAGCGCCACGGGCACCGTCTCGATCGTGGCCAGAAGCTGCTGATGCTCGCGCTCCGCCTTCGTGCGCAGCGTGGCAGAAATCTCCGATTGCTCGCGCTCCCGCGCCAACGCCTCCGTCACCTCGCGCTGGCGGCGCTGTACGGCGGTGATCATGTCCCGGAACGCGTGCACCAGGGCGCCGATCTCGTCGCGCGACGCGGGCGGCAGCGACACGTCGAAGTTGCCGCCCGAGATCTGGTGCGCCGAGTTGGCCACGGCAGCCAGCGGATCCAGCAGGATGCGCGCGACGAACGCGACGAGCAGCAGCAGTATCACGATGGCCAGCGCGGGGATGCCGAGGGTGAGCAGCGTGGACTGCAGCGCCTGGCTGTTGGACGCGGTGCGCTGCTCGGCGAGGTGGTTGCGCTCGCGGGTCTCGAACCGATCGAGTTCGCTGCGGATGCGCCGCATGCGCGGATCACCGGCCTCGCCGGGTGGTCGCGCGGCCTCGACGCCCGCTCCGCCCCGCGGCGGGAGCCCCGGCCCGGGCGTAGAAGCGGGCGCCGGCGACGCGAAGAGGTGCCACTCACGAATCAGCCCGTCGAGTGACGCGAGATCGCGCTTCGCATCGGGTTCGTCGATGTACTGGGGCAGCAGCGTGCCCGTCCGCTCGTAGAGATCCCACACGCGCTCGAACTCCGCGCGCTGCGCCGCCGAGCCCGTCATCAGCCAGGACCGCTGCACGCTCTCGAGTTCGACGACGAGCCGGCCCAGGCGCGACTGGTTCTCGTACCGCCAGAGCGCGCGGTCCATGGCCGCAGCCGTGGCGCCCCGCCGGCCCTCAATCTGCAGGACGACCAGCGTCTGCACGAAGGCCCCGGCAATGACGACGCCGACCACGGTGAAGATACGCGCGCGGATACTCACCTATGTCGCCAGCAAGGCCATCACCTGCTTGCCCAGGGTGAGGGCGTCAAAGGGCTTGCCGATGCAGCCGATCGCGCCGAGCGCCAGCGCCCGGGCCACCTCGGTTTCCTGCACCCGGGCGGTGAGGAAAATCACGGGAATATGGAGCGTCGCCGGGTCGGCCTTGAGCCGCTTGCACGTCTCGAAGCCGTCCATTTCTGGCATCATCCAGTCGAGCAGGATGGCGTCGAACTGTTCGGTTCCGACGCGGTCGAGCACCTCGCGGCCGTTGCCGACCGTCACCACGGTGAAGCCCGCCTTCTTCAGCGACAGGCGCGCGATCAGCTGGACGTCCGGTTCGTCTTCAGCGAGCAGGAGTGTCACGGGTTGTTTCGAATCCCTTTCGCTTCATCTGGCCCCATTCCTTGTGGCCTCCCAGGTACCGGAATACGCCGCGCACGCGCCACACCGTGGCCATCTGCCGGTACCCGAAGTTCTCGATGAAGCCGTAGAACGACAGCCGCAGGATATCTCCCAGGCGGGGATACCGCCGGAACGAGACCTCCTCGAGAATGACCGACGCAATCGAGATCATCGCGCCATACAGCACGGCCGCAAGGAACAGCAGCCAGGCGAACTTCCAGGCGAGCAGGCCAAACGCGACGGCCAGGATCGTCAGCACGTACCCCAGCAACTCGATGATGGGCCCGATGCCCTCGAAGATCAGGTAGTAGGGCATCACGAACAGGCCGAGCATGCCGTACCGCGGGTTGAAGAACATCCTCCAGTGATAGCTCAGGACCTGCAGGGTGCCGCGCTGCCAGCGGTCGCGCTGCCGGGCGAGGCCGCGCAGCGTCTCGGGCGCCTCGGTCCAGCACACCGGATCGGGCTGGAACACGATGCGGTACGGCTCCCGCTTCTCGCGGAAGTGCCGGTGGAGGCGTGCCACGAGCTCCATGTCCTCGCCGACCGTGTCCTGCCGGAACCCGCCCACGGCGGCCACGACGTCGCGCTTGAAGACACCGAACGCGCCGGAGATGATCATCAGGCCGTTGATCATCGAGAGCGTGACCCGGCTGGCCAGGAACGCGCGCAGGTACTCGACCACCTGGAACCGCGCCAACTGGCTCTTGGGCAGCCCCACGTCGGTAACCCGGCCCCGGTTCACGGTGCAGCCGTTCGCCACCCGGACGATGCCGCCAACAGCCACGGTGGTGGGGTTCTCGATGAAGGGCAGCACGGCGCGCGTCAGCGAGTGCTCCTCGAGCACCGAGTCGGCGTCGATGACGCACACCAGCGGGTACTTCGCCGCGTTGAGCCCCGCGTTGATCGCGTCCGCCTTGCCGCCGTTCTCCTTGTCGATGGCGGTCAACTCCTGGCCGTGGATCGACCAGTACACGCCGCGCACAGGCATCGTGTCCACAACGTGCTCGTAGCTGACCGGCGCGCGCACCAGGCCGAAGGACTCGACGAGGTGTTCCAGCGTGCTGTCGGTGGAGCCGTCATTGACGACGATGACCTCGTACTGGGGATAGTTCAGGAAGAGCAGCGACCGCACGCTCTCGGCCACGTTGGTGGCCTCGTTGAACGCCGGCACGAGAATCGAGATGCCGGGGGTCGCCGGTGATCGCATCACTGCCTCGAGTTCCCGCGCGGTCCAGCGCTTGCGGTGCTGGCGCAGTTTCGCGTACGCCACGACGGAAAACAGGAGGTAGATCGTGTTGATCGTGAGAAAGTAGGCGAGAAAGAGGAGATTGAAGGCCTCCAACGCCCCAATGGTCCATTCGCGCAGCATGTCAGACCTCCCCCGTCCCTGTGCGGCGTTCCCACAACATCTGGCGAGCCAGATCGCCCGCGCGTCCGGGGTCGTCCACCCGCGCCTTCAACGCATCCTGGCCAGGCCTACCGAGCCGGCGCAGCGCGTCGGCACTGCTGGCGGCCACGATCCACTCGTCATCGAGATGACTCGCCAGCCGGGGCGCCGCGTCCTGGCGCCGCGCCCGCCCGATCGCGCGCGCGGCGGCGGCCCGGACACTGGCGTCGTGATCGTCCAGCGCCTTCAGCGCAATCGTCACGCCCTCGTCATCGAGACCGATGCTGCCGAGAGAACGAAGCGCCGCACCGCGGACGCCGGTATCCGTGTTCGTCATCCATGTCTTGAGTTCTTCGGCCGCCACATGGCCGCCGATGAAGCCGAGGATGTCGGCGACCATCGCCGCGTCGGCGGGCCGATCGTGCGCGTGCTTCACGAGGGCCGGCGTGGCCGCGTCGCCGAACTCGCGCAGCGCCTCGACGATGCGGACGCGCTGGTAGCGTGACTCGTCGCCGAGCCGGTTGAGCAGCACGGGAATGGCCTCCTCGTGGCCGATGAGGCCGAGCGCGTCTACGGCCGCCGCGCGCACCTCCTCGTGGTCGTCGTCCAGCGCCCTGAAGATGAGCGGCAGGGCCCCGGAGTTCCGCACCAGGCCAAGGGCGCGGGCCGAGTCGGCGCGTACCCACCACGTGTAACTGGCCAGGCGTTCGATCCAGACCTCCACGAGCCCCGCGACGCGGGCGCCCTCACTCAGGCGGTCCACCACCGACCCCGTCGAAACAGCCAGCAGCTTCAGCAGCATGGCCTCGAGGATGGGGCCATGGTGAGCCGACACGGCCGCGATAGCCGCGAGCGACTCGGCCAGGTGTTCCGGCTGGAGCAAGGCGTCGACGACCGGCCGGTACTGCTGCGTCAGGCGCTTGCGGCGTTTGAACTGGACCTCGTCGACGGCCCGGTGCAGCACCAGGTAGACCAGCATCACGAAAAGCACCGCCGCGCTCAGCGCGAGGAACGGCACCAGGACCGCGATGAAGAGATCGGCGATGTACTCAAACATGAGTGCCATCCATAATGGAGCGCCTATCGGAGCAGGCGCTCGATGCGCGCCAGTAGTTCCTGCGGGCTGAACGGCTTGGTCACGTAGTCGTCCGCGCCAAGAGCGAACGCGCGTGTGACGTCCTGCTCCCGGCCGCGCGCCGAGAGAACAATGACCCGCGGCCGGGCCGGCCGGTTGCGCAGGGCCGTGAGCACCTCGAGGCCGGTCATGTTTGGCATCATCATGTCCACGATGACGAGATCGGGAGCGTGCTCTTCGATGGCGGCCAGCGCCTGCTGGCCGTCGGCCGCGAGAATCGTCCTGAAGCCGGCCGAGCGCAACTGCGCGTCGATCAGGCGCGCGACCTCCGGGTCGTCGTCTGCCACCACCACGGTGCCGCGCACGACGGGGCCTGATTGCGGTGCCGGCGTCGCCTCTCCCGCAACCACGATCAGCACGCCGCGGTCGTGCGCGACAGCGGATGCCTCGACCGCGTCCTTGACGAGCGCGTCGAATTCCCGGGCTCCAGCCTCGAGGGAAGAGGACAGGCCGAGATGGAAGCGCGGCGGGTCACCAGGGCCGAGGCGCGTCACCATCTCCGCCAGACGCTCACGCGCCACGGCCACCGGCAGGTCGACCAGCAGGAGGATGACGTGTGTCGCGTCGTAGCAGGCCACGATGTCGTGCCGCCTCAGCTTGGAGCGCAGGGCCATGTAGATGTCATTCTGGCGCGACACGGGCACGCTGATCAGCGCCAGCGTGGCTGTCCGCAGGGCCAGTTGCTCCCGCGCGGCGGCGGCGAAGCTGTCGTAGTCGCGTTCAGACATGTCGTGAGGCCGCCTCTCTGGCCGCGGGTCGCGCGGCCTCGCCCTGTTGCGCACGGCGCGCGAGAAGAATCTGGATGCGAAGTATCAACTCGGGCGAGTCCACCGGCTTGACCAGGTAGTCGTCGGCGCCGAGCGCCAGGCCGACCAGGCGATCGTCGAGGCCGGAGCGGACCGTCATGAAAAGGACCGGCGTCGACGCCAACACGGGATCCGTCTTCAGGAGACGGCACACCGTGTAGCCGTCCATGCCCGGCAGGTTCGCGTCGAGCAGGATGAGATCGGGTTTCTGCGCGCGGGCCACCTCAAGCGCCATCTCGCCGGCATGAACCGGGACGGGGAGGTAGCCCGCCGCGCGCAGGTTGATGCACACGACCTCGCGCTGATCCTCGTCGTCTTCCACCACCATGACGCGGCGATTGCCGCCGGAGCCCGGGTCCGGGCCGACCCACTCGGGCGGATGCGCGAGGTCTTCGGTGAAGGCCTGCTCGAGCGCATCGAAGGCCAGGTTGGCGCGACTCGCGTCGAAATCGCCGCGCTCGACGCCGTCGAGCAGTTCCTCGAGTTCGCGTGCGTGGACCGACACGTTCGGAAAGCCCAGCATGCCGGCCAGGCCGGACATGCGGTGGACGATCTGCCGCAGCTGCGCGACCGGGCCTTGACCGCCCATGGTCGCCACGACGGACAGCATCAGGCCGATCGAGTCCGAGCGCGACGGAAAGGCCGCGAGGAATCGCCGGCGTGCGTCGCGCATCGCCGATTCGGGGTTGTCCGGGTCAAGCGGCGCCGGCCCGGCGTTCGGGTCCATCGGTGTCATCCCTTGTCCTTCAGGCGCGCAAGAATGTCGCGCAGTTCCTGGTTGTCCGGCGCGAGTGTGAGCGCGGCCTCGAGCCTCGCCGCGGCGTCAGCCGGGCGGTTGGCGCGGTAATAGGTCAGGCCGAGGCCGCCCAGCGCATCGGCATCGTCGGGCACTTTCTGAAGGGCGGCGAGGAACATCCGCTCGGCCGTCGCGAGGTCATCAGTGCGGTACGCGCAGTAGCCAAGGCCAATCGCCGCCTGCGGATTGCCCGGGCTGAGGCGGAGAAACGCCTCGAAGAGGGCTCGCGCCTGCGTCATATCGCCTACCCGGTAATGGCTCCAGGCCCGCAACAGGCGGGCATTGTCCGTCAACCGGCTCTGATCGATCGTCGACAGCGTGTCGATGGCGTGCTGGTACTTCCCGTCGTTGTAGGCCACCTCGGCCAGGTCGAGAAGCGCGGCGGCGTTCTCGCGCTCGCCCGAGCGTACGGCGTACGTGCCCGCCTCGATGCCCTTCGCCGCCAGTTGATTTCGAACGGCCTGAATCCGGTGCATGCCCAGGTAGCAATGGAGATACACCTTGGCGGTGGTGCCCGTAATGGCCGCCGCCGCCTGCGAGGCGCTCGCCTCGTAGTAGTCGCCGAACTTGCGGCCGAGGATGCTCGACATCGGGAAGTTCTTCAGCGCCAGATGGTACTTCGCCGCCAGTGCCTGCTCGCGTTCGAGGAGCGTGGCCTCGTACGGGATGGCCGGATCAAGGAGCGAAACGATCAACTCGACGTTGTTCTGTTTCAACAGGCGGAAGTCACGCTCGGCCGGGTAGGGGCCGATCACGATGCGGGCATTCACGTCAGAGATTTGGCGCCGGAACAGGGTGGTCAGGGGATTGTCGGGATTCAGCAGAATCCACCACCCGGTCGCGGCCGTTATCGCGACCGCCAACATCATCAAGACAATGGACTTCTTACTGATCGACATAGGGACACGCTACGCCACCCGCCGCGGGCGCTCGTCGTAGGTATCGGCCAATTGAGGAGTTCAGTGCAGGCCCATAGCCCTCTTCGTCATCCCGGCGGAAGCCGGGATCCAGGGAAGGTGCCAGCGGTCGTTGGAGCGGCACCGGCGGGTCACGCCGCAGCCCGGTCCCGCTCACGCAGGCCGGCAAAACGCATCTCCGAGGTGCTGATCGACGGAAGGCCGGGGCCCCACTTCCCCTCCGCGGGAAACGCCACACTGTGGCGTTTCCATGCGCACTTTGGCTGCCGTGGCAGCAGCCACGTGCGAAGCGGAGCCTCCCCCAGCCGGACATCGGCCCCTGCGAAGCGTTTTGCAGACTGACGCGGTTCGGCCTGGTTCGAGGGCCCGCGCGTCGGGCATCCCCCGCCGGCTCGTCGACGGTCTGTGTCTGACCATCGCCGAGTCCCGAACCCCGAGCCCCGGCCAATCCGGCGGGCGGGGCGTCTGATCCTATGTCGTTAGTCCCATTTCGCAGTTGGAGGTCTTTATGCACGCAGGCAAGGCAATCGGTGTCGCGGTGACGGTGCTCGCGGTGGCGGCAGCGGCCGCATTCTGGCAAGGTCCGTCCCTGGTGGCCGCCGGCCAGCAGACCGTGGTGCAGAACCAGCAGGCCGGGAACCCGAAGGTGAAGACACAGACCGTCACGGTGACGAAAAAGGACGGCGGCGAGCCGATGGTCGTGACGGTACGAGAAGGCGACGGCAGCGAACCGCAGATTGTGTCGGGGCAGAGGCAGGCCGGCGCGAGTCCTCAGGTCATGACCCACAGAGTCGTGGGTGAGCCTCTGGTTGCCGCGCTCGCGGGCGGCGGGCCGCGCCTGGGCGTCCAGGTGCGCGACGTCGGAAAAGAGGATGTCGCCAAGCTCAAGCTGACCACGCAGAGCGGCGTCGTCATCGACGAGGTGATGGATGAGTCGGCCGCGCAGAAGGCCGGCGTGAAGGCGGGAGACGTGGTGGTGCAGTTCGACGGCGAACACGTGCGCAGCGCGATGCAGTTGACGCGCCTCGTGCGTGAAACCGCCGAAGGCCGCGCGGTGAAGATGGCCGTGATTCGCGACGGCAAGCGCATGGACCTTGACGTGACGCCGACGGCGGCCGAGGACCATGTCAGCGTGTTCGTGAATCAGTCCCAGATCCGCGGCGATGTCGAGCGGCAGATGAAAGAACTGCAGGGGCAGATGCAGCAGTTCCATTTCGAGAGCCGCGTGCCCGGCCCCGAGCCTGGCCAACCGATGCCGCCCGGCAGCACGTTCCAGTGGGAGCAGCGGACGCCACCGCCGATGCCGCGCGGAGGCACGCGCCAGTGGAAACAGGGAGCACCGATGCCCATGCCCGTGCCGGACGGCGGGGTGATGCAGTATTTCGGCGACAACGCGACGGGCAACTTCACGTTCACGATGGGCCGCGGCCGGCTGGGCGTGACCGTGCAGGAACTGACGCCCGAACTGGCGGCCTACTTCGGCGTGAAGGACGGCCTGCTCGTGTCGGCGGTCCAGGCGGACACCCCGGCGGCGAAGGCGGGCATCAAGGCGGGCGATGTGATCGCCACCGTCAACAGCAAAACCGTCGCGTCTTCGTCGGAGCTCATCGAGGAGCTCGCCGACAAGGACGGCGAGGTGACGATTGGCCTGACGCGCGACAAGAAACCGCTGTCGTTGAAGGCCACTCTCGACACGCGGAAGACGCCGGCCCGCCGCACGATCGTAACCGGCCGCCCGGCGTAGCGCCAGGCTGACATGGAACGCGGCTCCCGCTGATGAGGGTGGAGGGCCGGGTGGCGAACCATGCGAGCACGGCGATCACGGATACCCGACAGACGCGCCGGAGGGGCCGAGATCCGCGAGGGGTAACGAAGTGGGGCCCCGCGCATCCGCCGACGGAACCCTGCAGGTGCGTTTGTCCGCCGTGTCGAGCGGTTCGCGACACGGCCTGCCACCCACTTACTTGCCGAGTTCCGCAACCGCCTCGAGGACCCGCGGGAACTCCCGCTCCGCCTCCTCGAGCACACGCCTGGCTTCGTCGAAGGCCGATCGGCCGCCGGCCTCCTCGATCCGGGCGCAGGCGTCCGCCATTTTCATCGCGCCGAGCATGCTGCAGTTGCTTTTCAGCGTGTGGGCGGCCCGCTCGAGGGTCATGGCGTCGCGCCCCGCGACGGCCTCGCGGAGCTGAACCATCCTCGCTGGCGCGTTCTGGCGGAACAGATCGACGAGTTGCCTGATGAACGTCGGGTTGTCGTAGTGCTGCTGGGCGCGGCGAAGCTCCGCCACCGTTTCCGGATCGAGCACTTCGTCGCTGGTCACGGCTGTCCGGGCTACGGCTTCTGAACCAGGGTGTTGGCCAGCACCGTGTCCGCGGCGGCGGGTGTCGCCGGGGCGGTTGGCGTGAAGAGCGTGGCCAGTTGCGCGCCAAGAATCGTCGCGACCGCGCGCAAACGATCCGTCGCCTCGACGCCTTCGCGCAGTTCGAGGGCCATGGCGCCCGAGCAC
>Ga0315292_10002603_pt1 | contig 10201 bp, 12 predicted proteins | sample YL17G13_0_MG_FD_204029 | JGI IMG/M metagenome (GOLD analysis project Ga0315292, IMG submission 204029) | Sediment microbial communities from Yellowstone Lake, YNP, Wyoming, USA - YL17G13_0 | ecosystem: Environmental > Aquatic > Freshwater > Lake > Sediment | place: USA: Wyoming | collected... | reverse complement strand
GACAAGACATTCGAGTATCCACAATTGAGATTATCCTGGCAAAGAAATAAGAGATGCTTACTTTTCTTATCCGAATTTGAATAAAATTCAATTCGTTTTGCATTTTTTTCTCACTGGACATATTGACGTAAGGTATTTAAAGGAAATATTCTTTGGCTTTCACATAAAGAGGATTCATGCGTCAAAATGATTTCCGCAGATAAGAATTTAAAAGAATTTTTCCCTATTAAAGAGTTGGCTGAAATATGCGGAATTCACGCCGGAGATGGATATTTAAGACATTCAGGGTACAGAAAAGAATTAGATATCAGCGGAAATTATGATGAGCAAGAGTATTATGATAATCATGTTATTCCTCTTTTTAACAAAGTTTTTAATTTAAATATCTCCGGCAGATTTTTTCATTCGCGCAGGACATACGGTTTTGTAATAAGAGATTCAAAAGTAGTGGAATTTATGCATGACGCAATCGGCTTCCCGTACGGAGCTAAATCTTTGACAGTTGATGTTCCTGATTTTATTCAGAAAGATGTCTCTTTAATTCCTTATTTCCTGAGAGGTTACTTTGATACTGATGGTTGCTTAACTTTTTCCAAGAAATACGGCCCTTATACTGATTTTAAGAGAACTCGGCATGGATACCCGAGGCTATGTTTCAGTACAGTTTCTTTAAACCTATCGAATAGCTTGCAAGCAATATTTAACTTAACTAAGTTTAATTTTACAGATTATACTTATAAACCCATGAGACCTACTGAAAGCTTAAGGTATCGCATTGATATGTCAGGAGAGGTTATGTTAAGAAAATGGCTTGACTTGATAGGTATGAAGAACTCATCTAAATATTCAAGGTTTTTAGTATGGCAAAGATTTGGCTTTTGTCCTCCAAACACCACTCTTGAGCAAAGGCAAAACATTTTAAAAGGCGAAATGAATCCGGACGTATTATATTAAGGGCCTGTAGTATAATGGACAGAACGCACCGCTTCGGACGGTGAAATCCGGGTTCGAATCCTGGCGGGCTCGTACGTGCTACCGAACGAAGTGAGTGTAGCACACTTTCGTCAACCTTTCGTAAAGGTTGGTGGGAATCCGGGCGCGCTCGCTTCCTAAAAACAAAACTTTTAAATAAGCTTCCTGCTAAAATAACTTTGTGCCTACAATAAAAGCGAAAGAGAGCAAATCAAATTCTAAACTTGCCATTACAACAAGACTCATAGGTGTAGCCTTCACGATATTTGTATTTATAATCACCATCAAACCACAGATATTTTTTCAAAAAAATATTGTGGCCCTGGAGCTCATACTTTCCATACCATTCCTCCTAACATCAGCTCTCTCATTTTCAAAACTTAGCTATGCTCCCAACTTCAAGCAATGGGACTTCCTAAGCTGGATAACCTTTCTCATAGGATATACCTTTCTCCTGAACATAGTAGGAATACTAGCTGCAGACTATCTCAATTTTTTCATAGCAATGGTATTTTTCCTGGTTAATTGGATACTTAGCCTGGTCTATTCATTCATGGGTGTATATCCATCCTGGAAGCTTGGGAAAAGAGACATTTTCAAGAATGCCTTCTTTATTGTACTGCAGATTGTCTTAGGAGTTCTTCCTGCTCTAGGGGTAATATAATAAAATAATAAGAATTATAAATGAAAAGAAAAATTTAATAACATGTTTCGAATATAATTAAAAAAATAATTTACTTGATTCCTAATTCTTTTTTGCTTATTTCATAAACTTGGTCCCCGGGATGACCGCTGTAATCGCCGTTACTTCCTACCTTTATAATGATTTGCTCCTGGCTTTCCGTAATCTCTCTAATATGTAAGTAGTCTTTAGTGTACCTGGAATCAACTAGCTTTCTGGACTTTATTACTCCTTCGGTATCTTTCCACACAAGATAAACTGTGTCAAAGCCGTACGACGAGCCGTTTTCTGCCATGCGCTTTACCGCGCACACATCTTCTCTTCCCTTCACATATTCTGGGTCATATGTAAAGTCAACCCTAGAGTCTATGTGTGGCCCGAGCTCATCGATTAGCCTTTTGACTTCAGTTCCTTCTAAAATTTGTTCCAATTTCTTTTGTGCCATTTTTTTCACCTTTTCAATAAACAATCTCTTTACGAGGCATTATATGAGTCTTCTTGACATAGCTGAAAGGACCTTTCTTGTCCTTCCTGTAAAGGGTAATCCAGGCAAAGCTGCGATCTGGTTCACCAAATTCTCTGCTATATTCCTGCCAGTGAGCTATGACCATCTGAGATTTTTTGGTTTCAATATACTCAGCATACTTGACCTCTCCTTCCCAGTAACTCTGGTCATAGCCGCCGCAATACTTTTTCAACCTGCCTTTCATCTCCGGGAATTTATCCTCGATTTGCTTGATACAATGTTCAAGGCTCATTTTTGCTCACCTCTTATATAAAATTTATAACTATCTCTGCTGCCCCCTGGTGAAGAAACTTTAACTTCTACCAAATCATCTTTTACCGAGAGTTCGTTGATTTTTGTCCATTGAACCCGATAATTATCTCTTCTCGGATCCTCGTGATCTCTATAACATCCTTGTCCTATTGTTCTTTGTCTTCCATTTGCATATCCATAAACTTGAGCAAACATTCCTATTCCTATTTGATAATAATGAACGTCAACAATATATGCTGCTGTTTTACTTGCTTCATCAACTACCAGATCAACAAGTGTATTTGAAGAATTTGAAGAAGGTCTCAAACTTTCTTCTATTGCTCTAGTTAATCCTTCTACTTTTTCAGCTTTATTTTTCCAGTCATCTGCCATTTTCATTTCCTCCCTTCATTTTTGCTCACATACTATTGTTCTACCAAAGCATCAAGGCCCTTGCCTTTGAGGCTGCTTCTCCTGTAATACAGCTCAATGCCGCGAGCCCATTCGCTTTCCGGCAACATGCTTTCATAGTCCATTTGAATCACAACTACTCTGTAGTAAATACAATATATAAAACCTTTTATATAATATTTTTGACAAAATAGAAAAATTTAAATAAATAATCAATATAATTCAAAGAATGCTGAAATTGGATGTAAAGAATAAGAAGATACTCTCAGTGCTTGACGAGGATGCCAGAACACCCCTCTCCAAGATATCGTCCAGAGTAGGAATATCCAAGCAACTCGTTGATTACAGAATAAGAACTCTGGTGAAGCAAGGCATCATAAAAGGCTTCACTATCCAGTGCAACCTAGCTAAGTTAGGCTATTCAACATTCGGAGTTTATCTCAGGCTCAAGAATTTGACACAAACAAAAGAAAAGGAAATCATAGACACGATAGTAAATCATCCATTCTCTAAATGGCTTGTGGTGTGCGAAGGAAAATGGGATATGGCCTTTGCCTTAGCTGCTAAAAACATTATTGAATTCAACAACCATCTTGAGGGTATAATGGACCTGCTAGGAGACAACATTGAAACCTATGAAACCAACATAGTTCTAAGTCTGCAAGATTTCTACTTTTCCATCTTAGAAAAAGGCGATTATTACAAGATGAAGCCAGCCAGGATGGAGTTCGCAGAAAAAGAAACTTTTAAACTTGATGCTCTAGAAATAGGAATTCTTCAAGAGCTGCAGAAGAATTCCCGGACTAACTTGGTTGAGATAGCAAGCCGGCTGAAGAGCTCTGCAGATGTTGTGCGCTATAGGATAAAGAATCTTGTCGCAAATAAGATAATTACTGAATTTAAGACTAGGATAAGCTTCAAGACACTCGGATATAACTGGTACCAAGTCTTGATAGACCTCAGGATGTTCCCGGAATCCCACGAGAAAAGATTTCTAGAGAAGATAAAGCAGATACCAAACCTGAACTACATAGTGAAATGCGTGGGTAAGTGGGATTTTGAGCTTCACATGCGCGCTGAAAGCAATGAGGAATTCAGAACCATGCTTATGAAAGTTAGAGATGAACTTGCAGACTACCTGATATCATATGACACAATGATAATTTTTAGCAAGCACAAGAGCATAGCTCTACCGGAAGGAGTGGCAAGTGAACTCTTGAAAGAAATCAAGAAATAATAATGCTTTAGTCTAACACTTATTTCGCATATCTTGCTTTCAATCTTGACAGCATATTATGAGTTTTTTTTAGTCTTTTTTCAAGATATAACAATGCTTCTTTTTCTTCTGGGGATATGTTAGTATCACTTCTGGATTTTATGAGTTCTTTTATTTTAACAAGATCCACCGAAATTTGACTTTTAAAGCTATCAGCATGTTCAGCCAACCTTTTCCATCCTCCGCCATAGGAAGGGTTATTTTCATCTTTCATAATGTATTGGTACATACTCGCAAAAAGATTTTCTATCTCAGCAAGAGTAGAAGCAAAATGAATTTCATTGCTTGTTAAGTTATGTCTTTGTTCAACTTCTTCAAGAGAACCATATGTGTCTCTGCCTTTGTTTTCATCAGAGTATTTTTCTTTTTCTAATGATTCTATCCAATTCCACTGGCCTAATTTCATGGGTTCATAACCCTTCTGGCTCATAACATGCACCACAACCTCTCTTATATCACTGTTGTCAGGTATTTCAATTATATGTGCTGCCCCACCTCTATGTTTGTACTCATTAATGTATTTTGATTTACCTATTATATCGCAACGAGGAGTCAGCCTGTAGCTGCCGTGAATCCAGCTATCATCCTGCCTAAGTGTTACCAGCCGGTCTATTATGTCAGTTAGCGGGATTAATATAGCATATTTGATACTGCCCTGAACCTCTTTTGTGCTGCAGTTACTTATTCTGCCTGTTTTGTCAGCATCCACCCACACTCCTTCGCCCCAGTTATGCCTCTCCTGCACCAGGGAATTTAGTGCGAAATGAATGCTAATTCTGGGTCTTTTTAATAAGAATCCTTTTAAAAAATTTTTAAAATGATACGTTGGCCTTATTATTCCTTTATCAGGGAATGCGGGGGTTACATGGATTAATACCAGCTTATTTATAGATATACTTCCGAATCTCCTTTCTTTTTTTAGAATCTCTTTTACATGACGGTCTTTTTCCCAGATTCTTAGCTCGTGAGCTTGCTCTCCTATTATTCTTAATTCTTCAGGGTTAAAAATTTTTTTGTATTCTTCAAATTCTTCGTGCTGTTTTATTAAATAAGAGGTTTTTTCAATCAGTTTGTTAACATGCTCAATTGATTTTTCAAAAAAAACAATTTCTTCCGATATCAGTGCAGATGGCGATCCAGCTGCCCATTCTTTTGCTATTGATTCTATTCTTATATTTTCTTGCAGTTTTGTAGAAATCTGCTCATATCTACTTAATTCCTCTAGTGTTCTCTTCCAGGCGGAGTATCTTTGCTTTAGATTTGTTAAAATATAGCCTATGACTTCTTTACATTCTGTTAGGAACTCTTCTTCAACTAATTTATCCTCCCCTCTTAGGCTAGATATGAAGCGGTTTCTTAACTCATTCAGTATTTCATCGTTTTTTTCAATCCAATTGTATTCCTGTGGCAGTACTTTTATTTGCCTGTGTATCAATTTCTCAGTTTTTTTAGCTAATGTTTTAAACTGATTTATTGTAATCTCTATTTTCTTTTTTTGGAACACTCTTTTTAAAGCAGCAGTCTCGTAAAGCTGATTGAGCTCGTCTACTTCAATAAGTAATGGTCTATATAGTGACTTCTTTTTGTTCGATATATTGAGAAGTATTTTGAGCATTTTTCTAATCTTTTCAAGGAAATATATTATCTCTTTTTCTTCTTTTTCAAGTTTCATTTAATTCCTATAATTATATTGGTTTTTCTATTTAAAAAACATTTCTTTTCTTTGATGATACTCCTACTCAAACTCAACTTCTCCGTCAAGATAAACGCCCTTGTCTAATCGTACAGGGCGCCAGTCATCAATAATCAGCTCTGCACCAAGCCATGATGATAGTTCTTCAGGATTGCCAATAGTAGCGCTGAGAGCTATTAGCTGCAAGTTTTTCAGTGTAGAACGCAAAATAGTGATTAACACTTCAAGCGTTGGTCCTCTGCCAGGATCATTGAGCAGGTGGATTTCATCAATGATAACTGTCTTGACCTGCCAGAGCTGCAAGGAGAGTCAGAAGATATTGTCAAGGAAAAATCCAAGCTTGCTGCTGATAAGACCAAGAAGACCGTGTTTGTTGAGGACACCAGCCTTTGCTTCAGTTCCTTAAATGGCTTACCAGGCCCTTACGTAAAGGATTTCATAAAAAAGATAGGTATCAAAGGGCTTTCTGAGCTTGCAAACAAATACGAGGACAATACAGCCATCGCTCTTGTTAGCATTGGCTATTGCGAGCCAGGAAAAGAGCCTATGGTATTCCAGGGCAAGGTCAAAGGAAAGATTGTGAGCCCGCGAGGAGACACGCGCTTCCAATGGGACCAGATATTCATGCCAGAAGGCTTTGGCATAACCTTCTCAGAGATGACCATGGAAGAAAAAAATAAGATTAGCCACAGGAAAAAAGCTTTCGAAGTTCTTAGGGCTTGGCTTGAAAATAAAAAATAGAGCCTAATAAAAATAGAATTTGATTTAAAGCTCAGCCAATCTTTACAAACTGCTCTCTTTCAGCCCCAACACCTATGCCGCAAACCTTGGTGCCTACAGCCTCCTCGATGAACTTGATTATCTCTTTCACTTCTGCAGGCAGCTTTGCATATTCCCTGATGCCAGAGAGGTCTTCATTTATGAACTGCATGTATTTGATGGTTGGCTTGACTCGTTTTGTCTCCTCAATAGAAAAAGGCATGAAATCAATTTGCTGCCCATCAAGCTCATAGCCAGTGACCAAGGGAATTCCTGGAAGCCTTGTCTTTGAATACAATGTCAGGCAGTCAAACTTGTTTATGTAAAGCTCGTCAACGCCATTCAGCCTGCAATTCTGCCTGACCATGACCAGGTCAAGCATGCCCATCCTTCTTGGCTTGGTAGTAGTGGCGCCATACTCTCCTGTAAGCATGCGCAGGGCAATGCCTATGTGAAAAGGGTCGTCTGATTTGAGGAGCTCTTCAGGCTTCCATTGAGAACACTCTTTTTCATAGGTGTGGGCAAACCCGCCTCCCTCTGCCCAGTATTCTTCTGATATGCCTATGCCGAATTCAGAGACAAAAGGGCCGTGCCCTACTCTTGAAGTAATAGCCTTGGCAACGCCAATGGTCTTGTAATGGTACTTGGTTGGCAGGTCTCCGCCAACATAGGCAGCAGCTGCCACTGTGCTGCTGGAAGTCACATAGGGAGTCATGCCAGTGACTACATCAAGCATTATTGACTGGGCGCCTTCAAAAAAGACGCTCTCGCCATTTTCAACCAGCCTTTGAAGCATTAAAGGGTCCCGTGACAGGTACTCGCCCATGGATAAAACACTTTCATGGAACTGCTCGATTTTAGACGCTAAATTAATGTCTTTTATTTTATGCTTCCTGACTATTTGCTCCAGGTTATTCTGTACAAGGCTCTTAAATGCGTCTGGCTTTGACAGGTAATCCCCTAACCTGATATTTTTTATTTCTCCCTTTGTCGCCCTTAAGACCCGGTCTGCATAGGCAGGCCCTATGCCGTTCATGGTGCTGCCAATCTCTTTTGAGTATATGGTGTCAAAGAGCAGGTGATGGGGCTGTATGAGCGTGGTGAATCCTGAGATGAAAAGCCTCTTGTCCAGCCCTATGCCATGGGAGTTAATCTCTCTTATCTCATCCAATATCTTGACAGGGTTAAGCACGCAGCCGCTGCCAATGTAAAGCTTCATATTATCATAGAATATGCCTGATGGGACCTGATGAAGGGCGATCTTGTGGCTGCCAACGCTTAGAGTATGTCCCGCGTTAGAGCCTCCATTGAACCTTGCGACAACGTCATAATCCTTTAGCATGGTATCCATGACTCGGGCTTTGCCCTCGTCGCCATATTGGAGGCCTATTAGAACAGTAGCTCTGCCTGGTTTTCCATACAAAATTTCACATCCCCCACCTCTTACAGAAACTAAATCCCAATCATTTTTATATTTTGTGCTTTATTCCTTGATTACCTGAACTCAACTTCTCCGTCAAGATAAACTCCTTTATCTAAGCGAACTGGGCGCCAGTCATCAATGACCAGCTCTGCACCAAGCCATGCTGAAAGTTCTTCAGGATTGCCAATGGTAGCGCTGAGAGCTATTAGCTGAAGATTCTTTAGAACGGAGCGAAGAATAGTGATTAACACTTCGAGTGTAGGTCCTCTGCCAGGATCATTGAGCAAATGAACTTCATCAATAATAACTGTTTTTACCTGCTTTAGCCACGGAGCTTTATGCCTTATTAGGCTGTCAAACTTCTCGCTTGTTGTAATGATTAAATCATACCTCTCAAGGAACGAGTCTGCGCTGTCAATATCACCAGAACTAATAGCAATTTTAATGCTAGGATAATCTTTCTTGAAAGTCTTGAATTTCTCGCTAGCTAATGCTTTAAGAGGAACAACATAAACAGCTTTTCCCTTGTCATGAAGAATAGCATTCAGGAAAGCAAGTTCTGCAACCAGAGTCTTGCCAGAAGCTGTTGGAGTGCAAACAAGCAGATTTTTGTCATCAAAAAGTCCTGCATCAATGCTTTTGGCCTGAGCAGGCCTGAGCTCTGCAAATCCTCGCTTCTCTATTTCCTGATAAATCTTCTCTGGAATCTTGGATTTGTATTCAATTATTCGCATATTAAAAAATGAAAGAACAAGCATTAATAAAAGTTTGTGTTATTTGCGCAAACGAAGTCCTCTTCTTCCTGTTATGAAATTTTGATAAGCAGGGCCATCAAAAGGAGTATATGATGAATCTAATGGCTTTGTAGTAATACAATCAAACTTTTTTTCGCTTATCAACTCCTCAACAGCATTATCTATATGCTCGTCTATAACATATTTATTATGGCCAAATACTGTTCTTAATGTTCTGGCAATCCAAGTGGTTGCTACATGATCTGGACCAACTGCTTCTTTTTCTAGTCTATACAAGCGTTTTTCAGTCGGATGATTAATAGTTTGCTCGTAATTCGGTTTATACTTATCCCAATTACCAACAATTTCAACAATATCTATTTTTATATTCTCCTTGGTTGGGGCTTTTTCTTGGACTGGTTTATTCTTGTTTTCTTTTTCCATGTTTTACACCTTTTTTGAATTTTTTAAGCTTTTGTGTTCACATCTCCTCAGGAGATTGTATTCCCAGAAGGTCAAGTGCATTCTTTATTACTTGCTTAACGCATAATATCAGCACTAGCCTTGATTCCATTACTTTCTTTTCTGCCTTGAGAACAGGGCATTCATGGTAGAACTCGTTAAAAGCCTGGGCTAGGTCAAGAGTATACCTCGCAACAAGGCTGGGCTTGTACTGCTCAGCAGCCTCGCTAACAATCCTCGGGAAATCAGCAAGCAATGTTATCAGTCTTAATTCTAGCTTATGATTGAACTCAGGTTTTATCTTTTCAGGCTCAAACTTCTTAACATTCCTGAGTATTGAGCAAATCCTTGCATGAGCATACTGCACATAAGGCCCTGTCTCTCCTTCAAAGCTAATGCTCTCCTTAGGGTCATAGGTAAAGTCTTTCATAGGATCATATTTGAGAATGAAGAACTTCAAAGCTCCTTTGCCAATGATTTCTTTTCTCTTATCAACTTCATTCTTTTTCAGCTCAGCATGCCTTTTCTTAACTTCTTCCTCTGCTTCTTTTTTCATCTCTTCAAGAATATCATCTCCGTCAACTATTGTTCCTTCCCTGCTCTTCATCCTGCCCTCTGGAAGTGATATCAAGCCATAGGCCAGGTGATAGCAATTCTTTGCAAAAGGAAAGCCAAGCATGTCAAGCAACTTGAACAACACCTTGAAATGATAGATTTGCTCACTGCCAACAATATAAACTGATTTGTCCATCTTAAAATCATCAAACTTGAGCTTTGCAAGATAGATGTCTGTGGTGATATATATTGCAGTCCCGTCCTTCCTGATAAGCACTTTCTTTCCAAGCCCGTCATTTTCAAGGTCAGCAATAATTGCTCCATCCTCGTCCTTAGAGAAAAGTCCTTTTTTCAAGCCTTCAAGAATAATTTCCTTGCCATGATTATAAATCTCAGACTCAAAATAAGTTTTTTTGTGATGAACATCAAACTTCTTGTAAGTATCATTAAAGCCATCCAAAGCCCATTTATTCATCT
>Ga0315292_10002602_pt1 | contig 10202 bp, 6 predicted proteins | sample YL17G13_0_MG_FD_204029 | JGI IMG/M metagenome (GOLD analysis project Ga0315292, IMG submission 204029) | Sediment microbial communities from Yellowstone Lake, YNP, Wyoming, USA - YL17G13_0 | ecosystem: Environmental > Aquatic > Freshwater > Lake > Sediment | place: USA: Wyoming | collected... | reverse complement strand
GGCCTCGGAAGAGGCCTGCCGGACCTACTGGCCCTGCTGGTTCTGCTGGGCCCGACGAGCCGCCTCGCAAACGGCGCAGAACGGCGTGCCGTCCTCGGCGGCCTTCTGCATGACCGTCGCCTGGGCGCTGTAGGTAACCGGCGTCGGCGGCTGGAGCGTCGGCGGAGGTTGGTCCACGCTGCCGGCATTGTCGTCGTCGGCTTCCTTCGCCTCGACCGGGTCTATGGGAGACGTCGGAGAAGAACCCGCCCCGCTGCCGGCGGCGCCGCCGCTGTTGATATTCACGAGCGTGCCGACAATGGTCACGCCGACAGGATCTATGTTGATGAAGTTCCCGCCCACCTTGAGCGTCAACTGCATGCCCGCCTCGATCACGCAGGTCATCCCGGCCTTGATGTGAATCGCCGACCCGGCCTCCATGGCGTAGTTCATCCCGACCTTCTCCTGCATATCCATCCCGGCATTAACGCTGAGAGTCTGGTCGATCTTCTCGTTGCGGTTGCCCACCACGTGGTGGTGCATGTCGCCGGAAATCTTCTCGAAATAGTCCTGCGTGACGATCAGGTGCTTCTCCTCCTCCACCTTCTCGTACTGCTTCTTCTTGACTATCAGGTGGCGGTCGTTGCCGATGAACTCCTTCGAGTCGTTCAGCACGCGCTCATCCATGTTCTTCTGGGCGTGAATGAATATCTGCTCGCTGGACTTCTTGTCCTCAAGGCGGATCTCGTTCCATCCGCTTCCGCCCTTGGAACTGTTGGACTTGATCGTCGAACGGGTCATGTTGCCCGGCAGGTCGTACGGCGGCATGGCCTTGTCGTTGTACACCCGCCCGGTGATTATAGGCCGGTCCGGGTCGCCCTCGAGGAACTCGACGATCACCTCCTGCCCGATCCGCGGGATGAACATGGCGCCCCACTTCTTGCCCGCCCAGTTCTGCGAGACGCGAACCCAGCACGAACTGTTCTGGTCGGCCTTGCTGTAGCGGTCCCAGTGGAACTGCACCTTCACGCGCCCGTACTTGTCGGTGTATATCTCGTCGCCGCCCGGGCCGACGACTATCGCCGTCTGCGGGCCGCGAATCATCGGCAGCGGCGTGCTCCGGGGGGCGCGGAACTGCGTGGCGTAATCGATCGCGACAAGACTGCTATTGAACGACGCGCCCTTGCGGACCGTGCCAGGCGCGGCCGAGTCGAACTCGTCCGTGCTGGCCTCGATGTTCGTCTCGACGATCAGGTAGTCGCGGTTGAAACTCGACGTCGGGTGGTCCGTCAGCGTGAACTTGCAGCCGGTGGCGATGCCGCGGACGTCGCCGGAACCGCGGACCAGCTCGAATCCGCTCTGCAACTCCTCGATCCGGCTCTTGGCGTAGTTCTCTCCGTCGCCGGTCTGCTCGTACTCGCCCGGGTAGTCGTATATCTCGAAATCGGCGGCCGCGTGCTGACGCTGGACCTGCGACTTGACCAGCAGGTTCTTGGCCGGGGCCTTGAAGTCGAAGTCCGTGTGGGCGTACGTGCCCGGCTGGACCTCCTGGGTAACCGTCAACTCTGTAATGACCTCCTTCTGGCGGAACTCGCTGGTCGGCGGGCGGTAGATGATCTCCTCGTAGCCGCCGAAAGGCTCGTGGGCGCTCTTGGAGTCGGCCAGGACCATCTTGTGCTTGCCGTCCTCGTGCGTGAAGTAGTAGTAGATGCCCTCCTGCTCCATCAGCCGGCTGACAAAGTTGAAGTCCGTCTCGCGATACTGAACGCAGTACTCCCAGGTGTGGTGCGAGCCGCTGAGCTTGTCATCGAAGTCGGTAAGGCCGTGGTCCTTGAAGACCTTCTTGATGATGTCCGGGACGGTCATCTCCTGGAAGATGCGGCAGTCGCTCGTGCGGGTGAGCAGCCACAGCCAGGGAACCACGAGAGCCTTGTAGTTCGTGAGCCGGCCGCTGGCGCCGACCTGCGAGAACTGGCGGACAATCCCATTGAAGTACCGCGGCTCGTTGTCCTTGGGCTTCTGAATGCGAACCGTCACGTTCTGACCGACTATCTGGCTGAAGTCGATGTTCGACTGGGTGCTGAGCATGTCCAGGACCATCTCGAAGGGCCGGCCCAGCCGCTCGGTGAACTTGAAGCTCCGCATAAGGAGCACATCGTCGCCCAGCGGCGTGCCCACTGCGATCGTCCGATGAAGTTGCGTTGGTGAAGGCATTGGTGCCTCTCCTGTTCCCAAAATCCGTAATCAGTAGCCGGTAGCCGGTAGCCGGGAACCCGAAAGCGGAACCCGGAACCTGGAACCCGGAACCCGGTAGTCAGCAGCCGGGAGCCGGCCCTTGGGGCAGCCAGTTACCTCATTCCTATGCTTCCTTCCACATTCCTGGTTGAGCCGAAGGCTCAAATGCGACTTTCATGCCCAGACTCCGCACCTGCCTGACAAACTGCATTCGACGTGCCACGCCCAATGCCCGGAAAACGTCCAGCCGCCGGAAACGATTTATAACTTCGCCAAATGATTATAGATATATGATCGCTCAAAATCCATCACTTGTGACGTCAGCCTGCCTGGCGTCCTGTAACAGACCGCACAACCACGGTTCCCACCCCAACAACTCCGCCATGGTGGGCAATATTGCCCACCCCGCTTCACTCCTGCTCGCTGAAGCGAGCAGGCCTCGCACCTTTGCTGTTCCAAGTTCCAGGTTCCCGGTTCCAGGTTCCCGGTTCCCGGTTCCAGGTTCCGCCTTTATTCCTGGCTACTGGCTACCGCTTACTCAAAACTATACACAAACTCGCTATCCTTGACACCGACGGCGACCTTCTTGATCTCCTTGCCTTCCACCAGCCGGTTGAGGAACTCCGAACTGATGACCGGGAGCATGGTGTGCGTGAGGATCGCGTCGACGGCGCGGGCGCCGCTCTCGACCTCCGTGCACCGGCTGGCGATGAGGTCCACGACCGCCTTATCGTACACGAAGGGTATCTTGTGGTTCTCGGCCAGGCGCTTCCCGATCCGCCCGATCTGGAGCTCGATGATCTTCCGCAGCACCGTGTCGCTGATCGGGTAGAACGGCACGACCACAAGCCTGCCCAGCAGCGCGGCCGGGAAAACCTTCAGCAGAGGCTCGCGCATGGCCTTTGCCACGCCTTCGGGCGCCGGCATAAGTTCCGGGTCCTTGCACATGTCCATTATCAGGTTGCCGCCGACGTTGCTGGTCAGCAGGATGATCGTGTTCTTGAAGTCTATGGCCCGACCCTCGCCGTCTTCCATCCATCCCTTGTCAAAGACCTGGAAGAAAATCTCGTGAACGTCCGGGTGGGCCTTCTCCACCTCGTCCAGCAGCACGATGCTGTAGGGCCGCCGGCGAACCGCCTCGGTCAACACGCCGCCCTCGCCGTAACCGACGTAGCCGGGAGGCGAACCCTTGAGCGTCGAGACCGTGTGAGCCTCCTGGAACTCGCTCATGTTGATCGTGATGACGTTGTCCTCGCCGCCGTAGAGGCTCTCGGCCAGCGTAAGGGCGGTCTCCGTCTTGCCCGTGCCGCTGGGACCCACGAGCATGAACACGCCGATGGGCCGGCTCGGGTTGTCCAGGCTCGCCCGCGACGTCTGAATTCGCTTTGCGATGGTGTCCAGCGCGTGCCTCTGGCCAATCACGCGCTTCTCCATCGTGTCGGCCAGCCTCAGCACGGCCTGGATCTCGTTGGCGACCATCTTGCCGACGGGAATCCCCGTCCAGTCCTGAACCACCGACGCGACAGCCTGATAATCCACGGCCGGGAGAATCAGCGGGTCCTCGCCCTGCATTTTCGCCAGTTCGGCCTGGAGGTCCTTGAGCTCGGCGAACATCTTCTTGCGGTCTTCTTCGCTGATGGGCTCCGCGGCGGCAGGCTCGTCCTTGGCCTTGCCCTTGCCCTTGGCCTTTGGCTTTTCCTTCGCCTCGGCCTTCTCCGCGGTCTGCGGCTCGCCCGCCGTGGCGGGCGGGGCATCGGCGGGCGGGGCATCGGCGGCCGGGTCGGACTCGATCTTGCCGTTGCCGGACTGGCGGAGCTTGCCGCGGATTTCCAGGATCTTGTCGACGACCTTCTTCTCGGCCTCCCATCTCGCGTTGAGTTCGCCGAGCAGCTTGCGGTCGTCAGCGAGCTTCGGCTCGACCTCGCTACGGTGCTCGATGTGATCCACGCCGATGTTCGTCTCGCGCTGGATGATCTGGAGCTCCAGTTCCAACGCGTCGATCCGTTTCTGCGTGTCGTCGATCCTGGCCGGGATGGCGTGCTGGCTGATGGCGACGCGGGCACAGGCGGTGTCCAGCAGGCTGACGGCCTTGTCGGGAAGCTGCCTGCCCGGGATGTAACGGTGCGAGAGCTTGACTGCCCCATCGAGGGCCTCGTCGAGCACCTGAACCTTGTGGTGCTTTTCCTGCACGCCGGCGAGCTTGCGCATCATCTGGAGGCACTTCTTCTCCGAAGGCTCATCCACCTTGATGACCTGGAACCGCCGCGTCAGGGCAGGGTCCTTCTCGAAGTACTTCTTGTACTCCGCCCACGTCGTGGCTGCGATCGTCCGCAGCGTGCCGCGGGCCAGGGCCGGCTTGAGCAGGTTGGCTGCGTCGTTCTGCCCGGCCGCGCCGCCGGCGCCGATGAGCGTGTGGGCCTCGTCAATGAACAGGATAATCGGCTTCTCGGAGCTCTGGACCTCCTCGATGACCTGTCGCAGGCGGTTCTCGAACTCGCCCTTCATGCTCGCCCCGGCCTGGAGCAGCCCCAGGTCCAGCGTCAGCAAGCTGGTGTCCTTAAAGCATGGCGGCACGTCGCCCGCGGCGAGGCGCTGGGCGAAACCCTCGACCACGGCCGTCTTGCCCACGCCGGCCTCGCCGGTGAGGATCGGGTTGTTCTGCCGCCGCCGCATGAGGATGTCCACGATCTGGCGGATCTCCCCGTCGCGCCCGACGATGGGGTCCATGTCGCCCGTGCGGGCCTCCTCGGTGAGGTCCTTGCAGAACTTCTTGAGCGCCTCCTGCTTGCCCATCTGCGCCGGCGCCATCGCCCCGCTGGCCTCGCCCGGAGCGGCCCCGCCGCCGACGCTCGTGCCGTCAGAGGCGGCCAGGTTGTCCTCGACCGAGCCGCCGACGATCTTGTTGAACTTGTCCGTCAGCTCCTCGACCTTGACCCTCTCGAACTCCTTCGAGATGCCAAACAGTATGCCCCGCAGTGTCTTGGTCTTCAGCAGCGCAATCATCAGGTGCCCGCTGCGGACGCGGTAATCGCCCAGCATCAGCGTCGCGTACGTCCAAGCCTGCTCGACCGTCTCCTCCAGGTGGGTCGAGAGGTCCGAAATGCTCGTCGCGCCTCGCTGGAGCCTGTCCAGCGCGGCCGTCAGGTCCTTGGCAAGGTGCGACGGGTTCAATTCGAAGTGCCTGGCGATGCGGTGCAGGTCGCTGTCCTGCAACTCGAATATCTGCTTGACCCAGTGCACCAGCTCCACATACGGGTTGCCCCGCAGCTTGCAGAACACGGTGGCGCTCTCGATGGACTTGTAGCACAGACTGTTTAGCTTTCCGAACAGTGCCGCACGACTGATCTCAGCCATGATCGACTCCTTTTATGTTTTATGTTCCGAGACGGTTTTGGTGTTGGTTTCGTATTCCGTATTTCGAGTTTGGATCTTGATCTTACAGCCCTTCCGCCTGCGCCGGCTGGAGAACCAGGTCGTCGGCATCGCGGCCAAGGGGCTTGCTGGTCAGCCACGTGGTCCAGCCGAGCTGGCCGATGGCGCCGAGCTTCAGCGGCGGGACCTCCTTTTCCAGGAGGATCAACTGCACTTCCCACGTCAGCTCGTCGGCGGTGTAGTTTTTCACCCACGCTATCAGCCGGCGAAGGCTTTGCCCGCCGGGCAGCAGGCGCTGGTAGACCTCCAGGCTCATGGGCCCGAAACGGAGGCGGAATCGCTGCTGGCATTCCCACATCCTGGCGCCGACGATGGTGTTGATACCCAGGCTGCCGGTGGCGGGCGACTCGCCCAGCCGGCACCGGCAGTCGTTCGGCACGTCCAGCCATTGCCCGACGAATTCCACCAGTTTCACCGGCAGGCCGTAGTAGTCCGCCAGCAGGGCCGCCAGGCCCTCGGGGTGGCGCGTCTGGCAGGCGAGATGGCCCGAGAAGTGCAGCTTGGCCTCGTCAGGCACGGCGTCGCGGCGCCGCAGGCTTTCCATGCCGATGCCGAACATGCTGCCGATATACCGCGCGTAATGGTCATCCTCGCCGCGCTCGTACTGCACGGTCTGCTGGCTGGCCGACCATGCGCGGTAGAACAGCGACACCATCCGGTGATGGAAGACGTCCAGGAACCGCGACATCGCCTGGTCGCCGTGGTTGCGGACGCGGTCTCGGATGTATTGCGTGATGTGCAGCGGCATCGGGCCGTTGGGACCGAGCAGGCCCAGGAAGTTCACGCTCATCCGCGGCGCCCGCGAGCCGACGTCCGAGCTGAACGACGAGATCGTCCGGGGCGCAAACGCCAGCGACGCCTCCTGGCAGAACCGAACCGGGTCCTCCTGCGGGCGCTTGGAATGCCCGACGCGGGGCTTGTCTGGAAACAGGTTCTCCAGCCGGCGGACCGCCATGAAAAAATCAAAGCGGTACGGTTCGTCATGGAGCCGCTTGACAAGCTCGCGCAGCTCGTCCTCTAGAGGACGTGCCTCTGTCCCACTCTGGCCGACCATCGCATTATCTTCCCGCGGCTGACGGTGCCGACGACCGTCTCCGTGAATGAGTTTATGGATACGTACTTGGCGAAAAATCTCTCCAGCACCGCCCCGAGCAAGAAGGCGCTTGCGCCCTCGAAGGCGTCCTCGTCGAACGTCACCGACACCTCCAGCCCGCGGGCGAACGCCACCGGACCGGCCGTCTGAACGCGGCGGATCACCGGGCGGTGTTCGATGTTCTTGAGGCCGTCGATCTGTTTTCGCACGGCCGGGTCGGATGAGTCGCCGTAAAGCTTCAGCAGGTCGCGCAGGCCGGCGGCGCCGTGGTCGGGCGTGTCCGCCAGCGAGAGGTAGTTGAGCGACAGGTGGCTTACCGCCCGCCAGGCGATCTCGCCCTCGCTGTGCGACGGTTTTGGCGGCGTCGGCCCGGCCACGCAGCGGACCTCCTCGACCGGCGCGCTGATGTCCAGCGTGAAGTCCGTCCGCCCGCGCCCGACCGCCATCTGGAGCGGCAGGTCCCGGTTGGTGCAAAACGTGTCCACGCCGAGCTGACGAAGGTCCGGGCTGAACGGCGCAGCCTTGGCGTCCACGATGGAAATGAAAATCTCGCTGCCGGCGTAGCTGCTCCGCCGCCCGTACAACTGCTCCTTCGCCGAGGCCGTGCGGGGCACCCGGTGGGCGATGAAATAAGTTCCGGCCGCGCCGCCGCAGTCCAGGTCCGTCGCCGAATAGAACGACTGGAACTCGACCTCCTCGTCGGCCCGCGAGCCGTAGCCGGTCACGCCGCGTACGCTGTAGACCTCGAAGTCCTGCGGGCGGGTGCGGTCCGGCACGACGTGAAACTCCGAGTGCCGGTCCTCCAGGTGGATACGGTCCGCCCGCTTGGGAAACAGGTTTATCGCCGGCGTGCAGAACAACTGCAGCCGCGACGGATCGACCATGCCCTGGAGTTCGAGGTCGGCCTCGTCGGTCAGCAGGACCACGTCCATCATCGTGTCCTCCCGACCGCTCGTCGCGTCCGACAGGCCCGCCAACTCGGCGAACATATACCGTTCGGGGAATGCGAAATACTCGTGCAGCAGCCTGTAGCCGTGGAAGCTCCTGGCGTCGTAGGGCAGCAGGGCCTCGGAGTTGTCGAAGCCGACGCGCCTCAGGCGGGAGGCGGGCAGGACCTTCTGCCAGCCCAGCGGGCGAGTGACCGACTGTGCCAACATGCATTTCAGGTGGCCGAAGAACTGCTCGTAGATGCGGTGGGCCGTCTGGTCCCCGCCCTTGAGAAACAGCGTGAGCTTCGAGAAGTTAACCTCGCCGATGGTAAGCCCGGCCGTGCATTGCAGGCGGATGCGGATGCCCGCCCTTGCCTCGATACCGGCCGGCACCTCAAGCGAGGCAAGCTCGCGGGTGTAGTATTGTGCCTCGATGATCTGGAGCGGCAGCAGCGCCACGTCGTGGGCTGTGCGGTATTCGCAGGCCGTCTGCTCGCCCTTGCCGAGTTGCCCGCGAAGGACCGTGCCGCGGGGGATGACCGACCCGTCGGCCAGGCCGCCCTCGGTCAGGTCCGGGTGGAACTGCACGACGGCCATCGAGGGCGTCGGGGTGAGGTAGTGCGGGTATATCGTGTCGAGCATCGACTGGGTGAACCGCGGGAACTCCGAGTCGAGCTTCAACTGCACTCTGGCGGCCAGAAGCGCGAAGCCCTCGAGCAGTCGTTCGACGTATGGGTCCGCGCACGCCACGGCGTCGAGCGAGAGCCTGCCGGCAATCTTTGGAAACTCGCGAGCGAACTCCCCGCCCATCTCGCGGAGATGCTGGAGCTCCCGGTTGTAATACCTCAGCAGGCGCTTATCCATTGGGCCGGTCCTTCAACTCGCACTGCCCGGTGTCGAGATCGAGCTCGGTCCGCACGAACAGCGGGTCGGGCGTGGGCAGGGCCCAGAGGTCGCCCGAGATCACGAACGACATGGCGTTGTGGTCCATCTGCCCGGCCACGGCCTGGACGCGGATCGACAGCGTGTCCGGCAGGATCCGCGGCTCGAAGGTGCGGATGGCATCGAGCAGCCGGCGCTCGAACTCCAGGGGGTTGAGCCCCGACGCCGTCATGCCGCACAGGTCCGTAATTCCGTAGTTCAGCACCGATTTGCGGACGAAGTCAAACTCCGCAAGGTCCTCCGCCGCTCCGTACAAGCCGGTGTTCAGCAGCCAGTCCAGGTCCCGCAGAACGCCCGCCCTGTATCGCCTGAGCGACACGATCCGCTGGTCCCGGCTTTCCTTGACTTCGTCGGGATACTCATCCGTCAGCCGGTCCAGCAGGCACGGCTGGAGGCGTTCGGCTGGGGTGAGGTCAGCCATCTGCCGGCTCCCTTTCCGGCGTTTCCTGGCCCTGCCCGGCCTCCTTGCCGGCGGCAATGGTCATCTCGTTGTCCAGGATGATCGAGCGGATATCCAGCAGCGGATACTCGCCGCGGTCCGTCGCCAGCATCCGCTGGCCGAGGCCGACAAAGTGCCCGCCGTCGAGCTCCTTCCAGCTTGTCTGGCGCCCAAGCCGAAGGGCACTGTCGCCGGAGAGCTCGCTGCCCGCGTAGCGGGTCGGGATCAGCCCCGGCGCCTGCCCGCCGTTGGTCCACGTGAACTGCGCCTCGGCCCAGACAATGTTGCGAAGGGCCTTGGGCTCCTCGACACGAACCGCCTTGACGCGCGTCAGCGGAATCCAGAAGTACTTGTAGTCGATGATCGCCTCGAGGATCGGCCCCAGCCTGGTGTCCGCGTCCGCCAGCCAGGCGAAATCATGGCCGTTGATCTTGCCCGATACCGCCGGGGCGGCGTCGAACGCCTGCTCCCGCAGCTTGGCGGCGGCCAAAAGCTCCCCGCTCGCCAGCAGCTCGTTGGCCTGGATCATCAGGCTCACCCACTGCTCGGGCTCGCCGAGAACAAGCGGGGTTTTCTTCCCGTCGAACACGGCCGAGCGAAAGGCCTCGGACTCAAGCGCCGGGCGGCAGATCGCCGCGATGAGCATCTTCTCGCCATCGAGTTCGGCGGCGACGTTGAGCTGCGTCAGCGCGCGAGGCCAGTTGCCCACGACGCTGAGCAACTGGAAGAGGAACATTCTCAATTCGGGCTTGGCTGGGTCGTTGCGGACCTGGTCCTGGAGCTTGGCCAACGCCTCTTCGATCTTGCCCTCGCGCAGCAATTCTTCGGCTTGTGACATGAGAAGTTCTCCAGCCAGGCGTTCGTCAGCGGCGAGATGCCTGGCTTGTCCGCTTCCAATATACTTGCCTGGGGCATTATGTAGCGAAAACGGTACGGTTGCCCACAACGCGAACCGACCGGCTTGTCGGGCCCGAAGGGGCCGGCAGCATTTAGCCGGGGGCGTCAGCCTCCGGAGAACGGTTTCTTACATCAAAAAGCCCTGAAGGGGCGACACAACAAGCATGCGCTGTGCCAATATTGTGCTTTCTATCGCCCCTTCGGGGCTCATGTTTTAATCGGCTTTCACCGGGGGCTTACGCCGCCGGCTAAACGC
>Ga0315292_10002597_pt1 | contig 10209 bp, 6 predicted proteins | sample YL17G13_0_MG_FD_204029 | JGI IMG/M metagenome (GOLD analysis project Ga0315292, IMG submission 204029) | Sediment microbial communities from Yellowstone Lake, YNP, Wyoming, USA - YL17G13_0 | ecosystem: Environmental > Aquatic > Freshwater > Lake > Sediment | place: USA: Wyoming | collected... | reverse complement strand
TAACCATGAGACGACAAGTTTTCCAAAGAGTTGACCACAGGACCAATCACAATGTGTGCTGTAAGCAAGAAAACGTATCCGAGTGACAACATCAATAGCAGTCCATTGCCATCGTGGGAGAAAATTGGAACGAAGGAGATGGTAATAGGTTTCACTAGGAAGTGTGTTTTTATCAGCAATTTCTTTAGTATCGATCTCAATCGTTTCGAAGGGTCTAATCCTGTTCCAATCAATATGTGGTTTGGTGTGGCGCCGTATTCTTTTTTTACGGATGGGATAATGATGATCCCGCTTTGCGGGAAGAATCACAGCGATTGTACTTTGTGGGACATTGAGTGAATGTTGGACGGCCAGAAGGGCTTGTATACGAGCTTTACCGAAGCCTGCTTTGCGTAGTTGCAGGATATTCTGGATTACCTCTTTGGAAGTTGTTCGAGGATGAGGTTTATGGGGTTTGTGCGAAATATCAGACAGGCATCTGTTGGCTTGTTTCTGTAGTGCGAGGTAGATTGTTGTGCGCGAACAGCATATCTGACGTGCTGTTCGCGCAACATTCCCCTTATTCGCCGCCAGAGTGTCAAGAATGGCTTGGCGAGCGATTACCGGATTGGTTTTTTCTTTGAGCGTACAATAATCGTGGGAGAGTATCGTCATAGGAGTCTGAAAGATGTGAAATGGTCTTGCCTAGTGTTTGTTTGTTTGATACGTGTAAATTACGAAGCTTAATACTTGAATTCCACAATCCTATAATAGCTTTCCATTGGAATCCTTTACGGGGATCAAAGTGTTCAGGATCAATATAACCAAACGAAAATTGCATTTGATTATCTCGTTGTTGCACTTGGTGCTAAACTTGTAACGGAAGTAATACCCGGGCTTAGCAGTATCGCCCAAACTTTTTATACACATGAAGGTTCAATCAAGTTGGACCAAACAATTTCAACATTCTCACAGGGGAATATTGCGATAATAATTTCAGGATTGCCGTATAAATTTCCACCTGCACCATATGAAGCTGCGTTTTTACTTGAATCGTATTTTTCGAAACGAGGATCCACAGACACTACATTAAAATATTCCATCCTGAATCTGAGCCGCTTTAGTTTGCGGGTCGAGCTGGCAGTCAATCAATCCAAAATCTGTTAATGCAGCGCAAAATAGAATTATATCTAGCACACAAGTTAGCTTCGATTAATCAAGCCGAGAACCAAATTATTTTTGGGAACTCTGAAAAGTCTAGATTTGATTTACTCATAGTTATACCTGCTCATTGCCCGCCTAATATTGTTTCGACTTCTAAGTTAGCGAATGAAGAGGGATGGATCAGCGTTGATGAAAAAACCATGAGGACACGCTATCAAAACATATATGCAGTCGGAGATGTTGCGGAAATTCTCACTCAAAGTAAACTCAGACTTCCCAAATCAGGAGTCTTTGCTCACAATCAAGCTGAAATTGTGGCTTTCAATATTGCTCAAGAAATTCAGAATACAAAACTTCATCAAGAGTTTACGGGGGCTGGATTCTATTTTTTTGAAACCGGGAATAGCCGGGCGGGTTATATTCATGGAAATTTCCTGACAAAATCTTGCAATTAATTATCTTATAACGAGCCGAATGTAACCTACCACTGGGGTAAGGTTGTTATAGGAAAATATTGGCTTTGGTGCTGGTTTTAATAAACATAAGTTCAATAATTAAGTGCAATAATTAAGGAGTTAAATTTTATATAGCCCGCTGGTTTGTGAATTGGAACTTATCAGGTAACAGCATTGTTATAATAATCGAACCCCCTCTTCAGGTGATGTTGGATAACGAACAAGAGTAGGTGGATTAGCCGTAGGATGAGGGGTCGAGCCGTTATAGTTTATTCTATAACGGCTCATTATTTTATTACCTTTCGCACTCATAAGACTCTTTGCATCTCTGGCATTTTTCCCGTATATTTTTGTTGCACCTTTATTTTACTACTTATTTTTTTCAAAAGGATTACTATTAAATGCCGTTAATGACAAAAATACGCGAGAATCTATCAACATTTTTCTCGATTTTCGCCGGAGTGTTTGTTGTATATATTGTGTTAGACTGGGGAATGGATATTACGGGACGCAAGCGTTCTAAGAGTATGGCGGAATCACAGGAAATCGGAAAGATAGATGGACAACCGATCTTAGCAAAAGATTTCGCTGAAATGGTTCGACGCGCATTGGATAACCAGAAAAAACAAACAGACTCTGAATTAGATGATAACCAACAGCGAGCTATACGGGACCAGATATGGAATCAACTTGTTGATCAAGCCCTGTACGATAAAGAGATTGAACGGCTTGGTATCAAAGTTACCGATCAAGAAGTTATTGATTGGGTTAGAGGAGATAATCCACCAGATTTTCTGAAACAGCAATTTATTGATTCCACAGGCACATTTAATCGCCAGCAATACGATGCCATTATTATGGATCCTAGAAATAAAGCAATCATGGTGCAAGTGGAAGACGCTCTACGTAAACAAAGACTCCGCGAAAAATTGCAAAGTATCATTACAGCGAGTGTACAGGTGAGTGAAGGTGATATATTACAGAAATTTTCAGACCAGAATATTAAATACGAAGCCGATTATGCTTTCTTCGACCCGAATATTCTCGTAAAGGATGATGAAGTTAAGATTTCAGACGATGAACTTCAGCGATATCATAACGAACATTCTGAGGATTATAAAGTTGAAGCCACACGTAAAATAAAGTACGTGCTCTTTAACGAAATTCCTTCTAAGGACGATACCGTGGATGTCGTGGCTGATATGGAAGATATTTTAAAACGTGCAAAAGCGGGCGTTGAATTTGATACGCTTGTAAAAATGTACTCCGAAACTCCATTGAATAATTCTTATTCCCCGCACGGCACGTACAGCTTGGAAAAGGAAGTTGCAATATATACAGCCAAGTCCGGTGATATCGTTGGTCCCTTAAAAGAAAATGATGGTTATCATCTTATCAAAGTAATCGATTTTCAGACGGGTATAAAAGAATACTTACATGCAAGTCATATCTTAATAAAAGTTGAAAATAATGACAGCATCAAAGCTTTGAAAGAAGCGAAAGATATTTACTCAAAAGTAAAATCAGGGAAAGATTTTGCCGAACTCGCACGGCAATATTCCAAGGATCCCGGCTCAGGGGCAAAGGGCGGCGATCTGGGCTGGTTTGGGAAAGGACGAATGATCAAACAATTTGAGGAAGCTGCTTACAAAGCAACACCGGGACAGATAGTAGGTCCGGTTCATACGCAATTCGGTTACCATATCATTAAAGTCCATGCGAAGGATAAACGTGAAGTTAAATGCTCTGATATCCACATCCCATTTCGGGTAAGTGCTCGCACACGAAGCGGTATCACTCAACAAGCACAAGATTTTGCCTATCTTGCCAAGCAAGGTTCTTTTGAAAAAGAAGCTGAGCAAAGTAAATATAAAATTCTTGAGACCCCTCCGTTTCAGAAGGATGCCGTCATACCCGGTATTGGAATGAATAGTGCTATAAACAAGTTCGTATTTAAGAATAAGTTAAATACTGTTGGTGAGCCATTTTCGATCCAAAATGGTTATGCCGTTATTATGGTTTCTGAAATAAAAGAGGCGGGTGTACGTCCTTTCGAGGAAGTGAAGAAGGTTGTCGAGAATCTTTTGAAACGGGAAAAGAAAACAGAAAAAATTAAAGTTATCGCACAAGAACTTCGACAATCACTTGCACTAACTGATAGTTTGCAAAAAATATCGATGAAAAATCCTGCAGTGAGCGTCCAGCATTTGGCACCATTTACACTTGGTGGATACATTCCAGCTATCGGTCGCGATCTCAATTTCATTGGCGGAATCGCTGCTATGAAAGCAGGAGAGATCTCGAATCCAGTGGAAAGTAATCGGGGTATCTACATAATAAAACTCATCACAAAATCCGATTTCGATAACGCAGCATACGCTGCACAAAAAGAAGGTTTGCGCAGTCAACTTCTTAACGAGAAGAAAAATCGCTTTTTCACCGAATGGTCAGACCAGTTGAAAAAATCGGCAGACATTGTTGATAATCGGGATATGTTTTATCGTTAGCATATCTTGAGAATTTGAATGTTGTGAGGATTGAGTGCGCAATATCAGCACTTGCATATTGGTATGTATTGTAAGTATTAATTCTTCCTTATCATCGCAAGAAAATCGGTATTCGGTATCCATCGTTGGATCATTTACAACAACATCAAAATTATTCCGCGCTCTGCATGATGCGAATGAATCCATGCGCAGCCAATTTCTGCCAATTGATAATATTTTCGGCGGGGGAGTAGATATTCGTCGGAACTTTGAAGACCTGCGGATTCAGATAGGTCTCAATATAGAATATCTGGCGAAGAGCGAACAACTTACCCGCACTACCTCACAAGAAATTAAAATTCAAGTCAAAGATGGTTTCCGTGCTTTACCAGTGGAACTTTCAGCTTATTTCAAAATACCCATAGGGTTAGAAAATCCATTTTTTTATATGGGCGGAGGTGCTGGTTTGTATTTCGGTGATCGTCAGTATGAAGATAGTGGAATCAAATCAAAAATAGTTGAGCTGAAACCTGCTGTTGGTATTCAGGTTTTATGTGGAACTGAATATTTATTGAGTAATAGGATATCGTTCCGGAGTGAATTAAAATTCCGTGACGTGCACTTTGAATCGACGAATAAATTCATTGAAAATACAGCGCTCTATAACGATGCCTACGTCTGGCTGCCGCCAGGAGAGATGCGTTCACGGATAAACATCGAAGGGATGACATTAAATTTAGGGATGGCATTTCATTTCTAATGAACGATAACAAAAATAACAGGATATATCTCACGGGTTTTATGGGTAGTGGCAAAAGCACTATTGCCCCAATCCTCGCAAATACACTTGGCTTTACATTTGTAGATATGGATTTTGAAATTGAAAATCTTACAGGTAAAAATATTTCTGAGATTTTCTCTGACCTTGGTGAGGAATATTTCCGCGAAGTTGAAAGTTCCGTCCTTCTGGAGGTGAGTCGTCGTGATCGTTGTGTTATTTCGCTGGGAGGAGGTACAATCGCTAATGGTTCTAATCTTCAAAAAATTAAGTTGACCGGTGTACTAATCTATCTAAAAACCTCTGCCGAGCAAATTTATCAGCGGTTGAAACATAAAACCAATAGACCATTAGTCGGATCGAACATTGGCGTCACGCTGAATGAAGAACAACTCCGAAATCGTATCTCCGTTCTTTTTTCAAAGAGAGAACCATTTTATAATCAAGCTGATGTAATAGTTACAACGGATGATCAACTGATTGGACTTACAGTGGATGAAATCGTTCAGAATCTAAAAAATCTGATAAGATGAAAGTATCGAACGTACAAATAATAAAAATCGATTTAGGGAAAAGGAGTTATTCCGTTTATATAGGTCCAGGACTACTGAGTAAATTTGGGAAGATCGCTGCCGAGTATAAAATTCCACATCGGCTCGCGATCATCACCGATACAAATGTTGCGAAGCTTCACTTAGATGATTTCACCAGACAAGTCAAACAAAGTGGATTCGATTCAATCGATATCATCATACCGCCTGGTGAAAAACAAAAGTCATTACATACCGCAAATACAATTTGCACTGAGCTTCTTAGAGCAGATTTTGGTCGAGATACAGTGCTTGTTGCTTTCGGAGGTGGAGTTGTTGGGGATATTGCTGGTTTTGCTGCATCAACATTTCGACGAGGTATCTCATTTATTCAAATTCCAACGACCTTGCTTGGTCAGGCAGAAAGTTCTATTGGTGGAAAAACGGCGGTCAATCATCCTCTTGCAAAAAATGCTATCGGTGCTTTTTATCATCCAAAGTTCGTAATATCCGATACCCGGTTTCTAACAACGCTTCCACGAAGGGAGATAATCTGCGGAATAGGTGAGATCATTAAATACGCAATACTGGATGAAAAAATATTTAAACTAGTAGATAAGCATCTCGATAAAATATTTCTTTATGATCTTGATATGGTGCAAAAAATTGTTTTTTTATGCAACGCTCACAAGGCGAAACTTATTGCCATCGATGAGCGTGAATTAAATCTCACAGGTGGAAGAATGGTATTAAACCTTGGACATACTATCGGCCATGCAATTGAAAATCTTTCCAACTATAAGCTCCATCATGGAGAGGCGGTTCTTGTGGGATTAAGGTGGGAATTAAAGATTGCTCGGGAAGCGCATCTAATTCCTGAACATGAGTTCAGGCAAATTGAGACCTTGCTCGACCGAATACCATTCAAACCTAAATTAAATTTTATCAACGAAAAGGTGATAACCAGATTACTGTTTGGGAGAAATAAAAAAATAAAATTTGTTTTACCCGAACGAATCGGTAAGGTAGTTATCACCGAGAAACTTGATAGTAGTTTTATCCAATCGGTGCTTAACCGGTTAATAAAATAAAAGCTCCGACATAGCAATATCGGAGCTTCAGGATCTCAAGGAGTGTTGCCTATGGTTAACTCTCCAAGCTGTTTCCTACCCTAATCCACATATACAAAGAGAGGTTTTATCTCCTCCGAAGAGAATCTTTCTCTAAGGATCACACTAAAATCTATTCTTTTTCAATAAAGATGCAATAGGGGAATCCCTGATTTTTACTTCGAAAAACCTGAGGGAGATAAATACTGGTTTTGTAATAAGTTAACTTATTCTTCGAGCGAAGTCAACCCTTTGCGGATAGCGTATTTCGTTAGTTCAGCAATACTATGTAGTCCCAATTTTTCCATGATATGCTGCCTGTGGGTTTCGATAGTTTTTATACTGACATGAAGTTGAGCGGCAGTACTTTTAGTATTTATCCCTTCGGCAAGTAAGCGTAGAACTAATTGTTCCTTTTGTGAAAGGGATGTCGAACTATCGATCTGCTCTAATTTCTCGTTCAAATCTTGGATTACGATGTTCGCAATAGCCGGACTGACGTATACTTGATCGGATAGAACTGCTTGAATTGCATGTGTTAGTTCTTCCAATGCACAATCTTTCAATAAGTAACCCGAAGCTCCGGCATCAAGCATTTCGGTTACAAATCGTCGGTCAGAATGCATTGAGAGTGCAATAATTTTTATATTTGGATGCTTAGCACTTATTTGCCGAGCTGCATCAATGCCATTGATGTCGGGCATAGTGATATCCATTATTACCAGGTCGGGTAAAAGATTATTTGTCAGTTGGATAGCCGATTTCCCATCCTCTGCCTCTGCAATTACTCTGTAATCGGAATGGGCTTCCAATAAATTGCGCAATCCTTGCCTTACAATTGTATGATCGTCAGCTAATACGATTCGAATGCTCATATATTTTTTCCAACGTTATATTTTCTGCGTTATGCAATGGTGCAGTGATACTGACCCGGGTTCCACGACCTTTGACAGAATGAATTTCAAGATTGCCGCCAAAATGATGTAAATTTTCTTTTATATTAAATAATCCAAAACCGGTACTTTTGGCACCCGTTACTGCAATTACTGAGGGATTAAAACCTTTTCCATTGTCTGATACATCGATTCTTATACTATCATCTCCCTTGCTTAAAGATATCTCAACTTTTTGTGCTCGCGCATGCTTAACAACATTTGCGAGCAGTTCTCTCACGGCAGAATAAAGAAGAACACGCAATTCATTGTTTAATGGTTTTGGATTTTTATCGTTTACAACAGTAATTCGAATACCATGCTGCCCTTCCATCTGCTCAGCAAGAGATTCTACCGCCGCTTCAAAACCAAGCTCGTATAGAATGGGTGGGCTTAAATCGAAAGTCAACGAGCGTGTATTCTGGATTGCCTGCTCGATAAACTCCCGAATTTCCCGTAAGCCCTTATCATCTTTACCCGCGGATGTTAACAATTGGAGTGAACCTAATTTTATTTTGCAGAAAGCTAACAACTGCCCAATACTATCGTGAAGGAACGCTGCCATGCGCCGCCGTTCTCGCTCTTCCGTAATTGAGAGTTCCGATGCCAACGATCTCAATTGTCCCTGATATTCAAATAGTTTTTTCTCGTCTTGTTTCCGTTCAGTGATATTACGAATAGCAATAACACTCGCTTTTCTACCTTCGTACGGAATCGTCCGCGCGATGATCTCAACCCATATTATTGAAGTATCTTTTCGCACAAGTTGTACTTCAAAAGGTTTTTCAGACTCTGCGGTTATGTTCTTTAAAAACAACTCGTGCGATTCTTTCGTAGTCCAATTTACTAAACTTTTACTCTTCAATTCTGAGGAGGTGTATTCAAGCATTTTCGTTAAGCTCTCATTTACGTCTAGTACAATTCCATCCTGACTGATTGCGATTCCTTCAAATGTCGATTCAATCAAACAGCGAAACTTTGTTTCGCTCTCACGCAAAGCTCTATCGTGCTTCCGCTTACGGATAATGTATGCCGCTCCAAGATATACAACAATAAAAATTAATGTCACGGTTGGAATCCAAACGTTAGGACGCATGTAAAGCGGTGGAGCTATGGAGAAATACCCAGTTTTTCCTATTACATCAAAATCCCCGAAAAGATTTTTTGCCTGAACTTGATACGAATATTCCCCCGGCTCGAATCCGTCCAAAGTAAAACTGTGTGATGTGCTCCATTCAGACCATTTGCTGTCGTTCGAGCGATAGCGTGTCAGTATATCATTTGGCGATGGTTTACCCCAAAACGCAATCGGCAAGAAGCGTAATAAGACAGTGTTTCCTTCTACAACTGGTTTGAAAAGTGTAATCTTTGGCGGCAAGTCATCGCACTCTTGCAGATTTAAGATTGCTAATCCACTTCCTGTAGTTCCTACATAGATTTTATCTGGTGCCGGATAGACGGGCCAAAGATGAGCGGTAGTTAATCCACTCCTACTATCGAAGGTATTCCATATTCCATGATTGTAACTACAGAGCCCTGCTTCCGTTGTGACCCACAATCTGCCAAGCGGATCAACCGCAAGATCCCAGATCTTATTACTGGGAAGACCATCCTTGGTTGTGAAGTGTTTAACATCGCCTCGCATATCTATGTAAGCGACCCCGCTGGATCTATCAGCAAACCACACTTGATTTTCGTGATCAATTGCAAGGGTAAAAATATATTTCATTTTCAGTTCTGTGTCAACGGTCCAGTGTGTCCAGGCACCCTCCTTCAGGCAACTTACACCCTTTGATGTGCCAAACCATAACGCTCCGTCACCTCTCTCTGCAAATGCATAAACACGATCTGATAATAAGCCCTCACTTTTTCCAAAAGGTCTAAATTTTTTATTCTCGTAAATATAAACTCCTACCGTATCGGTCTCAATTGAAAACTCTTTCGATAATCGTAAGAACCAGAGTCTCCCATGTCTATCTTTTCTAATTTTATGAAATCTCAGCCACTGAATTTTTTTATCGACCCTATAATATTTCCAACTTGATCCATCCCAACGATACGTTCCATCCAATGAAGAGCCGCTCGATATCCAAACATTTCCTTCATCGTCCTCGACTAAACCAGTTACCTCGTATATAGGTTGTCCATTGATATTTGTGATATTCTCTATTTTCCCGTCAGCAGGATGAATTTCAACCCCGTCAGCTGTTGCTAACCAAAGTGATCCGTCTTTGGTTTTCATTACCTCGAGCACGCGATTTTTAAAGGGCGGATTTTGTTTTACATATGTCCATCGAGTTGAATGTTGATTAAAAAGAAATAAACCACGCCTTGCTCCCACCCATAGATCACCATTAGCTCTGAATTGTAGAAACTCAATATTTTTCATCTGAGGCGGCAAAGGAGTAAGCTCGGCCCATTTTCCTAAATCCCGAATCAAAATCTCGCCTGATCGATATAACGCCAGTACCTGTCCGTTAGGCGCAATATCCATCGCTTTTATCCAATCACCTTTTTCCGTTGGATTGAGAACGGGTTGTGATTGTTTATACCATTCCCACAATCCCCTAACTCCGAAGGGATTGCCTATTGACGCCAAGCCGGTCCCTTTCTCGTCTTCAATTAAACAATTAATAGATAACTCACCCATTATTGCTTGCATCCTGCATCGCCAGGCGGTATTCACCCATTTGTATAATCCTTTTGGTGTGTTCAGCCAAACGTTATCCCCTTTGGTCATGAACAAATGAGGAACATTAGAAACTTTAGCTATTAG
>Ga0315292_10002596_pt1 | contig 10215 bp, 5 predicted proteins | sample YL17G13_0_MG_FD_204029 | JGI IMG/M metagenome (GOLD analysis project Ga0315292, IMG submission 204029) | Sediment microbial communities from Yellowstone Lake, YNP, Wyoming, USA - YL17G13_0 | ecosystem: Environmental > Aquatic > Freshwater > Lake > Sediment | place: USA: Wyoming | collected... | reverse complement strand
GTTTTGATCAAATTGTGGAATTCTCTGAGTTACGTCAGTTTATCGATGCATCTATTCGAACATACTCCTCTGGAATGTATGCGAGGTTGGGGTTTGCCGTGGCAACCGCTCATGTACCCGATATTTTGTTGGTGGATGAGGTCCTCAGCGTAGGGGATGGGGAATTTCAGCAAAAATGTTTTGCACGGATTAACGAATTCCGCAACCTGGGGTCTACAATTATTTTAGTGTCTCATGCAATGGATCTGGTTGAAAGAATTTGTCAACGCGCATGCTGGATTAATCACGGAAAGATTTTATCAATTGGTGAACCAGATCAGGTGATTTCTGCGTATGGAGAGATATCATCTAATTAATATCTTTGGATTTTATTGTAGATTCCAAATTAAAATATGGTTGATAAGATATTGTGATTTTAAAGAACATATAAGATGCTGATTAATATTGTTACTTTTTTAGGTAAAAAGGGATTTGCAGGTGAATAATACATTCTCTGAAAATAACAATAAAACAAAAAATCAACCAAGGGATGATAAAGTAAATAAAATTGTTTTATTCTCAAACAGCCGAGAGCACGCTTTGTCTGTTCTTCGCGTTCAAGGACCAGCAGATGCCGCGGGGTTTCAGTTAATTTCGGGTGCAGATAACGGTTTGGTTCATATAGAACGGATTATCGATGGTGATATCGTCTTAATTCAACGAGATTTTTCACGCGATCTTGATGCATATGAAAAAATAATTACCTTTGCCCATAACCAAATGAAACCAGTGGTCATGGACTTGGATGATCTTTTATTCGAGTTACCAGAGAATCACCCTGATCGGAAAAGTAATTATTATTCTGATGCCCTGCTTCCAATGTTACAAGCGATTATGGAAGTAGATTTAGTTACCGTAGCCACACCTGCCTTACGCAATTATCTTCTTGACTACAACAAAAATATACAGGTGTTTCCTAACTATCTGAATGATAATTTGTGGAGCTTAAAAGAACCAGCCAAGAGCGGATTGCATAGTGAAATTATCACAATCGGATATATGGGTGGGCACACTCATAAACCAGATTTATTGATCGTATTACCTGTATTGGAAAGCATTCTCAGAAAATATCCACAAAAAATAAAATTCCATTTTTGGGGAATTGAACCACCGGCTGAATTAGCGGAGTTCTCTCAAATTGATTGGTGCCCTCCTCCTTCATACAAATATGTAGATTTTGCATCTTACTTTCAATCCCAAACTGCTGACATTATGATTGCCCCATTGGCCGATAATTTATTTAATTCATGTAAAAGCTCTGTTAAATATCTTGAATACGGTGCACTTGGTGTTCCAGGTGTTTACAGTAAAATATCCCCTTATGAAATAATAGTCGAAGATCGTGTAGACGGGTTGCTTGCGTCTACTACTCTTGAGTGGGAAGAATCAATATCAAAATTGATTGAAGATCAAGATTTACGAAGAAGGATTGCTCTTAACGCCCAGGAAAAAATCCGTAAAAAATGGTTGCTGTCACAAAACGCTTACAAATTAAAACTACTATATGAAGACCTAGCAATTGGCTTTTTTAATCAAGAGCATCATATATCGCCTTTCCATATACTTGTGAAATCATTAACCCGACAAACCTTTGATAATATTCGCCATAAAAATCAGCAAATAACCGATAGCACAAATAGGATCACCACGCTCCAAAATGAAATTACTATACTAGATGACCTAATTGTTCAAAAAAAACAGCAAATGGAAGATCTACTCAATCGTCTTAATGAGAGCGAAGAAGAAATCGTGTCATATGTCCTGAGCACAAGCTGGCAAATCACTCGCCCGTTAAGAAAATTATCTAGTAAATTGCATAAGTGGAAACAATGATTCGAAGATGGAATGAGTATTTCTTAATAAAGAAAAGTGGTCTCTTTGACGCACATTACTACCTGCAGCAGAATAAAGATGTCAGACGTTCTGATGTTAATCCATTAATGCATTATATAAAATTAGGGTGGAAGGAAGGAAGAAATCCATCAGAGCAATTTGATACCGGATTTTATTTGTCGACTTACCCCGATGTCAAGAAAGCTGGTATCAACCCCTGCATCCATTTCCTACGATATGGAAAATCCGAGGGACGCAAACCTCGAAGATACTCAGTAGCAGAGTCTGGGCGAGGTTCCCCTGATATTAATTTAGGGAATAAACTCCAAAATTCATCTAGTAATAAAATATCATTCAAATTGATTAAGATCGCAAAGACCATTTACCATAAGTTACCGATCCCTGAATCAATAAGATTTAAGCTAACAGAAATTGTTAATCAACGATTCCCCGAGATAGCTGCAGATTCAAAATATATCATAATTCGTTCTAGAAATATGGAAACAAATACATACGGGGACCAATTATTATCATTGCCCTTTATGCAAGAAAACCTTTTCCCTTATGGATTACAGTTTCCTTCGTATTATGGTCAATTATTTAAAAATCAACCCTTCAATAGACACTCAGACTTAATTGACCCTCCTTGGTATGTGAACAGGGCTGAGAAAAGAATAGGTCAAATTAGTAAATTAACCGTGAAGCGGGAGACACAAGATAATTCAAAACTATTAATTGTTTCTTTAGTAGATAAAAATATACCGGCTCATTTTCTAAATGGAATGATCAATTCTGTAATTCTACAGTCCTACAATTCCTGGCAATTCCATATATTCTTGAATAAAAATGGTACGTGGAATGCGGATATATTAGACATGCAATATCAGGAGATAGCCGAAGAAAAAATTATTTTTCATAATGTAGATTTTTCTGAGAACATTCTATCATTTATGTATGAGACATTCTCAATATTGGAGATTGATTATTTTATATTTCTCAATCCATATGATGAATTAGACTCCAATTCGCTTTCTGTTCTTGGTAAAGAAATCACGTGCAGTGATGCAGAATTGTTTTATTCAAAGATGAAGAATTTACAAATGTCGGAGGAAAAATTTTCAGATAAATCCGCTAGTAATATTGAAATACCCTTTGGCCAATTGGCTGCGATAAAAAAAGAGGCTGTTTTATCAAAATTATCTGCACGGTCTGATGATAATTCTAAGGCTACTTTTTATTCATTTTTCTCCGAATTGATTGAGGAATCAGTAAATAAAAATATATTAAGAATTGGCGAGGAAAATTATATATTTAGGAGAATACCCGGTCGCAATATTATTACAATTATCGAAGAAGACTTGGGGATAAACATCAAGGAAGGCGTTCTGCCGTTGAGATTGGTTGTAGATGCAAGACTAATGCATCGAAAAATGACTGGTACCGAGCGATATATCATAGAAATTCTAAAAAACCTATCTCAAATTCGAAATGAATATCACTTAATTATTAAAGCAATTACACATGAAGAATCCACAAAGCCAATTGAAGGCGTGGAATTTGTCACCCAAAGACATGCTGAAGAAATATTGAATTCACACGTTTTTCATAAAACATTTCCTGCATCAGATTATGAAACATTGAGCGAGATAGCATTGGCACCATCCGTAACCTTTCTGCCACTGGATCTAATCGCATTTAACAATCCTGATTATTTTTTAGATGAGAAGAATTATTTCGCTTATAGACAAAATATAAGACTTGCGTCCAAATTATCTGATAGAATCATCGCCATTTCCAATCATGGGAAATCGGAAATAGAAACCCTGTTGAATATCCCTTCACATAAAATCAAGACAATTTATCTTGGCATTCAGATGGAACTATTCAATGAAAAATCACCGGTCAATGTTAATGAGTTAGTGAAATTGAAAATACCAAAAGATTACTTTTTATTTATTGGAACAGATTACCCCCATAAAAATCTAATTACTTTATTGAATGCCCTCAGATTGATTGTGAACGAAATTCCGGACGCAAGCCTTGTAATTGTTGGAGCCCATTATTATATTCGGCCACAGCCTGAGATCAATGCAGCAATGAAATATTTAGGTGATAGAGTAATTCATTTAGGTCATGTATCGGATGAATTATTGACATCTTTGTATCGACAGGCAAAAGCGCTTGTTTTCCCATCGTTATATGAAGGATTTGGACTTCCCATCCTCGAGGCTATGGCAGTCGGTACACCCGTTATTGCCACACGAAACACAAGCATTCCTGAGGTTTGCGGAAATGCAGCCCTATTATTTAATGGCCATGATGCTCAGGAACTAGCTGAATTGATGATTCGTGTTTGGTCCAATGAAGAATTACGGCAAAATCTAATCGAGTTGGGATTTGCCAATGTTAAGAGATTTAGCTGGGAAGAAACCGCCAAACAAACCGTATCCATTTATCGGGAGAGTGTAGATAATTCACTTGCGCTTTCACTTTATCAAAAATTCCAACAAAAAAGAAGAGTAATAAAATCTCTTTCTCAGAATAGACCTACAGTATTAATTGTTACACATATACGATTTTATCCGCCTACTGCGGGTAATGAACAACGCTTGTTTAAACTTGTTAAATATTTAAAAAAGATCGGGTACCAGGTTCTTATGTTGGTAAATCCTTTCATGGAGAAAGAGCCAATAGATAATCAACGAAGGCGTGAGATGCATCAATTTGTTGATTATTACGAGGAGTTATCTGATTACCCTACTGAACGGTATGTCCAGAATGGAACGGTTTCTCCAAAAAACCAAAGAGTATCCTTGGAAAAATGGAAATCAATCGAATATAGTTTTTGCCCAGATGAATTATTGGCTAAAGTGAAGCGATTGGTTAATATATTTTCTCCGAAAATCTTTATAGCAGAATATATTTGGACTTCTCGAATATTTGAGTTGGCGGAAAAAGATATATTAAAGGTAATCGATCTCGTTGATCTATTCAGCCAGAAAAAAGATCGAGTAATCAGATTTGGGATCAAAGATGACCTAGCAATGACACAAGATGAAGAACTTGAATTTGTTAATCGAGGCGATTTGGCTCTAGCAATCCAGGATAATGAAGCTGAAACACTTCGTGAACTTAAGCCATCCTGTGAGGTAATCTCTGCAGGGATCGATTATAAAAATCTGATCGCTATAGCAACCCAAGAATCAAAAAAATCGATCCTCATAGTTGGATCAGATAATCAAATCAATCGCTTGTGTGTAAATGAATTTTTGATCAATGCTTGGCCGCAAATAATAAAAAACTGCCCAGATTTCGTATTGAAAATTGTCGGAAAGGTAGGTAACACAATTCAAGGGATTCATCATAACGTTGAACTTATCCCTTTCATTGAACAACTAGATTCGGTATATCGCGATGCGACGATAGTGATTAATCCTGTTTATGCTGGTACAGGTTTAAAAATTAAATCAGTCGAAGCTTTAGGATATGGGAAGGCCTTAATTACTTGGCCTGAAGGGGTCGCGGGGATCAAAGTGAATATAGATTCACCCCCATTTACTGTTATTGACAGCTGGGAGTCGTTAGTCAACAAGGCCATTGAGCTACTAACAAATGATATAAAACGGGTTGCATTGGAGCAGTTGGCAATCGAGTATGCGAAAAACAATTTGGCTGATACTCAGGTTTATCGACAGGTTGGGGATCGATTTGATATCCATACCAAACGCGAAATGAAGATCCTTTGCCTATACCTGCGATATGGAGCAAATGATTATCCAGGAAGTTTTGAAAAACTGATGGAATGGTACCAAGATAAACAGCAGGCTGCTAATGTCGATTTATCCGTTTGGATTATCGATAATAAAATTGATAAAGAGTATGACGGGGTTGATGTAGTATCTGGATTCCGGTTGATCTCAGGTGATAATTCACAACGAGAGTTTAGTGGTTTTCAAAAGGTGATTGAAAAATTTCGAGATGAAATTGAATTGTATGATGTCATTCATTTTGTTACATCTGCTTTTAACCAATTGTATACTAAATATCTAGAATACTTCGATCTCAGCCATTTATATCCAATTTTGCACCGGCCCATATGGTTAGGGCATATTGATACCTTCGATCAACCAATTAGTCTATTGGGATCAATATCGCAAAGTTGGATTCGGACTTGTTTCTTTTTCCTTTCACCATTAAATCTTTATGCTTTGAATGATATTAATTATTTAAGAGATAAGAGTAAATTCTTTGATAAAAATAGTAAATTATTGAACAATGGAAACATTGATGATGTATATAAGAAGTATTTGCAGGAATGGCTTTATGGAGAACAATTGCAAGGGATGACATGGCACGGTAAGATAAAAAGCGATGGTGAATTCGAAGATAAAGCCTTATCTATCCTTAATGAGCACATGATGAGCATCCGGCTACGATCAAATGGTGTAAATTTGATTGACTATTATTGGTTGATGAAAAATATAGACATTATTGAAACTACTTATAATTATCCAGTCCCAGAAAGTATGGAACAGGTAAAATTCCGACAAAATAGTTTATTTAATATCTGATCTTATATCAAAAATTCTTAAGGCAAAAATGAAAAGAATCGACCCAAGCAGAGCATGGAGTTTTTTGACAGACAGAAAGCTCATTGAGAAACGTGAAAAAGTTGATTGGTCTGGAATAAAGCTTAATCACGAGTACTACAATTATTTGGTCTGTGGGGATCCGAAAACCCATTACTTACAATACTTTATTCATAAATATATAACAAAACCAATCTCGGTATTATCTTTGGGATGTGGAAATGGAAATCTTGAAAGAGCGTTACTCAGTTTCCAATTACCGTATTCCAAAATTCATGGAATTGATATTAATCCAGACCTGACTCGTTTTGCCGATCACGAGGCTTCTCGATTGGGTTATAAAAATGTAACATATTCTACAGCCGACCTAAATATACTATCATTACCTTATGATAAATATGACCTGATTATTTTCTTCCACTCACTCCATCATATTGAGAATCTGGAGGGAGTAGTAGAAAATGTAAAAAAGTCTCTTACTCATGAAGGAATATTACTTGTTGTCGATTTTATTGGACCTACACGGTTCCAGTGGACTGATCAACAATTAAAACTAACCAATGAATTATTGGATCTATTACACCCCAGTTTAAAGATTAATCTCCGTGAAGCAAATCTGGATAAACCTAAAGATAAGGTCACCCGACCAGAGGTAGATGAAGTGATAAGTTCGGATCCTTCAGAAGCAATTAGATCCGGTGAAATTTATGAATTGTTAAAGAATAATTTTATAATTCTGGAGGAAAAACCAATGGGTGGGACGTTGCTATCTCTTTTATTTTCAGGGATCGCGGGAAATTTTGATGAGAAAAACCCGATGGTTTGTTCGCTTATTAAATCTCTACAAAAAATTGAAGAACTGTTAATTATAAATAAGGTGATTGAATCCAATTTTGTTTTTATGGTATTAAGGAAATAAATTACGAATGACACATTCAATTGTTTATCCCCAATGATCTTCATAAGAGGAAGAGATCGATATGGAATTAAATAAATAAAGTTCAAGAATACGTTTTACTAGTTAAATTTCCGAAATACATCCATGCCATCCTGTTTACTTCAACCCTACTAAAAGAAAATATCGTTGCCTTAAGAGCATCCCTTGCTAATTATTTCGCTGCATTCAATATTCAAACTACCGTACTTTAGGTTGATTTACCCTTCTTGGAGCAATTGGCGATTGGGTTTAAAAAGGAATTTGGATGGAAATTTATTAACGACTGTAAGGGTAAGCATACCGGATTTTCACATAACAGTGAGCTAGCCATTATAGATGAGCGTATCTTGTTAAACCAAAGTAACCTCGTTTTATTTAGCTCCCACCTGCTGACTAATAAATTTGGTAAGCAGAGGATAAATCCGTTCCTAATACAAAACAGTACAGAATATGAGTTATTTCATCAGGCTCATCAGATCATAAATCCTCAGATGCATATAAATTATAATCATCCAATCATCGGCTATTATGGAGCTATTGCTGATTGGTTTGATACTAGGCTGGTTGCAGATTTTGCTTCCTCTCATCCGGAATGGACATTCCTCTTGATTGGCAGCACAGAATTAGCTGATCTTAAGTCCCTGCATGGTCGAACAAATGTCCAATTACTGGGGGAACAACCTTATGATATCTTACAGGAGTATTTGAGTGTTGTTGATGTTTGTCCCATTCCAATATCAAAAATTCTCTCACTGAAGCAACCAATTCAGTGAAATTGTATGAATTCCTTTCTGTTGGAAAACCTGTGGTTGCTACCCAACTCAAAGAAATATCAAAAAATATTACGAAGTGTTCAGGACTTTTAATCAAGTCTAGGAAATTTGGCTATGCCTATTTTGAATGAAACCACCCAGGCACTACTATCCGTAAATGATAATAAAGCTATCCATGAGCCAAATCTAGCCCCGATAATTCCCCAAAAGAGAAGGAGTAATACGGCTGTAATATTCCATCTGTATTATCCGGAGCTCTGGGATGATACACTAGGTTATTTGGATAACTTAAATAAGGATTTTGACTTCTTCGTTTCAATCCCTGAAAATGTAATATTCAATCAGGATTTAATCCTCCAAAAATTTCCCAATGCTCTCATTTATCGTTGTACCAACCGGGGTCGGGATATTGCTTCATTCCTGAGGCTATTTTCCATGATTACTCCCTTGGGGTACGAATATATCTGTAAAATTCATACCAAGAAAAGCCTGCATCTTAACGCTAGCACAGAATGGCGGACGGAAATTCTTAATGAGCTGCTGGGTTCTGACTCTTTGGTAAAATCAATAAAACAACACCTTAATGATGAGAATGTTGGGATCATTGGTCCAAAAAATCATATTGTTTCAACCCGTTATTTTTTGGGGGACAATCAGGATTTAATAAACGAGCTCGCAGATAGACTGGATCTGGGTTATTCAGGCGAATATTTTAATTATATTGCTGGCTCAATGTTTTGGTTCAAGCCTTCTGCCATCGCACCCATTCTGCGCCTTGATCTAAAGGATACAGACTTCCCAGAGGAATCAGGTCAAAAAGACGGCACCCTGGCTCATGCTCTTGAAAGAATAATAAGTTTGCTTGCGATGAAACAAGGGTATCAGATCATCCAGACTGGTACTTTTACCGGTGAACCTCATGATGAGTATTACAGGTTCTCAAAATTTCAGCAGAAACCTTTAATTCGCATGGCTGCCTGGGTCGACCGGCAAATTCCTGAAAATGGATGGATTAACCACTTTTTACAGAATCTTCTTGCCTCCCTTTCAATATTGAAACACCAGGGCTTGAAAATACTTATACGAAGAACACTAAACAAAAAAAGACCTGCGTGGAAGCGTAAGAAGAGCTGAAAAAAGTCAGCTCCTGATACCCTTAGAAATTACGAATAATTTGAATTAATTCCTGGTTTTTCCGAAGCCATCCTGAGGCAGGTCACAATTGATTCTCCTCAAAAACCCGATATCATCATTTTCCATTTTCCTTCAATCATCGCTTTCCCCGCTCATTATCGAAACTCTGCGAGTTATGATTCATTTACAGGCTCTGCTATTAATTTTGTCTGTTTCTTGCCCCCCCATATATTTTAGGGTATCATGGGTTCAGGTAAGTAGCAGGTTCGCCTGTATCGAATTATTCAATTCCACATGGAGCCTAATTTATCATGGAGCACTTCCTTGCTACCGAAACCCTGATCATCGAGCTGTTATTTATCGTATCCATCGTCGCCATTGTCGTACAGCGGTTGCGCATTCCTTACACCGTCGCCCTGGTTGTGGTTGGTTTTCTGATTACTTTTCAATCCACCTTCAAATTCGAGCTCACCCCTGAGTTGATCCTGGCGTTATTCGTCCCACCCCTGGTCTTCGAAGCTGCATTTCACCTTAACCTGACTGAGCTACGTCGTAATCTACCGGCCATTGTGCTGCTGGCGGTCCCAGGTGTCATTATGACTACCTTCATCGTCGGCGGCATTTTAGTGTTGGGTCCAAAGCTAAGCTTACCCCTGGCCCTGGTATTTGGTGCCCTGATTTCCGCCACCGACCCTGTCGCGGTCGTTGCATTGTTCCGCACCCTGGGTGTCCCTAAACGCCTGTCGGTGCTCATCGAAGGCGAAAGCCTTCTTAATGATGGCACCGCCATCGTCCTATTCAAGGTAATGCTGGCTGTTGCCATCACCAACCAGTTCAGCCCCTTCAAAGGTCTGGCTGATTTCATCATCATTTCAGTCGGTGGCATTATGGTCGGCCTGGTGCTTGGCTG
>Ga0315292_10002593_pt1 | contig 10220 bp, 8 predicted proteins | sample YL17G13_0_MG_FD_204029 | JGI IMG/M metagenome (GOLD analysis project Ga0315292, IMG submission 204029) | Sediment microbial communities from Yellowstone Lake, YNP, Wyoming, USA - YL17G13_0 | ecosystem: Environmental > Aquatic > Freshwater > Lake > Sediment | place: USA: Wyoming | collected... | reverse complement strand
GCGCCTGAAACCCGTCGTCTACAAGACCTTTCCGCTGGCGCGCGCCGCCGACGCGCACGCGTTCCTCCAGGATCGCGCGAACATCGGCAAGGTGGTGCTGACCTGCTAGGCGCCTTCGCCAGGGCTACGGCGCCCCAAGGGGGCTGGGGGCTAGGGACCAGGCGCCAATTCACGGACGGGATTCGGGATTCGAGACTCGAGACTCGCGGTTTCGCCGGGCCTGAAGGCCCGGCCTCCATGTGCCCGATGGAGGGCGGGGCTTCAGCCCGTGCCCCTTGTCCCCAGCCCCTCGCGCCTAGTTCCGCTTCACGAGTTCCACCCGCCGGTTCTGCGTGCGGCCCTGTTCCGTGGCGTTGTCGGCTACCGGTTTCGTGTCGCCGAACCCGGCGGTCGTCAGGCGGTCGGCCGAAATCGCGAAGGTCTTCACCAGATATGCCTTGACGGCGGCCGCCCGGTCTTCCGACAGCGTCCGGTTGGCCGCCGGCGCTCCGACGTTGTCGGTGTGGCCGCGGATCTCGAGGCGCAGAGCCGTATCCGCTTTCAGCAGCCCGCCGACCGAGGCGAGGATGGCAGCCGACTCCGGCTTGACGGTGGCCTTGCCGGTGTCGAAGAAGATGCCATGGAGGGCGACCGACCCTTTCTCGTTCAGGGCGCGGGCAAGCTCCGCCTCGGTGAACTCGACCTGCTGTTCCATGGCGGCCTCTTCGACGACGGTGAGCGCGTACGCCTCGCCGCCGTTCGAGATGCTCACCTCGACCCAGATGTGCTTGCCGCCCGCGGGGAGCCTCAGTGTGGCGGTGCCGCCGGTCTCTTCTACGTCGTCGAACAGCTTGACGCCCCCACGCGGCACCAGGGCGTTCGCGTAGTTGCGCGACAACTGCACGGGGCTGGCGCTCTTCGCGCCCTCCTTCAGCCAGTACGAGATCTTCCAGTAACGCCCTTCCGCCTTCTTCTCGGCGCCTTCCGACACGGTGAAGTCGTAAGTGGAGAAGTCATGCGCCGCGCATTCACTGATGTAGTAGCCGGGAAACCGGGAGAGCATCGGATGGTCCTTGCATCCTTCTTCGTCCTGCTGGGCGAAGCCGGGCGCGGGCGCGGCGAGCAGAGCGGCGGCGGCAAGAGTGAGCCAGAAGCGCATGACGGCCTCCTGTTGACTGGCGCGGTGTACGGCACAGTTGTAGCACAATCCGCCCAGGGATGCGGCCGGCCTGCGACAGGCCTATACTTCTCGCGTCAGGCGCGCGGGCCCAGATGTCCAGGGAGGGCGAACCATGACTGCCTCAATAGATCGTCTCGCGGGGGCCGCCGTGTCGCTGGCGCTCGTGGCAGCGTTGAATGCCGCGTCCCCGCCGCAGCGCAAGAGCGTGTTGCTGTCGTCGCCGGCCTACACCGTCGACATCAGCCTCGCCATGACCGGGAAGTGCGCCCCCTCGGAAGGGTCGGACTTTTAACGCCTTGACGTGTACTCGGGCTTTCAGAATCTCCGCTTCGTCGCCTCGCCGTTTGCCGGCCATCCGCTCTGGATTCAGCCCGGAGCAGGCGCCTCGAGTGGCGCGCCGGCCAGCCACCAGGCGAGCGGCAAGGGCGAGATTCGCGGGTTCGACCTCTGCCAGGCCTGGGAGGACGAAACGCATTCCATTCCGGCGAAAGTGACGGGCGGACCGTCGCCCTTCAGAGCGACGCTGACCGTCCTGACCGCCGAGGACGCGAAGGAGCGCCTGGCCAACCCGGCTGATCCGATGACGCCGGTGGACCTCGTGCGAGTCCTATGGCTGGAATTCAGCACCCGCTTCTCGATCCTCGGGCAGGAGCTGGCCTGGGAGCATCCCGGCCTGTCGAAGAGCGGGATCTCGAACTACTCGTTTGTGTTCTCCGTGTCGCTCGACGCGTTGGGCAAGAAACAGTCCTTCTCGTTCACCCTCCCTCACGCTGGAGAAGGAGAGAGCGGCACCTGGTCGGTGATGTTCAACGCGGTGTCCACGCGCTGAGCAGGGAGCCGCGATTCGGAATCGCGGTCTTCCAGTCAGCGCTCCGCGACGAACGCGGCCCTTGCCACGCCACCTCCTGTGACGACGACCTCGACCCGTTCGCCAACGGTCTTGCCACGCTCGTCCTCGAGGCGCACAAGGTACTTCCCCGGCGCCAGCCGCGTCATCCCGAACCAGCCGTTCGCGTCAGAGGCCGTGCGCCGTGTTTTGCGGAACCAACCGGTCCTGCGAATCCGAATCGTCGCGGCTTCAACGGCGCCACCCGCTCCGTCGTTGACGGTCCCCGCGACGAACCCCGTAGTCGGTCGCTCGAGCCACGGCATGACTGGCACGGATGCGGGCGCCGCGAATGCCGGAGGCGAGTTCCCGGCGCCGCGGACGAGATAGTCGAGGCGATCCGGGCTGGCGGCCTGCGGCGGTGCCGCAGGCGCCGCTGTGGTCTGCCGGGCGCCGGGTCTCGCTGGCGCAGCCGCCGCTGGATCGCCTGAGCGGGGCTGTCTGGGCATGGCCCCTGCCGGCCCAGGTGCCGAGGCTGCTTCAGGCGGCGCAGGCACGAGCGACGGGCTGAAGTACGAGAAGAACGAGACGCCATCGGCGCGAGCACGGCCCTCGGGTGATCGCACGCGAGCCACCTGCGAGAGCACGCCTTCGGGCGCGCTGAGATACCCGCCGATCCCGACGGCCAGTTGCCGGTCGGCCTTGTAGCGCTTCTCCCACGCGATCCAGCCGTTGAACCAGCCGCGCACTCTCTCGTCGTGCTCGCGCGCGTAGTTCATCGGCACGGCCAGATCGAGCAGCCCTTCCGCGAGCCAGCCCTGCCAGTTCTGGAAGATCCGCTGCATCGGCGCGACGTTCTCGAAATCGGCGAGCGAGACCGGCGGCCTGCCCCACGGAATGGCGGCAGCGCTTACCTTGATGCGGGGTTTGATCGCGCGCGCCTCGATCGAAATGCGGCGCATGAGTTGCGTCACCTGCTGCCGCCGCCACCGGATCCACGCTTCATCGTCCGGGGCCGGGACGTCGGTGCGGCCCGTCGCCCGCTGGAAGCGACCGACGCTCACCGGGTTGTAGCCCACGTCCGACCCGCGCGGGAGCGTTGGGCCGTCGGTTTCCGGGTAGCGGATGTAGTCGAAGTGAATGCCGTCCACGTCGTACCGCTTGACGATGTCGAGGTAGACCGACACGAGATGCTTCTGGGCCTGCGGGTGGCCGGGATCGAGGAAGTAGCCGACGGGGAACTTCTGCGTGCCGTCGCGGGCGCTGGTCAGCCAGCAGTTCTCGCCGGTGGCAGCCGGTCCGTGGAGATTGAACACGTGGCGCGCGTCCTTGGGCGGCGCCTCGTCGCGCCACACCGGTATGGCATTGATCCAGGCGTGCACCTGCAACCCGGCCGCGTGCGCCTTCTCGACGATGTGGGCGAGGGCGTCGAATGACGGGTAGTAGTTCGAGTCATCCAGGGCGGGCTCGAGACCTCCCGTGTAGAGCGCGTCGCCGCGCCGCCGCACCTGCACGATGAGTGTGTTGATGTGGATGCGCCTGGCGTCGGCAACGAGTTGCGCCGCCTCCTCGGGGGAGCGGATCCCGGCGTGGAAGGCATCTACCCACAGCGCACGCAACTCTGGCGCAGCCGTTGTTGGGCCGCCCGTCGGCGCCTGGGCGGAGGCGGCCCGCGGCGACATCAGGATGAGCGCCGCGGCGAGCACGAGCCCCACGCCGGCGCTCGCACGCCAGGAACAGCCTGACATAGCTCTATGCCTCCCAGATGCAGGGTTCACTCGCAGCGGTGATTATGATCGATTCCGCGCAGGTGGGGTCAGAGTGGAGTCTGACCCCACTTACTTCTTCAGCGTGAATTCGGCGTGCAGCGGGCGCGTGAAGGTGCCCAGGTCTTCCCATTCCAGGCCCACGAGTTCCGCCCCTTCGAGCCAGGCAGCGTCGATGCGGCTTCCTGCCGACGCGTAGCTGTTGCTGCGAACTTGCCACGTTCCCGTCGTCACCGCGACCATCCCGCTCAGTGTCAAAGGCACAGTAGTCGTGCGGCTGAACTCGAGTTGGAAGGCCTCGCGTCTGGCCGTGTTCCTGAGATAGTACCGGCCCCCCGTCGCCACGAAGAACAGGCGGGAACGAACTTCTGCTTCGCGGAACCCGACCACCGCGCCTGCGGGCGAGGCGGAGACCGACGTAATCTCAATCACGGATCCGGGCACGGCAAATCCCGCCCCCGGCCGAGCCGCGATCGCGCCTTGCACTCGGAATCGGTGCGCCTGGAAGGTCACCGTGGCATCCAGGGTCATTGGCTCGCCCTTGTGGCGTTCCGCCACATCGGCCGGTACCGTCGCAACAGCGATGCGGCCAACCGGAACTGCGGCGACGGCAGGAGAGGCCAGCACTTCCGACGTGCCAAGGGCCGACTGCCGGGCGCGTTGGAACAGCTGAAACAGGTCCTTCCGGGCGCTCGATCTCGGCACCCACACCCGCCCGATCGGAGCCGTCACCCGGTCGGAGACGGTCTGGTCCGAAAACGTCAGGCGCGAATCGACGGCCGTCGCCATCAGGACCACGGCATCGCTCCCGGTGTCGGCGATGACGACAGCCGAGATCCGCGTCCGTGGAACAACGACGCCGCCAACTTCTTCACGCCAGTTCTGCTCGAAGATGGTCTCGCCAACGAGCGAGACGACGACCTCTTCGGGGTTGATGACCGACCGATCGACGGCGCGCGGCGGCCGAGCCGGCGGTTCAGACGACCAGGCAAGGCCCGCCGCGATGGCGGCCAGCAGCGCGACCATCACCATTGCAGCCGAGTGTCGTTCGCGGCGCCTGATGTATTGATACACGATGATCGGCAGTCCCAGCACGAAGAGCGTGACGACGAAGACCACGGGCTGCCATCCGCGACCCACGAGGAACGGCCAGAATCTGAGGACCAGCGGCTGAACCGATCCGCCGGCCGCACCAACGAGGGCGACGCCCGCGACAACGGCCACGACGAAATGGGTCAGCGACGAGGTGATACAGGCGGCCATCGCGGCGAGCAGCGTGACGACGCCCTGCTCAATCGCGACCGCTGTCGCGGCCCTCAAGACGTCTGCCGGCACGGCTCCCATTGACCACCAGACGATGAGCACCACCACCCACGGCACGACGACGAGCACGGTCGCGAGAGACACGAGTTTGCTGACAAGAAGCGTGGTGCGGGTGATCGGCCGCGTGAGCCAGAATGCCGTCGTGCCAACGAGGGAGTCGCCTTGGATGATGAGTGCGGCAAGAAGCCCCGTGAGCAGGAACCGAAGGCCGAGGAGTCCTGGCCTCGCCGCCAGTCGCAGGAGCGGGACCGAATCGAGGACGAGTGCGGCCGGAAGCAACGCCAGGATTCCCGCCCATACGAGCAGCGGCACGCGCTGCGAGCGGAGATCGTGCCATGCCAGGTGGGGAATCAACCTCATCGTCGCGTCCTCTGGTCTCTCAGGGCGCCTGCGGGGCCTGCTCCGGCCGCGCAAGGGTGAAGCCGTCGATCCGGATTGACGTGGACACAAGGCCGAGCGTCTCGGGCTTCAGCACGATTAACTCGGCATCCGCGAGCCACGCGCGATTCAGCGTGACCTGCCTCGCGGCGGTTGCGCTCAGCTTCATCTCGAGACGGGTGCGGCTCACGAGCATGCTGGAGTAGTCGAGCAGCGTGCTTTGAAACGACGATTCTCTGCGGTTTGTGGCCACGACCGCCTGCCGGCGTCTCTGGTTGAGCAGCAGGTAAAAGGTCGGACCAGCCGGCTGCCAGTCCCTGACGTAGCTTTCCCGGATGTCCACCGCGACGCCGTCTTCGAGCGGAGCAATGCCTTCGAACTCGACCGCGTATCGCGGGCTTCGTGCCCCGCGACCAGCGTCGAGCGGCACGCGGGCGATGATTGCGTAACGGTACGCCAGTAGATCAAGAAGGACGCTGAGTGTCGCGGGTTGGGCCGCACGCACGGCATATCTGTCTGCACCAATCTCGAGAAACGTGAAACGGTAGCGTCCGGCGGCCATGCTCCCCGGTTCCGCGATAGTCGCGCCGCCGATGGCGGCCGACACGCTCGCGTACGGCTGATCGGCGAGGGTCTCTGCCGGGGCGTCGTCCAACCACGAATTCGCAAATCTGGACGTGGAGCGATCCGATACTCCGTCCGGAAACTGGATCGTCGTCGTCCGGCTCACGGGCTTCAGGATGATCGTCCCGGCGGTGGGGTCCGCGAGCGTCGCGCTGTAGCGCATCCCGGGCTGTAGGGCGCCGTCGTTTGTCCCTGGGTACGATGTGACGCGAACCGACTCCAGATCGAGCGAGAGATTCGGCGCCTGCAGCGTTCGGCTGGAGGCACCGGCGGGCGGCGCACTCGTCACCGTCCACAACGGGAATCTTTTCACCAGCACCACGACAGCGACCAGCGCGATGATGAGCGCGAGCGATCTGGCCGTCTTCAGCGTCAGGTGCTGGTGGACGGAGATGAGCGTGACAAGGATCCCCGTGACGGTCCAGAACGCGATGCCGACCCACTCCCCCGTGTGCAGGACGATGGCAAACGGAGCAAGCCGACGCGGAAGGGTCCACATCACCTCGCCGCCCAGCCCGTACAGGACCACCGTAACCACCCCCAGGACGACGATCTGGGCCAGGTTCTTCGACACGGACGCCAGCGCCAGGGCAAGGCCCGCGATGAAGGCCTGTTCGCCGGCAATCGCCAGCGCCGCGTGGAGTGCGGCTGACGCGTGTAGCCCCATCCCCAGGAACACGCCGCCAAACCACACGAGCGGCACGATGACCGTCAGGAAGAGGGCGTTGAGGAGCGTGCTGGCAAGGATCGACGCGCGGGGGATGGGTCTGCTTCGCCAGAACGCCGTCGTTCCGACCAGGAGATGCCGCTGAACCAAAAGCGCGACAAGCACCACCGTCATGGCCCAGCGCATCACGATGGTGGCAATGTCGAGGCTCAGGTTGACCCTCATCTCCGAGGGCAACCCCACGACCGGCACCGGCGGCCCCATCCAGAGCACGACCGCCTGCAGCAGGAGCACACCCGCCCACACGACCAGCACCGGCGAGAGCGACTGCAGATCGAACCGAACGAGGTGGCGGACCAGCTTCATCGCGGCGTCCCCCGTCACTCCGACAACCGGTACACGCGCGCGAGCGCGATGAAGATCTGGCGCAGGGGCATGGGCGTGGCCTGGATGTCGCGCGCGGAAGGCAATGCCGCGCGAATCCGCGCCGGTGATTCGGAGTCGGAGAACGCGCTGTCCACGAACCGGATCACGGGCCCGGCGGCCTGGGGCAGCAGCCACGACGCCGGAACCTGCGCCGGCACGGGTGTGTCGGTATCGAACATCACCTCCACTTGCCGGAACCGCGACAGCATCGACGACACGGGCTCGGAAAGCTCGAGGCGCCCCCGATTGATGATGCCAATCCAATCCGCCAGGCGCTCGACCTCATCGATGTCGTGGGACGACACGAACACGGTCCACGGCCGGTCGCCCGTCGCCTCCAGGATGCCCTGCGAAAACTCCTCACGCACGAGCGCGTCCAAGCCGGCAAACGGCTCGTCCATCACCAGCAACTCGGGCCGGTACGCCAGCGACACGAGCAACGCGGCCTTCATCTTCATCCCCCGCGAGCAGTGCTTGAGCGGCCGGTCAACAGGCAGGTCGAGTTGCCTGGCCAGGGCCGCGGCGAACGCAGGATCCCAGGCGGGATAGAACGGCGCACAGTAGTTCATCAGGCCACCGACGCTCAGCCACTCCGGCAGTTCCTGGTTCTCGGATACGTAGCCGATGCGCGCCAGCACGGGCGGTCCGACGCGCCGCGAATCCACCCCCAGCACGCTCGCGCGGCCGGAGGTCGGCGGCATCAGGTTCATCACGGTCTTGATGAGCGTCGTCTTGCCGGCGCCGTTCGGCCCGACCAGGGCAAACACGCTTCCCGACGGCACCTGCAGCGTGAAGTCGCGGACGGCCTCGATGCGGCCGAATCGGCGCGACAGCCTGTCCGTTTCGATGGCATACTGCATGGCGCCTCCGGCTACCGGGATCCCCGGTCGAGACGATTCCACCGCTCGACGATGGCATCGACCACGTCCTGGAGATCCAGGGAAAGATGTCTGGCTTCGACGACGAGTTGCTCGACGTCACTCCCCAGAAGCGCCCGCCGGTCGCGGGCGTCCGGGGTCTGGCGCGGAGCCACGAAGGTGCCGATGCCTGGACGGACATCGAGCAGGCCCTCGGCCGTCAACGTGGCGACCACTTTGTGCGCGGTGTTCGGGTTGATACGAAGCTCGCGGCTGAGCACCCGGACCGACGGGAATTCGTCGCCCGGCCGCAGGCGCCCGGAGACGACGGCCCGTTTCACGGCAAAGACGACCTGCTCGTGAACGGACAGGCCCGGGCGGAGGGTGACGGTGAACGGCAACACGATGGTGTACTATATATACTAGTACAGTTGGAACAGTCAAGATTCGGGATTCGGGGTTCGGGGTTCGGGGTTCGGGGTTCGATCGTCACCCCGGCAAAGGCCGGGGTCCAGTCTGGATTCCGGCATCCGCCGGAATGACGGAGGGCGGCGAGGAGCATGGCGACTGAAACCTCCGGGCTACGACGGGGTGAATCGACGTCATGGAGGCCGGGTCTTCAGACCCGGCGACGCAACGCGAGGAACACGATGAAACGTACAGCTTGTGCTTGTGTCATGGCGACAGTGATGGTGCTGCTCGCGGGCTCGCCGGCTGGCGCCCAGACAGGCCCCACTGTTGATCAATTGATCGGGCTGAAGCGGGCCGGGTCGCCGGCGATCTCGCCCGATGGCAAACTCGTGGCCTACACGGTGCGCGAGGCGAACTGGGATGAGAATGCCTACGAGACCGAGATCTGGCTGGCTGACGTCGCGGCCGGCACGACGCGCCAGTTGACGAACGGCAAGAAATCGAGCGGCTCGCCGGACTGGTCACCGGACGGCAGGCGCCTGGCGTTTACGTCCGACCGATCGGACAAGCAGCAGATCTGGCTCATCAGCACGACATTCGGCGAGGCCGAGCAGCTGACGCGCGAAGACGAGGGCGTCCGCGGCAATTTCGCGTGGTCCCCGGACGGCACACAGATCGCCTTCACGGTCACGGACCCGAAGCCCGAGGCGTGGAAGGACCGCGACAAGAAGTTCGGCGAGTTCGAGATCGTCGCCGAAGACCAGCGCTTGACGCATCTCTGGGTGATCGACGTCGAGTCGAAGAAGGCGAAACGCCTGACGAAGGGCGCCTTCACGGTGGGTAGTTTTGACTGGTCTCCAGACGGCAAGGAGATCGCCTTCGACCACACGATCAACCCGGACCCGTCCAACGGCGGCACGGCCGACATCTCGGTCGTCAGCGTCGCCGACGCGAAGATCCGGTCGCTGGTCACGCAGGCCGGTCCCGACAACCGGCCGCTCTGGTCGCCTGACGGCACGAAGATCGCCTTCTCGTCGGCCATGGCACAGCCGTTCTACTACTACACGAACAGCCACATCGTGCTCATTCCCGCGGCCGGCGGGGCGATCCAGGACCTGACGAAGACCTTCGATGAGAACCCCGGCCCGATCGCCTGGCTGAAAGATGGTCTCGTCTTCAGCGCCTCGCAGCGGACGGCGGCACACCTGTTCCGGCTGGATCCGGTAACACAAGGGGTGACGAAGATCACGCCGGGGACGCAGTGGATCTTCTCCGGCGCAAGCCTGACGCCCGACGGCGGGACGATCGCGTTCGTCCGCAGCGGACCGAAGGAGTTCCCCGAGATCTGGGTCGTGTCCGCCATGACCGGGAGTTCGAAGAAGCTCACTGACCTGGGCGCCCAGACGAGTTCGTGGCCGCAGCCGACCCAGGAGGTCATCACCTGGAAGAGCGTCGATGGCACATCCATCGAAGGCATCCTGCACAAGCCGGCGAACTTCAAAGCCGGCACCCGCTATCCCCTGCTCATCGTGATCCATGGCGGGCCGACGGGTACCTCACGGCCGGTGCCCTTCAGTTCCACGACGACCTATCCGATTGATATCTGGCTGAACAAGGGCGCGCTGGTGCTCGAGCCGAACTACCGCGGCAGCGCGGGGTACGGCGAGAAGTTCCGCTCGCTGAACGTCCGCAACCTGGGCATCGGCGACGCCTGGGACGTCATCTCGGGCATCGACTACCTCGTGGCGCAGGGCCTGGCCGACAACGACAAGGTCGGCACGAT
>Ga0315292_10002589_pt1 | contig 10229 bp, 1 predicted proteins | sample YL17G13_0_MG_FD_204029 | JGI IMG/M metagenome (GOLD analysis project Ga0315292, IMG submission 204029) | Sediment microbial communities from Yellowstone Lake, YNP, Wyoming, USA - YL17G13_0 | ecosystem: Environmental > Aquatic > Freshwater > Lake > Sediment | place: USA: Wyoming | collected... | reverse complement strand
GACCGTGTCATCCTCGAGTGTCAATACAACAGCGACTTGTTCTCCTTGTCTTTGATCAAGACCTTCTTTGCTGCCTATACCTGGTTGCTTGAACAGGTCACGCAACATGGCCATGCGCCTTTGACGCAGCTGACACTACTGCGTGACCCACACACCATCGCCCAGTGGAATCAGACTAAAGCGGCTTACCCTAGAGATCAAACCTTAGACTCCTTACTGTTGCCTCTCATCCAAGCCCGAGCCTCTGGCGAGGTGTGCGCGAGTTCAACAGAGCGACTCAACGGTCACGAGCTGCACGAACGGTCTCTTCATTGGGCTAGGACCTTGCGCGACCAAGGCGTCAAGCGCGGCGACCTTGTCGGACTTTGCGCGGAGCGCTCGTCATCCATTCTGGCTGCGGTCTTGGCGATTTGGCGGGTCGGTGCCGCTTATGTCCCACTTGACCCGACCTATCCCATTGGTCGCCTCCACTACATGATTGAGGACGCAGGGATCAGGGTCTGTGTCACCCAGTCCCATCTGCACCACTTACTTCCCTCGGCCACCAGAAACCCACTGACAATCCTGGACATCGATCGTCCATGGGATTCATCAGCGACCGAGCTTGACGCGGAACACACGCCTAGCGATGTCGCCTACGTGATCTATACCTCAGGATCGACGGGCCAACCAAAAGGCGTCATGATCCAGCACCGAGCTGTCATCAACTTTCTCTACGGGGTCCAAGCGCATCTCAAGCTACCGAGTGACGGTCGCTTGCTAGCCGTCACGACTCTGTCCTTTGACATCTCCGTGCTCGAGCTGTACCTACCCCTACTGACCGGGGCTAGTGTCTATATCGCATCGAGTGACGAGGCGCGCGATGGTGACCGCTTGCAAAGCCTCATCAGCCAAGAACATATCTCGATGATGCAAGCAACTCCGTCAACCTGGAGGCTCCTACTGGCGTCTGGATTTGAGCCGAAGCGACCGTTTCAGGCGCTTTGCGGCGGCGAAGCCTTATCGCAAGATCTTGCTCGCTACCTCGTCAATGCCGGCGTCAAGCTGTGGAATATGTATGGACCGACTGAAGCCACGGTTTGGGCAACCATGTACCATGTCGAGGATCCCGACCAAAACATCCTGATTGGACGGCCGCTTAGCAACTATCAGGTCTACGTCCTAAACGAAGACCTGATGATGCAGCCTCCTGGGGTGCAGGGTGACCTCTACATCGGTGGCGAGGGACTTGCTCTTGCCTATCTCAACCGCCCCGAACTGACCCAGGAGCGCTTTTTGGCGCAAGCGCCACAGGGCCTTGGCCGGCTCTATAAGACCGGCGACGTAGCTCGGTTCACCTTTGACGGAGCACTTGAGATCTACGGTCGCAGCGATGACCAAGTCAAAGTCCGTGGCTACCGCATCGAACTAGGCGAGATCGAAAAGGCGCTGACGAACCATCCGCTGGTCAAGACCGCCGTCGCTATAGTCCGCGAGGTTCAGGTCGGAGACCAGCGCCTCATCGCCTACGTCGAAACCAAAGGCGAGGTCAGCGCGGAGCAATTGCGCAGCTTTGCCGCAAAAGCCCTGCCAGAATACATGATACCGCAGCACTTTGTCGCGCTCGAACGCTTACCCATATTGCCTAACGGTAAGTTGGATCGAAAGTCGCTGCCGTCACCGCAGTCGACTCAGGCGCCGGTCGAAGGCGATGCGGTGATTGCCGGTGATGCCTTCGAGGCGACCTTTCATAGCATTTGGTTGGCTACACTCGCAACTAAGACCGCTTGCAAGAGCGATCACTTCTTTATGGTCGGCGGGCACTCGCTGCTGGCGATTCAAATGGTCGCCAAGCTAAACAAAGAGCTAGGCTGTCACATCCATATGCGCGATGTCTTTGTCTATCCAACCTATAGTCAGCTGCTGACTCAGGTGCGCTCCCAAGCAGGTAAACTGGTTGGACTACCAGCGATCACACCAAGGCCGGCCGGCCAAAAGGCCGAGCTATCGCTGCTGCAGCAGCGGATGTGGTACATCGAGCTGCTGGACCCGGACACCCGGGTGCATAACTTGCCTGGCGCGTGGAGCATCAGCGGCGACTTTAAGCCGGAGGTCTTCCAGCAAGCCTTTGCGCGACTGCTGCAACGCCACGAAGCCTTAAGCAGTACGCTCGTCACCACACGCGGTGCCCCAGACGTCGTCTTTCATTCTGAAGCTTGGCTACCGACCCTGATCGACCTAAGCCGCGATGAAGGGGCGATGGAGCTTTGTCGCCGCGACATGGACCTTCGCGCCGCCGAAAAGATCGCGCTCGATCAATTCCCGCTGTTTCGCTGCGTCATCTACCGACTGACGCCAAGGTCCCACGTCCTCTTCTTAATGATCCACCATGCCATCTGGGATGGCTGGTGCTTTGACCTGTTTTTACAGGAAATGAGCCTGCACTACTTGTCTATTGAGGAGCAAAGCCCAAGAAGCTTACCACCCCTGCCGGTGCAATATTATGACTTCGCCTACTGGCATCGCAAGTCAGTCGACCTAGCACCGAGATCGGATGATTTAAAGTATTGGCTGGTCAACCTTAGCCCAGTTCCAGAGCCACTCGACATTCCAACCGATTATCCGCGTCCGCCGCTGCAAAGCCACAAAGGATTGACCCTAAGCTTTCGTCTGGATCAGGCCCAGCTGCGCGCGTGCGAGGAGCTTGCCAAGGCCGCAAAGGTAACGCTCTTTTCGCTGTTTTTGACCTGCTACAAACTACTTTTGCAACGCTACTCCAAGCAGCAAGATATCGTCGTCGGGGTTCCGCTACGCGGACGTCAAGACAGCGAACTCGAACATGTTCTTGGTCTGTTTATCAATGTTTTGCCCGTTAGAACTTGCCTTAAGCCGCAAGAACCCTTTTTATCCCTAATGCAGCGGGTGCACCAAAATTGCACCAACGCCTTCGCCCACGGCGAAGTACTGCTCGAAACCATGGTCGCAGCTCTCAATCTAAAGCGTGATGACTCGCGTACGCCGCTCTACAGCACGATGTTTTCCTACCAGGACGTCAGCGATCGCGTCCAGACCTTAGCGAGCTTTGCACTGAGTCAGTTGAGCGTCTCTAGTGACGTCGTCCACGTCGACCAGATGCTTTGGATGAAGCGAGGCGCCCACGGCGTCGATGGCGGCATCGACTTTCGCAGTGACCTATGGGACGCCCAGTCGATGAACGACATGCGCGACTGCTTTTGCGAAATCATTCGTCAGATCCCCAGCATCAGCACACAACCCCTCAATGACCTGAACCTGTTACCGGCCAAACTGCGCCACGATCTGCTCACGACTAAGAGCTCGGCCCCGCGCCTGGCCGGTACACTCAGCCTTGGTCAGCTACTCGATTTCAGACGCTTTGATCCCAGCAAAGAGGCCCTCGTGGCTGGCAACGTGCGACTATCCTACGGCCAACTCCATGCAAGTACCGAGCAGTTGGCGCAGTATCTCATGAAACAAGGGGTCAAACGCGGCGACTACGTCGGCATCTGCCTGCATCGACATGCTGACCTAGTGGTAGCCATGCTAGCGGTCCTACGACTTGGCGCTGCCTACATACCGCTCGACCCGTACTACCCTGCCGAACGCCTCGCTTACGTCCTCAAACATTCACAAACCCGCATGGTGCTGACCGAGGCAGACTTGATGGATCTGGTGCCCCCGTCACAGGCCCAATTGTTGGTCCTGGAGCTTGCACCTGAGGCCGCCTGGCGTCAGGTGAATGGATCATTACCGCTGGCAACGCAGGATACCCAGGACCTGGGACCGGCTTACGTCATTTACACATCTGGCTCCACTGGCACGCCCAAGGGAGTCGTCATACCTCGCAGCGCACTCAGCAATTTTCTTCAGGCTGCCAGCGCAACACTAAGGTTGAACGCCGCGCACCGGGTCATTGGCCTGACGACGATCTCCTTTGACATCTCAGTCCAGGAACTATTTGGCCCTCTCAGCGTCGGCGCCTGCCTGGTACTGGTGGAACAAGAGACCGCCCAAGACGGCGCCCCACTTGCTAAGGTGTTGGCCGACGAGGAGATCTCACTGATGCTCGCCACGCCTGCGACCTGGCGACTTCTGCTAGCGGCCGGCTGGACTGGACAAAAGGGTCTGATCGCCATTAGTACGGGCGAAGCTTTGCCAAAGGATTTGGCCAGTAAGCTAGCCATACGCTGTGCGGATCTTTGGAATGCCTATGGGCCGACCGAGGCAACGGTTTGGGCGACGCTATGCCGCATCGACGACGCCTCGCGTCCGATCCTCATTGGACGGCCCTTGCCTGGTTACCGCGCCTATATTTTGGACGATCGACGGCAGTTGCAAGTTCCGGGGGCGTGGGGGGGCTTATACCTAGGCGGACTGAGTCTAGCGGATGGCTACCTCCATCAAGATGGCATGACGGCTGAGCGCTTCCTGCCGAGCCCCTTTGTCAGCGGGGAGCGAATCTATGATACCGGGGACATCGCACGCCTGCGCTCGGACGGTCAGATAGAATACCTCGGGCGCAGAGATCATCAAGTCAAGGTCCGCGGCTTTCGCATCGAGCTTGGCGAAATAGAGGCGTGTTTAAGCACCCATCACGCCATCGATAAGGCGGTGGTCATCGTCAGGGAAGATAACCCCGACGACCGGCGCCTGGTCGCCTACGTCACCACTCATCCTAAGCAAAGTCTTCAGGTCATCGACATGCAGCGGTTTCTAGGCCTAAAAATCCCTAGTTATATGGTGCCAAACCAACTTGTCGTCCTGCCTAGCCTACCGCTGACCGACAATGGCAAAGTCGACCGCAAAGCCTTACCGGTGCCCATCGATCCTGTTTTGAGACAAGACGATCCACTGCAAAGCGATGCGGAAGAGATCATCGCCGGGATCTGGCGTCAAATCCTCCATGTCAGCACCATTGGTCGCAATCAAACCTTTTTTGAACTCGGTGGACACTCCCTACTTTCCGTTCAAGCGATCCACCTCATCAATCAACTTAGCAAGAGACCACTCAACTTGCGCGATTTATTGACTGGGACCCTGGCTCAGGTGGCAGCACTCTGCGAGTTTGACGCCTCCTTAACTACTGAAGCACGAGACAGCGAAAGAAGAGACGCGGCCAACTAGGGCCACACTAAGGACCGATGATGGTAGCTTTTGATGCCACATATTTTGGAGATGAGTCCGGCGCCGGGCTGTTTGGTCTGCTCCAGCACACCACTCGGTCGCGAGCCAGCGATGAGTCGGTCTTAATTTGCTATCCCGCCCCTCAAGAAACGATGCGCACCTATTGGGCCTACAAGCACTTGGCCCACGAATTGGCGAGTCTAGGCATCCAAAGTCTACGCTTTGATTACTCGGGCACGGGCGATTCCTTAGGTGATTCGCAGGGACTGAGTTGTGAGCGTTGGCAAGCCGATATCCTATGCGCCATGCGTTACTTAAGGACCACCACTCGACCTGCAAAAGTCACCGTCATCGCCTCGCGACTTGGCGCCCTGCTTGCCGCCCATGCCCTAAAAGATACTGCGCTGCATCGACTCATTCTGTGGGATCCGATTGACCTCGGGCCGCGCTACCTAGGAGAGTTAGAGCGTACGCACCAGGCCATGCTCGCTGTGGAGTTTGGTCGCCATGTCCCAATCAGGGATATCGCCGTGACCGATCAGCTCGTAGGCTTTCCGGTGTCGACCAGTGCCCGCACACAACTCCAAAGTCTCGCTTGGACTTGGCCACAGCGTGCCAAGTCCATCCACATCATCTCTAGCAGCAGCGACGGTACCAAGGGGCTCGAGGCTGCACTCGCGGCGGCCCAACCCATACCGACAGGAACCCAGCTCAGCTACTATTCGTGCCTCGACCCGATGCTTTGGAGTGACCCAAAAGCGCTGAGAATCCAGGCATTTCCCCAATATTTTCTGCGCTTGGTGCAGCAGATCATGGAGGGTTCAGGCACATGACACGGATACCAGTGACCTTTGGCAGCCATCAACACCTGTTCGGCATCTTACATCTGCCTAAACAGTCCCATGATGTTGCCATGCTCATGTGGAACACCGGAATTTCTAACCGAACAGGTCCTTTCCGTCTGGCTGTCGCCCTGGCTGACCTTTGCCCAGAGTACCCATTCCTTCGCTTTGATCTGGCCGGCCTAGGCGACAGCGAGCATCGCCTCGTCGCGGCATCGACACTTGAATGCAACCGTTTAGATGTCACCGAAGCCATGGATTTTTTAGAGAGCCACTACGGTATCAAGCGCTTTATCCTCGTCGGCGTCTGCTCTGGGGCCGTCGATGCCCATGTCGTCGCCGTACAAGACGGGCGGGTGATAGGCCTCGTCATGGTCGATGGCATCGTCTATCGAACACCGCTGTTTTACCTCTACTTTTACCTGCGACGTCTGCTTGAACCTAGACGAGTCGCCGCGTCTATTTGGAAAAGATGCCGAGCTCTCATTGGCAAATCCCAGCAGGAAAGCTCTGATAATTTGGACAGTGTCTACCCTGATGTGCAGCAATTTGCCGGCCAAGTCCAGAGTCTCGTCGATCGCGGTGTCGAGATGTACGTCGCCTTCACAGGCGGTTTTGCCTTTATCTTTTCGTACTTGGACCAGTACCGCCACATGTTACCAGGGGTTCGCTTCGCCGGCCGGCTCAACATTCAACATTTTGCCAAGTTTGATCACCTGTTTTCGCTTACCGAACATCGCCAGCAGTTTTTTCACCATCTTCGGCAGTGGCTGGACTTACGATTTAAAGTGCCGCACTTAACTTCACCAGCAAGTCCGGAAGATCTACTGTCGCTTTTGCGCCCCTGCTGGCAGGCCTACAGTGGTCACACTGCGGTCGAAGGCGAGGGTGAGTCTCTTAGTTATGCGGCTTTGGACGAAGAGAGTCGGGCCTTAGCCCAGCATCTTAAAGGACTCGGCATCGGTAAGGGCGACCTGATCGGGGTCTGCATGGATCGCTCCCCGCGCATGGTGATTGCGGTCCTAGGGGTGTTACGAGCTGGGGCCGCCTACGCACCGCTTGATGCCGCCTATCCGCAGGATCGACTTGATTTTATGGTCGATGCAGCCAGGATTAGGACCCTGCTTTTGAGCCGTGATCTTGACGCACGCTTTGCGTCATTTAAGGGACAACGAATTGTTCTCGACGCCCTTACAAGCAACGCAGCGAGTGCATGGGACGAAGTTAGTTTAGGCGCTCACGATCTAGCCTACGTCATCTTTACCTCAGGATCGAGCGGTCGGCCTAAGGGAGTTGCCATGGGCCACGGCGCACTGACGCAGCTCATTTTGTGGCAGCAAGACACCTATCCTTCACCCGGTCATCGCACGCTGCAATTCACGCCGCTAAGCTTTGATGTGTCGTTTCAGGAAATTTTTGCCACCTTGCTAGCTGGTGGTACCCTCGTCATGATTCGAGACGAGGATCGACTGAATCCCTACGAACTCCTGAATCGCCTAGAAGCGCAAAGCATCGAGCGCCTCTATGTGCCATATGTTGCCCTGCAGCTCTTAGCCGAGATGGCAAAAGGCCTAGAGATCTATCCGCAAAGTCTCCGCGATGTCTTCACAGCTGGCGAGCAGCTCAAGATCACCGACGATATCAGACAATTTTTTCAGCGGCTAAAGTCCTGTCGTCTGCACAACCACTACGGGCCATCCGAGACCCACGTGGTGACGGCGCTGACGCTTGCTGCAGATCCCAGCAGCTGGCCGGTATTGCCGACCATCGGCCAAGCGATCAAACAATCTCATGTCTATATACTCGGTCCAGAGCAGCAAATCATAGCACCTGGGGAGGTCGGGGAGCTCTACCTCGCAGGAGCTTGCCTCGCCGAGGGCTACATCCACAGACCAGACCTCACCGCAGAGCGGTTTATCAGCCTGAGTCGCCCCGATCTGGACCATCATCGCCTGTACCGAACGGGCGATCTCGGGCGCTTGCTACCAGACGGTAACATCGAGCTCTTAGGGCGCATGGACGCACAGGTCAAAATTCGCGGCTACCGCATCGAACTCGGTGAGATCGAAGCCCAGCTGGAGTCCCTTCCAGAAGTGGCCCAAGCCATCGTCCAGCCGGTCGACACTGCGGCCGGAGAGCGGACCCTTGTTGCCTATATCGTCGCCAAGAGTGCCGACTTTGATCCGTCCACATGCAAGGTGCCCCTGGCAGCTATCCTGCCAGACTATATGCTGCCCCAGCATTGGCAGCTGGTCTCGCAACTTCCGCGTACCCCAAGTGGTAAGGTTGATCGCAAGGCACTACCACAGCCAACATGGCAGCAAAGGAGTTCAGCGACGGGCGCGAGTATCGCGAACAAACCAGATTCCATGTCAGTAGACCTCATTCTGAGTCTCTTTCACGAGGTCCTGAAGGACGATGGTCTCACTGCCAGCGACAATTTTTTTGACCACGGCGGCACCTCGATATTGGCGATGAAGGTCGTTGCGCTACTCAAGCAACGCCACGGGATTTCCCTACCGATCACTCAATTGTTTGAGCATTCTAGTGCCGCTGGGGCTAGCCGGGCGATCAGCTTGAACGGAGGCACCGCGTTGCCATCGCAAGCCACGAAGGGTGGGCCCGCCAGAGCTACGACGACGCCAAGACCCGTGTCTAGTTCACGATCAGAATCAGGACCTCGGGATATCGCCATCATCGGTATGTCCAGCAAGGTCCCCGGCGCAAGCGATACGACGGAGCTTTGGCAGCAGCTACTGGCCGGATTTGACGGCACTTCAGAAGTCGCTCCGGGAGAGCTTCACCCCAGCGTTAGCCAGGAGTTGCGGCTAAATCCTAACTATGTGCGCCGCCGCGGAATGCTGGCCGACGCGGCCGACTTTGATCCAGCCTTCTTCAAGCTAACACCACGAGACGCAGAGCTATTAGATCCGCAGCAACGGTTATTTCTCGAACTAGCCTGGATTGCACTCGAGGATGCCGGGCTAACAGACTCCATCCAGGGCAGTGATACTGGCGTCTATGGCGGCACCGCTCACAATAGCTACTACGTCGAAAGCGTCCTGAAAAACTCCCAGGTCATGCAACGCGTCGGCAGCTTTCAAGCCATGTTGATGAACGACAAGGATTATGTCGCGACGCGCTTAGCCTTCGCCCTCAATCTGAAAGGACCTGCGGTCAGCGTACACACCGCTTGCTCGACCTCGCTGGTCGCCGTCATCCAGGGCGTCCAGTCGCTTCGCGCTGGTACCTGCAGCATCGCCATCTGCGGCGGCGTCAGCGTGCAGGCGCCACAGCGGACTGGCTACCTCTACCAAGAAGGGGGGATCTACGCCTCTGACGGTATATGTCGACCGTTCTCAGCCGACGCGTCCGGCACGTTCTTTAGCGACGGCGGCGGCGTTGTCATCCTGAAGCCATTTGAAGCTGCACTTGCCGACGGTGATCGTATCTACGGCGTCATCAAAGGCGTCGGCATCAACAATGATGGACATGACAAATCGGGCTTCTCGGCACCAAGTGTCAGCGGCCAAGCCTCATGCCTCAGCCAAGCACTCGGCGACGCGGGCGTGGATCCAGACAGCATTTCCTACGTGGAATGCCATGGCACAGCGACACCGATCGGCGATCCGATCGAGGTCGAGGCCTTAGCTCGGGCCTACCACATCGCCCAGCGCCGCGGAGCCCCCTGTCTTATCGGCTCGATCAAGAGCAACATCGGTCACTTGACGGCAGCCTCAGGCGTCGTCGGCCTGATCAAGTCGCTGCTTGCCCTCAAGCATCGGACGATTCCTGCATCCATTCACTTTAGCCAGCCTAATCCGCTGATCGACTTTCACCACGGCGCACTGCAGGTAGCGACTGAGACCAAGGCCTGGCAAGGGAGCGATGTCCTTCGCGCCGGTGTCAGTTCTTTCGGCTTCGGTGGCACCAATGCCCACTTGATCATTGAGTCAGCTCCGCCAGTGAGATTTCCAGCCCCTACTCCCCTGCTGGCAGCACCTCTATATCTGTCGGCGACCTCGCCAAGCGGCCTCGATCAACTAGTCAAGGCATGGCACAGACGGCTTAGCGAAGACCCTGCCATCGACCTTCAAGCTGCGGCGATGTCAACCCAGGTCGGGCGCCAACATTTCGCGGCACGAACGACCGTGAGTACTGCGAGCCGCCAGGTGCTTCTTGAGCAGTTGCGCGAGTGGAGACCCGATCAAGCAAGCCAGATCAGCGGTGTACGACCTAAACTGGCTTTGGTGTTTCCAGGCCAAG
>Ga0315292_10002587_pt1 | contig 10232 bp, 5 predicted proteins | sample YL17G13_0_MG_FD_204029 | JGI IMG/M metagenome (GOLD analysis project Ga0315292, IMG submission 204029) | Sediment microbial communities from Yellowstone Lake, YNP, Wyoming, USA - YL17G13_0 | ecosystem: Environmental > Aquatic > Freshwater > Lake > Sediment | place: USA: Wyoming | collected... | reverse complement strand
CGGTCAGCAGCGCAGAACGTGACCACCGACTCCCAGCTCGAGCAGCGCCTCCAGCGCGGCCTCGCCGGCCGCTATGAGTTGCTGTCTGGGTTGGGGGAAGGTGGGATGTCGGTCGTGTTTCTGGCCCGCGACCTGGCCCTGGGCCGCAAGGTCGCGATCAAGGTGCTCCGGCCGGAGCTGTCCACCGCGCTGGTGCACGACCGGTTCCTCCGCGAGATCGATATCGCTGCCAACCTCGTCCACCCCAACATCGTGCCGCTGCACGAGCGAGGGGAGGCCGAAGGGCTGCTGTTCTACACCATGCCGTTCGTCGAAGGCGAATCGCTGGAGGATCGCCTCGATCGGGAGGGCCCCCTCCCGCTGGAGGACGTGCTCTCGATCCTGCGGGACATTGCCGACGCGCTCGACTACGCCCACGGCGAGGGAGTGCTCCACCGCGACATCAAGCCGGCCAACATCATGTTGAGCCACGGCCATGCCCTCGTCGCCGATTTTGGCGTGGCGCTGGCGATGAGCGCGAGCACGTCCCCGAGGGCGACCGGGGCAGGGATGGTGGTGGGAACCCCGGCCTACATGAGTCCCGAGCAGATTGCGGGTGATGAGCTGGACCTGCGTTCCGACCTGTACGCGCTGGGCTGTGTCACCTTCGCCATGCTCACCGGCCGCCCACCCTTCCTGGGCGGGGCGATGCACGAGACCCTGCGCCAGCATATGGGCGAGGCGCCACCCCGGCTTCGGGCTCTCCGGCCGGAGATTCCCTCGAGTATCGAAACCGCCGTGGGCGGAGCCCTGGCTAAGGCTCCCGCCGACCGCTATGGATCGTCCAGCGAGTTCTTTCGCGCGGTCGAGGCCGCGGCTTACGGGGGCCGCTCGGGCACGACCCGGCGGCTCAGGGCCCGCCGGCTGCGGCGCGTCCTGGTCGCCGCTGCCTCGATGGCAACCCTGGCGATCGCCGCGATCATCGCGTTATCGCCCCCGCGGATCGATCCGACGCGCGTGGTGCTGCTGACCACTTCCGCCGGGCGGCTGCCTCCACGGGTCGTCGCGCTGGTCCGCCAAGCCCTGGGGGAATGGAACGGTCTGTCGCTGGCGGAGAGTGAAGTGGTTGAGCGGGCGGTACGGGGGACCGCGCCCATCACTCCGGAGAAGGCGAGGAGCACCGGCCGCCGACTCGGCGCTGGCAAGGTGTTCTGGCTTGAGGCAGCCGGGGACACGGCCAGGTCCGGGTTGAGAATCCGGCTCTTTGAGGGAGGCTCGGGAGCCGGTGGCGTGCGCGACGTGCCGGCACCGACGAGGGAGTCAATCGGTTTCGCGGTGGCGCAGCTGTTCGCGGGAACCAGCATCTCGGAGGGGCTGGGCGCGACACGCGGGTACGAGGCGCTCCGGGCGGCGGTAACTGGCGACTCGCTGCTTTCGCGCTGGGAGTTGGATCCGGCCATTGAGGCCTATCGTCGAGCCATCGCCGCCGACCCACGCTACGCCCTCCCACGGCTCCGGCTGGCTCGCCTGGACCAGTGGCGCGATGTGCCCTCCGGGACCTGGGTCGAGTTGGCTGAAACCGCGCTGCGGACCGGCGGGGCCCTCTCCGCGTCGGAGCAGCTCGAGGCTCAGGCCCTGGCGGCCTATGCCCGCGGGGAGTTCCCGATCGCCTGCGGTCGGTATCAGCAGATCGTGAACACCGACTCATCCAGCTTCGTCGGCTGGTACGGCCTGGCGGTGTGTCAACTGCGGGACGAGACGGTGATACCGGATCCCCGGAGTCCGTCGCGGTACCGCTTCCGAGCCAGCTACCACCGGGGGTTGATGGCCCACCGCCGCGCGCTCCAGCTGCAGCCGCTGGCGCACTTGGTCTTCGGCGGCCCGGCGGTGGGCAAGTTGGTGGACAACCTGTTTGCCGAGTCGAACAAGATCCGCGGGGGCTACTTCCTGGCCGGTGACTCGACGGTGTTTTTCGCGGCGTTCGCCGATATTGCCGGTGACACGCTGAGCTTCGTGCCCTGGCCTGCAGCCGAGACGTTTGCCTGGAAGCATCCGGTGGCGAACCGACTCAAGGCGATGCAGGAGGCCCGGAAGCAGCTGCTCGAGATCACCGCCGGCTGGGAAGCACAGTACCCCCGGAGTGAGCCAGCCCTGCTGGCGCATGCGGTCGCCCTGGAACTGAACGGGCGGGTGGCATCGGCATCGCCGGAGGAACACAGCGCACTCGGGATCCTGGAACGCGTCGAGACGCTGCACCGCGGTCAGCCGGTGCCCATTCCGATCCTCGCCGACAAGGTGCGGCTGCTGGTCAAGTCGGGCCGCTTCATCGAGGCCACGGCCGTTGCCGAATCCGCGCTCGCCCTGCCGGCGGCGGCGGGGAGTGATGGAGTGCTCCAGGCCGGCCTGGCCGCCCTGCTCGGCCGGGTGTTTCTCGCGGCCAACCTGCTGGGGCGCTACGGGCTGGATGAGGAGCTGACCGACCAGGTGCGGGGGACGACCCTGACGGCGCCACCGGGACTCCGGGTGTCACGTCAGCGGATGCTCACCTTCGGCGCGTTCGCTGCGCCCGCAGAGAGTCTCTCCGCCCTGACCGCAACGGTGGATGCCCAACTGGCGGGCCGGGATTCCGCGGCTCGAGCCTCGTTCCGGCGGGCCATCCTCCGGTTCCCCTCGCTGTACGCCTTCCCGGTGATGCCGCCACTTTCACCGGCCGACGATCCTTTCGAGACCGCCCAGATCGAGCGCGCCATCTGGGCGGGTGATACCGTGTCCGCACGCCATCTTCTGGCCGGAGTGGACGCTCAACGACGTGACCTGGCGCCCTGGGAGGTATCGCTCGATATCCTGGTGCTCGAGTCGCGGCTGCGGATGATGGTGGGTGACACCGCGGCGGCAGCCGCCAACTTGGGGGCTGCGCTCGGTGACCTGACCCTGCTCTCGCGCGATCTGCTGCGGGTGTCGCATGCCGCCGTGCTGGGCCAGGCGGCGGTGCTGCTCTTCTCGGCGAGTCACGGCGGTCAGGGCCGGGACCTGGCCCGGGGGATGCGCGAGATGTACGCCAAGGCGGACCCGCCGGCGCACGCCGTGCGGGACCGCTTGGCGGCCATCCGGTAGGAGCCTGCTACGCCGCCTTCTTCTCTCCCATGTCGTACATGATCCCCGCCACCGCCCCCTCGACCAATCCCATGAAGACCCCCGAGCACGTCCAGACCCAGGACGCCATATAGGGCCAGTCCTTGATGTAGAGGTGGGCGAAGTGCCAGGTCGGGAAGTTGACGATGACCCCGGCGTAGAGTCCGAAGGTGAGACCTCCAGCCATGCCTGGGCCGAAGCTGCCGCGGACCCGGTCGAAGACCAGGGCGAACACCAGGCCGGCCACGAGATCGCCGACCAGGTTCCAGGTCATGGCGGTAGCGAACCCGGTGTTGACGAACGGCAGGCCGGCGATGTAACTGCCGAGTACGAAGCTGTTGATCACGAAGTCGAGCGCGATGATCGTGATGCCAACGGCGATACCGGTCTTGACGACCTTACCGATGTTCATGCGACACTCCTGGTGTGAGGGTGGAAACGATCGGGTGACAGGCGGACCCGCCCCAGCACGGCGACCTGGCCGCGGACGGTCGAGATCGGAGGCTTCAGTATTCATTGTGAAGTGAATTCCAGATGTTACCCCCAGAAGCAGGGGCGTCAAGATGTCGGAATTCGGTCACCCTCGACTTCCCTGCCGGCGCCTTCACGGGCGCTTCACGATTGGAGCGGTATCCTTCCGGGTCCTTTTCACCCATCCCGGACACCACCCGTCGGAGATCGTGATCCCTATGCGTACCATGCTCCGCGCCGTCGCCGCATTGACACTCCTGGCACCCTGGCATCCTGGCACCCCCTCACTGGAAGCCCAGGCGGTCGCGACCCAGCCTGCCGCAGGCCGCGTCCAGACCGGTCCCGGTGGCTGGATCAAGGAATTCGGTACCATGTGGACCTTCGACGCGCCGCCGCTGGCCTACTGGAAAGGCCAGTACGGCTTCGAGCCGTCGTCGCAGTGGCTCGACCACGTCCGCCTCGCCAGCGTCCGGATCCCCGGCTGCTCGGCGTCGTTCGTGTCGGACCAGGGGCTGGTGATGACCAACCACCACTGCGCCCGCGCCTGCATCACGGCGGTCTCGCCGCCCGACACCAGCTACCAGGAGGCCGGGTTCGCGGCCAAGAGCGAATCCGAAGAGAAGAAGTGCTCCATGACCTATGCCGACCAGCTGGTCTCCATGGAGGACGTGACGGCGAAGATCCGCTCGGCGGTGACCGCCAAGGTGACCGGCCAGCAGGTGGAGCAGCGCGACAAGGCGATCGAGGCGATGCAAACCGGCTGCCAGCAGGAGACCGGTCTGGTCTGCCAGGTGGTGACCTTCTACCAGGGTGGCAAGTACTCGCTCTATCGCTACCGTCGGTACAGCGACGTCCGGCTGGTGATGGCGCCTGAGGAGGGAGCCAGCTTCTACGGCGGAGACCCCGACAACTTCACCTATCCGCGCTACGACCTCGATCTGACGCTGCTCCGGGTCTATGACAACGGCGTGCCGATGAAGACCGAGCACTACCTGCGCTGGAACTCGAACGGGTCGAAAGAAGGGGACCTCACCTTCGTGGTCGGGAACCCGGGCAGCACCGGACGGCTCCTCACCATGGCACAGATGGAATACCTGCGGGACGTCCAGTATCCGGCGCAGCTGGCCACGTACAAGGAGCAGATCGGCATCTACAAGGAACTGATCGGCCAGAGCGAGGCCAACAAGCGGGCCTACGAGAACAACGTCTTCGGGCTGGAGAACTCCCAGAAGGCGGTGAAGGGCTATAACAGCGGGCTGCTGGATCCGGTCATCATGGCGCGGAAGGCGGCCTTCGAGAAGGACTTCCGCGCGCGGATCATGGGGAAGCCCGACCTGGCGGTGAAGTACGGGAAGGCCTGGGACAACATAGCCGCGGCGCAGAAGGAGCTGACCGGCTTCGCCAAGCTGCAGCAGTTCCAGGGATTCGGGGGCGGGTCGACGCTGATGAACATGGCGGCGGGGCTGGTGCGGATCCCGGAACAGGGCAAGCAGGCGGACTCGCTGCGGCTGTTGCAGTATCGCGGCGAGGGGCTGGACCGAATCAAGGCGCAGATGGGGCGCAACCTCCCCGTCGAGCCCGAGGTGGAGAAGATGCTACTGGCCGCGCAGTTCCGGATGGCGCAGAAAGCCCTGCCGGCGGGCGACCCGTTCCTGGCGGCGGCGCTGGGTGGGCGGAGCCCGGAGGTCGCGGCGGAGTACCTGGTGAACGGCACCAAGCTGGGGTCGCTGGAAGCGCGGAAGGCGCTGCTCGATGGTGGAGCCGCCGCCGTCCTGGCGAGCGACGATCCGATGATCGTGCTGGCGCGGAAGGTGAACCCGCTGGCGACGAAACATTCGATGCGGGCGCTCAAGCTCAACACCACGATCAGCGCCAACGTGGAGCTGGTGGGGCAGGCGATCTACGCGGCCTACGGCGAGAGCATGCCGCCCGATGCGACCTTCACGCTCCGGATCAGCGACGGCGTAGTCAAGGGCTTCCCATACAACGGGACCATCGCGCCCTACAAGACCAGCTTCTACGGCCTCTACGCCCGGAGCGCGGAATTCGACGACCAGCCACCGTTCAAGCTGTCACCCCGCTGGCAGGCGGCACGGAGCCTGGTGGACATGATGACGCCGCTCAACTTCTCGCTCACTGCGGACATCATCGGCGGCAACTCGGGGAGCCCGGTGATCAACCGGAACGGCGAAGTGGTCGGGCTGATCTTCGACGGGAACATTGAGTCACTGCCCAACCGGTTCATCTTCACGGACGAGGTGGCCCGGTCGGTGGCGGTGCACACGAAGGGCATCGTGGAGGCGCTCCGGAAGGTGTACGGGGCGGCTCGGCTGGCGGATGAGGTGGAGGGGGCGGGGGCGAAGAAGTAGCCGAATTCGCAGACCCGCTGGTCAGGAGGCCCCATCCGTTCCCGGGTGGGGCTTCTGCGTGGCAATCTGAAGCGCTTCCCGCTGGATCCCCTTCAACATCCGCCGGAAGACCATGCCGTGGAACGGCATGACGGCGTACCAGTAGCACAGCCCCAATAGCCCCCGTGGCTTGAACAGCGCCGCCATCTGCAAGGCGCACTCTTCAGGCTCACGGGGCACGATCCGAAATTCAAGCACCGCTTCGCCCGGCAATTTCATCTCGGCACGGAGAACCAGGTGGCGATCGGTCTCGATCCCCACCACCCGCCAGAAGTCCAGCGCTTCGCCGTACGCGATCCGCTCGGGGTCACGCCGCCCCCTCCGAAGCCCGGGGCCACCGACCAGGATGTCCATCCAGCCCCGGATTCTCCAGAGCCAGTCTGCTCCGAACCACCCGTGCCCACCACCGACGCGGCACACGGCCTGAAAGGCCGCCCAGGGTGGTGTCGCAATCGTGATCTGCCGGTCGTCCCGGAATACGGTCCCCCCGGCCCAATCCGGGTCGCCGGGAATGGGCCCCGCCATGGACCAACTGGTTTCGACAAGCCCCTCGGCGACGCTGCCCAGCGCCGCGCGAATCGCCTCGCGCACGTCCAATAGTTGTTGCGGGATCAGCGTGGTGATCCGGGATTCACGGCAGACGACCGGGTTCTTGAGCCCCTCGGTCAGTGGTTTGGCGATGTGATGGCTCAGGGGCGTGACGAAATGGATCCAGTACGAGCTGAGCCGCGGTGTCAGCAACGGGACCGGGATGATCCAGCGGCGCCTCAGGCCCAGCTCCTCGGCCATCACCTGCATGATGTCGCGGTAGCACATCACGTCCGGGCCGCCGATGTCGAACACGCCGCCAACGGTCTCCGGCGCTGCCAGCGTCCCAACCAGGTATCCGATCACGTTCCGCACCGCGATGGGCTGACACGGGGTGCTCACCCACTTCGGGGTGACCATGATCGGAAGCCGTTCCACCAGGTAGCGCAGGATCTCGAAGGATGCCGATCCCGATCCGATGATCATCGCGGCGCGCAGGACCGTCACGGGGACGCCAGTCGAAGCCAGCGCGTGCTCGACCTCCCGGCGGGACGCGAGATGGGCGCTGAGGTCCGGGCCGGTTTCGCCCAGGCCACCGAGATAGATGATGCGCCCGACGCCGGCCTGGCTGGCGGCGCGGGCAAAGTTCAGGGCGAACTTGCGGTCGTCTTCCGCGTACTCGGCCCCCGCGGACATCATGGAATGCACCAGGTAGAACGCGGTCTCGCACCCGACCAGGCTTCGTTCGATGGATCCGGCGGTGCCCAGTTCGACCTGGTGGATCTCGACCTGGTCGGCCCAGTCCCGGTCCTTCAGTTTCCGGGGCGAACGGACCAGGCAGCGCACGGCATACCCGGCATCGAGAAGCCGTGGGACGAGCCGTCCACCGATGTACCCGGTGGCGCCGGTTATCGCGATTCGCTGGGGTGTCAAAGGTATGGCTGCTATTGCGATGTCAGGAAGCCGCAGGGACACAGATCGGCGCACTCGCCGCAGGCCTGGCAGCGATCGAGGCTCACGGCGAAGTAGGCCCCCGGCAGGACCTTGCCGAGTCGGGTGAAGCCATCGGCATTGCAGTACATGAAGCACTGCTCGCAACCGTAGCACAGGCCGCAGGAGAAGCAGCGCGCCACCTCCTGGAGAAATGCCGCCTCGGTGATTGTGTCCTGAAGCTCCGAGTCTGGCGCGGTGAGCCACTGGTCAGCGGGCCGCCGCGCCGGCGCCACCGGCGGCCGGTCGGCGTAGAAATCCGGCTTGACGGCGTGGGTCGGCAGAGGCGGGCCCTGGTTCGACGGCCGCTCGTCAACGCCCTGGAGCCGGGCATGAAGGGCCTCGGCGGCCTGGCGACCCTGGCCGATGGCCCGGCCCGCAATCCCCAGACTCCGTGTGTCGCCCCCGGTCCAGAGACCTTCCTTGAGTTCGCCATCGCGTGCCGCCTCGACCCAGGGGGACTTCTGCTGCAGCTCGACCAGGCCATCCCAGTCGGGTTGCTGCGACACGGCGGCGATGACACCGTCGGCCGGCAACCGATACTCGGAGCCCGGGATGGGAACGGGCGCCCGGCGGCCCGAGCCATCAGGCTCGCCCAGTGTCATGCGCCGCACCAGCACCGCCACCGGCCTGCCGTTCTCGCGGGCAATCTCGACCGGCGCCGTCAAGTACTCGATCTGAACGCCTTCGCTCAGGGCGTCCTCCACCTCCGCCTCGATGGCCGGCATCTCCGCCCGGGTCCGCCGGTAGAGCATCGTGACGCTGGCGCCGGCGCGCCGTGCTGCCCGGGCGGCGTCGACGGCGGTGTTGCCGCCCCCAACGACCACGACCCGGGTGCCCAGCTCGACCGCCTCTCCACGGTTCACCCGGGACAGGTAGTCGGTTCCGGTCCAGGTCCCTGGACCCTCCTCGCCCGTGATCTCCAGCGCAAGGCCACGCCCGGCACCAATCCCCAGGAACAGGATGTCATGGCGGTCCCGCAACGTGGTCAACGCGACGTCGCGGCCGACGGCGGTGTTCAACCGGAGTTCGACTCCCAGTTCCAGGATCCGGGCGACCTCGGCCTCGAGCACCTCCTCGGGCAGGCGGTACTGGGGAATGCCGTAGTACAGCATCCCGCCTGGCTTCGAGGCTTTCTCATAGACAGTGACGCGGTAGCCTTGCCGCGCCATCTGGTAGGCGAATGACAGCCCCGCGGGGCCGGCCCCGATCACCCCGATCGACTCCGGCCGGCTACCGGGCTCGGCCACTCGCTGGAGCCGAAGCCCCCGGGCCAGCCCCCAGTCGCCCAGGAAGCGCTCGAGGGCGTTGATGGCGACCGCCCCGTCCTTTTCCGCGCGGCTGCATCCCGTCTGGCAGGGGTGGGGGCAGATCCGCCCCATGATGGCCGGGAACGGGTTGACCGAGGTGACCGTTTCCCAGGCCCGGGCGTAGGCTTCGTCGTCGGAGAGCCCCAGCTTGCGGCGTTGGGCCACGAGAGCGATCCAGCCTCGCACGTCGGTGCCGCTGGCGCAGCCCGAACAGCAGGGGGCCAGCTTCTCCTGCTGCAGCGGCCGGACCATCGACGCCTCGAGAGCCGTGACGTCTCGCGCCCGATCGGGCTTCTGGCCGGTCACGTCTTGCGGCCTCGCCGATCGGCACGGCGCCGTTCCTGCTGCTGCCGCCGGTCGGCTCCTGCGCGCCGCTCCCCCGACTGGGCGCTGAGCTTCCTGATCCGCTGCGACATGATGCGCACCAGATTGAAGGCCAGGGAAGGGTCTTCCTGCACCCTCCGGAGGAAGGTCTTCTTGTCGATCGTGAGCACGCGGGCAGGGCCGAGGGCACGCACGGTCGCGGAACGTACCTCGTGCTCGAAGATGGCCATTTCGCCAAAGATGGCGCCCTTCTCCATCACGGCGATGCGCACCTCGCCCCGGTCGCCCTGTTTGGCGAGCACCTCCAGCTGTCCCTCCTGGACCGTGTACATGCAGTCACCAGTGTCGCCCTGGCGGACGATGACCTCGCCATCGGCGTAGAGTTTCCCCAGTGCGCTAGCGTCCATGCGGTGGTCCCTCCACGGCGTGGGCCGATCTGCCCGGAAGATTGCCGGCCAGGACGTTCCAGGCCAAGGTCAGCGGGAACGCCGGGCTCAGGGTGTGCACCAGCACCTCCCGGTAGGGCGCGCTGCCGGTGAACACGTCCCAGAGGACGCTGCTCATCCGCTTGGGCCTCTCGGGCAGCGCCTGTTCCAGCGCCGTCATCCGCAGCACGCCGCGGCGCAGGAAGCGCATCCGCTGGATCAGGTGGGTGACCGCGAAGATGAACTTCGCGATGGTGTTGTCGACGTCGAGCGCCCGGCAGGCGGGCCAGAAGTGCTCCTCGAAGTCCCGGGCCGAGATCCCGTGGAACACCGCGGCCCTGGCGGCCGCCTTGGCGGTTCGATAGGCCGAACCGATGCCGTCCTTGTACAGCCGTGCCACCCCGGCGTCTCCCACCCAGACGATCCGGTCGCCGAAGGGTCGTACCGCGGCGTCCACGTTGATCCGCGGGTAGCAATGGCAGGCGAGCGGCGGGACCACCGATCCCGGGAAGCACTGCCGAACCTCCGGCGTCGCCAGGAACGCTTCGACCAGGGCGTCGTCCAGCTTCTCCCCCAGCATGACCAGGGTGACGAACTCGCCCTTGGGGATCAGCGCGGCGAAGGTCAGCCTCGGCAGGTCGATCAGGAAGACGTGCATCGCCGTC